>Ga0190271_10001060_pt1 | contig 15189 bp, 14 predicted proteins | sample Popmic356T_FD_133747 | JGI IMG/M metagenome (GOLD analysis project Ga0190271, IMG submission 133747) | Populus adjacent soil microbial communities from riparian zone of Weber River, Utah, USA - 356 T | ecosystem: Environmental > Terrestrial > Soil > Riparian zone | place: USA: Utah | collected...
CGATAGGTGACGAGCTCGATGAGCGTCGGGCCGCCGCCGGTACGCGCGCGTTGCGCCGCCCATTGCGTGACGGAGTACACCGCGAGGAAATCGTTGCCGTCGACGCGGATGCCCGCGATGCCGTAACCCGGGCCGCGCGCCGCGAACGAGCGCTGCTCGCCGCCCGCCGTGCCCTGGAAGGTGGAGATGGCCCACTGGTTGTTGACGATGTTCATGATGACCGGCGCCTGGTGCACGGCCGCGAAGATGATGCCGTGGTGGAAATCTGCCTCGGCGCTCGAGCCTTCGCCGATCCAGGTGCAGGCGATGTGGTCTTCGTTGCGGATGGCCGCGGCCATGGCCCAGCCGACCGCCTGGGGAAACTGGGTGGTTAGATTGCCGGAGATCGAGAAGATGCGGCCGGCATTCCAGTGGTACATCACAGGCAACTGCCGGCCCTTGCACATGTCGCGCGTGTTGGAGAGCAGCTGGCACATGAGCTCGACCAGCGGTTTGCCGCGCACCATGTAGATGCCCTGCTGGCGATACGACGGAAACAGCATGTCACCCGGCTGCAGTGCCATGGCCTGCGCGACCGCCACCGCCTCCTCGCCGTAGCTGCGCATATAGAAGGAGATCTTTCCCTGCCGCTGCGTGCGCTGCATGCGGTCATCGAAGATGCGCGTGAGCAGCATGTGGCGCAGGCCCACCTGCAGGTCTTCGGCCTCGAGGCGCGGATTCCACTGGCCCACGGCCTCGTGTTTGTCATCGAGCACGCGCACCAGGCCCACGGACACTTCTTCCATGTCGCGGGCGCGCGCATTGACGTCGGGCATGTTGATGGCGCCGGCGGGAGACAGCTCTACGTAGCTGAAGTCGGGCTTGTCTCCCGGCCGCGTGGGGGGTTGCGGAACGTGAAGTCTTGGCATGGCGCGATGATAGCGCGGGTGGGACAGGAGAGGAGGCGCGCGCACGTCCCGCCGGACGACCCCACCTAACCTCTTACGCGGGTTTCATAACCATCAGGAACACGGCGATCAGCGGCGCCACGGTCGCAACCGTTCCCCAGAGCGTCCACGATTTCGACAGCCTGGCGTATTCGGCCTGATTCCAGTTGCCCGCGAGACCCGCGCGCGTATTGGCGAGCAGCTTCTTCTGCAGAGGCCCGACGCCGACTCCAAACGACAGGCCGGAGATGCCGAACAGCGCCAGCGACCAGGCGATCCAGAACGTGCTCAACAATGGATAACCCGCCATGAGTGCGAGGCCGACGCCGGTGGCGATGATCAGGAAGACGCCAGGCACGGTGAACACGCGGTCGCTCTTGATGATCCCATCGAGCGCCTGCGCCCGCGCGCGCAGGTCGCCCGTGAGGTCGGCATGCACTTTCCAGAACACGCCGGTGATGATGTTGCCGAGGAACAGCACGACGCTCACGATGTGCAGCGATTTCAGCGCCAGGTAGAGCATCTAGTTAGCCTCGCGTCTGAGCCAGGCGATCAGCCCGTCGGCATTGAGCTCAAAATCCTTGCCCAGGATGGCGTCGATGGCGGCTTCGCTCATGGTGCAGCCATGTTCGCGCAAGCCTTCGTGCGCCAGCCGCCGCAGGTCGCCACGGATGCGCGCCGCGTCGTGCGGGCCGGCGGCGCGAGCGATGGTCGCGAAGTCGTCGACGGCGTCGACCATGTCGTTGGCCAACCGTGCGCAATCGCCAACCTCGCTGTAGTGAGTCAGATAGACCTTGCGCGGTCGAAACTGCATCAGGCGGATGATGGATGCCTTCAACTGGCCGGGATCGAATTGCGTGGGCGTGGTCGTCGGCATGATCCATGCACCGCGCGCGGTATCGAACTCACGGTAGGAAAGACCGAAGGTATCGCCGGTGAAGATGCTGTCGGCACCGCGGTCGACGATGGCCTGGTGATGCAGGGCATGCCCCGGGGTGTGCACGCATTCGAACACCCGCCCGGGCAGCTCGAATCGCTGTCCTTCCTGGGTGATGGCGATGCGCTCCCGCTCGATGGGCAGGATCTCGCCGTACAACTTTGAATAGAGCTCCTCACCGTAAACCGCTCGCGTGGCGGCGATGAGCGCTGCGGGATCGAGCATGTGCGGCGCGCCGCGTGGATGAAGCACACAGGTGGCGCGCGGCAGCGCGCGCATCAGCGCGCCCGCGCCGCCGGCATGATCGAGGTGGATGTGCGTGAGGAACAGGAAGTCCACCATGTCCGGGGAAATCCGCAATTGCTCGAGCGCTGCGAGTATCAGCGGAACGGCAGTATTGGGCCCGGTATCGACGATCGCCGCCCTGCCACCGGACACCACGACGTGCGCGGCATCCATCTGCGGCCGAACATATTCCGTGTCGACGGCGGTAATGCCGTCGGCGAATCTCGTAAGACGTGGCATGACTGCATTCATGGCTTGCGGCAACATAGCAGCATGAAAGGCATATTTCCCCTGACGATAGTCATGTTCGCGTTGGTTCACCCGGCACAAGGGGCCGTGGAGGAACGCGGCAACCTGGTGCTCGACAACATTCCATCGGTGGACACGCCGCTCACGGCGCGGCTGGATGACTACATGAACTCGCGCGGCGCGAGCTTCGTCGACTGGTTGCCCGACGGTGGAATGCTGATCGCCACGCGCTTCGGCGACGTCGAACAACTGCACCGCGTGGCCACGCCGCTCGGCGCTCGCGAACAGATCACTTTCTATCGCGAACCGGTAACCACGGCGCGCTCGCCGCAATCAGCGGTGGCACCGGGCTTCGTGTTCCTCAAGGACGTGGGTGGCAACGAGTACGCGCAGGTGTACTGGTACGACACGGCGACGCGCGCCGTTCGCATGTTGACCGACGGCAAGGGGCTGCAGGGCGGCATCGTCTGGAGCCACGACGGGCGCCGCCTCGCTTTTCACGGCACGGGGCGCGACAGCGTGAGTTACGACCTCTACATCGCGGAGCCGGCAGGCACGGCGCCGCCGCGCCTGGTCTACAACGGCTTCCGCAAGAACTGGTCGGTGCAGGACTGGTCGCCCGACGACTCCAAACTACTCATCCGGAATTTCGTGTCGGCGAACGAATCGCACCTCTACGTGATGGACATCGCCACCGCCGCGCTCACGCCCGTGAGCGAAGGCGACACGCCTGCGAGCGTCGAGCAGGCGAAATTCACGGCCGAGGGACGCGGCGTCTACCTCATCACCAATCGCGACAGCGAATTCTCGCAGCTGCGCCGCGTGGATCTGGCAACGGGCGCGGTGGAAACCCTCACCAGCCACATTCCCTGGGATATCGAAGGATTCGCGCGCAGCGACGACGGACGTTTCCTGGCCTGGGTGGCGAACGTCGATGGGATGAGCCGGCTCACGCTGGTGAATGTCGCCAATCGGACCGAAAGCCTGCCACCGCTGCCCGACGGGCAAATCGGCCGCATCGCCTTCGATCGTACCGGAAGGAAACTCGGGCTCTCGCTGGAGAGCGCGCAGTCGCCGCGCGATGTGTTCGTGCTCGAGGTCGAGCGCAACGCGCTGGTGCGATACACGAAGAGCGAGGCGGGCCCCGTCGATCCGCTGCAGTTCGTGGCGCCCGAGCTGGTTCGTTTTCCGACCTTCGACCGGGACAACGGAAAATACCGGCAGGTTCCCGCATTCGTGTTTCGACCGCGCGGCCCGGGCCCACACCCGGTCTACATCGACATCCACGGAGGGCCCGAGGCGCAGTACACGCCGGGATTCAATGCGTTCACGCAGTTCCTGGTGCGCGAGATGGGGTTCACGGTGATCGCGCCGAACGTGCGGGGCTCCACCGGTTACGGCAAGACCTACATGAACCTCGACAATGGCGAAGATCGCGAGGACTCGGTCAAGGACATCGGCGCGCTACTGGTCTGGATCGGTCTGCAGAAGAACCTGGATGCCAGGAACGTCTTCGTCGCGGGTGGTTCCTACGGCGGCTACATGTCGCTGGCGTCGATGGCGCATTTCAGTGACCGGCTGCGCGGCGGCATCGACGTGGTCGGCATCTCCAACTTCGTCACCTTTCTGGAGAGCACCTCGGCGTACCGCCGCGACCTGCGCCGCCCGGAATACGGTGACGAACGCCTGCCGCGCATGCGCGCCTATCTACAGAGGATTTCGCCGCTCACCAACGCGGCGAGGATCGCGAAACCCTTGCTGGTGGTGCAGGGGCTCAACGATCCGCGCGTGCCGGCAACCGAATCACAGCAGATGGTCGCGAAGATCCGCGCGCGCGGCGGAGAGGTCTGGTACCTGGCTGCGAAGGACGAAGGCCACGGGTTCCGCAAGAAATCGAATCGCGACTTCTACCAGCGGACCATCGTCACGTTCCTCGAGAAGCAGCGTGCCTCGAAGTAGCTGGTCGATCGCGGCTAGTCGGCCCTGGTCGAGAAGAAGAAGTTCTTCTTCGGAACCACCGACAGCGCCGGCTTCTGGTTCGAGTAGTAGATCGCGAGCGCTTCGATGTCTTCGGCCGAGAGCGTTGCGGCCATGCCCGCCATGACGGCGTTCTTGCGGCCGCCCTTCTTGTAATCGGTCAGCGCGCGTTCGATGTAGTCGCGATGCTGGCCGGAGATGGTCGGGAAGTCCGCGGTGATGCCGACGCCGTTGGTGCCGTGGCAGGCCAGGCAGGTTTCGCTGGCCTTGGGGCGATCCTCGGGCTTCACGTCGGTCCGTGAATCCGTGATCACGTTCGGGCCGGCGAGGTAGACGGAGACGTCGGCCATGTCCTGCTCGCTCATCGAAACGGCGTGCGAATGCATGGTTCCGTGGGAACGCTCGCCGCTCTTGTACGCCTTGAGCGCGGCCGCCAGGTATTCCGGGCGCTGGCCGTGCAGCTTGGGCACCGAGTACGTGGGATACACGTTCTTGTAGTTAGGGATGGCATGACAGCCGCTGCAGGTGTAGGCCAGCGCCTGGCCTCGCTTGGCGTCGCCGGCGACGGGCGCCTGGGCAAGGGCCGCGAGCGGCGCGATCAACAACAAGACGATGAGCGAAATACGCGATGCCATACTCAAACTGTGCCCCGTGGCTCCCAAAAATCAGGCCGCGATATTAAGGACTTGGGCGCGCAATTGCCACCGGGCACAATCCACGGACGCAGGAAGGCGAGGAGCGCAAGATTGATAGCACTGATTCAGCGCGTCAGCGGTGCAAAGGTCACGGTGGGAGACCAGAAAGTGGGCTCGATCGGCCGCGGCATCCTTGCGCTCATTGGAATCGAGCGTGGTGACGGATCGGCGCAGGCCGAACGCCTGCTCGCGCGAGTGCTCGGCTATCGCATCTTCGAAGATCCGGAAGGGCGCATGAATCTTTCACTGGGCGATATCAGCGGCGGACTGCTGCTGGTTCCTCAATTCACGCTTGCCGCCGACACCCACAAGGGCACTCGTCCGGGATTCAGCACGGCCGCGGAGCCATCGGTTGCGCGCACGCTGTTCACCGAACTCCTGGCCGCCGCTCGCGCCTGCCACGCGCAGGTCGCGGCGGGCGAATTCGGCGCTCACATGCAGGTCTCGCTGGTGAATGACGGGCCGGTGACTTTCTGGCTCAGAACGCCCCCGGATTGAGTGACGGGGGTCTCGGCCCGGCCGAACTTTCTTAGGTTTGACGGCTCTGTTGACTTATCATTCCCGCACTTTCGTACCGGCAATTCGGGGGCGTCCCGACCCCCACAGGAGCGGCTCATGGGCCCAATAGGTTTCAAAGAACTCTTAGTGATTCTCGTCGTCGTGGTGTTGATCTTCGGGGTGAAGAAACTGAAGCAGCTCGGCCCGGATCTCGGTTCCGCAATACGTGGCTTCAAGAAGTCGATGAATGAGGGCGACCAGGAAGAGTCGGTGAAGCAGCTGAAGGCCGATGCCGAGTTTTCGGATGCCGACAAAGCCCGGAACGCGGAGAAGAGCGAGACCAAGGTTTAAGCGGGGCGTTTCGCCCGCGATTCGCTCCCGACCGTAAGCTGCGCCGCGGAGCATTCCCATGTTCGAGGTTGGATTCACTGAACTGCTGCTGATCTTCGCCCTCGCACTCATCGTGCTGGGACCGGAGAAGCTGCCCAAGCTCGCCCAGCAGGTGGGCCGGTGGGTGGGGCGAGCGCGCGCCATGGCGCGCCAGTTCCGCGACCAGCTCGAGGAAGAAGCCCACAACCTCGAGACGAAGGTGAACATCGATCCTGACATCGACACCTCGCTCGAGCCGAAACCCAAAACTCCGGCGAGCGCTTCGCCGTATGCCGCGCCACCCGCGCACACGCCCACGCCTGCCTCAGCGCCCGAGCCCACGCCTCCGGTGGAACCGGAGGAAGAGTTCTATCCGCCGGACCATCACATGCATCCTTCGCAGCACGCGGTGGAAACACCGGGCGAGTTCGGCGGATCGCCCGAATCGACCGAGCCCCCCGTCACCGAAGCCACCGGCACGCAGGCGGAGCTTGATCTAACTACCCAGCGCGACGACGATTCGCGCCCCGCCTCGTGAGCGACGAAAAGAAGACCGAAGACCTGGCCGAAGGTACGCTGATGTCGCACCTTCTCGAGCTGCGCAACCGGCTCATGAAGGCGATGCTGGGGCTCCTGATCTGCTTCATTCCCTGCGCGATCTATGCCAACGACCTGTTCACGCTGATCGCGCAGCCGCTGCTCGAAAAACTGCCGGAGGGCACCTCGCTGATCGCGACCAGCGTGGTTTCGCCGTTCATGACGCCTTTCAAGGTGGCGTTCTACGTCGGGCTGTTCATCGCCATGCCGGTCGTGCTGTACCAGATCTGGGCATTCGTCGCCCCTGGCCTGTACCGGCGTGAAAAACACTTCGCCGTTCCGCTGCTGGTCTCGTCCGTATTCCTGTTCTACGCGGGCGCGGTGTTCGCGTACTTCGCCGTGTTCCCGGTGATGTTCAGCTACCTGGTCGGCACGGCGCCCACGGGCGTGAGTTACATGCCCGACATGGCGAGTTATCTCGACTTCGTGCTCACGCTGTTTTTCGCCTTCGGAATCGCGTTCGAAATGCCCGTGGCCGTGGTGCTGCTGGTGCTCACCGGCCTCGTGAAGGTGGACACGCTCGGCAAGAATCGCGGCTACGTGATCATCGGCATCTTCGTGGTCGCCGCATTCCTCACGCCCCCGGACGCGATTTCGCAAACCATCATGGCCGTCCCGATGTACCTGCTGTACGAGGGCGGGCTCGCGATGGCACGCCTCATGCAGAAGATGCGCCGTGATGCGGCGGCGGCCACCGAGAAAGAAGAAGCCAAGGCGAGTTAGCGGCAACCCGAGCCGCTGGCGCGGTAAATAAGGCCTCTGCGAAGAAGGCGCGCCTTGCTGGCCCCGGCACGCATGAGTCAGACTCGGCGCCATCAAGGCGCTCGCGCCTATAAAAATTCGGGGCAATAAATAATGAATGATCCGGCCACGGGTCGTCAGTTTCTCGGGCAGCCGCTCGGTCTGGTGACGCTCTTCGGTACAGAGTTCTTCGAACGATTCACCTACTACGGAATGCGCGCCCTGCTGGTGCTGTTCCTGGTCGCCGCCACCACCGGGGCAAACCCTGGCTTCGGCGTCGACGCAAGCACGGCGGGCGCGGTTTACGGCCTGTACACCGGCGCGGTGTACCTGGGCTGCGTGCCCGGCGGCTGGATCGCCGACCGGCTCATCGGTCAGCGCAACGCGGTGTTCTGGGGTGGCGTCATCATCGCCGCGGGAAATTTCATCCTGGCGATTCCGGCGACGGCACCGGTGTTCTACCTGGGTCTTGCCGTCATCGTGGTCGGCGTCGGCCTGCTGAAACCCAACATCTCGGCCATGGTTGGCGCGCTGTATGCGGGTCAGCCGGGGGCGAAGCGCGACGCCGGTTTCTCCATCTTCTACATGGGCATCAACCTGGGCGCGTTCGTGTCGCCGCTGATCGCCGGCACGATAGGCGAAGCGTGGAACTGGCGCGGCGGCTTCTTCTGCTGCGGCCTCTTCATGTTGTTAGGCGTGGTGCTGTTCCGGTTCACGGCACCATGGCTCGGGAACGCCGGGCATGCACCTACGGACGTCGAAGCGCCGGTGCGCAAGGTCCGCTGGCGGATCGTCCTGACCGGCGGCGCCATCGTCGCGGGCATCGTCGCCTGGATGTTCTTCATGGGCAGCCCCGTGCCGATTTCCGAACTGGCGCAGTGGTTCGGCACCGCGATGTTCGCACTGGCCGTTTTCTTCTTTGGTTATGTGCTGTTGTTCGCCGGGCTCGACTCGGCATCGCGCAAGCGTGTCGGTGTCATCGCCGTGTTCTTCCTGTGCGCCGTGATCTTCTGGGGCGGCTTCGAGCAACAGGCGACCACGTTCAATCTGTTTGCGGCGGACTACACGAATCGTTCGGCGCTGGGTTCATGGTTCCCCGATGGCGTCCATCCGGCCTCCTGGTACCAGTCAGCGAACCCGTTGTGCATCATCCTGTTCGCGCCCTTCTTCGCATGGATCTGGGTGGCGCTCGGTGCGCGCAATCTCGACCCTTCCGCGCCCGCCAAGATGGGACTCGGACTGGTTCTGCTGGGCGTCGGGTTCCTCGTGATGATGTGGGCCGCCGAGCTCGTCGTCTCGAGCGGCGGGAAAGTCGGGCCGACCTGGCTGCTTCTGGCCTACCTGATCCACACCTTCGGTGAGTTGTGTCTGTCGCCGGTGGGCTTGTCGAACGTGACCAAGCTGTCGCCACCGAAGTTCGTGGGACAGATGATGGGCATCTGGTTCCTCGGATCGGCGATCGGCAATCTCATCGCGGGCCTGCTCGGCGGGCACGCCGGGTCGTCCGAGGCGGCCGAATTGCCGGGTCAATTCCTGCAGATGGCGCTGGTCGGCGGCGGTGCGGGAGTGTTCGTGCTCCTGCTGTCGCGCAGCCTGCGCAGCTGGATAGGAGACGCGAAATGAAGACCACTATCTACTTGCGCGGTGCCGCGGCCCTCGCCGGCTTCTGTTTGCTCGGTTCCTGCTCACCCAAGGGGACCACGCCGCCGCCGAAGCTCGAAGGAGCCGCCTTCATTGCGCAGGTCAATTCCGACCTGGTGGAACTCCTCAAGGAAGGAAACGCCGCCGGCTTTGCGCAGCAGACCTACATCACGGCCGACACCCAGTACCTGAACGCGCGTGTCACCGACCGCTTCCTCGAATACTTCAGCCGCACCGCCGCCGAGGCCGCGAAGTACGACAAGGAAAAGGACAAGCTTGATCCCGCGACCGTGCGGGCCCTCCAGCTCATCAAGATCGGTGTGAGCGCACCGGCGCCCTCCGATCCCGCCAAACGTTCGGAGCTCGCGAACCTCTCCACCGAGCTCGACGCGATGTACGGCGAAGGCAAGTACTGCCCACCCGGTACCAACAAGGACGGCAGGAAGACCGACTGCAGGAATATCGATGACCTCGGCGACACCATCGCCACCAGCCGCAACTACGCGGAGCTCACCGAAGCGTGGACCGGCTGGCATTCGATCGCCAAACCCATGCGTCCGAAGTACCAGCGCTTCGTCGAGCTCGCGAACGAAGGTGCAAGGGAACTTGGCTTCGAGGACGTCGGTGTGTTGTGGCGCGCGCGTTACGACATGCCAGTCGAGGATTTCGAGAAGGAAGGCGACCGGCTCTACGCGCAGGTGAAGCCGCTGTATGAAGGGCTCCACTGTTATGCCCGCGCTCGTCTCCAGCAGCGTTACGGCAAGGACAAGGTGCCCGACGGCAAGCCGATCCCGGCGCACTTGTTAGGCAACATGTGGGCGCAGCAGTGGAACCGCGTGTACGACGACCTGCTCAAGCCGTATCCGGCCGCGAGCATCGAGTCCGCCGACCGGCTGTTGCAGAAGAACAATTGGGACGCAGTGAAGATGACGAAGTCGGCCGAGAGTTTCTACACCTCGATCGGCTTCCCCGCGCTGCCGGAGAAATTCTGGGAGCGCTCCATGCTCACGCGGCCGCGCGATCGTGAAGTGGTCTGCCATGCCAGCGCCTGGGACATGGACGACAAGGACGACGTGCGCATCAAGATGTGCATCAAGCCCATCGAGGAAGACCTGTTCACGGTCTACCACGAGCTCGGCCACGTCTATTACTACCTCTGGTACAAGGACCAGCCGATGCTGTTCCAGGACGGCGCGCACGACGGCTTCCACGAAGCCATCGGCGATGCCATCAACCTGTCGGTGACGCCGGGTTATCTGCGCAAGATCGGGCTGGTCGGCGACGTGACGCCGTCGAAGGAAGCCGTCATCAATCAGCAGATGAAGATGGCGCTCGACAAGATCGCGTTCCTGCCGTTCGGCAAGTTGATCGACCAGTGGCGCTGGGGCGTGTTCAGCGGAAAGATCAAACCCGCCGACTACAACAAGGCCTGGTGGGAGCTGCGGGAGAAATACCAGGGCGTATCGGCGCCGGTGGCCCGCACCGAAGAAGACTTCGACCCGGGCGCGAAGTATCACATCCCGGGCAACACGCCCTACACGCGCTATTTCCTGTCGTTCATCCTGCAGTTCCAGTTCCACAAGGCGCTGTGCGACGCGTCGGGCTACAAGGGACCGCTCAACGAATGCTCCATCTTCGGCAGCACCGAGGCGGGCAAGAAGTACGGCGCCATGCTGGCGCAGGGTTCGTCGAAGCCCTGGCAGGAAACCATGCAGGAACTGACCGGCACGCCTGAAATGGATGCGTCGGCCATCATCGACTACTTCAAGCCGCTCAAAGGCTGGCTCGAAGAACGGAACAAGGGCCAGGACTGCGGCTGGGACTGACGTTCCGGCGGGGGATAGTTAGATGACTACGAATGTGGCACCCGCGCCGCAGCTGACTGCGCGCGCCATCATCCTGGCGGTGATCCTGGCGATGTTGCTGGCCGCGGCCAACACCTACCTGGGGTTGTTCGCCGGCATGACGATCGCTTCGGCGATACCGGCGGCCGTGTTGTCCATGGCGATCCTGCGCGCGCTTGGCGGCGGCGGAATTCTCGAGAACAACATCGTGCAGACCGGCGCGTCCGCCGGTTCATCGATCGCCTCCGGTGTCATTTTCACGGTGCCAGCGCTGGTGATCCTCGGCTACTGGACCGACTTCAGATACTCGTGGGTGCTCGCCATCGCGGGCCTGGGTGGCATCCTCGGCGTGTTGTTTTCGGTACCGCTCAGAAGGTCGTTGATAGTCGACCAGCAGATGGCGTTCCCGGAAGGCAAGGCCGCGGCGGAAGTGCTGAAGGCCGGAGAAAACCCCTCGCAGGGTGTGAAAATTCTCGGGCTGTCGGCGCTTGCGGGCGGTCTCGCCAAGCTCGGCGCCGCGAGCGGCCTGCGCATCATTCCCGACACCGCCGCAGCCGCCGGGTTCTTCGGCAAGTACCTGGGCTACATCGGCACCAATCTGTCGCCCGCCTTGTTAGGCGTGGGTTACATCGTCGGCCTCAACATCGGAATCGTGGTGCTCGCGGGCAGCGTGATCTCCTGGAACATCGCGATTCCGATCTTCCAGGCGTTTTATCTCGACCAGAACCCGGAGCTCGCGGCGGCCATTGCCGGAGCCTGCGAGGGACTGGCCTCCCATGAATGCGCGGAGACCACGGCCGGCATGCTCTGGTCGCGGCAGATTCGTTATCTCGGCGTGGGTGCGATGCTGGTCGGCGGCTTGTGGGCGCTCGTCAGCTTGCGCAAGTCCATCATCTCCGGCGTCAAGAGCGGGCTCGCGGCCACGCGCGCCAGCGCCGCCGGCGTCGTGGTGGCGCACACCGACCAGGACCTGCCGATGAAGGCGGTGCTCATCGGCATCGTGCTGTTCACGCTGCCGCTGTGGGCGTTGTACCAGTTCATCGTCGACGACTTCGCCGTCAGCCTGACGATGGCGATCATCATGATCCTCGCGGGATTCCTGTTCTGCTCGGTGTCCGCCTACATGGCGGGACTGGTGGGCTCGTCCAACAACCCCGTGTCCGGCATCACGATCGCCACGATCCTGTTCGCTGCGGCGGTACTGCTGTTGCTCATGGGCAAGGACGCATCGATCGGACCGGTGGCGGCCGTGATGATCGGCGCCGTGGTGTGCTGCGCCGCATGCGTCGCGGGCGACAATCTGCAGGATCTCAAGGCCGGATACATCGTGGGTGCGACACCCTGGCGCCAGCAGACCATGCTCGCCATCGGCTCCATCTCCTGCGCGCTGGTCATGGCCCCGACCCTGAACCTGTTGGCCACCGCGTACGGAATCGGCGTGCCTTCCGCGGAGCATCCCAATCCGCTGCTCGCGCCGCAGGCCACGCTGATGGCCTCGGTGGCACGCGGAATGTTCGGCGGCGCGTTGCCGTGGGGCATGGTCTCCATCGGCGCCGGTATCGGTGTTGCGGTCATCGTGCTCGACGAGATCCTGCGCCGACGCGGTTCCACGTTCCGCACGCCGGTGCTCGCGGTCGCCGTGGGTATCTATCTACCGCTCGAGCTCATGGTGCCCATTTTCCTGGGTGGCCTGCTGAACCACGTCGCGCAACGCAACCTCGGCGTGTCGAACGATCCTGAAGAAAACGAGCGAATCCAGCGCAGGGGCATGTTGTTCGCGGCTGGCATGATCACCGGTGAAGCGCTCATGGGCATCATCATCGCGCTGCCCATCGTGGGTTCCGGCCGCGCCGACGTGCTGGCGCTGCCCGAGAGCTGGCAGTTCGGCCGCCTGTTCGGGCTCGCGGTGTTCGTCGTGCTCGCGGCGTGGCTCTATCGGACCGCGACCCGGCGTACCTAGCGGGTGCCGTTCATGGTGCCGGGCCGGGAAACCGGGAAAAGCCTTCGCATACGCGGATACCATTTCGTGCCCGAAGACTTTTCCCGGTTTCCCGGCCCGGCACCATGAACGACCCCTCGCATCGCGCGAAGCTCATCGTCTGCTTTGCCATCGTCTATCTCGTCTGGGGTTCGACCTACCTGGTGGCGAGCATCGGTGTGCACGCGCTGCCGCCCTTCCTGTTCGGCGGAATCCGCTTCGTCTGCGCGGGAATCCTGCTCGGGTTGGTGGCGCTCGCACTGGGACGGCGCTTCGAGCTCGACGCGACCGAGTGGCGCCACATGTTCGTGGTCGCCATCGGCAACGTGGTCATCGCCAATGGCGCGACCAACGTGGCCATGCAGCACGTGGCCTCCAATCAGACCGCGATCCTCAACGCTTCCGCGGCACTCTGGATCGCGCTCCTCGCCACGCGTGGCCGCCGCGCACACGCGCTCGATCGTCGAACGCTCATCGGGCTCATCATCGGCTTCGCCGGTGCGGTGCTCATCGTGTGGCCGCGCGGCAGCCTCGAGACCAGTCATTTTGGCTATCAGATGCTGATCCTGGTCGCGGTGTTCGCGTGGTCGGTATCGACGGTTTACATCCGCAACGCGCACTCAAAGCTCGACGTGCTGTCGTTCACCGCCGTGCAGATGCTGTTAGGCGGCATCATGCTCACCGCGCTCGGCTTCGCCACCGGCGAGGCCGCGCTCTGGCGCTGGTCGACGCCGGGGCTGATCGCGATGGCGTATCTCACGCTGGCCAGCTCCTGCCTCGCGTACACCGCGTTCGCATGGCTCGCGAAGAACACCACGCCGGCAATGGTGGGCACCTACAGCTACGTGAATCCGGCGATCGCCGCGGTGCTCGGCTGGTGGTTTCTCGGCGAGCACCTGGGCGTGAACCAGCTCGTCGGCATGGCGATCATGTTCGCCGGCGTGGCGCTGGTGAACTGGCCGCAGGACGATGACGACCAGCATGCGAAGCGGCTCGACGAAGACCAGCAGAAGGATCCGTCCACCGCCGGATGTGGCTAGGTGCCACGCCGGCAGGTCGTATCTAACTACCGTTGCAGTTGTTCACCAGCGGCAGGGAACGCAGCGCTGCGAGATCCACGACCGCCTCGCTGCGCGCCGTATCCGGAAAATCGATCTGCGCTTTCAACAGTTCGCCCGCGGCGTCACGGATGTTGGTCGTGCCGCGGAAGCGCATGAGCCGGCGATCGCGTTTGCGGTAACTCACGTCGATATCGGGCAGGAACCAGCCGAGGGGTCCGGCCATCGAGAGCCGGATGACGCTGGCGGCATCACCATCGATGTTCGTGTCGCCGACTTTGCGCACGCGAAAGCTCACGGTGTCAGCGAAGCTCGGCACGACGAACGGCACCTTCGAGACCTGGCCGCGCTCGAGCGAGTCCCAGCGCCCGCGCACGAATTCATCGAAGCCGGCGTCGGCCACGAGCTCGCCGGGCGAAACGAGCGGCGCGGCGACGACCGGGGCATGCACACCGAGGCGCGCGAACACGGTGAGCCCGCGCGAATCGCGCGTCAGGCCTTCGGCGAATCCGCTGCGCGCGTCGTTGAAGTCGAATCCGGGTGCGGTGCGCTCGCTGCCGTATTCCAGCAGCTTGCGCGCGAAGGGCTTCGAGTCCGCCGGACAACGATAGAGCACCACGCGCTGTTCGCGGGCGCCACCCGGGTCGGCAACGGCATGCGTTTCGATGTAGAGCAGCTCACCGCCGTCGAGGCTGCGGGCATAACCCGTGAAGGAGAGATTCCCGGCGTGCGCTGACGTGATGGCCATGGCGCACAGGGCGGCGACGAAAGTGGTGGCACGCATGCACGAACGTACGCGTCCCGCCGACTACCGGATGCGTGAGGTCTGGCCCCGTTTCCGGGAAATGGGGTCTGACCCCATCAGTTCTTGGGGCGGATGATCTCCACGCGGCCGCGCGGACCGATGAACCAGGAAGCGACCCAGCTCACCAGGCTGACGACGATCGAACCACCCACCGCGGTCCAGAACCCGCCAACGATCTTGAAACCCGACAACAACAGCGCCACGAGCCCGAGCATGGCGGCGTTGATCACCAGCAGAAACAGCCCCAACGTCACCAGCAAGACCGGCAGCGACAGCACGACGGCGATGGGCCGGACGATGGCATTCGCCACCCCTAACAACAGGCCGGCGAAGATGAGTGTCCAGGGCGTGTCGATGACGATGCCACCCTTGAAGATTTCGGTTGCGGCCCAGAGGCCGAGCGCGGCGACCAGGCCGCGAAGAATGAAACCCGCCATGACTCAATACCTCGGTGGTGGCTGTTCCTGGTCCAGTCCCTTTTCAAGAAATACCTTGAGCCGGGTCAGCGCCAGTTCCCAATGGCGGCGCTTGGACAGATAGTACGTCACCCAGCTCTGGACCGACGGAACTCCGCTGCTCAGCAAACGAA
>Ga0190271_10001061_pt1 | contig 15182 bp, 9 predicted proteins | sample Popmic356T_FD_133747 | JGI IMG/M metagenome (GOLD analysis project Ga0190271, IMG submission 133747) | Populus adjacent soil microbial communities from riparian zone of Weber River, Utah, USA - 356 T | ecosystem: Environmental > Terrestrial > Soil > Riparian zone | place: USA: Utah | collected...
CCCTCCGCTTCGTGATCGCCACTGTGGGGGTCGCCCTCGTGCTCGGGGCCACCCCGGCGACCGGGGAGGAGCTGCCGCCGGGCTTCACGGACGGCGTGCCCGTCGGAGCGGAAGCCGGCACCAAGCCCGCAGCGGGCACCTCGGGGACCGTCCAGGTCGCCGCCACGCAGCGGCACTTCGGAGCGGGGGCCTACGGCGCGGTGCGCTTCGCCGTCGCCGCCACGACCCGGACCTGCACGATCTCCGACGACGTGCTCACGGCGTTGGTGCTCGCACCCGTGTTCAAGGAGTCGTCCGCCGCCACCACGCCCTCCACCGCCCCCGCCCCTATGACGCTCTCCCGGTACGACGAGTGGAACGGCGTGTTCTCCACGACGATGGGCACACCGGAGAACAACTACGGGCTCTACGCCTTCCGCGACCCTTCCACCGTGTACCGGCGGGCCTTCTGGAGCCCGGGCATCGGGATCTGGCAGTACGACAGCGCCGGTCTCGGCGCCCCGCTCACCACCACCGAGGCGATGGACGTCTCCACCGTCTCCGGCGACGTGGCCCGCGTGATGTCGGCGCGCTATTGCAACCCGTCCGCCGCCCTGATCGGACATCCCGCACCCTTCTCCGACCAGGAGCGTCGCTACTCCGCCTGGGGTGACTGGGGGTACCCGTGCACCCTGTGCCAGGGGTTCTTCAACGAGATGATCGGCACGACGCCCCCGTTCTCGAACCTCGTGCTGGTTCCGGGGATCAGCGCCCTCGGAGGCGTCGAGGAGCGGTCCTGCACGTTGGTCGGCGTGGCGAGCCTGCTGCCGTGCTGGTACGTCAACCCCGCCGTCGGCGTCATCGAGGGCGCCACCGCGTGGGCCACCCTGTCCCCGGCCGATGGCGGCAGCCCCACGGTCGCACCAACTCCGCTCTCGGCGCCGTTCTACGTCGTCGACCGGGGGACCACGGAGGAGCGGCACTGGATCCGCGCCGACACGGGGTACGCCATCGACATCCGTGCGAGCCGTCAGATCGGTCGGAACGCCCGACCCGCCAGCACGCAGGCGGGCTCCGGCCTCACGTGGTCGAGCGGCGCGACCCTCTGTGACGTGACCGCGGTGCGGGGTGCCTGTGGTCCCGTCGCGCCCGCCGGCATCAGCGCCACGATGTTCTCGGTGGCGGGCTCGTACCAGCAGGTCGCGCTCGACGCCAACGGAGATGGCCGCGGGGACATCATCTGGTACGCCCCCGGATCGGGCCAGGACTACCTCTGGCTCGGCACCGGGCCCGGGACGTTCTCCTCCACGACCCTCAACGTCAGCAAGCGCTACGTGCTGACCGTCCTCGACGCCGATGGCGACGGTGACGACGACCTGATCCTGTACGAGCGGGCCACCGGCACCGCCAACCTGTGGCGCTACAGCGGGGGAGGCTTCGTCGGGAAGGTCCTCCCCGCGCCCGTGGCCAACCGCACGGCCTTGGTCGTCGACGTCGACGCCGACGACGCCGACGAGGTCTTCTGGTACGGCGCCGGATCGACGCCCGACGCCCTCTGGGACTGGACCGGCACCACCTACTCGGTCTCGCCTCGCACCGTGCCGGGCACCTACCGCCCCTTCACGGGCGACTTCGACGGGAACGGGAGGGACGACATCGTCTGGTATGCGCCGGGAGGCGCCGCCGACATGATCTGGTTCCACGCGGTGGCGGGCGGCTTCACGCCGGTGCCCATCAGCATCAACGCGGACTACATCACGGCTGTCGGCCGCCTCGACGGCGACCATCGGGACGACATCGTGTGGCACGGTCCGGGCACGGTCGGCGACAGCGTCTGGTTCGGTGCGGCGGGGGGGACCTTCAGCTACCAGGTGTACGCGGTCAACCGGACGTACACCCCGGTCACCGTCGACCTCTACGGCACCGGCCGGGACGTGGTCATCTGGTACGCGCCCGGCCTTCCCTCCGACGCCATGTGGCGCTGGACGGCTGATCGAGCTCTGTCGAGCGAGCCGCTGGTCCTCCCCACGCACCAGGTGCCCGTCGTCGGTGCCTTCAGCGCCGGGGGCACGGACGGCGTCTTCTGGTACGGCGCCGGATCGGCGCTCGACGTGCTGTGGCACCGCTGACGTAGCCCCGGACCGCTACGCATCCCGCCCCGGTCGCTCGACGACCCGCCGGGCGGCCCGGCCCGCGCGTCCGAGGGTGGCGGCGGCGCCGTCATCGACGACCGAACGGCGGACGGCGCCCACCTTCGTGCGGAGGCGTCGCAGGAGGGTTGGCCGCGGGATGCGGCGCACGCGCCAACCGATCGATCCCTCGATCGGCACCGGGTAGGCCTCGAGCCGGGTGGGAACGGGCAGCCGGGGTTCGTCGTAGGCGGCGGCCGCCGCGCTCACGGGTGGCGGACGGTTGCTCGGGTGGGCGCGCACCTGGGCCAAGATCTGCAGGTAGCGGTCGCCCTGCCGGTGCGGTGACCAGCGCAGGAGCGCAGCGCGTCGAGCCCGGGCGCCGACCAACGTGCGGAGGTCACCATCCTGGAGGGCACGCTCGAGCATCGTGGCCCAGTCCGCCGGGTCGTCCGCGAGCCACCCGGTGTGTCCGTCCTCGATGGCGTCTCGAAAGGGGGCCGAGGGGCTGGCGATGGTCGGTGTCGACACGAGGGCGGCCTCCAGCCACTTGATCGCGCTCTTGGCGTCGTTGAACCGGCTGTCCGGCTCGAGCGGGGCCAGGTTGACGTCGAGGTCGCGCAGCAGGTCCGGCAGACGGTGCCAGGCGGTGAACGGCAGCCGACGGACCCGATCGCCGAGCCGGCCGATGACCGCCTCCGTCGGTGTCAGATGGCCTCCCAGCCACAGCTCGGCGTCCGGGTGGGCCTCCAGGACCTCGGTGACGCTGCGCTCGATGTGTCGCCAGTCGGCGTCGTGGGTGGTGGTGCCGCTGAAGTAGCCGACCCTGAGCGGTCCAGGCGAACGCGGCCGACGGAGCGCGATGTCGCTCGCGACGCCGATGGCGACGCCGATGCCGTTCTCGAACAGGTGCGCGTCGATGCCCACCACGCGTCGGGCGTGCTCGACCAGCCCCGGGGTCGAACCGATGTAGGCATCGCACGCCTCCATCGTCAGGCGGTAGCGCGAGACGCCCTCCAGCCATCGCGCCGCCTCATCGGGCGGGAGCAGGCGCAGGGCGGGGATCTCGTCGGCGATCGCAGGGTCGAAGATCAGGTCGTCCACGTCGAACAGCACGGGCGTACCCGCGCTCCGCCACGCAGCGATGAGCGAGAGCACCTGCGGGGTGGCAGGGACGCGGTAGGCGACGACGACGTCGGCTCGAGCCGCGAGGTGCGCCACGTCCGGGTCGCGGTAGTGACGGATGTCGCTGTGCCCGCCATGCAGGGCCATGGCCTCGGCGGGCAGGTGCGCCCGGTAGCGCAGCGGCGCTCCGTCGATGCCCACCACGAACAAGACCCGCGCTGGGCGCCCGTCGGCGGACGGCGCGGGCCGAGGCTCGGACAGGAGGCGCTCGTAGCGCTCGACGAGCCCCGCCACCTGCGCGTCGACCGACCGCACCTCGGGTGGTGTGGCCGCGCCCTGTTGCAGGGTCCCAAGCGTCGACGGGTCGATGAGCGAGCGCAGCGCGGCGGCCAGCAGCGCGGGGTCGGCGGCCGGCACGACGAGGCCGTTCCGGCCGTGGTCGACCACCTCCTCGGGACCGATCGTGTCGGTGACGACCACCGGCACGCCCCGCAGCAGCGCCTCGCGGGTGACGAGCGAGTACGACTCGCGCATGACCGAGGGCAGGACGAGCGCGTCGGTGGCCGCGAGCAGGTCATCCAGATCCTCGGGCTCGTAGGCGGGTACTGCCTCGAGAGAGGTGCCCTCCAGGGAGCGACCGTCGCTCTGCACGGCGTCGTCGAGGTCGTGGGCGACGATCCGGAGCCTGGGCTCCGCGCCGAGCTGGTGCGCGGCCTCGACGAGCACGTCCGCCCCCTTCATGGGATTGCTCCCGCCGGTGTAGCGAACGACGATCGGTCTGTCCGTCGGCGGGCGCCGGGGCGGGTGGGCCCGGGTCGCCGGCAGATCCATCCCGTTCTCGTCGACGTCGAGCTTGCCCGCGTCAACTCCGTTGGCGCGGAGCACGTCAGCCGCCGATCGCGAGGGCGCCAGCACGAGGTCCACGGTCCTCAGCGCCTCCCTCAGGCGCTCGGCCCGTTGCATCAGGTGGGGTCGCCCGATCTCGCACGGGCAGTCGCCCGCCGCGACCACGAGGCAGCAGGGTCGGTGTGACCTCTCGACCAAGAACTGTCGGGCGCAGACCCACCAGAAGTCGTGCATCGTGACGACCGTTGCCGCTCCCGCGTCGCGAGCCACCTCCGCGAGGCCGACGCCGAGGGTCTGCACCGCGTGCAGGTGCACCACGTCAGCGGGGTGGCGCTCGAGATGGGCCGCGAACTGCTCGGCCATCCGGGGGTTGTCGTAGTTGCGCTCGTCGGTCCAGGACAGGTACGGCGAGGACACGATCCAGCGCACCGGCAGGCCGGTGCCGTCGTCCTCCTCCCACGTCTCCAGCGGGCGGCGTGTGCTGTCGAGGTAGCCGGCGAAGACGGAGACCTCGTGCCCCCGGTCGTGGAGGGCCCGGGCGAGCCGTTGTGGCTGCAGCGTGCCACCGCTCACGAAGTTCGGGGGATAGTGCGCGGAGACGAAGGTGATCCGCATCAGGCGGTAACGTATCCCTCCTGCCAGGGGCCCCCGCTCCGGCCCCCCGACGATGACCACTGTCTCCGAGATCAGCCGCCACCGAGAGCTGTTCGCCAACCTCACGCTCCGGGAGCTGCGCGGCAAGTACAAGCGGTCGGTCCTCGGCTGGGGCTGGTCGCTCCTCAACCCACTCGCGCAGATGGCGGTCTACTCGCTGGTGTTCGGGTTCTTCCTCCAGGTCGACCCGCCCGTCGGCGACCCGAGCGGGATGCACGTGTTCGCCTTCTTCCTGCTGTGCGGCCTGCTGCCGTGGACCTACCTCTCCAACTCCCTCACCAGCGGGATGGACGCCCTCCTCGCCAACGCCAACCTGGTGAAGAAGGTGTGGTTCCCGCGCGAGCTGCTGGTGGGGGCCACCGTCAGCGCGTGGGGGGTGTCGTTCCTCATCGAGCTCGGCGTCCTGTCGGTGCTGCTGCTCATCGCCGGCAACATGGTCATCCCGTGGCTGCTGCCCGTGGCCTTCATCGCGCTGGTGCAGACCGTCTTCGTCCTCGGCCTCGCTCTGGCGCTGGCCGTGTGGTCGGTCTACCTCCGCGACCTCAAGTACCTCGTCGGCATCGGGCTCCAGATCTGGTTCTACGCCACGCCCATCGTGTACCCGGTGAGCGTCGTCGAGGAGGCGCTCGAGGACCACCCGAGCCTGTTCAAGCTCTATCTGGCCAACCCGATGGCGCAGTTCGCCGATGCCTACCGCGACCTCCTCTACTCGCTGCGGTTCCCGACGTTGGGCAACGTGCTCTACCTCATGGCGTGCGCTGGCGTCTCGCTCCTGATCGGCGTGACGGCGTTCCGTCGCCTCGACGGCCGGCTCGCGGAGGAGCTGTGAGCGAGCCCGCCATCGTGGTCGACGGGCTGTCCAAGCGCTTCCGCCTCTACCACGACCGCAACCAGACGCTGAAGGCCGCCGTCATGCGCGGCCGCCGGGCGCGCTACGAGGAGTTCTGGGCCCTGCGCGACGTCTCGCTCGAGATCGCCGAGGGCGCCACCTACGGCTTCATCGGCACCAACGGCTCCGGCAAGAGCACCCTCCTCAAGTGCCTGGCCCGGATCCTCGTCCCCGACGAGGGCAAGGTCCTCACGCGCGGCAAGGTGTCGGCCCTGCTGGAGCTCGGCGCCGGCTTCCACCCCGAGCTCTCCGGCCGGGAGAACGTGTACCTCAACGGCTCGATCCTCGGCCTGTCGAAGCGCGAGCTGGATCACCGCTTCGACGACATCGTCGCCTTCGCCGGGCTCGAGCGGTTCATCGACACCCCGGTGAAGAACTACTCCTCGGGCATGTACGTGCGGCTCGGGTTCTCGGTGGCCATCAACGTCGACCCCGACATCCTCCTCGTCGACGAGGTGCTGGCCGTGGGGGACGAGCAGTTCCAGCGTCGCTGCAACGAGCGCTTCGCGGACCTGCGAGCGCAGGGCACGACGATCGTGATCGTGTCGCACTCGCTGGGGTCGGTGCGGTCGATGTGCGACGAGGTCGCATGGATCGACCAGAGCCGGTTGCGGGCCATCGGTCCGGCCGGCGACCTCGTCGACCAGTACCTCGCGGAGGTGCACGAGGATCGGAGCGCGGAGGAGCACGCCACCGGGTCGCGGTTCGGGTCTGGGGAGGTTCGGTTGGAGCGGCTCGAGGTGCTCGACCGCGAAGGCCGGGCCACCGACGACGTCCGCACCGGTGAGGCGGTCACCTTCCGGCTGCACTACGACGCCGCGGAGCCGATCGAGCGCCCCACCTTCTCGGTGGAGCTGCACACGATCGAGGGCGTGCTGCTCACGAGGCCGAGGGCGAGCGAGGCGGGGCTGACCCCGGACCACATCAAGGGTCGGGGGACCGTCGACCTCGTCGTCGACCGGCTGCCGCTCCTCCCCGGCACCTACGACCTGTCGGCCACCGTCGCGGACGAGTCGTCGTTGCACGTCTTCGACTCCCGCCACCGAGCGCTGAGGTTCGACGTCGAGCCCGGCGACCCTCACGAAAGCTTCGGTGGCGTCCTCACGCTGCAGGGCCGCTGGCAGCACGAGCTCGACGTCTCCAGCCCGTTGCTCGACGGCTGCTGATGGTCGCGCTCCCCGGCAAGCTCCTGGTCATCGTGCTGCCAGGCCCAGGCGACGCGGGCGCCACCGTCACCGCCTTCGGCCGGAGCAAGGTCGCCGGCCTGAACGTCAAGACGGCCGTCGTGCAGGGCGCGCGCCTCGAGGCCGCCAACGTGGCCGCCCGGGCCACCGCGGACTACATCGCCTTCGTCCCGGCGGGCGTCAGCTGGCCCGAGGACCACCTCGAGCGCTGCATCCAACACCTGCGCGCCGACCTGTCGGTCGGGATGGCCGGCGGCTCCGCCACCGGGGCGCCCGACGGCGCCCTCGAGCTGTTCGTCCCGTTGGGGGGGGCGGTGATCCGCCACAGCGCCTTCCACGCTGTGGAGGGCTTCGACCCCGCCTTCGCCGTGCTCGCCGACGTCGACTTCGGCTGGCGGCTGTGGCTGCGGGGCTACCGGGTGCGCAGCGCCGGTGCGGCACCGCCGGGCGTCGTCACCGCGCCCGCGCCTGCGGACGAGCTCGACGCGGCCACCCGCTCGATGCTGGCGCGCGTCCTCGACGACACGAGCCTCGTCGGCGATGCCTGGTCCTCACCGACGGGCACGGCCGCCCGCCGGGCGGCCGCCGGTCGGCGGCTGGTGATCCAGCGGTCACGGGCGCGCGGCGACGGCGAGCTGGTCCCGCTCGCCCATGCCACCGTGGCCCGTTGGGCTGCCCACGCCCCGGACGCCGCGCCGGTTGCCGAGGTCCTCGGCACCTGGGGTGCGCCCGACCGCGCCGGGCGCCGTCGCCGCATCGCGGTCGTCACCCCCGACACGCTGGCGCCGCGGATGGCCGGGCCCGGCATCCGTGCCCTCCAGATCGCGCGGCGGCTGGCCGCCGACCATGAGGTGGTCTTGGCGACCACCGAGCGCTGCGAGCTCCAGGAGCCGGGGTTCGAGGCCATCCAGGTCGGGGAGAAGGGCCTGCGCGACCTCGAGCGATGGTGCGACGTCTTCCTGTTCCAGGGCTGGGTGATGGCCGGGCGCGACTACCTGCGGGCCACGGACAAGGTGGTGATCGCCGACGTCTACGACCCGATGCACCTCGAGCAGCTCGAGCAGGGCCACGACGCCGAGGGGGAGCGGGGCCGCTTCGACGCCGTCCGCAACGCCAGCACCGTCCTGAACGACCAGCTGGCACGGGCCGACTTCATGCTGTGCGCCAGCACCAAGCAGCGCGACCTGTGGTTGGGCCAGCTGGCCGGACTGGGCCGCATCAACCCCGTCGTCTACGACGGCGACGAGTCGCTGCGCTCCTTGCTGGCGGTCGTGCCCTTCGGGGTGGGCGACCGACCGCCCGAGGCGACGCGCCATGCGATCCGCGGCGCCATCCCGGGCATCGGCCCGGACGACCACGTGATCCTCTGGGGCGGCGGGGTCTACAACTGGTTCGACCCGCTCACGTTGGTGCGGGCCATCGACCGCCTCCGGCAGCGGTTCCCGACCGTTCGGCTCCTGTTCCTCGGCATGCGGCATCCCAACCCGGGGATCCCGGAGATGCGAATGGCCGTCGAGACCCAGCGCCTGGCAGAGGAGCTCGGCCTGGTCGACCGGCACGTGTTCTTCAACCGAACGTGGGTCGACTTCGAGGACCGACAGAACTACCTGCTCGATGCGGACGTCGGCGTCAGCACCCACCTCGACCACATCGAGACGGAGTTCTCCTTCCGCACCCGGATCCTCGACTACCTCTGGGCCGGTCTGCCGATCGTCGCCACCGACGGCGACTCCTTCGCCGAGGTGATCATCCGTGAGGATCTCGGTCTCGTGGTCCCTCCCGGCGACGTCGAGGCCCTCGAGGACGCCCTGGCTCGCCTCCTTGGCGACCCGGCCCTCGCCGAGGCGTGCCAGCTCAACATCCTGCGGGTGATCCCCGACATGCGATGGGAGACGGTGCTCGAACCGCTCGTAGCGTTCTGCGCGGCGCCGATCCGAGCCCCCGACGAGTGCTGTCCAGACCTCCGGCCGCCGGATCGCGTCGTGCCCATCCAGCGAGGGTGGCGACGCGACGCCACCGTCGCCCTCCAGTTCGTGCGGGCGGGAGCGTCGGGTCTGCTCGTCCGCCGAGCGCTGGACCGCCTGCGGCGCTACCGGGGCTGAAGGTCAGCCGCTCGGCGACGTCGCCGGGTGAGCCGGTTCCCCGCCAGCAGCAGCAGCTCGGCCACGAAGGCGATGAGTCGCTGGCTGAGGCTGGCGGCCAGCACCAGCCCGGTCGTCGACCCCGGGATCAAGGCGACGAGGATGGCCTCCCGCGCCCCGAGCCCAGCCGGGAGGGGAACGAGCAGGAAGCCGGCCAACCAGCCCGCCACGAAGGCGGGCAGCACCTCGACGGGCCGCACCGCGCTGTCGAGGTCGACGAGGATCGTGGTGTAGCTCGCGGCGCTGAGCAGCAGGCTGCTGATCGTCCAGCCGAGGGCGATGTGGAGCGCGCGCTGCTCGGGCAGGAGATCGGGCTCAGGGATGCGGGCGGTGAGGCGGCGGAGCTGGGTCAGCGCCCAGCCCAGGCGGCCCCGGTTCACCAGCAGCAGCGACGCGAACCCGAGCACGGCGACCATCCGGGCGTCGTCGCCGAACCCACCGAGCAGGGCGAGCCCGCTGAGCAGGAGGACGCCGGCAACGACGGTCAGCACCATCGACGTCGCCCACGCCAGCGCGCTCCGGCGGACCGTGAGGCGGTCGGAGGTCGACAGCACCACCTGGCCGGCGGCTTGGAGCACCCCCCCACCCGGCACGTACTTGCTCAGCTGCGACGCGTACATCGCCCCGCGCACCTCCAGGGGGTCGACGGTGGGGCCGAGGAGCACGGACCAGGCCCGGGCCGCCGACACACCGGCGCCGCCGTACAGCACCAGCGCGGCGGCCGAGGCCGCCGCTCCCGGGATGGCGGTTTCGTCGTCGGAGAGGGCCTGCCTGGTGATGATGGCCAGCCCGGCGAGGCCCGACACGAGGATGAGCCACCGCAGCCTCGCCCGCCACACGGAGCCGCTGGCCGGCTCGAGTGGCTCGTGGGGGACGGCCTCGGTCATCAGGCCGCGGGGCGGGCCACGACCAGCCACCCCGTCGCCCAGTCGCCGCGTCGGAACGGCAGCTGGGCCAGGCGGAACGGCGCCGTCCCCGCCTGGGTCACGTAGCTCGCCCACGCGGGTGGCTGGAAGGTCCGGCCGCTCGACGCGGTGCGAGCGGCGGTGGACTCGGGCGCGTCGCCCTCGCGCAGCTGGCGCGCCGCCATCAGGTTGCGCCCCCACTCCAGGAGGTGGCCGAACGGGAACCCCACCGCGTCGATGCGCACGGGGTCGAGGCCGGTCCGACGCAGCACGGCCTCCAGGTCGGGGCGGTTGTACCGGCGGTAGTGGCCCACCAGCTCGTCCGCCGGCCCGTAGCGGTGCTGGTGCGCCGGCACCGAGAGCAGCATGCGGCCGTTGTCATCGATCCGCTCCGCCCACCGTCGCAGCGCGTCGCCGTCGTCCTCGATGTGCTCGAGGACCTCGAACGCGCACACGAGGTCGAAGCGCTCGGTGGCGGGGAGGGCGGCGAGGTCGTCGAGGACGGTCGCCGCCGGGCTGAGCCGGCTCTCGGCCACCGCGCGCGAGCTGTCGTCCGGTTCGACGCCGACGTAGCGCCGCCCCTCCTCGAGGCGGGTGCCCAGCGCGCCCTGGCCCATCCCCACCTCCAGGACGGACCGCGGCTGCAACGTCGTGAGCTCCCGACGGATCAGCTCCCACCGCATCCACGCGTTCGGGCTCAAGGGCGGGAGGCTCACCGCTTCACCCTTGCAGACCCGGCCGGGCCGTCGATGATCTCGAGCAACGGGCCGACCGACGCCTGCGGGGTGAGCCGCGCCGTCGCGGTCGCCCGAGCTCGGTGGCGCTGGTCGGCGAGGTGGGCTCGGTCCGTGACGAGGGCGGTGAGCGCATCGGCGAGCGCGCTCGGCGAGCCAGCCGGGACGTACACCGCGCCGTCGCCGAGCGCCTCGCGCTGCACCGCGGTGTCCGACGTCACGATCGCGCAGCCGGCCGCCGCGCCCTGGAGGACCTTGTTGGGGACGACCCGCTGCGCCTTCGGCCCGGTGCCGAAGATCCCGAGGCAGACGTGGTGGCCGGCGATGGCGTCCGGCAGCGCGTCGGCGTCGATCCACTCGATCCAGGTGACGCGATCGTCGTGGCCGACGAGCGCACGGGTCTCGTCGAGGTCCTGGCCGGCGCCGACCATGGTGACGGAGACGGGCCGGTCAGCCGGGAGGGCGGCCAGCGCCCGGCCCATGTCGGGAGCGCCCTGCAAGGGCGTGTAGAGGCCGAAGAAGACCACCCGCACCGGATCGTCTGGGCCCGGGTCGGGCGCGGGGGTGGTGGCGAACCAGGCGGTCGGCGGGGCCACCGGCACCACGACGACCTGCTTCGGCGCCGTCGGGAGGCTGGCGCCTTGGGCGGCGGTGTCCACCACCACCACGTCGGCGGCGCGGAGCGCAGCCTTGTCGACGACGTCGAGCACGCGTGCGGCGAGCGACCTCTCCCCGAGACCGCGGTCGCGGACCGTGTCGCCGAGCGACACCATGTGGTCCAGCACGATCGTGCCGCGGCGGAACCGCCGCCGGGCCAGGTGCACGTCGAAGTGCCCGAGGTAGGGCACCACGACGACGTCAGGGCGCAGGGCCTTCCCCTGGCGCCAGAGCCGCACCCAGCACGACGCCAGCCGGGCCAGGAGGATCGGTGCGCGCCACGGTCGCTGGGCCATGCGGACGCGGTCCCCGGTCCCCAGCCCGAGCGGTACGTCGAGGCTCGTCACCTCGTGGCCGTGGAGCTCGATGCCCTCGCGGAGGGCCCGCACCCGCGGATGCGTGCCCTCGTCGAAGGTGCCGAAGAACAAGACTCGCACGGAGGGGAGACGGTAGGCGATCCCCCGCCGGGGAACGACACCGCGGGAGAGTGTGGGTGGCGCAGCCTCCAGGCCATGGGTGACCATGGTCGGCCCGCTGGCGCCGCCGCCACGCCCCACCTGCATGTCCGACCTCCCCCGCACCTCCGACGCCGATCCGCGCGAGCCCCGTTGGGCCGTGCGTCTCCTCTTCGTGCTCGTGGTGGTCGTGGTCCCGGTCCTCGTCACCGGCATCGCGGTGGACCGGTTCCCGTCGCTCTCGGTCCTCGACGAGCCGGCCCACATCGACTACCTGCGTCGGATCGAGCAGGGCGAGGTCCCGCGGATCGGCGACAAGATGCTGCCGGCGACGGCCCGCGACGTTGCCTGTCGGACGATCGGCGGCCGGCCGGTCTCCGACTGCTCGCTCGCGGAGATCCCGATCGAGGACCTGGACGCCCTGGGCTTCTCCTACGAGGCCCAGCAGCCACCGATCTACTACGCCGTCACTGCCCTCCTCCGCCAACCGATCTCGCTGGTTGTGAACGGGTTCGTGAACTCGGCCCGGTTGACCGGCGCGATCTGGCTGGCCGGCGGCCTCGCCCTCCTGTGGTGGTTCCTCCGGCGGCGTCTCGGCGCGACCGCGCTGGCCACTGCCACCGCCTGCATCCTCGTCAGCATGGCCCCGATGGTGGTGGGACAGAGCTACACGGTGAACAACGACGCCACTTCGGTCCTGATCGGCGCGACGACGCTGGTCGGCTACGAGCGGTTGCGCCGAGACGCATCGGGATCCGTGGTCGCGCTAGCGGTCGCCGGCTCGGTCGCGCTCGTCCTCGTCAAGCCGCTTGCGATCCTCCCGATCGGCGCGGCCGCCGTCGCGCTCCTGCTCGGCGCCGTCACGCGGGGGGCGGGGATCCGGGCGATCGTCGTGCTGATGCTCCCCGCTCTCGCCGCGCTGGTCACCTACCAGGGGTGGGAGGTCATCAGGGACGCACGCGCGCTCGTGCCCTACTCGGAGGTCACCGACGCGCTGCTCGTGGGCCGACCGATCGTCGACGAGTACCCGCTCGACGTCGTCGGCACCTCGCTCACGGAGCTCCTGACCGGCTACGCGGACCGCGTCGGGGTCCAGCCGATCCGGCCGGCGGTGGCCGGCTTCGCCGCCATGATCGGGCTGCTGCTCGTCTACGGGCCGTCCATCGCGACCGCCCTCGGGCGGGGCCGTCGCGAGCTCCAGCACCTCCACATCGGCATCCTCACGGTGGCGCTGGCGGCCCCCGTGGTCCTCATCACCCAGTCCTACCTCGCCGTCAGCCGGGACGGCGGCTCCAACTCGCGCTACGCCCTGGCCCTCATCCCCATGATGACCACCGCGGTCGTATCCTGGATGGACGACAGCCGGGGTCTGCGCCGGGTCGCGGTGATCGGTGCGAGCCTGCTGCTGGCCGTCACCGTGATCGGCGTCAGCACCCATGAGGTGGTCACATGAAGCTGATCATCCAGGTCCCGTGCCTCGACGAGGAGGACCAGCTGCCCATCTCCCTGGGCGCCCTCCCGCGCGAAGTCGAGGGCTTCGACGTCGTCGAGTGGCTCATCATCGACGACGGGTCCACCGACCGGACCATCGAGGTGGCCAAGCGGCTCGGGGTCGACCACATCGTCAAGCTGACGAACAACAAGGGCCTGGCGTACGCGTTCCAAGCCGGGCTGGACGCGTGTCTGAAGCTGGGGGCCGACGTCATCGTGAACACCGACGCCGACAACCAGTACTCCGCCGACGACATCCCCGCCCTCGTCGGGCCGATCCTCGCCGGCAACGCGGACATGGTGATCGGCGACCGGGACGTCATGGGCATCGAGGAGTTCTCGATGGTGAAGAAGCGCCTCCAGCAGGCAGGGAGCTGGGTGGTGCGACAGGCGTCGGGCACCTCGGTCCCCGACGCCACGTCTGGCTTCCGGGCCTACAACCGCGAGGCGGCCCTGGGGCTCACGGTCGTGTCCCGGTTCACCTACACCCTCGAGTCGTTGATCCAGGCGGGCAAGAGCCTGGTGGCCGTCGACCACGTGGTGGTGGGCACCAACGAGAAGCTCCGCGAGTCGCGCCTCTTCGGGTCGATGTGGGGATACGTGCGGCGCAACGTGGTGGCCATCTTCCGCATCTACGCCGGGTACGAGCCGCTGAAGGTGTTCAGCTGGCTCGCCTTCGGGCTGCTCGTCGCCAGCTTCATGGCCTGGTCGCCGCTCCTGTGGGACTGGATCTTCAACGGCGATCGCTCCGGCCACCTCCAGTCGATCGTGGTCGGGGGTGCCCTGCTGGTCGCGTCGGTCCAGGTGTTCGCCTTGGGCGTGATCGCGGACCTGATCGCGGCGCACCGCACGGTGTCGCAGCGCACGCTCGAGCGGGTCCGGCGCCTCGAGCTCGAGCTCGGGGTGGAGCCCTCGCACTACGTGCACGGTCCGGGGCCGGACCGCCGCCCTCAGCCCTGAGGATCCGGCCCCAGGAAGGCGTCGAGCATGCGCTGGGCGGCCGCCGCTGGCGCCACCTCGCCCGCCGCCACGGCCTGCTCGAGCTCCGCGGCCAGACGGCGGACGTCGGGATGGTCCCGCAGGCGCTGCCGGAGCGTGTCCGTGACCTCGCTCCACATCCAGGCCGTGCTCTGCTGCGCCCGCAGCTCGTCGAGGCCGTCCGCCCGGAGGCGCTCGTGGCTCGCCACCAGGACGTCCCAGAGCGCGGCGATGCCGTCGCCCGTGAGCGCCGAGCAGGTGGTCACCGTGACCTCCCAGCCCGCGCGCTTCGGGCGCAGGAGCCGTACCGCGTGGGCCAGCTCGGAGGCGGCCCGGTGGGCGGCCGGCTCGAGATCGCCGTCGGCCTTGTTCACGACGATGAGGTCGGCGAGCTCCATGATCCCGCGCTTGATCCCCTGCAGCTCGTCGCCGCCGGCGGGTGAGGCGATGAGCAAGAAGAGGTCGACGAGGTCGGCGACGGCGACCTCCGACTGCCCCACACCGACCGTCTCCACGAGCACCGTGTCGAACCCGGCCGCCTCGCACAGCAGCACGGCCTCACGGGTCCGCCGGGCCACGCCGCCCAGCGTGCCGGAGGAGGGGGACGGGCGGATGAAGGCGTTGGCGTGGCGGCCGAGGTCCGCCATCCGCGTCTTGTCGCCCAGGATCGATCCGCCCGTCCGGCTGCTGGAGGGATCGACGGCCAGCACGGCGACGGTGTGGCCGTGATCGAGGGCGTGCAGGCCCAGGGCCTCGATGAGGGTCGACTTTCCGGAGCCGGGGACGCCCGACAGCCCGATGCGCATGCTCCCGCCGGTGTGGGGGAGGAGGTCGTCCACCAGCCGCCGACCCAGCGCCCGGTGGTCGGCGCGGGTCGACTCGACCAGCGTGATGGCGCGGGCCAGGGCCCGGCGGTCACCCGCTCGGACGGCGTCGGCGAGCTCGTCGTCCGCGGAGGCCACCGGCGCGGTCAGCGGGATGGCCGCTGGCGGAGGAGGGCGAGCACCCCGGCGGC
>Ga0190271_10001062_pt1 | contig 15179 bp, 11 predicted proteins | sample Popmic356T_FD_133747 | JGI IMG/M metagenome (GOLD analysis project Ga0190271, IMG submission 133747) | Populus adjacent soil microbial communities from riparian zone of Weber River, Utah, USA - 356 T | ecosystem: Environmental > Terrestrial > Soil > Riparian zone | place: USA: Utah | collected...
CGATATTCAGATCAACTGGTCGACGATGATTGGCGAGGGCGGTTTCAACCTGAACTCGGTCATGAACTACAACATGGCGTCCGAGACACAGGATCGCCCGGACTTGGCCACTGTCGACTGGGCTGGGACGACGGGCTGCGCGCTGCAGATTCAGTGCCAGGGATACGAGTACCGCATCTTCACGACCCTGAACTACTTCCGGGGGCCGTGGAGCATGTCGCTGAGGCACCAGTACTGGCCGTCCGTCGACCCCGCCGGGTGCGCCACGCCGATTCCGGCGGCAACACCGAACGCGTGCGCCAACGCAATCGCGATCGGCGGCGGTGTGCAGGAGAGCTATGATCTGTTCGCCCTGTCGGGGAGCTACCAGTTCGGCGACAAGTACACGGTCCGAGTTGGAATCGAAAACCTGTTCGACACGGAGCCGCCGATCACGGGTGCCAACCCATCGCAGCTGCCGTTCGCGAACCCTGGCACGCATGCCGGCCAAGGCCTTGGCACGGCGATCGGATCCACGTACGACCCGCTCGGCCGGCGCGGCTTCGTCAGCCTGACGATGGACTTCTAACGAGTTGGCTCGTTGACGATCGAGCGGCGGGCGAGAGCCCGCCGCTTTTTTTGTGCGAGCGACTCGGACCGCGGCTATTTCTTGGCGAAGGCGCCCATCTCCTTGAGCACCTCGTTGGCCGCCTTGAACGCGTCGAGGCCGGCCGGAATGCCGCAGTACACGGTCGCGTGCAGCAGCACTTCCTTGATCTCGTCGACGGTCACGCCGTTGTTCAACGCGCCGCGCACGTGAAGCTTGATCTCGGGCGCGCGGTTCAGCGCCGTCAGCATTGCGAGGTTGATCAAGCTGCGCGTCTTACGGTCGAGCCCGGAGCGCGTCCAGGCATAGCCCCAGCACCATTCCGTCGTCATGTTCTGGAACGCCATCATGAAGTCGTTCGCCGATTTCAACGAGTTGTCGACGTACTCGGCTCCGAGCACGGCGCGGCGAACCTCGAGGCCGCGGTCGAATAGTTCTTCGATGGTTTCGTCTCTGCGTTCAGTCATTGTTGTCGAGCTCCATGTTGGCAACGAAAAAAAAGACGGGCGCGCTCAGCGCGCATACCGATGAGGAGTGCCGTCGAGCGGAAAGGCTAGCGGCCCGGGAACACCACGTCGAGCATCGCGTGGATGTACTCGCGATGCTGCTGCGAGGTCAGGTGCCGCTGCTGCATGTACGAGTGGATGTGCCGCGATTCGATCGCGCCGATCAGGATGTCGGCCGTGGTGGCCGAGTCGACGACGGTCAGCAGGCCTATGGCCGCGGCTTGGGTCAGCCATGTGGCGAGCCGCGCCCGCAGTTGCGACGGCGTGGGCTCGGGCAGGTTCGACTCGATGCAAGCCGCGCGCAGGGTGATCGAGGCTGAGATGACGGCGCCGAGATACTCATTGATCTCTATGAGAACGTGGCCGAGCTGCTCGCGGACCGGAACGCCGGGTTGCACGCCGCGGTCGAGCTCCGTGACGGCAGTGCCTTCGGGTTGAAACGCCATCAGCATGAGCTGCTGTTTCGACCCCGTGCGCTGAAACAGCGTCGCCGTCGAAACGCCGAGCTTCTTGGCGACCATCGCGACCGGTGCTTTGGGGCCGCGATCGAGGAAGACCTCGCGCGCGGCCACGCTGATCTCGCGATCGCTGACTTGCCTGCGGCGTCCCATAGGCCCGCATGATAGCGTCAAAAGCTCCTCGGGAAGCCCTCGTTCTATTGTGTTAAGTAACCCGGGACCCCGGAAACAGGCGGGTCGGGGGCTCGGGGCTGCGACGCTCGGCGCCCGAGAACGGGGCGCCGCCATCCTTTTTCAGGTCCGTTGTGGTGCGTTTCGGGCTCCGCGCTGCCCGGAGAGCGTGCATCAGCCGGCCTGCATGCTTCTTGCATTGGGCACGCTGGCATGACGCAGCGTTCGCTCAGAATTCTAATAATCGACGAGAACGCGGTACGCGCAGCCATCCTCGAGGAAGGCCTGCGCCTGGCGAATGACGGCGAGGATGGTGGGACGCCGGAGATTCACCACATTCGGGACACCGCCAACTTGCTGGCGCGCATCAGCGCCATCGATCCCGACGTCATCCTCATCGATCTCGAGAATCCGAGCCGCGATACGCTCGAGCAAATGTTCCAGGTGTCGCGCCTCGCGCGGCGGCCCGTCGCCATGTTCGTCGACAAGTCCGACAGCGCGACGGTGCAGGCGGCGATCGACGCCGGCGTTTCGGCGTACGTCGTCGATGGACTCCGCAAGGAGCGCGTACGGTCCGTCCTCGACGTGAGCATCAGCCGCTTTCACGCATTTGATCGGCTCCAGTGCGAGCTGCAACAGGCCAAATCGGCGCTCGAGGACCGCAAGATCGTCGAGCAGGCCAAAGCGATCCTCATGCAGCAGCGCGGCTGCTCCGAGGACGACGCGTACGTGCTGTTGCGCCGTACGGCCATGAATCAGAACCGCAAGATCGCGGAGCTCGCGCGCTCGCTCGTGGCTGCCGCGGCATTGCTACGCCCGGGAGCCGACCATGACTGAGCGCATCATCGCGGCGTTCGTGCCGCTCGTCGATTGTGCAGTGCTCGTGGCGGCGCGCGAGCAGGGATTCGCGGCCGCGGCGGGGCTCGACCTCGTGCTCGTCAAGGAGCCGTCGTGGGCCAGCCTACGCGACCATCTGTGTCTCGGCCACGTGGACTGCGCGCACGCGCTGGCGCCCCTGCCGGTTGCCCTTACGCTCGGCGTCGGGCAAGTGCAGGTGGACTGCGTCGCGCCGTTCGTGCTTGGGCGCGGCGGTAACGCAGTGACGGTTTCTCGCCGATTGTTTGCGGAGATGCAGGCGAAAGCACCGGCTGCGAGCTTCACGAATCCGGCGGAATCCGGTCGTGCGCTCGCGGGCGTCGTACGGGAGCGTGCGCAGCCGCTGACGCTCGCCATGGTCTTCCCGTTCTCGAACCACAACTTCGACTTGCGCTACTGGCTCGCGGCCGCGGGCGTGCATCCGGATCGCGAGGTTCGCCTCGTCGCCATACCGCCGCCGCTGATGGTCGAGAGCTTGCGCGCGGGTCATGTCGACGGTTTCTGTGTCGGCGAGCCGTGGAACAGTCTCGCTGTCGCGCATGGGCTCGGTCACATCGTTGCGACGCAGTCGCAGCTATTTCCGCGTGCAGTGGAGAAGGTGCTCGCGCTGCGAGCCGCGTTCGCGGAGCGCTCGGAACGAATCGCGAAGCTGCTGCAGGCTCTCGACGCGGCTGCCGCGTGGGCCGACGAGCCGGCGAATCACGCGACACTCGCGTCGTATCTCTCGCGGCCGGCGTACCTCGGCCTGTCGCAGGAGATCATTGCAGCCGCGCTGGGCGGACGAGTGCGGCTCGGCGCGGGCACAGCAGTCCACGATCCCGACTTTCTCTTCTTTCACCGGCACGCCGCGAATGCGCCGCGCGAAGCCGACGGCCTCTGGGCGTACGCGCAGATGTCGCGGTGGGGGCAGCTCGCGCCGAGTAGCGCTGCAGAGCGGGCGGCGGCGAAAGTGTTTGCGCCGAACCTGTATCGTCAGAGCGTGCAGCACGGCGCCGCGCCCGCGGCCCCGTTGCCGGCGTTCGATCGCATCGAGTTCTCATCGGACGTGCGAGCGTATCTCGCGCAGTTCGAGGCGCACACGCCGTTTGCCAACGCGCGTTCGTTCTGACCTGCCGCTCTGCACCGCTTTGCAGCGCGCGAGCGCACCGCTGAACCATTGTGGCGCACGTACGCACTTGATCGCGGCTTCGTGTTTGGTCGACCCGAGTACAAAGCGGCAGCACGATCAACGAGTTACGACTTTTCCGCCGCCGCGGCGCCTCTTGGCACGACCTTTGTACTGAACATCGCAACGAAGAGTCCAACGTTGGGCTCGACCAGCAACGCCGCTGGAGTGGTCGCACCACTCAGCGGCGTTTTTTTTGGTCGGTCGTCCCAGACGGGTCGAGTAGCAACAGAGGGATCGCACGGATGAGACACCTAGCCCCAGTTCTAGCGAGCGTCGCAGCGATCGTGGCCATGGGGGCCGAAGGCGAGCAGCTCGCGCTCGAGCAGGACGAGCTCAAGTTCGGCTTCATCAAGCTCACGGACATGGCGCCGCTCGCCGTCGCCTACGAGCTCGGCTATTTCGAGGACGAAGGGCTCTACGTGACGCTCGAGCCGCAGGCGAACTGGAAAGTGCTGCTCGACCGCGTCATCACGGGCGAGCTCGACGGTGCTCACATGCTCGCGGGGCAACCGATCGCCGCAACGATCGGCTTCGGCACCAACGCTCGCGTCGTGACGGCGTTCTCGATGGACTTGAACGGTAATGCGATCACGGTCTCGAACGAGGTTTGGCGCGCGATGAAGGCGCACGTGCCAGTCGGTGCCGACGGCAAGCCTGTTCATCCGATCAAGGCCGACGCGTTGAAACCCGTCGTCGAGAGTTATCGTGCGGCCGGCAAGCCTTTCAACATGGCGATGGTTTTCCCGGTCTCGACGCACAACTACGAGCTGCGCTATTGGCTCGCGGCCGGCGGCATTCACCCCGGTTACTACTCGGCGAGCGACGTGAGTGGGCAGATCGGTGCCGATGTCCTGTTGTCCGTGACGCCACCCCCGCAAATGCCCGCGACGCTCGAGGCCGGGACGATCTTCGGCTACTCGGTCGGAGAGCCGTGGAATCAGCAGGCGGTGATCAAGGGTGTCGGTGTGCCCGTCATTACCGACTACGAGATCTGGAAGAACAATCCCGAGAAGGTCTTCGGTGTCACGGCCGGTTGGGCCGAAGCCAATCCCAATACGCATCTCGCCGTCGTCAAGGCGCTGATCCGCGCTGCGATGTGGCTGGATGCGAACAACAACGCCAATCGGCGCGAGGCCGTGGAAATGCTGGCGCGGCCCGAGTATGTCGGCGCGGATGAGGCGGTCATCGCGAACTCGATGACGGGCACGTTCGAGTACGAGCGTGGTGACGCGCGTCCCGTGCCCGACTTCAACGTTTTCTTCCGCCATTTCGCTACGTATCCGCACTACTCGGACGCGGTCTGGTACCTCACGCAAATGCGCCGCTGGGGGCAGATCGCGGAACGCAAGCCCGACGATTGGTACGCGGCGACGGCGAAGTCGGTCTACAAGCCCGACGTGTACTTGCAGGCGGCGCGCTTGCTTGTCGCCCAAGGGCTCGCGAAGGAGAGCGATTTCCCGTGGACGAGCGACGGCTATCGCGAGCCGACCGGCGACTTCATCGATGGCGTCGTCTACGACGGTCGCAGCCCGAATGCATACCTCGAGAGTTTGGCGATCGGCTTGAAGGGCGACGACCTGCCTTCCGCCGCCGAGCTCGTGACGGCGGAGTAAGAGCAATGAGCGCACTGATCACACGCGTCAATCCGTATCTCGCCGTGCTCGGAGTCGGCTGGCTCGTGCCGATACTGAAGATTGCGACCGGCGACAGCCCGAGTGCGCAGCTGCGCGAGCTCTGGCAGCAGCTTGGCATTCCCGTCGTTGCCCTGCTTCTGTTCCTCGCCGTTTGGGCCGGCGTAGCCGCGCGGATCGAGACCAGCTTGGGCGGGTTGCCGGGGCCCGCCGCCGTCTGGACGGCCGCGAAGAGCCTCGTCGTCGAGCACGATGCTGAACGTACGCGGCGTGCCGAGTTCTATGCGCGCCAGGAGACGCGTAACGCCGAGGCGCTCGCCGAGAACCCGGACGCCGACGTCCGCGTGCGGCGCTACACAGGCAAGCCGACTTACTTCGACCAGATCCTCACGAGCCTCGCGACGGTGTTTACAGGCTTCATGCTCGGCGCGCTCGTCGCGGTGCCGCTCGGCGTGCTCGCGGGACTCTCGAAGACCGTCAATGCTGCGATCAATCCGCTCGTGCAGATCTTCAAGCCCGTCTCGCCGCTCGCATGGCTACCGATCGTGACGATGGTCGTGAGCGCCGTCTACGTGAGCACCGATCCGCTGCTCGAGAAGTCGTTCATCACGTCGGCGATCACGGTCACGCTGTGCTCGCTGTGGCCGACGCTGATCAATACCGCCCTCGGTGTGGCCAGTATTGACAAGGACCTCATGAACGTCGGCCGCGTGCTGCAGCTGAACTGGCTCACGCAGGTGTTCCGCATCGTTCTACCGTCGGCGTTGCCGCTGATCTTCACGGGGTTGCGGTTGTCGCTCGGCGTCGGCTGGATGGTGCTGATCGCCGCGGAGATGCTCGCGCAAAACCCCGGGCTCGGTAAGTTCGTGTGGGACGAGTTCCAAAACGGCTCGTCGGAATCGTTGGCGCGGATCCTCGTTGCCGTGTTCACGATCGGCATCATCGGTTTCTTGCTCGACCGCATCATGCTGGCGCTGCAAGCGGCCGTCACACATTCCGCGCACCGGTGATGGAGCAGGACGTGTTGACGCCGATTCAGACCGCAGCGCCCACTCTCGAGCCAATCCTCGAGCTCGCGGCCGTACGTAAGACGTTCACGGCCGGCAACCGGACGACCGCGGTGCTGGACGGCATCGATCTCAAGATCGCCGCCGGCGAGTTCGTCGCGATCGTCGGTTTCTCGGGCGCCGGCAAGTCGACGCTGATTTCGCTGCTTGCAGGCCTCGAGCGCCCGACGGCGGGCCGCGTGCTGTTCGAAGGCAAGGAAGTCCTGGGGCCGAGCCCGGAGCGGGGCGTCGTGTTCCAGAGCTACTCGTTGATGCCGTGGCTCTCCGTGCGCGCTAATGTGGCGCTCGCCGTCAATGCCGTGCGTCGCGGCTGCTCGCGCGCGGAACGCGCGGCGATCGTCGAGCGTTACGTCGAGATGGTAGGGCTGTCCCATGCGGCCGACCGTCGGCCCGCCGAGCTTTCGGGCGGGATGCGCCAGCGGGTTGCCGTCGCGCGCGCGTTGGCGATGTCGCCGAAGGTGTTGCTCCTCGACGAGCCGCTGTCGGCGCTCGATGCGCTGACGCGCGCAAAGCTGCAAGACGAGCTCGAGGCGATCTCTACGAAGGAGCGCAAGACGGTCGTTCTCATCACGAACGACGTCGATGAGGCGCTGCTGCTCGCCGATCGCATCATTCCGTTGACGCCGGGGCCGAGCGCGAAGCTCGGACCCGAGTTCAAAGTGATGTTGCCGCGGCCGCGCGATCGCGCTGCGCTGAACGACGACACGGAGTTCCGGCGGCTGCGCGCGGCCATCACCCGCTATCTGCTCGATGCGAGCCGCGCGAAGGGCCCGCGCGGCGCCGGCAACGTTGCCCTTCCGAACGTTTTGCCGATGCAGATCAAGGACCCGCCGCGCGCGTATTTGAACGCTGCGCCGAAATATCAGAGCACTCGCTATGTCGAGTTCTTCAAGGTCTCGAAGACCTACCCGACCCGCAAGGGGGCGCTGACCGTCGTCGACAATTTCGAGCTGATCATGGATCGCGGCGAGTTCGTCTCGCTGATCGGGCACTCCGGTTGCGGCAAGTCCACTGTGTTGACGATGACGGCCGGGCTCACGGAGGTTAGCGCCGGCGGCATCGTCCTCGACGGCCGCGAGGTCGTGACGGCCGGGCCCGATCGCGCCGTCGTGTTCCAGGCGCCGAGCTTGTTTCCGTGGCTAACCGCTGCACAAAACGTCGCGCTCGGCGTCGATCGCGTTTATCCGCATGCGAAGCCGGCCGAGCGCGCCGACATCGTGCACTACTACCTGGGCCGCGTCGGGCTCGCGGACGCCGCCAACAAGCTCGCGAGTGAGCTTTCGAACGGCATGCGGCAGCGCGTGGGGCTCGCGCGGGCGTTCGCGCTGAGCCCCAAGCTTCTGCTGCTCGACGAGCCGTTCGGCATGCTCGATTCGCTGACGCGCTGGGAGCTGCAGGAGCTTCTCATGGAGGTGTGGGCGCGCACGCGCGTGACGGCGATCTGTGTAACGCACGACGTCGACGAGGCGATCCTGCTCGCGGATCGCGTCGTGATGATGACGAACGGGCCGAACGCGAAGATCGGCAAGATCATGCGCGTCGATCTGCCGCGGCCGCGCTCGCGCAAGGCGCTACTTGAGCATCCCGACTATTACCGGTATCGCCAAGAGGTTCTTGATTTCTTGAACGGTTGCGATCGCGCCGCGGATGCTGCCGCGAAGCCAGCGGCGGCGGCTCGAGTCGCCTGAACGTCGGCTATCGACCATAGGGAGTACGGACAGTGGGCGCTATGAACAGGCTACAGGTGGGTTGTGCGCTCGCGCTCGGTGCCGTCGGGAGCGTGCCGGCACATGGCGCGGAGACGTGGGGGGAAGCGTTCCGCGAAGGCGATGTCATCGTCGACCTTCGGGCGCGGTTCGAGTCGGTCGAGCAGGGCGGGTTCACTTCGGACGCCGAAGCGTTGACGAATCGCCTGAGAGCCGGCTTCCAGACCGCGCCGCTGAAGGGCACGGCGTTTCTCGCCGAGGCCGTTCTCGTCGGCGACCTCGTCGAGGACTACAACAGCACGACGAACGGCGAATCGGAGTATCCGGTCGTCGCGGATCCGGCCGATTTCACCGCCGTCAATCGCTTCGCGGTGATCAACAAGTCGCTCGAGAGCACGACCTTGACGCTCGGCCGCCAGCGCATTGTTCACGACGACCAGCGCTTCGTCGGCAACGTCGGCTGGCGGCAGCACGAGCAGACGTTCGACGGCATGCGCGCGCAATGGGGCAGCCCGAAGATCAAGGCGGACCTGACGTATGCGGCGCAGGTCAACCGCGTGTTCGGGCCCGATTCGCCGCAGGGGAAGTGGGAGGGCGACATTGTGCTCGCGAGCTTCGCGTACACGCTCCCCGTCGGAACGCTTGCGTTGTTCGACTATTACCTCGACATCGACGGGGTCGCGGCGGCGTCGAGCAACACGGTTGGCGTCAAGCTCACGGGCTCGAAGCCCCTCGGGAAGCTGACGGGGACGTACGCGCTCGCCTATGCCCGCCAAGCCGAAGCCGGGGCGACCGCCGCCGATGTCGACGCCGATTACGAGCTCCTCGAGGGCGGGCTGAATTTTCCGAAGTTCGGCATTGGGCTCGGCTACGAGCTGCTCGGCAGCGACGGAACGACCGCATTCTCGACACCACTCGCGACCCTGCACGCATTTCAGGGATGGGCCGACAAGTTCCTCGCGACCCCGCCGGCCGGTGTCGAGGACGCGTATCTGCGCTTCAGCTATCCGCTCGGCAAGCGCGGTCCTTTCACGAACGTAGCGGCTCTCGCTTTCTTCCACGACTACACGGCCGACATCGGCGGCGCGCACTTCGGCGAGGAGCTCGACATTCAGCTCGTAGCGCGCACCGAGCGCATGGCGTTCACCGCGAAGTACGCCGACTACCGCGCCGACGCCTTGTTCACGGACACCGAGAAGCTCTGGCTCTCGTTCGAGTACTCCTTCTAATGGACGGCGCCGAAATGAGCATGCAACCCAAAGGCAGACGGAAGCTCGTCCTCGTCGGCAACGGCATGGCCGGCATGCGCGCCATCGAAGAGCTACTGAGGCTCGTGCCCGAGCTCTACGACATCACGGTGTTCGGCAGCGAGCCGCACGGCAACTACAACCGCATTCTGTTGTCGCCGGTGCTCGCAGCCGAGAAAACCGTCGCCGACATCATGCTGAACACGCGTGAGTGGTACGCGGAGAACGGCATCACGCTGCACGCCGGCGACGAGGTCGTGCGCATCGATCGAGTACGGCGGCGCGTTGTCGCCAGGAGCGGGCTCGAGGTGCCCTACGACCGGCTGATTCTCGCGACCGGCTCGAACCCGATCGTGCTGCCGCTGCCGGGTAAGGACCTGCCGGGGGTCGTCAGCTACCGCGACATCGCCGACGTCGATCGCATGGTCGCTGCGTCGCGCGAATTCAAGCACGCCGTCGTCATCGGCGGCGGGTTGCTCGGCCTCGAGGCGGCGTACGGTCTCCAGAAGCGGGGCATGAACGTCACCGTGGTGCATCTGGTGGCGACGCTGATGGAACGGCAGCTCGATGCTTCGGCCGGGGCGCTCTTGAAGCGCTCGCTCGAGGAGCGCGGGCTCAAGTTCGTCATGCCGGCGCAGACGGCCGCGATCTTGGGCGAAGACCGCGTGCGCGGAGTCAAGTTCGCCGACGGCACGGAAGTGCCTGCCGATCTCGTCGTCATGGCCGTCGGCATCCGGCCGAACGCCGCGCTCGCGAAGGCGAGCGGTATCGCTTGCGAGCGCGGTGTGCTCGTCAACGACACGATGCAGACGTACGACCCGCGCATCTACGCCGTCGGCGAGTGCGTGCAGCACCGCGGCGCCTGCTACGGGCTCGTCGCGCCGTTGTTCGAGCAAGCGAAAGTCGTCGCGAATCACCTGGCCGAGTTCGGGATCGGGCGCTACGCGGGCTCGCAGACCTCGACGAAGCTCAAGGTCACGGGCATCGACTTGTTCTCGGCCGGCGACTTCGGCGGCGGCGCCGGCACGGAGGAGCTCGTGTTCAAGGACGCTGCGCGCGGCGTCTACAAGAAAATCGTCGTGCAAGGCAACAAGATCAAGGGAGCCGTGCTGTACGGCGATACCGTCGACGGTGCGTGGTACTTCCAGCTCATGCGCGACGGCACAGCGATCAGCGACTTCCGCGAGAACGTGCTGTTCGGCCAGGCGCACATCGGCGACTCGGGCACGGCCGGCGCCGACGCCGTGACGCTGCTGGCCGACACAGCGGAGATCTGCGGCTGCAACGGCGTTTGCAAGGGCGACATCGTCAAAGCCATCACGAAGAAGAGTCTATTCACGCTCGACGAGGTCCGCGCGCACACGAAAGCATCGTCGTCGTGCGGCTCGTGCACGGGCCTCGTCGAGCAGCTGCTCGCGAACACGCTGGGCGGCGACTACTCCGAAGCGCCGGCCAAGAAGCCGATGTGCCCGTGCACGATCTACACGCACGAGGAGGTGCGTGCAGCGATCGTGCGCGAGAAGCTGAAGTCTATCCCCACCGTCATGCAGTTCCTCGAATGGAAGACGCCGGACGGCTGCCACAAGTGCCGCCCGGGCCTGAACTTCTACTTGCTCTGCGCGTGGCCCGGCGAGTATCAGGACGACAAGCAGTCGCGATTCATCAATGAGCGAGCGCATGGCAACATCCAGCGCGACGGCACGTACTCCGTCGTGCCGCGGATGTGGGGCGGCGTGACGTCGGCGAAGGAGCTGCGCGCGATCGCCGACGTCGCCGAGAAATACGCCGTGCCGACCGTCAAGGTCACGGGCGGCCAGCGCATCGACTTGCTCGGCGTCAAGAAAGAGGACCTGCCGAACGTCTGGCGCGACTTGAGCGCGGCGGGGTTCGTCTCGGGGCACGCGTACGGCAAGGCGCTGCGCACCGTGAAGACCTGCGTCGGCAAGGAGTGGTGCAGGTTCGGCACACAGGATTCCACTGGGCTCGGTATCAAGATGGAGCGCGTGACCTGGGGCTCGTGGCATCCGCACAAGGTCAAGCTCGCGGTGTCCGGTTGCCCGCGTAACTGCGCCGAGGCGACGATCAAGGACCTCGGCGTCGTCTGCGTCGATTCGGGCTACGAGCTGCACGTCGGCGGCAACGGCGGCATCAAGATCCGCGCCACGGATTTCCTCTGCAAAGTGGCGACTGAAGAAGAAGTCATCGAATACTGCTGCGCGTACTTGCAGCTCTACCGCGAGGAGGCGCGATACCTCGAGCGCACGGCGCCGTGGATCGAGCGCGTGGGCCTCTCGCACGTCCGCGAGCGCGTCGTCGACGATGCGAAGGGGCGCAAAGCGCTCTACGAGCGGTTCCTCGAATCGCAGAAGTACTCGCAGACGGACCCGTGGGCGGAGCGTGCCGCAGGCGTGCAGGCCGAGGAGTTCACGCCGTTGCGAGCGCAGTCGCGGCCGGAGCTCGTGTCTTGAGCTGGGTCGACTTGGGGCCGCTCTCGGCGCTGCCTGAGCGCGGCGCGCGCTGCGTGAGAGTCGGCGAGGTGGCGATCGCCGTGTTCCGCACGAGCACGGGCGAGGTGTTCGCGCTGCGCGATCAATGCCCGCATCGCGGCGGGCCCCTGTCGCAGGGCATCGTGCACGGCACGCGCGTGACGTGCCCGCTGCACGACTGGGTCATCGACTTGAAGACGGGCCGGGCGACGGGTGTCGACGAAGGTTCGACGGCAACCTACACCGTGCGCGTCGTCGAAGGCCGCATCGCGCTCGAGCTGCCGGCGGAGACGCTCGCGAAGGCGTCATGAGCGCGGTACGCACGACGTGCCCCTACTGCGGGGTAGGTTGCGGTCTGCGCGCGGAGCCGGGCGTCGCAGGCGCTTACGAGATCCGCGGGGATTCCGAGCACCCCGCAAACTTTGGACGTGTCTGCTCGAAGGGCGCGGCGCTCGGCGACACGCTCGGCCTCGACGGGCGACTCCTGCACCCTGAGATTCGCGGCGCGCGCGCGAGCTGGGACGAGGCGCTCGAGGCCGTCGCGCAGGGATTTGCACGCACGATCGCCGCGCACGGCCCCGACTCCGTGGCGTTCTACGTTTCGGGCCAGCTCCTGACCGAGGACTACTACGTCGCCAACAAGCTCATGAAGGGCTTCATCGGCAGCGCCAACATCGACACGAACTCCCGGCTCTGCATGGCCTCGGCCGTCGCCGGCTACAAGCGCGCGTTCGGCTCCGACACTGTGCCGAACGACTACACCGACTTGGAGCAGGCCGACCTCATCGTGCTCGTCGGGTCCAATCTTGCCTGGTGCCACCCCGTGCTGTTCCAGCGAGTGACGGCCGCGAAGGCCGCGAACCCGAAACTATGCGTCGTGCTCGTCGATCCGCGCCGCACGCAGACCGCCGAGATCGCGGATCTGTTCTTGCCCGTGCGTCCGGGGACTGACGTCTTACTATTCAACGGTTTACTGGATTATCTTCGCAAAGAAGACGCGTTAGATCTCGAGTTCCTCGACGCCCATACCGAAGGCTTCGGCGTGGCGTTGCGCGTTGCAAAGGAGAGCGCGGCGTCGATCCCCGCGGTCGCGGCAGCTTGCGGCCTGAAAGAGGACGACGTGCTCGAGCTCTACCGCCGGTTCGCGCGGACGCCGAAGACGGTGACCGTGTTCTCGCAGGGGGTCAATCAGTCGACGAGCGGCACCGACAAGGTCAATGCGATCGTCAACGTGCACCTCGCGACGGGCCGAATCGGCAAACCCGGCATGGGTCCGTTCTCGGTGACGGGGCAGCCGAACGCGATGGGCGGACGCGAGGTCGGCGGGCTCGCGAACCAGCTCGCGGCGCACATGGACTTCTCGCCGAAGGACGTCGATCGTGTTGCGCGTTTCTGGGGCTCGACGCGCACGGCGGCGAAACCAGGCCTCAAGGCCGTCGAGCTGTTCGACGCCGTCGAGCGCGGCACGGTCAAGGCCGTCTGGATCATGGCGACGAATCCCGTCGTCAGCATGCCGGACGCCGAGCGCGTGCGGCGCGCGCTCGAGCGCTGCGAGCTCGTCGTCGTCTCGGATTGCGTGCGCGATACCGACACGACGCGCTGCGCGCACGTGTTGCTGCCCGCCGCGGCGTGGGGCGAGAAGTCCGGCACCGTCACGAACTCGGAGCGGCGCATCTCGCGGCAGCGAAGCTTCCTGCCGCTGCCCGGCGAAGCGCAGCCGGATTGGTGGATCGTCACCGAGCTCGCGCGGCGCATGGGCTTCGGCGGAGCGTTCGATTACGACTCGCCCGCCGCGATTTTCCGCGAGCACGCGCGTCTCTCGGCGTTCGAGAACGAGGGCGCGCGCGACTTCGACATCGGCGCCGTCGCGAATCTCAGCGACGCCGAGTACGACGCGCTGCAACCGTTCCAGTGGCCGCGCCCGGCGGGCGCCGTCGTGCCGCCGCGGCCATTCGCCGACGGCCGCTTTTTCACGGCGAGCGGCAAAGCGCAGCTCGTGCCGACGCCGCCGCGTGCCCCCGCGCAGCTGCCGAGCGCCGACTATCCGCTCGTGCTGAACACGGGGCGCGTGCGCGACCAGTGGCACACGATGACGCGGACCGGCAGGTCGCCGCGCCTCTCGGGCCATCACGCCGAGCCCTTCGTGCAAGTGCATCCGCTCGATGCCGCGCGGTTCGGCTTGACGCTCGGCGATCTCGCCGAGGTGGCGGCCGCCGCCGCGCGCATCGTCGTGCGCATCGAGATCACGGATACCGTGGCGCCGGGCAACGTGTTCGTGCCGATGCACTGGGGCAGCGTGTTCGCGAGCAACGCGCGCGTCTGCGCGCTGATAGGGGCCGCCGTCGATCCGATCTCGGGTCAGCCCGAGCTGAAAGCGGCGCCCGTGCGTGTGCGACGCTACGAGCCGAAGTGGTACGGCTTCGCGCTGTCGCGCGCTCCGCTCCAGCTGCCGGCGACGTCTTACCGCGCCTTGTCGCGCGGCGCAGGGTACTGGCGCTACGAGCTTGCCGGCGAAGACCTGCCAGCGTCGTGGCCCGAATGGGCAGATGCCGTGCTCGGCCCGAGGGCCGCGCGCATCGAGCTGTCGGACGTCGCGGGCGGTCGCTATCGCGGCGCGAACGTCGAGGGCGAAGTACTGCAGGCGTGCGTTTTCGTCGCGACGGCGAAGTGGCTGCCGTCGCGCAACTGGCTCGCGACGCTGTTCGGCTCGCAAACGCTCTCGGATGCCGATCGCCTCGCGATCCTCGCGGGCCGTGCGCCGAAGGGCGCGCTCGAGAGCGGCCCGATCGTCTGCTCGTGCTTCGCCGTCGGCCGTTCGACGCTCCTGCGCGCGATCCGCGGCGACCAGCTCGTGTCGGTCGAGCAGATCGGCAAGGCGCTGCGGGCCGGCACGAACTGCGGTTCGTGCATTCCGGAGATCAAGGGATTGCTCGGCGAGTCGGCCGCCGGCGCCGCTTCGCCGGCCTAGAGTCGACCGCGGCGGTGTTGCTTGAGCGCCACGCAGCGGTCGTGGCAGACCTTGTCGGTTAGCGAAGCGGTTGTCCCTGGTACCCAGCGTACCCAATATGAATGCAGGGGCACGCTTGTTAGGATTCGGCGCGACCCTACATAAGGCGTAGCGGCCGAGACTCTGTCTTAATTCAACAACACTTCGGGGGAACTCATCATGCCAACGATCAAGGGGCGCGCTGTTCGCGCGCGCGTGCCGCGGCCCATTGGCTCTGTTAGACCGAAGACGCTCGCGTGCGCCGTCGCGGCGGCCTTGGCGATACCGGCG
>Ga0190271_10001063_pt1 | contig 15166 bp, 14 predicted proteins | sample Popmic356T_FD_133747 | JGI IMG/M metagenome (GOLD analysis project Ga0190271, IMG submission 133747) | Populus adjacent soil microbial communities from riparian zone of Weber River, Utah, USA - 356 T | ecosystem: Environmental > Terrestrial > Soil > Riparian zone | place: USA: Utah | collected...
CTCCGAGGACGCTCTGGTAGGTCTCGCGGTGGATGAGGGCCGAGTCAGCGAAGAGGCGGTCGATCTGGTCGCGGCTGCGGAAGATCTCGACCTGCGCCTCGTCGCCGTAGGTTTTCTCGAGCCGCTTGGAGTAGCGTCGCACCGACTCGCGCCGGCGGCGCGAGCGGTGCGCCAGGAACTCGTCGAGCGAGCTCGGGATCTCTGCCTGCCAGTGCGCCATCTGCGTGGAGAAGTGCTCGCGCCGGAGCAGCGGCGAGCTGCGTGTGGCGACGGTGTGAACCGTCGAGCCGACCGTGAGCATCCGCAGGCGAATGACGTCGACCTCGCCGGGCTCGACCGACTCCTTGACGGCCGCGAGGATCGACGGGACGGTCGCCTCGTCCACCCGCCCCATGAAGCCTCCGTAGGTGATCGTGAGGGAGCGGACCTCGGGGTTGAGCACGATCTTTGGTCCGAGCCTTGCGGGAAGGCGCACGTCCTCAACGCGTCCCGCGACGAGCGCGATCGGGACGCGCTCGTCGCGGAAGACGACCGCGTGGGGCCGGATCGAGTCGGGCGTGTTCTCGACGTACGCGAGGACGAACTCGGGGTCGCTCGTGACGAAGGGCGACTGCAGCGTCTGCCAGACCGATCTGAGGGCCAGGACCTCCTCGATGCTGCGGGCGACCTCGACCGAGCTCACCGGTCGCCTCGCTCGGCGAGCCGGTCGCGCCACCACCTGCGGGCGGTCGCGAGCTGGCCGCTGCGCTCGAGCGCGGTCTTCACGGCCCGCGAGGCGCCGAGCACGCCTGTGCGCGCGAGGTTGACGACGACCGGACGCGGCCGCCGAGCGAAGAGGAGGACGTCCTCCTCTGCCCAGCTTTCGTCTCCGAAGTGGCGCTTGTACTCTGCGTCGCCCAGCCCGAAGTCCATCCAATCCGCCTCGCCGCAGAGGTGTTCGGCCATCCTCGCCAGCACGTAGGTTCCCAGTCGCAGGTCCCGGTGCTTCGGGTCGTATCCTGTCGGACCCGTGTAGAAGGTGCGGTCGTACAGTGTCCCGTGCCAGAAGGCGGCAGGGACGCCCTCCAGGTAGAGAACCCAGGCGCGCAGCCAGCCCCGCTCGGCGGCAAGCCGCCTGAGGGCCGGTTCGAGCTCGGTGTCGGAGAAGCCCGTCTCGAGCCCGCGGTGGTAGGTCTTCTCGTGGACCGCGCGCGTGTCCCGAACGAGGCGCGGAAGCTCCGCCGTCGACCGGAAGAGGCGGAGCTCGAGGTCGTCGCCGTAGCGGTCCTCAAGCCGGCGTGCGTAGCGCTGGACGTTCCCGCGGGTCTTCGCGGAGCGCGCCTGCAGGTACTCCTGGAAGGTCGCAGGGAGTCGCGCGCGCCACCGGACGGCGGCGGCGGAGCCGTGCCCGCGGACGAGCGCGCCGGGCCGCGTCGTGGCGAGCGTGTGCGCCGGCGAGCCGACGCGGAGATGCAGGCGGGCGACATCGACCGGCTCCTGCCGGAGCGTGTCGAAGATCGCGCCGAGCAGCAGCTTCACGCGCGCTTCGTCGACAGCGACGAGACCACCCTGGGCGATCGTGAGCGCCTCGAGTCGCGGCTGGAGAACCGTCTTGTAGCCGAATCTCGCCTCGAGGCTGACCTGGCCGACCCTGCCGACCGCGAACGACGGCGGACGGCCGTCCTCCTCGAACAGGAGGACGTGCGGGCGCAGGGGTGTCGGGGAGTGGCGGACCAGCGTGAGCAGATGGTCGGGGTCTGCGGCCGGGTTGTCGACCGGCAACCTGTCCCAGGCGCTGCGCATCGCCTCCACCTCGTCGGGCGTCCGGGCGACCCGGATGTTCGGGCCGCTCACTGGCGGCCTCTGAGCCTTGCCTTCGCCCGTCCGGCTTGCGCCCGCGCCCTGCGCGCCAGGCGGCGCGCCCGGTAGCCGTGGAAGGCGTCGCCCCCGAGCTCGGCGACGTCCTCGTCGGTGAGCTCGAGGAGCCCGGCGGCGACGTTCTCCTCGAGGTGGGCGACCGAGGCGGTCCCGGGGATGGCGAAGGCGGCCGGCGAGCGGTGCACCCAGGCGAGGGCCACCTGCCCCGGCGTGGCGCCGTGTCGAGCAGCCACCGACGCGAGCGCCCCCGTCGAGGAGGCGAGAAAGCCCTTTCCGAGCGGCGCCCAGGCGATGAAGGCGAGCCCGTCGCGCTCGCAGCGCTCCAGCACCGGCCGCGAGCCCTGGTCGACGAGGCTGAAGCGGTTCTGCACGCTGACGATCTCCGCCGTCGCACGGGCCCGCGCCAGCTGGCCCTCGCCGACGTTGCAGACCCCGATGTCGCGGATCTTGCCCTGCCGCTGGAGGTCGCAGAGGGCTCCGATCGACTCCTCCACCGGGACGCGCTCGTCGACGAGGTGGAGCTGATAGAGGTCGATGCGCTCCAGGCCGAGCCGGCGCAGGCTCCCCTCGCAGGCGGCGCGGAGCGACTCCGGGCGGCAGTCGGCCTCCCATTCGTGGGGACCGTGCCGGCGGAAGCCCCCCTTCGTCGCGATCAGGAGCCCGTCGTAGGGATGGAGCGCCTCGCGCAGGAGCCGCTCCGCCGTCTCGGGGCCGTAGGAGTCGGCGGTGTCGAAGAGCGCCACGCCGAGCTCCGCGGCGCGGCCGAGAAGCGCACGGGCGGCCGCGGGGTCGGGCGGGTCCCCCCAGGTGCCGCGTCCGGGCAGGGCCATGGTGCCGAGCCCGAGCCGAGGGACGTCGGAGCCGCCGATCCGGCTCACCGGAAGCCCGTCCCCTGGCCCTGCGCCGGGGGCGGGAAGAGCGCGTAACGAGTCGCGCTCGCGCCGAGCGTCCACTCGGCCACGACCAGGCGGGGGAGATTGTGGACGAACTGCTCCCTCAGCTCGGGCTGGGTCTCGAGCCGCCGGTAGATGACCGGCAGTCGCAGCAGCAGGAAGTGGTGGACGGGGAAGCGCGCGAAGAACCCGCGCAGGCGGCCCTCGTCGACCACGCGCCGCGTGCGGACGATCCCGTAGGCGGTGCGCCGCTGCTGGCGGCGGAGGTCCGACCAGGTCTCGCGGTCGTGGTCGTGGTGCGCGTGGAAGCGCGGGTCGAAGACGAGCCCGTACCCGGCGGCGGTTGCGTCGGCGCAGAAGACGCCGTCCTCGCCCCCGTAGCTCTCGTCCCAGCGGAAGGGCACGTCGCGCGGCACGGCCACACAGTAGGACGAGAGGAAGGTCACACGCCGTGGCTCACCGAGCGGGAGGTACGGCGTCTCGCCCTGGAGGTGGGCGACCCAACCCCACGCCGTGCGGCTGTCGAACGTGCGCGCGCAGCCGATCAACGAGTGCGGGAACTCCTCGAGCGCCCGCGCGATCCCGGCGCCCCAGCCGGGCGCCGGGATCGCGTCGGCGTCCAGGAAGACGACCACGGTCCTCGCCGCAGCCTCCCAGCCGGCGTTGCGCGCGCCGCCGGCGTGCCGCGGCGGGTCGTTGCGGACGATCCGCGCGCCGGCCGCGGCAGCGATCTCGCCGGTCCGGTCGCCGGAGCCGTCGTCGACGACCACGATCTCTGCGGGCGCGGGATCCTGCGCCCGGAGCGCCTCGACCACCCGGCCGACGGTGCGCTCGGCGTTGAACGCGGGGATGACCACGCTGACGTCGAGGTCAGCGGCCATTGCCGATGACGCGGAGGCGCAGGGCGAGCGAGTCGGCCAGGAACTTCGTCGCCCAGTTCGGGTACTGGAGCGGCGCGTAGCGGCCGTAGAGCGGAAACGAGCCCGGCACCGCCCCGTCGGTCGCGCGCCAGCGGCCCCGCGACTGCAGGCCCGCAGCCTGCTCGACCGCGCTCAGGCCGGCCTGGAGGAGCCCCGCGTCCCCGGTCTCCTGGTAGAGGCGCAGCCAGACGCCGCCGTTCTGCGCGAGTCCGGTCACGCACACGTAGCGGGCACGCGGCGTCCAGTCGCGGTCGTAGGTCGCAGGGAGGCGTCCCAGCTTGCGGTGGATTCCGGAGAGGACGGACGCCGTCCTGAGCGCAGCTTCGGTGTAGCGCTCGTCGCCGAGGAGGGCCCCGCTCTCCAGGAGGCCGCGAGTCGTGTAGGCGAGGCCGTGGCTGTTCGGCAGCGTCCCGGGCTTGAAGACACACCACTCGAACCAGCCGTTCGGCTCCTGCACCGAGAGCACCCAGTCGAGGTGGCGCACCGCCGTCTCGCGGAAGCGCTCGTCCCCGGTGACCTGCGCGAGGCGGACGAGCGCCCACGCCACGCGGGCGTCGTAGGCATGCGGGATGCCGTGGTGCTCGTGCTCGCCCTGCCACGTCCCCTCCACGGTCTGAGTCTGCGCGAGCCAGCTGCCCGCGCGGACGGCGGCGTCCAGGAAGAGCTCGGTGCCGAGCCGCTCGTAGAGGTCGAGCCAGCCGAAGACGACCATGCCGGTGTTGAAGGCGATGGAGCGACCGGGCGGCGAGCGCAGCGCACCCTGCATGACGCCGCCGTCGGGGTTCTGGACCTCGACCTCCCATTCCCCCATCTCTCGCGCGCGCTCGACGAGGGAGGCGTCCCCGCTGCGCTCGGCGTGGTCGAGGAGCGTCCCGATGACGTAACCGGTGGTCTCGGGGAAGGCCGGCAGCCAGCCCCGCAGGAGGTGGTAGCCGAGGGAGGAGCCCCGGCGCCCGGTGACGTCGTGCGTCAGGCACAGCCAGTCGATCGCCGCCTGCAGTGCCCCGTCGGGCACCCCCTCACCCCCGCGCGGGGGGCTGAAGGCGCCCCGGACGGTGTCGCCCACGGCCAGAGTGGGCAACGCGATCGTGCGTCGCAGGAGATCCGCCGGCACGGCCGTTACCCCGTTCGGCGGCTGAAGAGCTCGCGCACGAGCAGGCCGGCAAACCGGGCGTTCGTGCGGAGGTAACGCGGGCCGAGGCGGCGCGGCTCCTGGACGAGGCGGTAGAACCACTCGAGGCCATGCCGCTGCATGAAGCCGGGCGCCCGCTTCGTCAGGCCCGCGACGACGTCGATCGAGCCGCCGACGCCCATCGAGAAGGGAACGCCGAGGTCGGCTGCATGGTCGGCGAGCCAGTACTCCTTGCGCGGCGAGCTCATCGCGACGAGGAGGATATGCGTCTCGGCCGCGCGGACGACGTCGCAGACCGCGGTGCTGTCGGCGTCGTCGAAGTAGCCGTGGTGGAAGCCCGCGACACTCAGGCGCGGGTAGCGCTCGCCGAGCCTCGCGACCGCCGTCTCGAGCACCTCCTGCTTCGCCCCGAGGACGAAGACGCGGTACCCGCGCTCCTCCGCGAGCGCGAGCAGGCGGAACATCAGGTCTATGCCCGTGACGCGCTCCGGCAGCGGATCGCCGAGGATCCGCGAAGCCCAGACCACCGGCATGCCGTCGACGCTGACCAGGTCGCAGCCCTCGACGATCGCGCGCAGGCGGTCGTCGTCGCGGAGGGCGACGATCTTGGCGACGTTGACCGCGACGTGCTGGGCCGGGCCGCCGGACTCGATGATCTCGGCGCAGCGGCGCACGGTCGCGTCCATGTCGAGCCGGTCGATCTCGACGCCGAGGATCCGGGCCCGGTCGTGAGCCGGGAGCGGCATCACGGAGAGATGGAGCTCGCCCGCGCTGCTCACGCCGACGTCGCGATCGCCCCGACCGGGCCGACCGCCTGGGCGATCACGTCTGCCACGCGCTCGGCCGCATGCCCGTCCCAGAGTGGGATGGCGCACGGCGCCGGGGGCTCTCCCGACGGGCGGAGGGACGCGATGGCTGCCGGGTCGTCGCCGATCAAGGTGTTGGTGCCCTGGACGATGGTGATCGGGCGCTCGGTGTTCGGGCGGAGGGTATAGCACGGGACGCCGAGCGCTGCCGCTTCCTCCTGGAGGCCGCCGGAGTCCGTGACGATCATCCCGGCGCCGCTCTCGAGCGAGAGGAAGTCGAGGTAGCCCAGCGGCTCGAGGCAGACGACACCGGCGCGCTCGAGACGGTCGAGCCCGTCCCCGGCGGCCAGCCGCCCACGCGTCCGCGGGTGGATGGGGAAGAGGACCTTCGTGTGCCCGCCGAGCTCGGCGAGAGCGGCCACGACCGCCCGCAGCCGCTCCTCCTGGTCGACGTTGGAGGGACGGTGGAGCGTCACCAGCGCGTAATCGTTCTCCACGGCGCCAAGGCGCTCCCAGGCCCGCCGCGCGCGAGCGTCGCGCTCGAGCCGGCGGAGCGTGTCGATCATCGTGTTGCCGACGTAGTGGATCCTCTCCTCGGCGATTCCCTCCGCGACCAGGTTCTCGTTCGCCTCGGGGCTGTGCGTGAAGAGGAGCTCGGAGAGCCGGTCGGTGAGCACCCGGTTCTGCTCCTCGGGCATCGACCAGTCGTTGGAGCGGAGGCCCGACTCGACGTGCGCGACCGGGACGCCCAGCTTCGACGCGGCGAGTGAGCACGCGAGCGTCGCGTTGACGTCGCCGCTGACGACGACGAGGTCCGGCCGCTCCTCGAGGAGCACGCGCTCGAAGGCGATCAGCGTGAACCCGGTCTGCTCCGCGTGGGAGCCGGAGCCGATCCCGAGGAAGCGGTCCGGCTTCGGGAAGGCGAGATCGTCGAGGATCTCCGCGGACATGCGCTCGTCGTAATGCTGGCCGGTGTGCACCACCAGCTGCCGGAAGAGCCCCTGCCGCCCGACCGCCTCGATGACCGGGGCCATCTTGACGAAGTTGGGCCTGGCTCCGACTGCGAAGACGACCGTGCTCATTCGATCAGGTACCCAAGCGAAGTGTGGCTCAGAAACGGGGGTTTAGCACTCCCTCGCCCGGTAGAGGGCGGGGATCGTGCGCAGGATCAGCTTGAGGTCGTTGAGGAGCGACCAGGTGGTCACGTACACGTAGTCGAGCCGGACCATCTCCTCGAAGCCGATGTCGTCGCGGCCGAGCACCTGCCAGAGCCCCGTGATCCCGGGCTTCAGGTTGAGCCGCTGCCGGCGCCAGTCGACGACGTGGAGATCCTCTTCGAGGATGAGCGGGCGGGGCCCGACGAGGCTCATCTCGCCGCGGACGACGTTGATGAGCTGAGGCAGCTCGTCGACCGAGAACCGCCGAAGGATCTTCCCGCCGCGGGTGACGCGCGGGTCCTTCGGGATCTTGAACATCCGCGGGTCGCCGTCCACGTGCTTGTTGAGCGCGGCATACTCGCCCTTCCGCTCGTCGGCGTCAGTCGACATCGTGCGGAACTTGAGGATCTCGAAGGTCTGGTCGCCCGACCCCATTCGGAGCTGCCGGAAGAACACCGGGCCGCGCGAGTCGAGCTTGATCCACACGGCGACCGCGAGGAAGAGCGGCGACAGCAGGATGAGGCCCGTGATCGAGAGCACCAGGTCCATCGTCCGCTTCATGACGAGCGAGGAGCGCGACAGGCGCAGTGCCGGGAGCCCGATCAGGGGCAGGCCTTCGGCGGTGTGGATCCCGACGTTCGTCCCGATCACCTCGAAGAACCGGGGGACGAGGTCGATCTGGATGTCGAGGTCCTTGAGCGAGCGGATCAGATCGAGCATCGCCTCGTGCGAGTCGTTCGAGAAGGCGACGATGACACGCTCGACGTCGAGGATCTGCACCATCTGCGGGAGCTGCTCGAGACCGCCGAGCAGCGCGATGTCCGTGAGGTTCTCCGTCCGCTCCTTGGGGTTGCCGTCCACGAAGCCGACGAGGTTGAGGCCGTACTCGGGATGCTTGCGGAGCTTCTTCGCGACTAGCTGGCCCACGTCGCCTGCGCCGACGATGATCGTGTTCTGGACGTAGGCGAGGTGCTTCCGCGCGATCCCGCGAGCGATCGCGCGGCCCGCCGTGATGCAGACGATGGCGAGCAGCCAGAAGCCGAGCAGGCGCGCGAAGCCGGGGTCGGCACGGTGCGTGACCGCGGCGAAGGCGAAGAGCAGCCAGCTCCCGACTGTGACGAGATGGAGGACGCCGACGAGGTCGTCGGCCGTTGAGTGGTCGGTGCGCTCCTCGTCGTAGTCATAGAGGCCGTAGAGCTTGGCCACGATCACCCAGGCCGGCAGGCTGACGAGGAAGACGAGCAGCTCGACCTGCGAGCTGACCGCGTCGGAGCGGCCGTCCATCTCGAAGAGGAACGTCGCCGCGAGGAACGCGAGCGTCAGCCCGACGAGATCGGCCAGCACGAGCATGCGCCGGACGAGCCAGCCGCGGCGAATCCTGACGGCGCTCGTCCGCCGCCGCTCGAGGATCTGCAGCGTCCGTGGATCGAGGGACGCAGGGACTTCAGATGCTGCTGTCGGGTCGACGTAGGGCTCGACCGTGTTCATCTACGTGGTACACCCCCTCGGCCTCGTACCACTGGCCGTACTTGCCGCATTCACCACTCCCCTAAGAGAGTTCTGGGTCGTAGCCCGACGCCCGCTTCTCCCGGACGAACGCAGGGCTCCTCCGAACCTACATCCATGCACTCACGCCAGCAATGAACGAATGGACGGCCTGACCTTGCGTTTCGTTCCCGGACGCTGGACTTTCGACTAGGGAAACGCGAACCCCCTCGCGTCAGCTTACAAGCGCCCCCAGGGCGATCGTCAAGACCGGGACGAGCAGGATTGCGAGGGTGAAGAGCGCCAGGCGTCGGCGCGTCCGCGTCACCCAGGCCTGCGTCTCCCACAGCGCCGTCCAGAGCAGGGGGTAGGCGAACGCCAGCAGGAGGACGCTGATCGTCCCCGCCGCGATCACCTCAGCGAGCACGATCCGCACCGCCGCTGGTGAGTCGAGCGCAAAGGCGACGAACATTGTGTCGCCGAGCGTCGTGATGTTCGCGCCCATGATGTACGGGAGGACATGCTCGCGCCGGACGACGTTCTTCGCGACGAGCGGGACGAGGATCGTGAGCGCGACCGACACCGACATCGTCACGAGCGCCACGGCGCAGCCAAGCCCGAACATCGGCCACTTCCGCCGCAGCCAGTCCGGCCGGCTCGAGACCGATGCGTCGTCGAGATCAGGGAGCGCGGCGTCGATGAGCTTGAACGCGAGCAGGAGCGCACCGAGGCCGGTCACGAAGACGAGGAACGGCGGCAGACTCCGGTCGGCCTCGTCGACGACGCGGCCATACACGATGTCGATCAGGTCGACGAGCTGTCCGGGGAAGCCGAGCTCGAGCGACGCGAACGGGCCCCAGGAGAGGAGCGCAGCGCCGAGGAAGGCCGCCGGGACGTACACGACTGCCGTCGCGGTCAGCGCCAGCACAGCGGTGGAGAGCGGCGCCCGCCGCTTGCCCTCACCCGAGCGGAGCGCGTACACGACGGCGACCAGGAGTACGACGAAGGCGGCGCCGAGGCGTGAGCCGGTGAGCATGGTGAAGCCCTCGAGCTCCGTGACGCCGCGGGCCGCGCCCGTCCCCTCGCCCGCTGCGACAAGCGCGAGCGAAGTGGCCGCGACCGGCGAGCCGGAGAGGACGAGCAGTGCGCCGAGCCAGCCGAGGCCGAGCGTGGAGAGAGCGTTCTCGACGAGGATGCTTCCGTCCTGGAGCACGTCCAGCGAGGCTGCGCCCGTCTTCATGAGCTGGAGGGCGCCGACGAGGAAGAGGAGACCGGCGAGGAGCCCGGCGACGCGCCGCAGCGCCGTGAGCGCCCCAGCCGCCGACCCGCCGGCCGCCGCCGGGCCCTCGTGTGCTGTAGAGATGTTGCTCACCCTTCTACACTTCTAGGACACTCTTATCGGAGTGTCAACCGCCACCATGACCAGCCGGGGAGATCTCGCTACTGTCTGGGCCGCCGTCGGCCGGCTGCTCGAGTCGGCCGACGAGCAGGCACTCGTCTTCCACCGGCTGGAGCCGTTCGCCCGGTCGCCCGAGGTGGGGCGACTCGGCGCGGCCTTCGCGCTGGCGGCGAGCGCGCACCTCGCGCGGGCGCGGGCGGCGGTCGACGGCCCGCTCCTCGTCGTCAAGGGGCCGGAGCTCGCTGCGCTCTACCCGGAGCCGTCGCTCCGGATCGCGCGCGACCTCGACCTCGTCGTGCCCGACCGGGTCGCTGCGCAGGCAGCCCTCCTCACCGCCGGTTTCGTCGAGGCCGGTGACCCGGAGCTGTACGGCCGCGCGCCGCACGAGCTTCCGCTGGCATGGCCCGGCCTGCCGGTCGAGGTCGAGGTGCACGCCCGTCCCAACTGGCCGCCGTGGCTCGAGGCCCCGCCGGCCGCCGAGCTGCTGGACGGCGCGGTTCCCTCCGCGTCCGGCGTGGACGGCGTCCTCGCGCCCGTGCCGGAGAAGCACCTGCTCGTCGTCGCCGCGCACGCCTGGACGCACGGGCCCGTCCAGCGTCTGCGCGATCTGCTCGACGTTGCCCTCCTCGGGGCCGAGGCCGACCGGGCGGAGGCCGGCCGCCTGGCAGGAGCCTGGGGGCTCGGGCGGCTCTGGCGGACGACGGCGGCCATCGCTGACGCGCTCTTCCTCGGCGAGCCCGAGCCGCGCGCGCTGCGCGGCTGGGCGAAGAATCTGGCCGAGGCTCGCGAGCGCACGGTCCTCGAGCAGCACACGGCGCGCTGGCGCTGCTGGTGGGACGCCCTTCCGCCGGGGCTCGCCGCGCGCGCGACGTTCGACGAGCTCCGCGAGGACGTCACCCCGGAGCCCGGCGAGACCTGGGGGAGCAAGGTGAGCCGCGCCAGCCACGCGGTCCGAAACGCGTTCGTGCGCCGCTCCGAGCACGACCGCGAAGTCAAGTAGCAGTTCGCTACTTGAAGCGGGCCAGCTCTTCGTGGGGGCCGCGGCCCGGTGGGGGGCCGACGTCGCGGCCGGCGAGCTCCACCCAGGCGTGGGCGTCCTTGTCGGCCGGGGTCTGCGGGAGGCCGATCACGAGCTCCGCGTCGTCCCCCTGCTCGCGCAGGAGGCGGTAGAGGACGAGCGAGCTCACGAGGCAGCGCGGCCTGCGCGCGCCCAGGCGGAGGCTCCGGTCGACCGCGTGCGAGAGCCGCGCGGGGGAGTGCGCCGCGCGGGAGCGGCTCGTTTGGCCGAAGTGGGCGACGAACGCCGGGAGCTGCTCGCGGCGCAGGCCGGCAAGGACACGCGGATAGAGCGCCCAGATCCTGAGAGCGAGGGCCGCCTTCGCCCGGAGCGGAAGGGGGGTCTCAGACATCTGTGAGCACCAGGGAGACGTGGTCGTCGAGCCGGTCGAGGTCGAGCGGACGGCGCAGCCGGAAGACCGGTACGGCGGTGGCAAGGTCGGTCACGCCGGCAAAGGACCTGCCCACGTCCTCCTCGGTCGGCAGGCGGAAGCTGAGCGCCCAGAGGTCTCGGATCGCCTCGGGCTGCTCGACCGGCTCGAGCGCCGCTGCCTCCTCGGACTCGTCGAGGAAGACGACCGCCCGCAGCGGCACCGGCTCGCAGTCCCCGGGCGCGTCCAGCGCGTAGTGGGCGCGCTCGGCGTCCTCGCCGAGCAGGCGGGCGCGGGGGAGGTCGAGCCGCTCGGCCACGTCGAGGCGGACGCGCAGCATTGCCGGGCCCGGAACGATCGCGGCGGCGCCGTCCAACCGGACGCACGAGGTGTCCTCGGCCAGGACCCGGCACCCGGCGCGGTGGAAGGCAGCCGCCATCGTGGTCTTACCGTACGTTCGCGGCGCCGCGACGAGCACCGCGCCCCGCTCCGTCTCGACCGCGGCCGCGTGGAGCGGGAGGTCGCCGCGGGCGCGGAAGCAGAGGAGCGCCGGGATGCCCCAGAGGCGTTCCTCGGTGCGGAGGCCGCCGTCCGCCGGCACCTCGACCCGGCCCGCCGCCGGCTCGACCGAGAACCAGCCGGCGTCGGCGATCCGCAGGCGGAAGCCCTGCCCGTTCGAGTGGAGCTCGGCGTCGAGCGGAAGCTCCGGGGTCGCCCTCCACTCGAGCAGGGGGCGGTCGCCGGGCGCGGGGCCCTCGAGGTCGGCCGCGGCCACCTCGAGCGGATCGCCGCCGCCCTCGCGCAGGTAGGCGAGCTGGAGCTCCGAGCGCACTCCGAAGCCGTAGCAGGCGCCCTGCGCGGTCACGACCCGAGTTCCAGGAACGCGTGCACCCGCGCGAGATCGTACGCCCAGAGGAGCTCGACGACGTCGAGGTCGCGCGCCTCCACGCGCTCGGCGAGGAGGCCGTAGTCCACGCCCTCGATCCGCAGCTCGGACGCCAGCGCCAGGCGGCGGATGCCCTCGTAGTCGGCCGTCCGGAGCGCGAAGTCGTTGAAAAACGTCTTGTCGGCCCGGTCGAGCAGCTCGTCGGGGAGCCGGCCGCGCACGCTCTCGCGCAGGAGGCTCTTGGGGACGGCGTCGGGGAACTTCACCTCCGCTGGAAGCGTAAGGACGAACTCCCACAGGTCGACGTCCACGAGCGGCCGGCGGACATGCACCCCGCAGATCGCGGCGCAGAGGGCGTCCGCGTCGAACGAGTACGCGCCGACGCCGACGAGCGGGTCGAGCTGGTGCTCGAGCCATCGGCGTCGCGCGGGGCGGGCGAGGTCGGGACGCGGGCCGGGCGAGCCGGCGACGTCCGGGTCGACCCAGCTCGGAAGCTGGCGGAAGTCCTCCCGTCCCCTCAACCGTCGATAGCCGAGCGCGAGCCGGGGTGAGAGGAGGGAGGGGCCGGCGCGCCTCGCGACCCGCGACCAGGAGACGCCGCGGGCCCGCTGGTCGCGCACCCAGGCCCCCGAGGCGCGCACCCGGCCGTGGAGGACGAGGTGGCCGATGAGGTGCTGCCCGAACGTGAAGACCCACTCCGCCATCTCGCCGGTGAGGACGCTCCGCGCGCCGAGACCGCGCGCGACCGTGTAGTTCTCGGCCAGCTCCGGGATCGACATCGTGTCCACCGGCCCGTCGAGGACGTCGACCCAGCGTTCGGCGTCGTCGAGCGGCCGGGAGGTCGGCGTGTACGGGTGCAGGCGGAGGCCGAGGCGCTCGGCCACGAGCTCGATCCAGCGCGACTCGTCGACGCCGGGGTCCTCCGGGTAGACGGAGGAGACGGCGAGGAGCGGCTCACCGGTCAGTTCCACCGTGTGCGGGGCGGCGAACGCGGCGATCGTGGGCGAGTCGATGCCGCCGCTCAGGGAGATCGCGTCCTCGCCCGTGAGGCTGCGGGCGACGGCGCGGTCGAGGAGCGTCGCCAGGTGCTCCTGCGCTTCCGGAAGAGTGATGCTCGCCGTCTCCAGGAGCGGCTCTGGATCCCAGTAGCGTTGGAACGTGACGCGCCCGTCCGGCCCGACTGTCGCCGTCGAGGCTCGCGGGAAGCGGGAGATGCCGCGGAGCATCGTGCCGCGGGCATCGAAGCGTCCGAAGAACATCGCCTCGACTGCTTCCACGTCCGGCTCGCGGGCGACGCCGGCCCCGGCCGCCACCTGCTTGCCCTCGGTAGCGGCGACGAAGCTGTCGGCGCTCTCGCGGTGGAAGAGCGGCGCCAGCCCGAGGTGGTCCCGGAAGACGAGGAGGTCGTCCCCGTCGGTCCAGGCTCCGGCGAAGACGCCGCGGAAACGCGCCGGGGCCGCGGCGCCCCAGGCCTCGATCGCGGCGAGGAGCGTCGCGCCCGGCCCGTCCGGCTCCGACAGGCCCAGCGCCGCCTCGACCTCGCCGAGGTTGTCGAGCGAGCCAGTCACGACCGCCGCCCTGCCACCGCCGGCCGCCGCCCATGCGTCCCGGAAGGCGGGATCGTTGGAGATGCCGAGCGCAACCGCGCCCGAGGCGAGCACCTCGACCTCGCTCCCACGGTGCGGCGCCGCCCTGAGCGCGCGCTCGACCGCCGCGCCCCCTGCGGGCCCGGCGGCGGAGCGGACGGCGGCAAGCGAGCCCACGGCCGGCGTCAGGGCGCGATCAGGTCGCGCTCGCGCAGGTCGGCCAGGAAGCGCGCGGTCTCCGCGCCGAGGTCGTCGGGCGCATCGTCGAGCCGCTGGCGTAGGTCCGCGACCAGCGCCGTGAGGCCCCGCTCGCCGTCGACCAGGGCCCAGATCAGTGAGCCCGTCTCGTTGAGCCCGTGGTAGGCGCCGGACTCGAGGTGGAGCAGCACGCCGCCGCCCCCGGCGAGCTCCCGATACACGACCTGCGGATTCCTGCGTATGGCTCCGTTCGCGTCCACTAGTGTCCCTTCAGTAATGCTGGTGTGGTTTCGCGGGGCAGAAGTGCGGCGTGGATTGCCTGGAGGGGCACCTAGTAGAGCCCCAGCGTGCCCTGGCGGCGCTCGCGCCGCAAGGCGGCGCGGAACGCGGTGGCGCCGAGCGCGAGCGAGAGGACGGAGAGCGGCAAGAGGATCGCGACGGCGCGGCCGACGCCCTCCCAGCCGGTGCCGCCGAGGAGGGGCTCGCGCATGCCCTCGACCGCGATCGTGATCGGGTTCAGCTCGGCGAGCGAGGCGACCCAGTCGGGAAGGACGTCCAGCGGGTAGTAGGCGCCGGAGAAGAGAACGAGCAGGGTCGTGCCCAGACCCACGATCCCGGAGCCGCGGCGGAAGGTCAGCGTCGCGCCCGCGCTTGCGACGCCGAGGCCCCAGACGAACGGGATGAAGACGACCAGGACGACGAGCGCCGGCACGAGGCCGCTCGCGTAGAAGTCGAGCCCGAAGGCGAGCGCGATCACGACCAGGAACACCGCCGTGCGGATCGGGATGTAGATCAGGTCGTAGACGACGGCTCCGAGCTGCACGGTCGCCGGGCTGGTCGGTGTCATCAGCAGCGACTCGAGCGTCCCTGCGAGCTGCTCCTGCTGCATCCCGACCGCAACGCGTGCGAGCGCGAGGGTGATGAAGGCCGAGATGGCGATGCCGACCGCGACGAACTCCATGTAGGACGTCGGCTGCCCGCCGTAGCTCGGCAGCTTCGACGGGTCGACCATGAGGCCGAGGAAGTAGAACATGAAGGCCTGGAGCCCGAGCCCGATCCAGTCGCCGACGAACGGCAGGCGGTAGCTCCAGGCGACGAGGAAGTCGCGCCGGACGAACGCGGGCAGCTTGCGGAGCTCGCCAGCGAGCGCGCTCATTCCGCGCCCGCCAGGTTGAGATAGGCGTTCTCGATCTCGGAGACCTCCTCGCGGCAGCCGACGACGTCGACGCCCTCCGCCGTCACCGCGGCCAGGACTTGGCCGAGCACGGCGCTCTGGGTCAGGTGCAGCACGAAATCTTCGGGGTCGCCGTCGTCCGCGGCCGCGATCGTCCCGGCGCCGGCGACCGCCGGCCGCAGGATCGGCACGAGCTCCGCTCCCGCGGCGCGGCCGTTCCGCAGGCGGAGGACGTAACGCCTGGGC
>Ga0190271_10001064_pt1 | contig 15165 bp, 13 predicted proteins | sample Popmic356T_FD_133747 | JGI IMG/M metagenome (GOLD analysis project Ga0190271, IMG submission 133747) | Populus adjacent soil microbial communities from riparian zone of Weber River, Utah, USA - 356 T | ecosystem: Environmental > Terrestrial > Soil > Riparian zone | place: USA: Utah | collected...
GCCAGCTACAAGCCGGCGTTCGAGATCCTGCTCGAGATCTACGACGAAGTCTCGTCGGGCAACGAGCTGCGGAGCGTGGTCTTGGCCGGCTAGCGAGCCAAGCGCTTCCCGATGGGCAAGATCGACGGCACGGAGACCTGGCAGGTCGGCGAGCGCGTGCGCAAGCAGCGCTCGTCCACGCCCGCGGTCGACCCATTCACGGCCGGCGTGTACTGCGCGACCATGATGGCGCAGATCGATCTGTTGGTCGAAAAGGGCCACCCGCTCTCGGAGGTCGTAAACGAGTCCGTGATCGAGTCGGTGGACTCGCTCAATCCGTACATGCACGCCCGCGGCGTCGCCTACATGATCGACAACTGCTCCACGACGGCGCGCCTGGGCGCACGCAAGTGGGCGCCGCGCTTCGACTACATCCTGACACAACAGGCTTATGTCGCGCTGGACGAGAACCAAGCGCTCGACACCGGCCTCATCGATGCGTTCAAGAAGCACTCGATCCACGGCGTGCTCCGCACCGTCGGTGAGATGCGGCCCGCGGTCGATATCGCCGTGGCCTGATACGCAGGCAGCGTCGCACAGACACGCGCACACGCGCCCACTAGAACCGAGCACGCGCCACAGCGCACGTGCTCGGTTTTGTTTTGTGCGACGCGAGCGGGGCGGCTTGCACCAAGCAAGCGCTGGACCCTCGGTCGAGGCCTGACGTACAATTGTGTCACGATGGGCGTACGGTGAACGACAAGCCTCCTAGACAGCGCCCGTCCAGGTCTGGCCCAGTGTGCGAGCAGCCTGATCACGCGCGCTCGCGCTTGCCCACCAAGTCTCTCAAAGGGCTGATGAGCCCGGCTGCGCCGCCCGCACGGCCCGCACCACAGCGTGGGCCGTACTGCGAGATCGACGGCTTGCCCGTGGAGGTCGACCCGACGGAGATTGACAGCGCAGGGCTATTCATCGAGACGCCTCAGCCAGCGGCCATCGACAGCGAGGTCGAGCTCTTCCTGCGCATCGGCGAGCAACGCTTCCAGGCGCGTGGCCAAGTGGTCAAGAGCGTCAGCTGCGCGAGCGCAAAGAGCCTGGGCAAACGACCGGGTTATGCGGTGCTGTTTACCTCGTTCGAGCAGGGCACCCGCGAGCGCTTGAGCGCGGCCATCGTCGCCCTCGCAGCTGCAGCGCCGCCACGACGGACGCCTCCACAGGCGTCACCGCGGCCGCCGTCCGCGGCACCGGCCGCCCCCGCCAAGCAGCCTGTAGGCGGCGTGCGAGCGGGTGCCTCTCCGGCCAACACCCCCAGCGCCCACAGCGCCAACGACAACCACGCAACCGAGAGCCGTGCAGCCGCGAGCTCCAGCCCGAGCGCGCACAGCGCAGCCAAGAGCGGCGCGCCGGCGCCTGCTGACGAACCCGCCCTACTCGCACGGCTCACGGTCGAGCTCGCGGCACTCGGCGCGAAGCCGCCCTGGAGCGTGCTCGGGGTCTCGCAAAGCGCCACCGTGGAGGAGCTACGAACGGCGTTCTTCGCCGCGTCGAAGCGCTACCACCCGCATCTTTACGCACGCTACCCACACCCAGACGTCAAACGCGTCGTGACCGAGCTGTTCATCGCACACAAGCGCGCCTACACGAATCTGTTGAAAGCTGGCAAGGGCCACCGCGGCACCCGACCATGAGGCACGAGCGGCGCATACGCCGCGGTCGAGCAGGGGACATCGAGCGACATGGGCAGAATGATCGGAGTCGATCTAGGCACGACCAACTCGTGCATCGCAGTGCTCGAGAACGGGCAGGCGACCATTCTGCCGACGCGCCAAGGTCAACGCACGCTGCCCTCGGTGGTCGCGTTCGGGGATGAGCGTCGCGAGGTGGTCGGCAGTGTCGCGCTGCGGCAAGCCGTCACCAACCCCGAGCGCACCATCCATAGCATCAAGCGCTTGATCGGCCGCAAGGCGAGCGATCCGCAGGTGGAGCGCTGGAAGGCGGCCGTACCCTACACGATTACCGCCGCCGCCAATGGCGACGCCTGGGTGAGTATCGACGGCAGCCCGCGCAGCCCGCAGGAGATCTCCGCGATCGTCCTGCAGGAGATCAAGGCCATCGCCGAAGAGTACCTGGGAGAGTCGGTGACCGAAGCGGTCATCACCGTGCCGGCGTACTTCGACGACAACCAACGCCAAGCAACCAAAGATGCCGGACGCATCGCGGGGCTCGAGGTCAAGAACATCGTCAACGAGCCCACCGCCGCAGCCCTCGGCTACGGCGTCGACAAGAGCCGTGACCAGTGCCTGGCGATCTTCGATCTAGGCGGCGGCACGTTCGACATCACGATCATGCGCACCAGCCAGGGCGTATTCGAGGTCTTGGCGACCAACGGCGACACGTTCCTCGGCGGCAACGACTTCGACCAGGCACTGATGGAGCACTTGGTCCGCGAGTTCGAGCGAGAGCACGAGGTGAACCTGAACAGCGATCCGGTCGCCGTACAGCGCTTGAAGGAGGCCGCCGAGAGCGCGAAGCGCGAGCTCTCGAGCACCTCGACCACCTCGATCAACCTGCCCTTCATCTGCAGCGGGCCGCTCGGCCCACTGCACGTGCGCATGGACGCCATCGAACGCGAGCTGCTCGAACGCCTGTGCGAGCCGCTGATCGCGCGCCTGGCAGGACCTTGCCTGCGCGCGCTCGAAGACGCACAGCTCACGCCCGTCGATCTCGATCAGGTGCTGCTCGTCGGCGGCATGACGCGCATGCCAGCGGTGCGGCGCAAGGTCGAAGCCATCTTCGGCAAGATCTCCGCGCTCGACGTCAACCCGGACGAGATCGTCGCCGTCGGCGCCGCCACCCAGTGCGCCATCATGCAAGGTGAGCTTCAGGATGTGGTGTTGCTCGACATCACCCCGCACTCGCTCGGTGTGCGCGTCAAAGACGAGCGCATGTCGGTCGTGATCGCCAAGAACACGACCATCCCAGCAGCCGAAAAGAAGCTGTTCGCGACGACCCGCGACAGCCAAGCTTACTTCGACATCCAGGTCTACCAGGGCGAGCACGACCACGTGTACAGCAACACGAGTCTCGGTCAGTTCAGCCTCGGCGACTTACCGCTCAAGCCGGCTGGGAAAGTGAACGTCGAGGTGACGTTCCTGCTGGACGCCGACGGCGTGCTCAGCGTCACTGCCCGCGAGATCACGACTGACAAGGCGGCTTCGGTGAAGATCGCGCCCTCGAGCGGGCTCGCCAAGCTCGAGGTGGAGCAGCTGGCCGCACGTCGCCGGCGCTCGGCATAGGCACCGCGCACGCACGCGCGCAATTAATCCGAGTCTTCGACCAAGCCCGCGCGCTGTTGAATCAGCTGCAGCATCCCTTGGACTTCCGTGGCCACCTCGATCTCTGGATTCGTCTCGAGAAAGCGTTCCAGGTGGACCCGCGCCTGTGCGTCGTCGCCGCGAGCAAACGACGCCGAGCCGATCAGAAACAGCCCGTCGGAGTCGTCCGGCGCGCGCGCCAGGACTTGGCGAGCCATACGGATCGCCTCCGGGTAGCGACCGAGCATGCGCAATGAGTGGCCGACATGCACCATGGCGCCGAGATAGTCCGGCTTTAGCTGGAGCGCGCTGAGGTAGCTCTTGAGCGCGCGGTCGTACTGCTCGAGCTCGAAGTATGCAGCACCCAGAAAGAAGTAGACGTACTCGTTCTCTGGCTCGCGCTCGAGTTGCTGCGTCAACAGCGCGACGGCCTGCGCGTGCTCGCCCTCGCCAACCAGCTCGGCCCCTTCCTGAGCAGAATCCCAATGCGGATCGGAGTCGGTCATGCTGTCGGCGTTCTAGAGCGACCGGCGCCGCACAGCAACCCATCGCCCCAACGTTTGCAGACATGCCCGCCATCGTGAGAGCTTTGCGCGCGATGGAAAACGATGCGCATGAGTCCTTCGACCGCGCGGCCGAGAAGCGCGACGATCTAGCCTTTCTGGAAGCGCAGCTCAGCGACGGCGAAACGTGGCTGCTGCCGCTATGGCAGGGACAGGCGTTCGTCCGCAACGGTGCGCTGGTCCTGCTGCGGCTCGGGCAGACCCACGCCGATGGCCTGCTCGACCGCTGTGCCGAAATCGTCTGGTTGGGCCGCTACGCCGGCGTCGGTTGCTTCGGCGTCGACTTGAGCCCGATCCAAACGCCGCTTCAACTGCGCAGTTTGAGTGACAGCACGCCGACTCAGCTACGTGGCCTGCTGGCCCAACTGCCTGCGCCACAGATCGAGCTCTGCATGAGTGCTCGGGCGCTCCTGACCTGGCACGAACGTCACCAATACTGCAGCGTCTGCGGCCAACCCAGTCGCCCGCGGCGCGGCGGACACCTGCGCGTCTGTTCCAGCAGCAGCTGCGCGGCGGAGCACTTTCCACGCACCGATCCGTGCATCCTCGTGCTGATCTGTGATGGCGATCGCTGCCTTTTGGGTCGCTCGAAAGGCTGGCCCGAGGGCATGTTTTCCGCGTTGGCGGGCTTCGTGGAGCCCGGCGAGACGCTAGAGCAAGCTGTCGCGCGCGAAACGCTCGAAGAGGTCGGTGTCACCATCGGCGCCATGCGCTACGTGGGATCGCAGCCGTGGCCATTTCCCGCGTCGCTCATGGTCGCATTCGTCGCGCAGGCTGCGAGCGATCAGATCCGACTCGACACAGATGAGTTGGAAGCTGCGCGCTGGGTGACCCGAGCAGAGCTGCAATCGCCGCACAAGCACGGCTTCTTCGTGCCACCGCCTTTCGCGATCGCAGGTCGACTGATCGCCGAGTTCACGGCAGGCACTCTGACGGCTCCTGACGTAACGTCCGCTTGAATGGTGTAATTCACACTGTTACATTCCGCACCGCGTGAGCGAGCAGGAAACAGATCCGTCTGGCAGATATACGATTGACCAGTTGGCCGCCAAGAGCGGCATACCGAGTCGCACCATTCGCTTTTATCAAGCGAAGGGCGTGCTCCCGGCCCCGCGACGCAGCGGGCGTGTGGCATTTTACGACGATAGTCACCTAGAGCGGCTCAAAGTGGTCTCCGAGCTTCAGGACAAAGGCCTGCGGCTCCGTGCGATCCGCGACTTCATACTGACGCCTGAGACCAACAGCGAGAGCGTTCAGCAGTGGCTCGGTCTAGGTCAGCAGATCGATCGGTTAGCGGACGATCCGCAGCTCCTGACGGAAGACGAGCTAACGACGCTGCTCGAGCAGCCGCCGCCCGGAACGCTGCTGCAACTACGACAGCGTGGAGTCATCGTCGCGCAGGGCCATGGCCTCACCCAGCGCTACATCGTCGAGAGCCCTGCCCTGCTCAAGATCGCGGCGCGGCTCGCGCAGTCTGGAATCAATTTCGAGACCACCCTCAAGTTTTACGACATCCTGCGTAAACACATGGTCAAGGCCGCAGACGAGCTCGTGGAGCATGCGCTCAAGCATCTCGGCAAGGGCTTTGCGCGCAGCACGCGGCCCGAGGACGTGGCCGAGGCCGTGCAGTTTCTCGAGCCTTCGACGGGCCAAGCCGGGCACGCGATGCAGATGATCTTTGCGCGCGAGATCCGCCGGGCGATCGCCGAGCATCTGAAGATCGACGAGCCCCAGCGCTAACGCCCCAGACTGGGAGGTCACGAGCCCACGCTGAGATTTTTGCGTCAGCCGATGCAACTTTGGCGCGCGAACGTCGACATACAAGGACGCGCCGAAGCAGGACCGCTCATGCAGTCAGAGTTTATGTCCTCAACAACGGCAGGCATGCGTGGGTCAGAGTTCTGTCCGCTAGCTATGTCCCCATCACTGTCATGTTTCCGACATGTGAGACGGGATCCACCTGATCGCTGCGAGATAAAAGCTGAGCAGACGCTTGACCCTGTGCTACCCACTCACCTGCAACGTGACGCTTCGGGCACCTGTACAGCACAACGTGGGTATCGACCGTTCAGGTCCCGACCTCGGGAGCACCATCAATGAGCAATTGGCGACGGCGTGGACTGACCTGGCTGGGACTTTGGGCGCTCTCGGCATGTGGAGGTGGGGTGTTCTCGAGCGACTTCTCACAGGAGATCGAGCATGACTGCGCGCAGACGCTGGCCTGCACCAGCCCGTCCGTGAAGATCGACTCGTGCATCTTCAAGACCGGTCACACGCTCGATCAGGCTTCCCCAGGGCAACAGCAAGCGTTTCTCGACACCGTTACCCGCTGTGAAGCCAACAGCGGCTGCTTCTATCGAGATTGCACTCTGCTTCAAGCCACTGCCAGCAGCTCGTACTCTGCCATCCACCAGTTGCAGATCATGTACGACTGCGAGCAGCAAGCGAGCTGTACATCCGTACGCGGACAGACCACGGTCACGAAGACGACGACCCAGTGCATGTCGGACATGGGATCGATGTTGGACACGAACCAACAGGCCCAACTGACCTTCGAGGCGGCGTTCAGCACATGCAACGGTCGCACGAGTTGCGATTGGGTCGCATGTCGTACCACGGCGACTGGGGGCCGGTGACGGTCACGACGGCCATGACAGTGACAAGCCTAAGCGCGCCTGCTCACCGCGCGTCCAGCGCTTGCGTCACAACGTAAAGCTAACCTTGACCGCATCCGACCCAGGGTCGGGAAACTGCCACGAACGAACCGCGGCTAGTATGCAGTCCACCTGCTGGGCCGCCGCTTCCGTACGCGCGGCTGCGCCCGCGGATAACACGCTGCCTCCCGGAGCGATGTACGTCGTGACGTCGAGCTCGCCTGGCGCTTGGAGCGCGCAGGCTGCGAGCTCCGCCCGGTGCTGCGTCAGGACCTCCGCCACGTGGTCCTGCTCCCAGACGATCGGCTGGTGCACACCCGGCGGCTGGTCGAGCTCGAAGCCCCACGAAAACTCCGCAGGTCCACCGCCTCGCGGAGCGGGGAACTTGGTGCGCTTGGCGTGCGACAGAACACACAGCTCCGTGCCGCGATGACCCACGTTGCTCTTGCGCGGGATCACCCACTCGACAGCGCCCGACAGGTCGACGTGAAAGTAAAACTGCACGGCTCCCGCGAGCGCCGGCACCTCGGCCGACCCTTCGAAGAAGCAGCGCTGAAACAGCGGCAGCTTCTCTTGTAGAGCGCGCTCGATGCGGGTCTGGGGGATCGTTCCCAGAATGCCTTCGACCTGCATGCCGCCGCGCGGCGCGAAGTTGGTCAGCTCCGATCCGCCGCTCTGCGCTGCAGGCGCCGAGGCCGCCGGCGGAGCTGCCGGCTCGCCGCAGGCTGCACTCGAAACACACGCATACAGCAACGCGCTACGTCGGGCCCTCGCCCAAGCCTTCATACACTCACCCTTTCAATGCGTTGGCAGCGATAACTATACGCATGATCTCGCTCGTGCCCTCGTAGATTTCCGTGATGCGCGCGTCGCGGTAGTGGCGCTCCGCGTCACATTCGCGCGTGTAGCCCAGGCCACCATGAATCTGCAGCGACTTGTGCGCGATACGCGTAGCTGCCTCGGAGGCGAACAATTTCGCCATGGCCGATTCGCTCGTGTGGCGTAGCTTCCGGTCTTTCATGCGTGCCGCGCGATGCACCAAGAGCCGCGCAGCATCGAGATCAGTCGCCATGTCGGCCAACATGAATTGAATCGCTTGCTTGTCCGCGAGCGGTGCCCCGAACGCTTTGCGCTCCTGGCTGTAGCGCACCGCCTTCTCGTAGGCAGCGCGCGCGATGCCCAGCGCCTGGGCCGCGATGCCGATGCGGCCGCCGTCCAGCGTGCTCAGCGCCACTTTGAAGCCTTCGCCTTCCCCACCAAGGCGCAGGTCGTCCGACAGCTTGCAGTTGTCGAAGAACACGCTGCAGCTGTGGGCGGCATGGATGCCGAGCTTCTCGTCTTTCTTGCTGGTGCTGAAGCCCGGCGTGCTCGTGGGCACGATGAACGCAGTGATGCCCTTGTGGCCGACGTTGCGCTTGGTCATCGCGAACACGATCATCACGTCGGCGTGCGGACCATTGGTGATGAAGTTTTTCGAGCCGTTCAAGGTCCAGCCTGCACCGTCGCGCTCGGCGAACGTGGCCATGGTCGCGGCATCGGAGCCGCTCATCGGCTCGGTCAAGCCGAAGCAACCGAGCTGCTTGCCCGCTGCCATCGGCGTCAGGAAGCTACGCTTCTGCTCGTCCGTTCCGAAGCGTGCCACGGGGTCGCACGCGAGGGAGTTGTTGACCGACATGATCACGCCGAGCGAAGCGCAGGCACGGCTGACTTCTTCGATGGCGATGGCGTAACTCACATGATCGAAGCCCGAGCCGCCGAAATCGCTCGAAATCGCGACGCCCATCAGGCCCAGCTCACCCAGCCGCGCGACCAGATCGGTCGGCCAGATCTCGTCGCGGTCCAGCTCTTTGGCGCGCGGCTCGACTTCGTTCGTCGCGAAGTCGTGCGCAGTCTGTTGCAGTAGGACTTGCTCTTCTGTGAGTTCCAATGACATGGGGCTTGTGTAGCTGCGCTTTTGCGAAGCGTCGAGCCCGTTCCACGCGGCTGGTAGCGGCCTCGCCGAGCAGTTCCAAGCCCGGTAGCAATGCCCGACACGCGGTCTACAACGAGCCACCGATCGCGCGTCGAACGCGCTCGCGATAGCGTCCACGCGGCTCGAGCTCGAGGTAATGCTTGAACGCAGTGACCGCTTCTGCATGGCCTTGGCCGCCCAGAGCCTCCCCAAGAAAGTAGTAGGCATCGTGAGGAACGCCCTGCAGCTGCACGGCTTCGCTGAGCGCCTCGCGCGCAGTCTCCGTGTCGCCACGCTTGCTGCGCGTCAAGTAAACCCGACCTAGCAAGTACAAGCGCCGGGCCTGCACCGCTGGTGGACGAATGCGGCCACGCAGCGACTGCTGCGCCTTTTCGAGCAGCGCGAGCGCCTGCTTCAGCTTGCTCGGCACGAGCTGCAGCTCCGCGCTGCCGAGCAGCGCCTCGGGCAAGCCCGAGTCCGCGGCCAGCGCGGAGGCAAATGCGGACGCCGCAGCGTCCGGCTGCTGTGCAAACGCGAGCGCGTCACCGTAGAGCGCAAGCAGCTGCGGCTCATGCTCATGCGCGTCGATCAACGGCCGCAGCTGACTGAGCGCGGCACCGGGCTCGCCGCGCGCGAGTGCGAGCCTGGCGGCCACCTCGCGAAAGCCGGGACCCGTGCGCTGGGGTTCGGGAATGGCATCCAGCTGCACCTGTGCAGCGTCGAGCTGCTCGAGCCCGACCAGCGCTTCCACGCGACCGAGGCGGCCCTCGAGCGCGCTGCCAGACCCGAGCACGAGCCTTCGGAAGGCCGCTTCGGCCTCGGTGTACTTGCCCTCGTCGAGCAAGAGGCTCGCGAGCGCCGCGAGCGCCTCGACATGACCCGGAGTCAGGTCGAGCGCGCGACGTAGGCTCGCCTCGGCGCCTGCGGCGTCCCCGGTGCTACGCAGCGTTCGGCCCAACAAGCAGTGCGCGTCGGCGTCGTCGGGCGTGACGACCAACAGCTGCTTGAGCGCGCGCTGTGCAGTCGCGGAATCGTGAACGGCGAGCGCCGTCTCCGTCAGCGCGAACAACGCGTCGGGGTCGCCCGGTGCATTCTTTGCCAGCGTGCGCGCGCGCGCGAGCAGGTTCGCGCCCGGGGTCTGTTTGGCCTCGATGCGTAGCCGCAGCGCCGCCGCCCGCGTCCCCTGCTCGCGCCCCTGCTCGGTCAGGGCCGCAAGCGCACGCTTCTGCGCCGCGGAATCGCCAGCTGCCAGCGCGGCTTCCCCGAAGAGCAGCTGCGCTTCGCTGTCCTCGACGGGAAACTTGTCGAGCAGCAAGAGCGCGTGCGCTCCGTCGCGGCGGTCGATCAAAATACGCGCGAGCAGCCGGCGCGTCGTAGCGTCGTCGGGCTGCGCGATCAACGCTTGGCTCGCGAGCGTCTGCGCGAGCGCGAGATTGCCCAGGGTGAGCGACTCGCGTGCGATCCATGCCAACACGCGCGGGTCCGAGCTGCCGGCCTCGCTCGCCTCGAGCACCGCAGCCAGCGCCACCTTGGGCTGCGCGGAGCGCCGGGCGATGCGCGCGTGTAGCAGCGCGACCAGAGCGCGATCGGTGTTGCCCGCGGTCTTCAGCGCGGGAGCGAAGCCGCCCAGGGCTTGCGTAAGCGCGCGCGGCTCACTGTCGTCGGCAGCAGCCAATAGCTGCACGAGCTGAACCCGTAACGCTTCCGGCACGGCCGCATGCGTGGCGCGGAGCGAGCGTTCGGCTGCGGCGCGATCGCCGGCATCGTACGCCGCGATGGCCACGGCGATCTGTGCGGGCACGAGCTTCGGCGCGGCCTGCGCTGCCGCTTGCAGGTGCGCGAACGCCTGCTGGCGACCTGTGCGCTGCTCGATGCGCCCGAGCAGATACTGCAGCCGGGCGTCCGAGCTGGTCCCTTTGGCAAGGGCTTCGAGCGCACGATCATGCCCAGCCGCGTCGTCCGTCGCGAGCGCGATCAGCGCCTGCGCGAGCGCGAGCTCGGGCCCCGTGACCGCGGCCTTTTGCGCGCGCGTCATTGCGCTGCGTAGCGCCGACACGTCGCGCTCGTCGTCGTCGACGAGCCGCTCCACCTGCAGCAGCAAGGCCTCGCGCGGAATCGCCTGCGAGCTGGGGTGCAGCTCACGCGCGACCCGCAACAGACGTTCGGCCTCGCCCAGCGCGGCATGGTCAGCTCGCAGCGCGAGCTTCTGCGCCTCGCCTAGTAGGCGGGCGGCCTCGGCATGTCGCTTGGTGACGTACGCCTGAAAGCCGAAGTAGCCGCCCACGGCGAGCACTAACGCGAGCGTCCAGACGCCGATCACCGTGTTGCGCAAGCGCTGGCCCGACTGCTCCACCTCACCAGGCGCGGCCCAGGTCATCGGTGCTTCGCCTGGCTGCTCGAACAGACCGAGGCGCTGCACCAACGCGAGCGTCTCGTCCGCATCGACGGGCGCGTGCAGCTCCGCACCGCACACCACGTCCGCCTGCTCCAAGGCAGCAGCATTGGCATCGTCGTGCGGCGCCTGATGCGCGTCGTCGTCGACAGCGTTCACGCGCGCCGTCGCGGGCTCGCTGCGGCTCCAGGGATGCTCGTTCGCGGCGGCGGTGCCATGCGCGCGGCCCGAGCCATCGTTCGCCGACGCGGCTACGCGTGCGTTCTTGGCCGCCGATGGCTGCAGGTCTGGACGCGCGGGTGCAGCAGCGGCACCCATTGGCATGCCCGGCGCGCGCGGCGCACGCGCGTCGTCCGCACGCAGCCCTGGCGCAGCACGTTGGTCGCTGACCGACCGCCGCACGCCCTGGTCGCGCTGCGACGGGTGTGCATGCTGGGTGTGGCCACCGGCGACCGACGACGCTCGGGGCGGCGGCGCATCGGACGGCGCCGTGCCTTCCGACATCGACCAGCGCGGTTCGCTCGAGACCGGGCGTGTCGCCGACTCGGCGGCCGGATCCGACAACAGACCAGAGGCCGTCGATTCGTCGTCACGGTGCCTGCGCGGACGCGCCTGGCGCGTCTGGTCGTTCGGCGGCGCGAAGTATGGCTTGGGCATAGCCCTGGCACTCGCGGGCTCCCCCGGCGTGGGCTCCATCCGGCCCAGCGCGATCGGAGCACGCACAGCCGCACGCCCGACGCCATCCGCTGCAGCGCCTTGTGCCTTGGCACTATCCGCTGCACGCGGGCTCGGCCGGGCGTCCAGACCAGCAAGCGGACGCGGCTGTGCAGCACGCGCTCCACCGGACAGTCCGGGAGCCGACGGCAGGCGCTGCTCGCGCACGGTGTCACTGGCGCTCGTCTGCGTACGCGACGACTCCACCGGTCGTTCTCGCGTCGACGCACGTGCCACAGGTGCCACGGGGGCAGCGGGGCCAACCGGCGCGCTGCGCGAGCTGCCAGCGCTCGGCCCCGCAACCTGTGGCGCGCGTGACGGCGAGCGGCGGGGAAAGACCGAGCGCAACTCTTCGCTGGCCTGCGATACCAAGGCCGCGCGCTCCGCCTCGGCGAGGAAGGCGGCCGAATCGGCGTCGTCCGGCGCCAATGCGAGCGCGCGCCGCAGTGTCTTGACGGCGCGTTCGACGTCACCGCGCTGCAGCAGCACTTCGCCCAGGTAGCGGTACCCCTGCTGGAGCTCGGGCGACTGGGCCACAGCGCGCTGCAGCATGCTCTGCGCGCGCACCAAGTCTTGGTCCCCGAGGAAGGCGCGCCCCTCCAACAGCAGCAACACGGCTTCTTCGCCGCCAGCCGTCAGCGCGCTGCGCGCCACGCTACGCGCTTCCGCGTACCGTCCGTGGGCGAGCAGGTCCTCGGCCAGCTGGTAGGGGTCTTCGGATTGTGGTTGCGACCGATAGCGCACTAGGCGCGCGTTCAAGCTTTGGCGCTCGTGCTCCCTCACCTAGACATCCTACAACGAAGCCCGCCGAAAAGGCGCGATTGAAAAGGCCATGAACTACGCACTAGAACGCACACATGACGAACTCGCTCACGAAAGTATGCGCGCTGGCGACTGCATGGTTCAGCGTGTTGTCGTTGGCGTATGGTTGCGGCTCCATGTCCAAGCCAGCGCAAACACCCGATGCTGTAGTTCGCGAGTTCGCGCGCGCGCTGGGCGACGGTAAGGCTTCGGCGGCATACGCGCTGATGTCACCCGCCTACCGACAACGCGTGAGCTACGCGGCCTGGCAAAAACAGTTCGAGCAAAACCCCCAAGAAGTCGCCGAGGCTGAGCACCGCCTCGCGCGCGTACGCGGACCTGCGGAGTTGCAAGCCGTCGTCCACTCGGCAGAAGGCAAAGAGCTTCGGCTCGTGCGCGCATCGGAGCGCGGCGCAGGGGGCGGCTCGTCGCACTGGTACATCGCCTCCGACGAGATCGAGTTCTACGACCAGTCGACGCCACGAGCGGCACTCAGCTCGTTCATCGCAGCGCTTACGCGCAGGCGCTACGACGTCGTACTGCGTCTGATGCCAGACGCCGACAAAGAGAGCGTCACCGAAGAACGCATGCAACAGAGCTTCGGCCACGCGTATCGCGACGACTTGGAGCGCATGCTGAGCGAGCTACGGGCACATACGAGCGACCCGATCGAGATCACGGGGGATCGTGCGACCATGCCTTACGCTGGACACAAGCGCGTGCAGTTCGTGCGCGAGTCGGGGCGCTGGCGCATCGAGGACCCGGAGTGAGCGCTACGCCGCGCCTGGTTTCGGCTCTCGCAGCAGCTCGAGCGCACACATGAAGTCGGGCGGCGGCGCGGCCTCGAAGAGCATGGGCTCCTGCGTCACCGGGTGTAAGAAGCCGAGTGTCCGCGCATGCAACGCCTGGCGTCCGATCGCCGAAGCTGCAGCCAATAAGCGTGCATCGCGCGGCGCGCGACCGTACAGCCCATCGGCAAGCAACGGATGCCCCGCCTCGCTCAAATGCATGCGGATCTGATGCGTGCGGCCCGTCTCCAGCCGGCACTCGATCAGACTCGCCAGGTGCAAGCCCTCGAGCACGCGGACATGCGTGACCGCGCGCTTACCTTGAGGCAAGCGACCGGTGAATCGCTTACGGTCGGTCGGGTGCCGGGCGTGCGTGGTCTCGAGCGTAAACGTCGCACGCGGACTGCCGAACGCGATGGCGACGTAGGCGCGCTCGAGCCGATGCGCTTGGAACTGTGCGATCAAGCCTTCCCGCGCCGCCATCGTCTTCGCCACCACCATGACGCCGCTCGTGTCCTTGTCGAGGCGATGCACGATGCCCGGACGCTCGGTCTCATCGGCCTCGAGCTCGCGCACGGTCTGCCTATAGCGCAGAGCGTTCACCAGCGTGCCCGACGCGTGACCAGCCGCCGGATGGACCACCATACCCGCCGCCTTCATCACCACCAGGACGTGTGCGTCCTCGTGCAGCACGTCGAGCGGCAAGTCCTCGGGGATTGCCGCTGATGGCGGCGGTGGCAGCGGTCGTACAATCAGCCGCTCCCCTGCACGCATGCGCAGGCTAGCGCGCGGCTTGCGGCTCTCCAGCTGAATGCGCTCGGCCTCGATCAGCTGTTGAATGGCTGCCCGCGACAAGCCCAGGTCACGCCGACTCAGCACGAGGTCGAGCCGCTCGCCGACCTCGTCAGCGCGGATTGCGACCTCGATCACACTGGGCGCACTTGGCTCGTCAGGCGGCATGGTTTGGGACCGCGCCGCGCCCGGTGAGCTACCTCAGCGGTAGATCGCGCAGATCGCACGACTCGCGCAGGGCTGGCACAGCAGCCCTGCCTTAGCATGCTCGGCGCATGCAACACACCCGTTGCTGGCTACGCGGGCGTCCGCGCTACCACAACTTGGACTCGATGTGTGCCTTGGATCGCACCAGGATGTCGATGACGGCGCGATCGTAGTAGTTCCTCGCGTAAAGCTCGGGGGTCACACGGCTTTGGAAGAGAGCTCGACCTTCCTCCAATTCCTCGGCCATCACCTCGTAGAGACTGTCGTTGGTGATGCCTTCGACGACCTTCTCCTCGTTGTAGAGTGACAGGTCGCTCGCGATCGCTCGCGCCAAGCGTCGCGCAGCCTCTTCCGTTTCAATCAGCGCCATCGTTCCTCCGCGGTACGGACAACAGCAGTATCGCAGAGCCAGCGCGGCCTAGACAAGCCGTGTGCCGATTACAGTTGTGACCCGAGGTGGGCCCGGCGAGGTGTGTACGTGGTTGCTTCAGCTGGCAGTCGCAGTACACCACATACGTCCTACGGGCGGCTGCTCCTTTGGGCGCCGCGCCCGCGCCGTGGGTACCGCGTGCCGCGGCGCGAAGAACCGTTTCCACAAAGAGCGACGCTGATTTAGAGTCCGCGCCCGCGGGGGAAGTAGATGGTGGCCGAAGTATCCGAGCAGTTTGGGCCCTACAAGCGCATTCGGCGGCTTGGCGCCGGCGGTATGGCCGAAACTTTCCTCGCCGTGCAACGGGCCGCTGCGGGCTTCGAGCAGCGCGTCTGCATGAAGTTCATTCTGCCGGGGTATCGTGAAAATGCCGATTTCCGCCGGCTCTTCCTGCGCGAGGCCAGCATCGCCGCCTCACTGCGCCACAGCAATATCGTAGGCGTCATCGATGTGGACGCAGCCGCCGGCTACATGGTCCTCGAGCTGGTCGACGGCGTCGATCTCCGCACGCTCTTGAACGCGGTGCCGCACCGGCGCCTGCCACCCGAAATCGCAGTCCTGATCACCGTGGAGCTGTGCA
>Ga0190271_10001065_pt1 | contig 15161 bp, 8 predicted proteins | sample Popmic356T_FD_133747 | JGI IMG/M metagenome (GOLD analysis project Ga0190271, IMG submission 133747) | Populus adjacent soil microbial communities from riparian zone of Weber River, Utah, USA - 356 T | ecosystem: Environmental > Terrestrial > Soil > Riparian zone | place: USA: Utah | collected...
ATGTCTTTGCTCAAGGCGCAGCGCGCCATCATCCGCAACGAGCAACCGCTCGTGACCGGCGAGGAACGATCGGAGAAGGCTGTCTATGCCGACAAGACCGGGCCGCGCGGCGACATCTATCCCAAGGGAAGCTGGATCGCCCATACCTTGCGCCAGCTGATCGGCGACGAGGCGTTCTTCAAGTCGATTCGCATCCTGGTGTACGGTCGCCCTGATCCGCTGCCAGGAAATTTCCAGCCGCAGTTCGGCACGACGCAGGGCTATCTCAAGATCGTCAACGACGTCACGGGCAAGGACTACAAGTGGTTCTTCGACGCGTATTTCTATCGCGCCGCGTTGCCGAAGCTTGTCGCCACGCGCGAAGGAAGCGTGTTGAAGCTGCGCTGGCAGGTGCCTGACAACCTGCCGTTTCCGATGCCCGTCGAGGTACGCCTCAACGATCGTGTTGTCTCGTTACCCATGAGTGACGGCACGGGCGCGTTGTCCGTGCCGCCATTCACCGCAGTCACACTCGATCCGGAATCGAAGATCCTCATGCAATCGGACGCGATCGACCGCTTCCAGTCGTGGGACACCGCGCAGAAGGCCAAAAAATAGCGCGTCTCACGGCAGGTCGAAGCGATCCAGGTTCATGACCTTCGTCCAGGCGGCCACGAAGTCCTTGATGAATTTTTCCTGCGCGTCCGAGCTTCCGTAGACCTCCGCCACCGCTCGCAGCTGCGCGTTCGAGCCGAACACCAGGTCCGCACGCGTGCCGGCCCATCTGACGGTTCCGGTCTTGCGATCGCGGCCTTCGAACACATCCTTCGCGTCCGACGTGGACTTCCATTCCGTCGCCATGTCGAGCAGGTTCACGAAGAAGTCGTTGGTCAATGCACCGGACCGTTGCGTGAATACGCCGTGTTTCGACTGACCGAAGTTGGCCCCTAACACGCGCAAGCCGCCGACGAGCACCGTCATCTCGGGCGCCGTGAGCGTCAGAAGTTGAGCACGATCGATGAGCAGCGCTTCGGCCGGCACTGCAAAGCGTGCCTTCTGGTAGTTGCGGAAGCCATCGGCAACCGGTTCGAGCGGCTTGAAGGATTCCACGTCGGTCTGCGACTGCGCGGCATCCATGCGTCCCGGCGTGAACGGCACGTTCACGGTATTGCCCGCGGACTTTGCCGCCTGCTCAACGCCCGCATTTCCCGCCAGCACGATGAGATCCGCGAGCGAGACCTTCTTGCCGCCGGTCGCCGACTTGTTGAAGTCCGACTGGATCACTTCGAGCGTCTGCAACACTTTCGAAAGTTGCGCAGGTTCATTGACCGCCCAATCCTTCTGCGGCGCCAGCCGGATGCGCGCACCATTCGCGCCGCCACGCATGTCGGAACCGCGGAATGTGGATGCCGACGCCCACGCAGTCGATACGAGCTGTGCAACGCTCAACCCCGACGCGAGGATCTTCGTCTTGAGCGCCGCGATGTCCTGCGCGTCGATGAGCGGGTGATTCACCTTCGGAATCGGGTCCTGCCAGATGAGCTCTTCGGCGGGAACCTCGGGTCCCAGGTAACGCGCGCGCGGACCCATGTCGCGGTGCGTGAGCTTGAACCACGCGCGTGCGAATGCATCGGCGAACTGTTCCGGATGCTCGAGGAAGCGCCGCGAGATCTTTTCGTAGGCAGGATCGAATCTCAGCGAGAGGTCTGTAGTCAGCATCGACGGTGCGATGCGCTTTGACTTGTCATACGCATGCGGCACCGTGCCCGCGCCCGCATCGCCCTTCGGCTTCCATTGATGCGCACCGGCCGGGCTCTTCGTGAGCTCCCACTCGTAGCCGAACAAGTGCTTGAAGAAATCGTTGCCCCACTTCGTGGGCGTCGTGGTCCAGGTGACTTCGAGGCCGCTGGTGATCGCATCGACACCCATGCCAGTGTTGAAGCCGCTCCTCCAGCCGAAACCCTGGTGCTCGAGGTCGCCCGCTTCCGCGTCCGTGCCGACATGCGACGCAGGACCCGCGCCGTGAGTCTTGCCAAAAGTATGACCGCCGGCGATCAGCGCCACGGTTTCCTCGTCGTTCATCGCCATGCGCGCGAATGTTTCGCGGATGTCGCGCGCCGCGGCGACTGGATCCGGATTGCCGTTGGGGCCTTCGGGATTCACATAGATGAGGCCCATCTGCACCGCCGCGAGCGGATTCTCGAGATCACGATCGCCGCTGTAGCGTTTGTCTTCGAGCCACTTGGTTTCCTTGCCCCAGTAGACGTCGTGGTCCGGTTCCCACACGTCCTTGCGGCCGCCGGCAAAACCGAAAGTCTTGAAGCCCATGGTCTCGAGCGCGACGTTGCCGGTGAGGATCATGAGATCCGCCCAGGAAATCCTGCGGCCGTATTTTTGTTTGATAGGCCAGAGCAGGCGGCGCGCCTTGTCGAGGCTGACGTTGTCCGGCCAGCTGTTGAGCGGCGCGAAACGTTGTTGTCCCCGACCGCCACCGCCGCGGCCATCGCCGGTGCGGTAGGTGCCGGCGCTGTGCCAGGCCATGCGGATGAACAGCGGCCCATAGTGACCGAAGTCCGCCGGCCACCAGGGCTGCGAGTCGGTCATGAGGGCCGCGAGATCTTTCTTCAGCGCGGTCAGATCGAGGCTCTTGAATTCTTTCGCATAGTCGAAGTCCTTGCCCATCGGATCGGACTTCGACGAATGCTGGTGCAGGAGGTCCAGCTTCAACTGGTTGGGCCACCATTCGCGGTTGGACGTGCCCCCGCCCGTGGTGTGATGTACAGGGCATTTGAGTTCAGCTGACATGGCGGAATCCCTCTCGTTGAACGGTGAACGGAAACTACGCTCGCGGGAGCCACAGTTGAATTCGATTGTTTGGATGATTTCGATAGATGCCGTCTATAACGAGGTGCCGTCAACTCCCCGAAGCGAACTCTCGCAACAGCGCGTCGATCCCGCCCCAATCCTTGCTTTCGAGCGCGGCCTCGATCTCGAGACTCTGCTGGTCGCGCCCGACCGTGAGCACCGCGGCCACGTTCCCGCCAACCCGGTACACCACCGCTGCATCGCGCTTCTCTAGGCTGCCCAGCACCTCGGTTTCTGCATCTCCGCCCGCATGGCCCACGTACGACAGCGTGACATCGTAGTGCGCGCTCCAGAAGAACGGCACGTCGTTGAAGGGCCGCCCGAGCCCTAACATATCCGCCGCTACGCTCTGCCCCTGCCGCTCGGCCGCTGCCCAATGCTCGATGCGGACATGGGTTCCGAGGCGTGACTCCGGGTAACGCGCGATGTCGCCCGCGGCCCACACGTCAGGCGCACTGGTGCGCAACTGCGAATCGACGACGACGCCATTGTCGACGGTGAGCCCGGCGCGCTGCGCAAGCTCGGTGCGCGGCTTCACGCCGACGCCGAGCACGACCACATCGGCCGCGAGCCGCACCCCACCTTCGAGCTCGACCGCATCGGCATGAATCGCGCGCAATCGGGCGCCGAGGTGAAAACGAACGCCCTTCTCTTCGTGCAGTTTCTGCACAAAGCCGCCCACCTGCGCGCCGAGAATGTTCCCGAGCGGAACGCTGTCGCGGCTGACGACGTCCACTTCGAGATTGCGCGCGCGCAATGAAGCAGCGACTTCGAGCCCGATGAAGCTGGATCCAATGACGACCACGCGACGGGAGTTGGCGGACGCAGCGATGATGGCTTGCGCATCGGCCAGCGTGCGCAAAGTCTTCACGTGCGGAAGCGTGGCTCCGTCGATCGGCAGGCGTACCGGCTCCGAGCCAGTCGCGAGCAGCAACTTGTCGTAGGGGACCGTTCGCCCGCTCTCGAGCTTGATCGACTTTCCTTTCGGATCCAGCCCGATGACCTTGTCGGCCTTGATGAACTCGATCCCGAGCTTCTCGTAGAACGCATCGTCGCGCAGCGTGACCCACTCCATCGGCGCTTTGCCTGCGAGAAAGTCCTTGCTCAAGTTAGGGCGGTCGACCGGCCCGGGCATCTCATTCCCGATGAGCGTGATCGCCCCGACGTAGCCAAGACGTCGCAGCTTTTCGGCCGCGGCTGCTCCGGCGGCTCCAGCGCCCGCTATGACGATCTTCGTTGCAATCTTTGCGGAGGATTGCGGCAGCGTAGGCAACGGCGCTTGCGGCTTTTTCGCTCCGACCGACACGCGGTCGTCGCGCCGGGTCACTTCGTAACATGGGATCGGATCGAGTGCGGGCCCACCGAGCGCCTCGCCGGTGCGCAAATCGAAGCACGCATGATGCCAGGGACAACGCACGGTCTCGCCGACGACGAGACCTTCCGCGAGCGGCCCGGAGTAGTGCGAGCACGTCGCGCCGAGCGCGTGAAACGTCGATCCCTTGCGCACCAGGATGACAGCGGCGCCGTTTGCATGCCCAAGCAGCGGGATGTTTTCCGGGATTCTGGATATCTCGATTCCCGCCGACATATCGGGTCCGGTGAGCTCGGGCGCTTGTCCCATCTTTTCACTCCTGGCTCTTCAGCCATCCGTGCACTGCTAATGGTCAGGATGGTACGCATGTTCCCGCTAACCACAGAGCCTATCTCTTTTGGTGGATGCCCCTCCCTCTCCAGAGCGAGTCGTTCAGGTTTCAGCGTTTCCCCATAGTGGCTCCATGTACTGGAGCAATCCATGAATTCCCGGAGCGCGGCCTTAGGCCTGGTTGCGATGCTGGCGTTGGCGGCGGCGCCATCGGCGGGTGCTGACCTCTATGGAATGCTGCCGATGCGCGACCTGTCGCCTTTCGGCTTCCTGCGCCTCGACATGCGGCCGGCGCACGCCGCCCTGCCCGAGCCGGGAAATTGGGCACTCGAAACCGAGTTCGCCACGCAGAACACCTGGGCCATGAGTCCGCAGGTCGAACGTTACCTGACTGAACTCGAGCCGAGCGGACGGCGCGCACTTGGCGAAACAGAGCTGGCGGCGATTCGTGATTTGCCTGGCGAGAACTACCTGGTCGACCTCGAGATGACTGCGGTCGATGTGACCATGCACTACCGGTTCTCATCGCACCTGTCGGGCTACCTGGTCACGAGTGCGGTGTCGTACGACCACAGCTTCCTCGATGGCACAGTCGAAAAGTTTCACGATGCCTTTGGGCTCAGCTCCTATGGCCGGCCCGCGGTCGCGCGCAATGGCGTCAATCTCCTGTTCGACCTCAAGTCGGATTCGTACGCGAGCCTCGGCCGATCGCCAACCAGTGGCGGAATGCTCGACCCGACCATCGGGTTGCGTTACTCGGGCATCCAGCTCGGGCGCGGCTGGAGCCTTTCGCTGGAAGGCGCGGTCAAGCTTGCGATCGACGGCGAACGAGCGTTGCTGTCGACTGGCCACACCGACTACGGCTTGCAGGCGGCCGCGCAGTGGCGCGGGGCGCGCCAGGCCTTCTACGCAAACGCCAGTGCGGTGTATTACGCGGGCGGTGAATTCCTGGTGGAGCATGACCGGCAGATAGTCCCGACGCTCATCGTGGGCTATGAATACGCGCTGACCGCGAATACCAACCTCAACATCCAGGGTTACGCGAGCACCAGCGTGTATTCACGGCGCGATACCGATCTCGACGAGCTGCTGGAAAACAAATACCAGCTGACGGCCGGCTTCCGGCACCGCCGGAACGACATCGTGATTTCCTTTGGCATCACCGAGAACGTGCAGAACATCAACAACACGCCGGACATCGGCTTGCAGCTGGGGCTGTCGTGGATGCCGGGTAGCTGATTCGCGAGCGCCTCGTCCAGCAATTGTCTGCCACAATACTTCGATGCATTACGTAATCGTTGGCGGCGGCTCGGCTGGCTGGATGACTGCCGCCGCCCTGGCGCATGGGGTCAAAGGCTCTCAGCAAATCACGCTGATCGAGTCGGACGAGATCGGCACCGTGGGGGTCGGCGAAGCGACCATTCCGCCCATCCAATTCTTCAACAAAGTGCTGGGCATCAACGAGCGGGATTTTATCCAGGCCACGCAGGCCAGCTTCAAGTTGGGAATCGACTTCCACAACTGGGGCCGCGACGGCCACCGCTATTTTCATCAGTTCGGTGAGTTCGGCGTGAACACCAAGGGTGTGTCCTTTCACCAGCTGTGGCTGCGGCTGGCTGCCAATGGACATCCCCATCCCCTCAGCGACTATTCACCTGCAGCCGTTGCGGCATCGCAAATGCGATTCCTGCCGCCAATGCCCAATCTCCCGCCCGACACGCCGCAGCTCGCCTACGCATATCACTTCGATGCGGGTCTCTATGCCCGCTTCCTGCGGCGTTACGCGGAAGAGCGCGGTGTCGTTCGCGTCGAAGGACGCATCGTTGGCGTCGAACGCAATGGCGAGAGCGGCCTCATCGAATCGGTTCGCCTGGAAAATGGCCCGGTCGTCACCGGAGACTTCTATCTCGATTGCTCGGGATTTCGTGGGCTGCTCATCGAAGAGACTTTGGGAACCGGATACGAAGACTGGTCAAAGTGGCTGCCCTGCGACCGGGCTCTTGCCGTTCCGTGTGAGAAGAACCTCGAGAATTTCTTCCCTTACACCCGCTCGACCGCTCATCAAGCCGGATGGCAGTGGCGCATTCCACTGCAACATCGCACCGGAAACGGACACGTCTATTGCTCCAACTACATCAGCGACGATGAAGCGTCCGCGACGTTGCTCAAGAACCTGGACGGCAAGATCCTCGCCGATCCTCGACTTCTGCGCTTCAAGACAGGCCGGCGCAGGAAATTCTGGAATGGCAATTGCGTGGCGTTGGGCCTGGCGGGTGGATTCATGGAGCCGCTGGAATCCACGAGCCTGCACCTGGTTCAGTCGGCCGTGTTTCGTTTCCTGTCGCTCATGCCCACGTCCGCTGAATACGATCCTTCCGCGGAAGCGGAATTCAACCGGCTGAGCATTGCCGAATACGAGCAGTGTCGCGACTTCATCATCCTGCACTACGTCGCGAACGAGCGGACCGAGACGTTCTGGCGAGACTGCCGTTCCGTTCCGATGCCGGAGAGCCTCGAGCATCGCATCGAACTATTCAGGGCGCGCGGCAAAGTTGCCCGCCATGACGGTCAGTTGTTTGCGGATCAAAGCTGGGTCGCGGTGATGCTCGGCCAGGGCGTCACTCCAAGGCATTGGGATCCGCTGGCCAACTCGCTGCCCATCGCCGAGCTGCAGACGAAGGCCAATGAATTCCGCGAGGGCATGCATCGCGCAATCGCCCGCATGCCGAGCCACGCTCAGTTCATCGAGAACAACTGCAAGGCGGGGTCGGAAATGGGGGCAGCCCCCGTTTCCTAGCAAAAGGGGTCAGCCCTGAAGGACTGACCCCTTTTTGCCGCGCAGCGGGGAAACGGGGGCTGCCCCCATTTCCGTCGCTGACCCCGTTCTTGTTAGAACGAAGCGCGGAAGTAGATGCTGTAGCGGCTGTCTGAGTCGACCCAGTTGTGATAGGTCAGACCCGCGCCATTCCCGGCGCCACCGGCAACATCGTTGTCGACCAGCACCTTGTACGTCGAGTGAGTCAGGTTGACCGCCTCCACACCGACCGACATCCTCTCCGTGAACTTCCACTGCACCGACGCATCGAGCTGGCCATATTCGTCGGCAAACGCAGGGATATTCAGATTCGCAGCCGCCGTCGTCAGCAGGTACTGGTCGCGCCAGTTGTAGGCAAGCCGCGCCTCGAACGCGGGCACCGAGTAGTACAGCTCGGCGTTGTACGAAGTCTTGCTCAACCCCTCCAGCGGATAATCTTCCGCCGTCGAGTTGACCTGCTGGTTCGGATCGTACGGGTTGGCGGCCGAGTTGCGCGTTCCACCGCTATCTACATACGTAAATGCAGCGCGTGCTCCAAAGTGCTTGCCGAAGCCCGGCAGGAAGTCGAAGAACCCGTTCCACGCCAGCTCACCGCCGCGCACGAAACCACTGCCCTGGTTTTCCGGACGCAGGACGTTGACGTCCCTGGTGATACCGTTGTTTTCGTAAGGCACCACGACGCCCAGCGTGGTCTCGATGAATCCGGACACTTCCTTGTCGAAGAGCGCCAGCGTCAGCGAGTTGGTCGAATTGAAATACCACTCGGCACTCAGGTCGTAGTTGGTGGACTCCATCGGCTTCAGGTCTGCGTTGCCCGCGAAACCGTTGTAGCCGGCCACGCAATCGCCCACCGTGACGTTCGGGGGTAGCGGCAGGCAGACGCCACCTGTGAGCTGACCCACCTGGGGGTTGATCGTGATCGACGGCAACAGCTGCGGGAAGTCGGGGCGCGCGATGCCCATGCCCACCGCAAACCTCAGGAAGAAGTTGTCTGATGCCTTGTAGCGCAGGTTGAAGCTTGGCAACACGTCGTCGTAGCTGTTGGTACCAGAAGTCTCGACTGATGCGCCGTTGGAGAATGCAACGTCGTCGGGATCAGCTCCCGGTCCGAAGTTTCCTTGCGAGAAGACCAGGTTGCCCGATCCGGAAGCCTCGGTCTTTACGAATCGCACGCCCAGGCTGCCGTCCCACTTGTTGTGCTTGAAGGACAACTGGGCATAGGCCGCGGTCGTCGTCTGATTTTGCGGATTGACGCCCAGCCCATCGTTCGCCGGGAATTTCGTGGAATAGTCGCCGTCGAATGGCGTCCACGCGCAGCAGCCATTGTTCACACCCGGTGCGGTAGAGACGGCAATGACCTGATCCGACCACCCCTGGTAGTTGCGGAAAAAGCCCGTATCCGGGAACAGGAATCCGCTCGGCGCGTTTCCGCCATGGAACCAGTTGGAATAATCCTGCTGGCGGAATGGCACATCCTGCTGGGCGAAAACTGCCGGTCCACCGGCCCAGTTCTGGCTGATCGAGCCCCAGCGGTAGCCGGTCTCACGCGTGGTCGAGTTGTAGTCTTCGTAGCGCACGCCGAAACGAATCTTGTCCAGCCAGTCGCTGTTGTCGAACGTGTATTCCGCGTCGGCACGATACGCCCAGGCATCGGCATCGTTGTCCTCGTGATGGTCCATCGCGAACCCGTGGTAAACGGCATTCGGGTTGGTGAGGACATTGTTGGCCGGAATCACGATGGTGGGTTCGTTGGAACCGTTGAGCTGCAGCGAGTACGGCCCCGCGTTCTCGAAATTCGGCCCGGCCGACGGACCCATGGTGAGGTCGATGATTTCCGTGGTGGCCTTCGAATGCTGGACGTCGCCTTCGATACGAAGGTTGTCGCTTGCACTCCAGTTGAGATGCAGCGACACATCGTCGTTTCGGGCCTGGCGCTTGTTGTAGCGTGCCGAGCCGTTGTAACCGCCGTCATTGAGCGTGCCGCCGGTCAGCTTGTCTCCGGAATACGTGAGGCCGGTGCCATTGAGCCCGCCGCCCGGTGTGTTCCACACGGCGTTCTCGTCTTGTTCGAAGGTCGCGTCGGCATAGAAATATTGCAGGTGGGCTTCGACGGCCTCGCCCGGCGATCGCCATTGCAATGCAGCCGAAACACCCGTCCGGTTGCGGTCGACGAGCAGCTGGCGCCAGCCAATGCCGCCCGTCGCATACACGGTCTGACCCGGCACGAGATCCGTGCGCGCGTAGTACTTGTCGATGTGCAGCGTGTCAGTCCTGGCGGTGAGGTCGGAATAACTGGCGGAAATGAGTCCACCGATTTCGCCGAACGATGTTTCGGTCCTGCCGCTGAACAATGCCGATCCCGACGGCTCCCACTTTTCAGCGAGGTCGCCCCAGGATTCCTGTACCGAGAAGCTGATCTTGTGACCTTCAGAATCGAACGGCAGCCAGGTGCGCAGGTTCACGGTGCCTGAGAGGGCGCCTTCGATCTGCTGAGCGGACGGGTTCTTGTAGACATCCACGCCCGAGAGCAGCTCGGGAGGGACGTCTTCGAACCCGAGGACGCGGCTGTTTTTCGCGGAGAACGCGGTGTGTCCATTGAGCTCGCTGCGCACCCAGCTCAAGCCACGGATCGTGACGCCAGCGCCTTCGATGGCGATGCGGTCCGCGTCGCGCGGCTGCGGCACGCGGCCGATGGCCACGCCAGGAATTCGCTGCAGCACTTCGGTGACGCTGCGATCGGGAAGCGCGCCGATATCGTCGGCAGTGATCGCGTCGACGAGTTCGGTCGCGTCTTGTTTGCGCGCCTGGGACGTTTCCAGCTGTCGGCGGATGCCCGTAACGACGATCTCACCGAGATCGCTCGCCTCGGCACCCCCAGCTGCTTGCCCCTCGTTCGCCGTCTGAGCGAATGCCGGCGCTGACAGGACGAAGCTCAAACCGAGTGCAGTGGCGGTTGCGACCCGGCCTCCTCCGTGCAAAGCGGCGCGCACGCCAGCGGCGACGCTCGAAGAAGGCGTTTTAATTGAATGATTCACAGTGACCCCCCGTTGAAGACTGAATTGGTGAACAGCCGCGCCACCGACGCATGGTCGGTGTGGCCCTTCGGTGCACCAATGAAAATCGTTTTATTAGCGATACCGTACCGCAGAAAGCCGTTTCCGTCCACACGAGTGCTGTCCCGGAAATGGCATCCAGGGATGCCATTCGACACTTAATCTATAGAGCCTCTGGGAGTGGTAGCGGTCCCGTAACGGTCGGAGGCATTTTTAGAGAGCTGCGCGAGTGCCACTTCGGAGGCGTTCAACCCCGAGCATCGCCGTCGACAGACCGGCATCAATCAGATGAGTGGGGAATGCACGGCCCAAGGCCAGGTGAGCGCAGGCCTCGCCCATCGCGGCGCACGTTTGTATGCCGTAGCCGCCGAGTGCGGCCACCCAGAAAAAACCACGCACCGTCGGATCGAACCCACCAACGAGTCCACCGTCGGACACGAAGGAACGCAGGCCTGCCCAGGGGCGCAGCGGGCGTTCGATACGCATGGTCGTCGCACGCTCGATGCGATCGATCGCCAACGCAATGTCGAGTTCTTCCGCCTGGACATCGTGCGGCCGAACAGGATCCGCGTTGGCGGGTGAGCCGAGCAGAAGCCCGGCATCGGGCTTGAAGTAGAAGTCTTCCCCGATGCTGGTCACGAACGGCCAGTGCGCCGTGGCCACGCCTTCGGGCGGCTGAAACAGAAATGCAGAGCGGCGTCGGGGTTCGATACCCAATGTCGCGACCCCTGCCTGCGCCGCCACTTCATCGGCCCACGCGCCCGCGGCGTCGATGAGCAAAGGTGCCCGCAGGGAATGTGGTTGCGCGCCGCGCATGGCGACCTCGAGAAGCCACTCCCCTCCCGAGAGTTCGATGGAATGAATCTGTACGCCGCACTCCAGCCGGCTGCCTCGTTGCTTCAGGCCGCGAATGAAACCCTGGTGCAGTGCGTTGACGTCGATGTCCGCCGCGCCGGGTTCGAACAAACCTGCCTGCGCGAATTGGGGCTCGAGCACCGGCACCAGTGACCTCATCCGCACCGCATCGAGCAATTGCAATTGCGGCGTGAACGCGCGCATGGCCTCGCAATCAGTTTCGACCTGCGCAGATTGTTCCTGCGTGCCAATCACGAGCGCGCCGCGCGGGGTGAGCAGCGGGTTCTCGACGAAGCCGCGCGGCGGCCGCTCGAAAAACGAACGGCTTGCGCGCGTCAGCGTGCGTACTTGCGATGACCCATAGGTTTCGCTGAACAGTGCCGCCGAGCGGCCCGTCGAATGAAGGCCAGCCTGCGATTCCCGCTCCAGCACGACGACCTTCGCGTGGTTCGAGAGGAAATAAGCCACGGAGGCGCCGGCAATCCCGGCTCCAATGACGATGGCATCGATCGCCTGGGTGTCACTCATGCTCGGGGCTCATGTGCGCGCTTCGGCGGATGAATCCGTTTTTCGCGCAACGACCGACACCTCTTTCAGATAACCCACACTCAGCGCCGTGAGGTGCCGCTTCAGCCGCTCGAACGTGCTGCGATCGCCGCCAGCTTCGATGGTCGCCCGCGTCGGCCCCACGATAGATGCGATCAAGACGCCCGTCACCAATTGTGCTTGCGCGAAGCTCGCGTCACTTGCCGTAATCAACATGTCGTGTACTGCCAGGGCGCAGCGACGCGACTCCTCTTTGACGATTGCATCTGCATTGACCGCCGCAGAGGGCAGGTAAAGCGCGCGTGACACTTCCGGCCTGCGAGTCTTGGCATCGACGAAGGCGGACATCATCGTCGCGCACATTTCGCCGATCGTTTTCCCGTGCACCGAATTGCAAGCTGCAATTGTGGCGTCGACGACCTCGCCGACATGCCGCTTCACGACCGCCGCGAGCAGAGCACTCTTGTTCGGAAAGTATTGATAGAGAGAGCCGACAGAAACGCCGGCCCGGCCGGCAATCTGGATCGTCGTGATCCTGTCGAGTCCGTTGGCGAGCAAGAGCTGAATAGTCGCCTCGAAGATGGTGTCGATCGTGACGCGTGAACGTCGCTGTTGCGGCCTTTTTCTAGGGTTCAGCGATTCGCTTCGTTTCCGTTTCATATGCGAATAGCTCCGCGACGCCGATTTGCGCAAGATACCTCGCATGCGCACATTCGAATATCGGTTTCACTTCGCACTGACGCTCGGCTTGCTGCTCTCTGGCCAAAGCCTGGCTTGCGAACCACCTCCCGGATTCGTCAATCCACCCCGTCCCGAAATCGGACCACTCGAGGAAATGCTGAGTCACACGGAGGTAAAGGAAATTGACCAGCCGCTCGCGGCCGTCATGCAGGGTGCCAACCGACCGCTGCGGATTGATGCGACGAAAGACCTGGCCGGCGTCAGCGGCACCTTCAGGCTGTCGAACGGACCCTATGGCACCGTCGGCGCGCGCAGACTCGTTTGCAAAACCGACGGGCACATTTCCGTCGAAGAAGTGCTGCTTACCGAATCGAATAGCGAGAGCAATCGTTTCAGGTACGTGGTCTGGAACAACACCGGTCCGAAGTACCGTGACGTCGACTATGCAGTGGGTGAGTTCGTCCGCACACAACCCGCGCCGGGCAAGACTCTTGTCAGCTGGACGTATCGATTCGCGCTGAAGAGCGGGGTCAGCAGCGAGGAAAGGTCTCGTTTCCAGAAGGTCTTTCTCGAGCGCGAACTCTCGGTGTGGATGCGCACCCAGATGGACAGAAAGTTGCCGGAGCAGCTTCCTGCCCCGGCAGCTGGATCACAATGAGAAGCTCATCCCCAGATACCACTGGCGCCCCGTCGGGTCGTACAACGCCGGATCCGTGCTCCACTGGGAACTCGAAACCCGGACCGACAATTCGTCCGTGAAGTTGGACACGCCCAATCGAATGGTCACCTTGTCCGTGGGCGAGTACGACCCGTAAAGGTCATACGTGTTGTAGGTTTCCGTGCCCAATTGCGGTGTCGCCGGCGTCGTGATGGTCGTCACATCTTCCATTCCTTCCAAATAACGCCAACGCACGCCAACACTGAACGAATCATTCTGGTAGCCGATGTCGGTCATCGATTTCCACTTCGGGTGAGAATTCCCAACGGAGATCGTGTGAACGTAGTCGACTGTGGGGTCGCCTTCGATCGTCTGAATTTCGAACGAGTCCGTGTAGCTGACGATGGTCCGCAGGAACATGTTCCCCGCGGCGTTCATGCCCATGTCATTGAGTGATGGACGCCACGAGAAGTCGAGGTCGATGCCTGCCGTCGCGAGCTTGCCCAGATTCAGGTATGGAGTCTCGATGATCTGCAGAAGACCGTTCGAGTCGCGGTTCAGGAGCTGGCAGAAGGGGTTCGAATTTTCATAACCCGGATTCGAGCCGTCGAGGTTGTAGCACTTGCTCAACGTCGTCAGTCCCGGAACAACGGAGATCACGTCGTTGATCTCGATGTTGTAATAGTCGAGGGAGACCGACATGTTGCCCATCAACCCCGAATCCGAATTGGATGTCCACTGAAAGCCAATGTTGTAAGTGTCGGCAGACTCCGGTTCGAGTTCCGGATTGCCGCTGAGCACACCTGCGGTAGCCGTGGTCGGGAAGACATAGGTATCGATGACGGCAGCCGGGATTCCTTGATCCAGGCAGAGCTGCCGGACGTTGGCGCCCCCGCTCCCGGTGCGTGCACTCGAGCGAACATCACACGGGTCGCCGATTGCTCCCGGCGGCGTTCCGAAGGCCACCTGACTACCCACGGCTGCGGCGAATAATTCGCCGATGTTCGGTGCGCGAACGGCACGCTGGTAACTGGTGCGGATCAGCAGTGAATCGACCGGCCGCCATTTGAGATCGCCTTCATAAGAATCCACGCGGCCTGCCGTGCTGTAGTCCGAAAAGCGATAGGCAGCACCCATGGTGAGGCTGTTGAGCAACGGCACTTCGATCTGTGCTGCCACTTCGCTCACATCGATGGCGCCCTCCGCGGGAAGTGACGCGAGTACGGCTTCGATGTTCTGCGCCGCCAGATCCGAGTCGGGGTTGAACTCATAGGTATTTTCGCGCCAGGCGCCTAACAAGGCGATCCGGAAGTCGCCCGCGGGCATCTTGAAGAGCGACCCCTGGACCGTGCCTTGCACGATGGTCTGGTCGAGATATTCGGTGCTGGTGGCCTGGGTGGTCATGTAGGCCAGGCACTGCTGCGAAATGTTCGAGCTGTTGACGACGCCAAACGGATTGAATCCGCCAGTGCAGATGGAGTTACCCCCGTCCGCTGCGTTCAGCAATGTTTGTACGCGGTTCTTCAGGACCGCGTGCTGCATGGTCTGGTTGTGGTCGGTAGTGTCATACGAGACGTAGAGGTCGTATGACCAATCGCCCGCCATATCGCCCTTTCCACCGAAGACGTATTGCATGGTGGTGTACTGCTCGTCCCAACCCTTGTAGGGCACGCCGACATACCGTCCATTCCAGGTGAATGCCGCGTTCGCATTTGTCCGGGACGCCAACAGGGTCGCCAGATCATCCGGAATGAACGGGTTGGTCACCGGGATGGACGTGAGCGTGCCGAACTGTGTGAGGCTGCTTCCACTTTCCGTGTAGACCTTGGAGTCCACGTACATCAATTGACCGTAGAGTGTCAGCGCGTCGTTTACCTCGAAGTCGAACTTGGTCAGCAGTGAATTCCGGTCAGTCGGACTCACGAGCAGGAACTGCGGACCCACGGGCATGCGTACGTTGCCGGCCAGGACGGCATAACCATCCGTCGTCGGCCCCCGGTAGTTCCTGGCGCCGGTTTGCGTGAACAGCGTGCCATCGTCATTGAAACCGAGGTTCAACGTGTTCGA
>Ga0190271_10001066_pt1 | contig 15158 bp, 14 predicted proteins | sample Popmic356T_FD_133747 | JGI IMG/M metagenome (GOLD analysis project Ga0190271, IMG submission 133747) | Populus adjacent soil microbial communities from riparian zone of Weber River, Utah, USA - 356 T | ecosystem: Environmental > Terrestrial > Soil > Riparian zone | place: USA: Utah | collected...
ACCGACGCCGGCGATCTCGTCGCCCTGCGGACCAGCGACGGCAAGGAGCTCTGGCGCTTCAGCTCCCCCGGCGCGATCAAAGCCAGCCCCAGCTACCACGACGGCCGCGTCTACGTCGCCGATTACCAGGGCTCGATGTTCGCGCTCGACGCCGCCGGCGGCAAGCCCGCCTGGCGCACCAACACGACCAAGCTGCCGCCGTTCGGGGACGGGGGCTTCTTCTCCTCGCCGGCGATCGCCTTCGGCCACGTCTACGCCGCCCGCGACGACGGCACCGTCTTCGCCTTCGACGAAAAGAGCGGCAGGGTCGCCTGGTCCTTCGCAACCGGCGACTACGTCTACGGCTCCCCCGCCGTCGCCCGCGTCCCCGGCACCCCGCCGAGCGTCTACATCGGCGCCGAAAACGGCCGCTTCTTCGCCCTCGGCGCGCTCGACGGCAAGCCGCGCTGGCGCTTCGAGGTCGGCGGCCCGGTGCCCGGCACCGCGACCGTGATCGGCCACACCGTCTACACCTCCAGCTTCAAGACCCGCGACGCGATCGGCATCGACGCACGCACCGGCAAGAAGAACTTCGAGCTGCGGCAGGCCGGCTACACGCCCGTGGTCTCCGACGGCCGCCGCCTCTTCCTGATCGGCTACTACGACCTGATCGGCCTCGACCCGACCAAGCCCTGAGGGGCGGTCAGCTCTCCGCGCCTAATCCCTCCTAAGGCCGACGCCCGGGACGAAGCGCCCGACCCGGGCGGCGTAGTCGGGATAGGTGTCGGGGTGGGCGCGCACGAGGTACGGCTCCTCCACCACTCGCACCTGCAGCTCCAGCGCGACCACGAGCCCGACCAGGCCGGCCAGCGCGGCCCAGCTCGGCACCAGCAGCGTCAGACCGAGCGCGGTCGGCAGCATCGCGGCGAAGATCGGGTTGCGGACGAGGGCGAAGGGGCCGCTGGTGACGAGCTTGGTGCGCTCCGCCGGGTCGACGCCGATCCGCCAGCTGGACCCCATCGCGACCTGGGCGTAGAAGGTGAGGGCGATCCCGCCGAGGGCGAGGACGAGACCGGCGGCGTGGAGGCCGGCGCTGTCGAGCGCGGCGATCGGCTCGACCAGGTCGAGCAGGGCGAGCACCGGGGCGGCGGCCCCGAGCAGCAGCGCCAACGTGAAACCGACCCCGGCGATCCACTCGGCCGATCCCGGCCGGCCACCGAGGCCGTGGAAGCCGGTCGAGCCGGTGCGGCGCAGCTGGATCAGCGTCCGCAGGCCGAACGCGAGCAGAAGGTAGACGCCGTAGAGGACCAGCGCGACCGTTGCCATCAGATTCCCCGCCGCAAGGCCCTCATGCCGCCACCCCAGCGGTGACCGCGGCCAGCAGCGCCCGACCCCGCTCGGTCAGCTCGTAGACGACCATCTTGCCGTCGCGCTCCGAGCGAGCCAGGCCGGCGGCCTTGAGCAGGCGCAGGTGGTGGGAGACCAGCCGCTCGTCGCGGCCGACGATCCAGGCCAGGTCGCAGACGCAGGCCGACTCGCCGGTGCCGAGGGCAAGCGCAACCGCCAGCCGCGTCGGATCGCCGAGCGCCTTGGCGCCGGCGGCCAGCAGCTCCAGCTCCTCAACCCCCGGCAGCTCCTTGCGGACACGCTCGGCCTTGGGCAGGTCGAGACAGAGCAGGTCGCAGGTGTCGGGACTTCGGGTCACGCGCGCATCCTACATACATTCGTACGGATATACGAATGTCTTATGTTGGGTGCGGCACTGCCGCACGGTGCGGCTCTCGCTGTCACTGACGATGTAGAGGCTGTCGGTGTCCGGGTCGTAGGCGACTCCCGGGCCTCCTGCGCGAGCAGGTTGCCGGCGGGCGCCGTGAACCGGGTCGGCTCCGGCACGACGCGTTTGTAGGTCGAGAGGTCGACGCCGGTCAGAGCCTCAGCCGCCTGGGCGAGGAACGCCGCCACGACGAGGACGAGCGCGGCCACAAGGGTGCGTGGCCCACGGGGGAAAGCCTGTCGAGAGGCGGAGACGTGTGCGGCGATCACGGCCATCGGTAGCGAGATGAAGCCGAGATGTGACCAGCCTGTTTCGCCGCCGGGTCAGTCGCCGAACTTGGTGCCCTGGGAACCCTTGGCGTAAGCGCAGCGGAAGGTCTCGGCCTTGCCGACCGGGGCGCCCCCGGCGAAACCACCGATGTTGTGGTTGTCGTAGACGGTGACGTAGTTGAGCGTTTCCGGCAGCGGGTCGGCTGGCATCGGCACCGGGTCGGGCTCGCCGAGGTTGCCGTTGCCTTTGGAGCCGACGGTGACGCCCTGCGAGCCCGCCGAGCGCGAGCCCGAGGCGGTCGTGGTCAGGTCGCCGCTCATCTCGCGCTTGTCCCGGATCCCGTTCTTGGCATCGGGGAACTCTTCGGCGCCGGAGGTGAGGATGGAGTCGTCGATCGTGCTCTGCAGCTTGGCCCGCGGAGCGGCCCCGATCAGCTGCGCGGCGCTGGGCAGCCAGCCGCCGGCTTTGACGCAGGCCTGGGTCGCGTAGAGGTAGTCGTTCTTGCCCGTGTCCTTGGGTGGGATCGGGTAGGGCCCGCTTTCCAGGCACCAGGTGCCGAGATCGATCGCGTTGGGGATCGGGCAGCTGACCGAGAGCTTCTCGCGGGTGGCGCCGCCGAGCTTCTTCGCGCTCTTGGCGGTTTTGACGATCGGCAGGTACTTGGCCGGGATCTTGCCGTTCTTGCCCAGGTAGACGACCTTGCCGCCGCCGCCCTTCTTCGCCGGCGCCAGCCCGCCCATCGAGAAGACGAGCGCGATCAGGGCGACGAGCAGCGCCGCGGCGGAGAGCAGGCGCGGATAGGGGTCGCGGCCGGGCGTGAAGGCAGGGTCGGGCGAGCTCATCTTGCTGGAGCCATGCTGTCGGCTGGGCGCGGCGAAGATGTGAAGAAAGGGAAAAGCGAGGCAGGGTCCCCTATCCAGGCTTCTGAGAGGCCAGATCGCCCTGGGCGGCGGCGGCGTCGTCGGCGCCCTTGACCCGCTCGTCGCCGGCCAGCCCGGTCAGGCGCAATGCCCCTCCGGCTTCGATCGCGGCGGTCGCGGCAACCGAGTCGCCCGTCTTCAGCTTGCCGGTGTCGATCGATTTCGGCACCGTGAACAGCAGGTCCTTGCCGCTCGCGCGCAGGTCGTCGGCGGAGAGCAGCAGCGTGCCTTCGGCGGCGCAGACCGCCGTCACCACTCCCTCGAAGTCGCTGGACGCGAAGGGCGCGCCGTCGGCGTCGAGCCGCGACTGCCAGAGGATCGCAAGCGGGGCGGGCGGCGGCGGCAGCGCCGGGTCGGGCAAGCAGGTCGTCGGCGGCGTCGCCGGCGCGGGTACTTCCGCCACCGGCGGTGGCGTCGCCGCGCTCGCGGGCACCGCCTTTTCGATCGTGACCTCGACCGTGGCGTAAGCGCCCAGCGGCGGCAGCAAGGCGGGGGCGCCGGCCGGGTTGGGATGGATGCGGACGAGCACCGAGACGCCCCGTTTGGAGACGGTGTAGGCCGGGGCGACGGGATCGGCCTCGACGAAGGTGACGATTCCCGCGAAGCCGACCCGCGTCGCCTTGCCCTTCTGCTTGCGCGGCCCCGCCTCGGCGAAGGTGCCGTTGGCGAGGGTGCGAACCGGAACGCTGACTCGAGCACCGGGAGCGGGAAGCTCGGCGGCGTGGACAGCGCTGAGCAGGCCGCCGGCTTCGGCGACGGTGTAACTGCCCGCGGCGGGGTTGGCGTGGACGACGACGCCGGCAAGGACCTGCGCTTCCTCCTCTTCCTCGACAGGCTTTTCCTCATCCGTGGCCGGGGGGCCCTTGGCCGCCGGCACCGATTCGGTCGATTCCGAGGATTCGGGCGTTTCGACTTCGGGGAAGCCGGCGATCGAGCCGGAGCTCGATTCGGTCAGGAAGCTCGATTCGCCACCGTCGCCGCCCTCGGATTCGACCAAGCCGCCCGCTTCCTCTTCGCCCTCGGATTCCGCTTCCGCTTCACCGTTCCCGTCGCTGAGCAGGCTCGGTATTTCGATCACCGGCGGCGTGCCGGTGGCCAGGGTGCCGCTGGCGCCCGGCCCGATCGCGACCCCGGCGAAGAGGCCGAATCCGAGCGCCAGCGCGCAGAGCGGCGCCGCCCAGCGGCGGTTGGTCACCGGCAGCGCCGCCCAGCGCAGGACCCGCCGGTAGCCCCTGTCGCCGTCGGCCGGGCGCACGGGAGCGAGGATGTCGAGCAGGCGCCGGGTCACGGCGTCGCCGTCGCTCCGGTGGCGCCGCGCGGCATCAGATCCCTGCCGCACTGCCAGCAGAAGACCGCGCCCTGAGCGTAGAGGGCGCCGCAGTCCCCGCAGGCGCCGGCCGCCGCCGCCTGCCCGAGCCGAAGCATCCGCTCGACCTCGGCCAGCTCGGCGTCGACCTGCTGCAGCTTCGCCGCCTGGGCGTTGAGGACGTCGAGCCGGAAGTGGTCGCGGGTCGCCATCTCGTAGGCGATGCCGCCGAGGTCCCACTGCAGATCGACCAGCTGCTGGGTGAGGCGCTCGCGGCGGCGCTCGAGGTCGGAGCTCACTTGATCGTCACCGCCCCTCCTTCGCCGCCGCCCGGCGCCTTCGATTTGTCGATCGGGGGCGGTGCCCCGGGGGTGGCGATCTTGTCCGGCAGTTTCAGCGCGTTCTTGGCCGCGTCTTCGCCGGTTTCCCCTTCCAGTTCGGCGAGGTCGTCCTCGCTGGCCGTGACCGCCCCTTCGTCGGCGGCCCGCGCTTCGCCGGCCTTGTCCTTCTTCGCGGTCTTCGGCTTGCCGCCGGCGGCGGCACCCAGGCCGGAGTCGCCGCTGCCCGCGGCCGCGCCGGCGGCAGCTTTGCTCTCGCTCGCCGGGGTCACGCCACCGCCCTGGACGACGACCGGCGGGGGAGTCGTGGTCGTGCCGCCGTCCCCCCTGCCGATCAGGACCCCGACCAGGAGCATCAGCCCCAGCACGGCGATGCCGCCGACGGCGGCCAGCGGGGCGTAGTCGCGCTGGGCCCGCTCGGGCTGTTGCGGCTCGGCGCCGTTCGCCGGCGGCGGCGATGGCGCCTCGCGATCTGTCGTCGCGGCGGCGGCCGCCATCCGCTCGCGGTAGTCCACCCGCGGGGCGCCCCGGCGCTTGCCGCAGTTGAGGCAGTAGCGCTGATCGGCCGCCAGCGGCGAGCCGCACTGCTCGCAGGGCTCGCCCGCCTGGGCCGGGACCCGCGCCTGCGCATCCCCCCCGGTCGCGGTCATCCCTCGGCCCCCTGGAGGGTCGGGTACTCGTAGAGGCTGAGCTCGGCGCCGCGGGGGTCGCCGATGAAATAGACGTTGTAGGGCACCGCCTTGGCCTCCGGCTTGAGGTGCTCGATCGCGCCGCGGCCGGCTGCCACGACCTTGCCGCCCTGGCGGGCAACCGCGTAGATGAGAAAGCGGTTCTGGTCTTCGCCGGTCTTGTTGACGACGTCGCCGTCGGCGACGACCCCCGAGCTCGGATCGCCTTCGAGCCTCGGCTCGCTGACCTCGATCGCGGGCTGCTCGCCGCTGAACGGGGTGCCGCCGACTCCCACTTTGACCTCGGCCGAGACCGGCTTGCCGACCGTCAGCACCTGGTCGTTGACCCAGATGGCCTCGCCCCCGGCGGGGATGAACGGCACCGCGACCAGCGCCTGCTCCAGCCCCGGGGCGTCGTTCGTGTAGACGCTGCGGCCCTTGGCGTCGCGCACGTCGATCGCGATCGGGACGTCGACCAGGCCCCGGCCGGAGTCGTTGCGCAGCTCGACGACGACCGCGTGGCCTTCGGCTTCGGAAAGCACCGTGGTCGCGACGACCTCGATGTCCGGGTCCTCCTTGTTCACGGTGACGCCCTCCTCCGCGAGCAGGATCGAGGAGTTCTCCTCTTCCAGTTCGGCGCTGCGGCCCTGGGTCGACTGGCAGGCGCTGAGGCTGGCCAGCGCCAGCAGCGCCAGGCCGCCGGCGAGGATCGGGCGGGCGCTCATCCGAACCCGCCGCTGACGTACTCGCGGGTGCGCTCGGCGAGCGGCGCCGAGAAGACCTGCTCGACCTCGCCGTACTCGATCAGGTCGCCGAGGTACATGAAGGCGACGTGGTCGGCGACCCGCTGGGCCTGTTGCAGGTTGTGGGTGACGATCACGATCGCCACCTCGCTGCGCAGGGCGACGATCGTCTCCTCGATCGTCGCGGTGGAGATCGGGTCGAGCGCCGAGCAGGGCTCGTCGAGCAGCAGCACCTCCGGCCGCACCGCCAGCGAGCGGGCGATGCAGAGGCGCTGCTGCTGGCCGCCCGAGAGCGCCAGCGCCGGATGCTCGAGGTTGTCCTTGACCTCCTCGAAGAGGCCGGCGCGGTGCAGCGCCTCGGTCACCGCCGGCTCCAGCGCCCGTCGCGACGGTTTCTTGGAGCCGCGCTCGCGCAGCCCGTAGGCGACGTTGTCGAAGATGCTCATCGGGAACGGGTTGGGCTGCTGGAAGAGCATCCCGACCCGGCGCCGCAGGTGGGTGACGTCGAAGCCGTCGACGTCCTCGCCGTCGAGCAGGATGCGGCCGCCGCGGACCGCCGTCGGGGTCAGGTCGACGAGCCGGTTCAGCGAGCGCAGCAGGGTCGTCTTGCCGCAGCCGGAGGGCCCGATCAGGGCCAGCACCTCGCCCTGGCGAACCTCGAGCGAGACGGCGTTGACGGCCAGCTTCTCGCCGTAGGCGATGGTCAGCGCCTCGGTCCGCATGCGCTCGATCGCGGGCGCGTCGGGGCGTGGCAGCCGCTTCAGCGCCGGCGCCGCCAGCCCGGCCGGCACCCGGCCGTTGCCATTCGGCGGCGGCGTCACGATCGTCGGCGGCGCCGCCGGGGCGATCCGCCGCACCGGCGGCGGCAGCTGCCCGGCCCCGGCCAGCAGCGTGCGCGAGGCGTCCATCCCCCGCTCGTCCCTCAGCGAGTCCACGAGGGCCCCCTGCCGCGGGTGATCAGGTCGACGACGAAGTTGAGCGCGATCACGATCAGCAGCAGCACGAAGGCGGCCGCGTAGGCCTTCTCCGGCGAACCGCCCTCGCCGACCGGCGAGTTGTTGTAGACGTAGGTAGTGAGGGTGCTGCCGGTTCCCTGCAGGAAGCTGAGGCCGGGGATGCCGCCATGGGGATCGTTCTGCAGAGTGGCGCCAAGCAGGACGACGACGATCGCGGTGTCGCCGACGATCCTCCCCATTCCCAGCGCCACGCCGGTGCCGATGCCGCGCCGCGAGGCCGGCAGCAGCACCCGGCGGATGGTCGAGATCCGGTCCTTGCCGAGCGCGTAGGAGGCCTCGCGCACGTGGCGGGGGATCGAGTGCAGCGCCTCGCGGGCGGCGCCGACGATCAGCGGCAGCGCGATCAGCGACATGATCATCCCGGCGACGAAGAAGGAGCGGCCGAAGGCGACCCCCGGCGTCGCCTCGTAGGAGAGGAAGCTGAGAAAGCCCTGCTGGAAGACCAGCAGGCCGAAGATCGCCAGCACGATGCTGGGAGTGCCGGCGACGATCTCCACCCCCGACTCGACCGCCCGCGCCAGCCCGGACGGGCGCCCGTACTCGGTCAGCCAGACCGCGATCCCGACCCCGACCGGCGCCGCGATCAGGGTCGCGATCACGGTCAGCGCCAGGGTCCCCTGCAGCGGATCGAGGAAGCCGCCGCTCTTGCTCTGGTCGAGGCCGGCTTCGGGGTGGCTGAAGATCAGCTCCAAGCTCAGGTACTGGAAGCCGCGGTAGAGCATGTAGAGCACGATCGCGGCGGCGATCAGGCAGAGCAGGATCCCGGCCGCCCAGGCCGAGGCGAGGCCGATCCGGTCGCCGATGCTCCAGGAGTCGCCGCCGCGGACGCGGCTGAGGAGCCCGGCGGGACCGCGGCTTTGGGCGTGGGCGCTCATCGCGGCGCCAGGGTGTATTTGCGCATCGAGCGGCGGGCCAGCCAGCCGCCGAAGGAGAGGAAGGCGCTGGAGACGAGCAGCAGCGCCGCGAAGGCGTACATGGTCTCCCCGAACGGCTTCACCGAGAGCCCCTCGGAGCCGTCGACGATCTGCGCCGCCAGGGTCCGGGCCGGCTCGAAGAAGAAGGTGACGCCGTCGAGCGGGTTGGGCGCGAAGGCGACCGAGCCGGTGACCATCGAGAGCATGATCGCCTCGCCGAGCGCCCGCGCCGTGGCCAGGATCGCCGCGGCGACGATCGCCGGCCGCGCCGCCCGCAGCCCGACCGTGCGCAGCGCCCGCCAGCGATTGACCCCCAGGGCCGCCGCCCCCTCGGTCCAGGTCGCCGGCACCGAGCGCAGGGCGTCGACGCTGATCGCGACCATGATCGGGGTGATCATCACCGTCAGCACCAGGACGCCGACGAGGATGCTGGAGCCGTCGAGCTGGATCACGTACTGGACCGACTCCTTGCGCTCGGCGCTGATCACCTGGTTGCCGAAGAAGGGGACGATGACGAGGATCCCGATCAGGCCGTAGATCACCGAGGGCACCGCCGCCAGCAGCCGCACCACCGGCTGCAGCGTGGCGCGCATCCAGCCGGGCGCGAAGTCGACGATGAACATCGCCGCCAGCATCGAGAGGATCGTCCCCAGCACGACGGAGATGCCGGTGATCAGCGCGGTCGCGTAGATCAGCGGCCAGGCATGGAGGGTGTAGACGTAGTCGCTCGGATCCGAGGGGGAGTTGAAGATCGCGCTCAGTTGCTCGTCGAGGTTCCCCCCCGCTCCGAACCAGGCCAGGCCGTTGTGGGCGAAGGACGGCCACGCCTTGGCGAAGACGAAGGCGATCATGAAAGCGATCAGCAAGAGGACCGCGGCGGCCAGCGCGCCGAGCAGAAGCTCGGCGCGCCGGTCGGTGCGGTCTCGTCGCTGCGCGGTCTGGGGGCCGCGAGCAGCCACTACTGCAGGGACACCCACTCGGTGTTGACCACAGCGGCCGCGGCCGCGCTCTTGGTGATCCACTTGAGCCAGGCCTTGGCGGCGCCCGTGGCGGGGCCGCGGGTCACCATGTAGAGGTTGCGCTGGCCGCCGTACTGGCCGGACTTGGCATTGCGCTCGGTGCAGGCGACGCCTTTGTAGGGAACGGTGTGGAGGCCGTCGGCGAAGGACAGCGAGACGTAGCCGATCGCGTTGGGGTCGGCCTTGACCGACTGCTGGATGAGGCCGTTGGACGCCTTCTGGCTGGCCCCGGAGAAGAGCCTGGTCGAGCCCAGGAAGATCTTCTGGAAAGCGTCCTGGGTACCGGAGGCGGGGGTGCGGACGAAGGTGTCGATCGTGCCGCTGGCACTCGAACCCGGAACGCTGCTCCAGCTACGGACGCTGCCGCCGAAGATCGCCTGCACTCCGGCCTCGTCGATGCCGGGCAGGGGGTTCGCTTTGTTGGTGACGATGCAGACCGCGTCGTGGGCGATCTTGTTGAAGACGAGACCACCCGGGTCGGTCGGTTTCGGGTCGCGGGAGGCGTTGCCGATCGTCACCCGGCCGGAGGCGACGTCGGAGATGCCGACGTCGGAGCCACCCTGAAGCAGCTTGAAGGTGACGCAGCCGCCGCAGTCGGCGATGTACTTTTTCGCGAGCAGCGCGGCAAGCGGCGCCACGCTGGTGGACCCGCTCATCGTGATGGTCGGCTTGGCGGCGGCGGCGGGGACGACGGCGAGCGAGGCGCCGACGGCAAACGCGGCCACGACAGCCAGGGGACGTTTCCAAGTCATGTGGGAGATCGCTCCTGGTGAGGGTTCGAAGTTCCGGACCCGGCCAGTCTCAAGCGAGATTGGGGCGCCAAGGTGAACGCGGCGTGACTGTCTGGATAAGAACTGGTTACCCGGAGCCGGTGTAGGAGGGTCCGGTCGCCCTCCAATCGAATTGAGTCGCGTCCGCTGCGCGGACAGCTCCGCAACATGCCGCGCGCCTATGGCGCGCAGGAATCAGATTGCATATCGCCGCCTTCGGCGACATTCGAATGGAGGGCGACCGGACCCTCCATCAACAGCCGCCGCTTCTCGCAGAGAGCAACGCGAACCCTTGTTGAAGGGGTGCCCCGGAGTAACCCCGCTTAACCACCTGGTAGCGCCCTGGTTACAACTTTGTCGCGGGCGCACGCGAGGGTGTGGTGTTCATGCGCTTTCACCCTCTGCCCGTCGCCGCGGTAAGTCTGCTTCTGCTCGCCTGGCCCGCATCGGCCCAAGCTGAGATCTCGGAGACGCATCCGCTCGACGGGCCCAGCGCCGAGGTGGTCGAAGTGACGGATGCGGCGATGGCGGAAGACGGCAGCGGGGGCGTCGTCTACCTGCGCAAGCTGGGCGACCGCACCCATGTCTTCGCCGCTCAGTTCAACGGCGGGGCCTGGGGAGCGTCGCAGCGGGTCGACGTCGGCCAGGCCTTCGATTCGAGCTGGCCGCGGATCGCCGCCGGCGAGCGGGGGCGGCTGATCGTCACCTGGGTGCAGGAGTTCGGCGTCGGCAGCGACCGCATGTTCTCCGCCACGCTCGACCCCGGCGCGACCGCGTTCCAGGCGCCGGTCCCGGTGGACTTCAACGTCGGCGAGGCGACCTCGAGCCATCCGGACCTGAGCATGAACGCCGGTGGGCAGGCCTACCTGACCTATGTCGTCGTCACCGACACCAGCGCCGCCAACCCCCCCGGCTACGTCGGTGGCTCGGTGCGGGTCGCCCGCTACAGCAACCGCCTCTGGTCGGTTCTCGGCAATCCGGTCAACCGCAACCCGGCGGCGCCGCTGCGCCAGCCGACCGCAGCCGCCGGGCCGCGGATCGGGATCGACGTCCAGGGCAACGCGGTCGTCGCCTGGCAGGAGCCCGATGACGAATTCGTCGACCGCGTCTGGGCCCGGCGCCTGTTCGGCACCGGCGTCGGCATCCCCCTGGCGGTAAGTCCCTTGACCTGGGAAGCGGCGCCGCTGCGGGGCCCGGCCGACGCCTTCGCGCTCGACGTCGCCGGCTTCGGCCAGGCGGCGGTGGCGATCCGCCAGCAGCCCGCGCAGTCGAGTGCGCTGACGGCGCCGCGGCTCTTCCTCAACCAGATGCCGGACGCCTTTGCCGACGGCGCCGCGGCCTTCAAAGGGCCGCGGCTGATCGACGGCGGCGTCAAGCCCTTTCTCGGACCGCCCAGCATCGGGGTCGAACCCAACGGCGCCTTCGTCAGCGGCTTCGGCGCCGGCTTCGACACGGCTCTCGCCCTCGGCGACGGCGAGAGCGTGAAGCCAGCCGAGCGTCTCGGCGAAGGCGGCAGCGCGGTCGCCGGCGAACCGCAGGTCGATCTCGCCGAAACCGGCGCCGCCGTCGCCGTCTGGCGCGAGCTGCGCGGCGGTGCCGGCCTGGCCGTCGTGCAGGAGCGGCGCTCCGACGGGGTGAACGAGATCGCCGCCCTCACCGCGCCGAGCGGCGGCGCGGTCGCGGGGTTGAAGCTGGGCGGCTCCGGCCTCGGCGACGGGATCGTCGCCTGGACCCAGGGCAGCGGCGCCAACGTCCAGGTCGCCGCCGCGGTGATCGACGCGCCCCCCGACCCCTTCTTCGTCCAGACGCCGGAGGCCTGGCGCCGCCAGGACCAGACCGCCATCCACTGGGCCGCCGCCGTCAACGCGATCGGCCGCGTCACCTACTCGGTCAGCGTCGACGACGAGCCGGTCGGCAAACCGACCAAGAAGCTCTTCGCGAAGCTCGCGGCCGGCCGGATCGGCGACGGCCGGCACCGGATCCAGGTTTTCGCGATCGACGAAGCCGGGCAGGAGACCGGGTCCCGCAACGCCGTTCTCAAAGTCGATCGCCGGCCGCCGCAGGTGAGCCTGAAACGGGCCGGGCGCCACCTCGTCGTCAGGGTCACCGACGGCGCCCGGCGTGAGACCTCCGGCCTCAAAGGCGACGCCGTCGAGATCGGCTTCGGCGACGGCAGCGGCGGCGGGCGCAAGCAGGGCGGCGCGACGACGATCTCCGCCGCCGGCAAAGGCGGCAGAGCCACGAAGAAAGCGGCGGTGAGGACGGTGCGCCACACCTACGCCCGCGCTGGGTCCTACCGGGTGACGGTCAGCGCCCGCGACCAGGCCGGCAACGCGATCCGCTTCGAGCGCCGGGTCCGGGTCCGATGAGCCCTCGCTCCCTGGCCCGCCCGCTGGCCGGCGCCGCCGCGCTCGTCGCGCTCGCCTTCCCGGCCGGCGCCGGCGCCCAGTTCGGCAACGGGTTCGACGCGGTCGCGGGAGCGCAGCTGGTCTCCGCCGACTACGCCCGCCTCGAGCAGGGCGACGACACCACCCGTTATGCCGCGGTCTCCGGCGACGGACGCTACGTCGCGATCCAGACCCGGGCGCGGAACTTCTTCGCCGACAGCGATCCCGACCCGGTTGGCGAGTACCGCGGCGGCGGCATCTTCCGCTTCGATCCAGCGACCCGCAACCTCGCCAAGGTCGCCGACGGCGACCTCTTCCGGGAAAGCGACGGGCTCTTTCTCCGCCGCGGCGCAAGCAACCCCTCGATCAGCGCCGACGGCCGCTTCGTCGCCTTCTCCAGCGGTCAGCAGCTCGTCCCCGCGGACGCCAACGGCAACATCGACGTCTACGTGCGGGACATGGCCAAAGCCCCCGCCGAGGCCGGCGCCTACACCCTGGTCTCCGCCCTGGACGGCGGCGAAACGCCGGCCGCCTACGTGCCGCCGATCTTCTCCTTCCCGGGCACCGACCCCGGCAGCGACGTCTCTCCCGGCGTCGCGATCAGCGCCGACGGCAGCAGGGTCGCCTTTCGCACCGACGCGGAATCCGATCTGCCCGCCGGCGGATCGCTCGATACTCCGCCCGCGCAGATCTTCGTCCGCGACCTCGCGGCGCGGACGACCAGGCTGGTCACCGCGGCGCGCGAACCGGACACCGGGCCGATGGGCACCGACCCCGCCGGAGGGGCGCTCGGCGCGGCGCTCAGCGCCGACGGCACGACGGTTGCCTGGACCGGCCGCAATGCCGCCGCCCAGACCCGCTTCCTCGGCGGCGAGAACATCGACCCGACCTTCAACTACTACCTCTGGCGCCGGGCTCCGTTCGGGCCGGCGCAGGCGACCCGCAGGATCACCGGGCTCGCCGACCCCGACGACCCGGTCTGCCGTCAGATGGAAGCGGAGAACCCCGGCATGGTGACCACCTTCGCCCCGGAGGCAAACGGGCCCTGCTACGGACCGCTGACCGACCAGGAGGGCAACCGAACCGACATCAGCTCGCAACTGCCGGCGCTCAGCGGCGACGGCAACGCGGTCGCCTTCCTGACCGGCGCCGGGCCCCGCCCGGTGACCCAGAGCGGGCCGGGCCTCGATCTCTACCTGACCGACATGAGGCCGGGCGTGAGTCGCAAGCAGGGCACCGTCGAGCTGACGCGCGACACCTCGAGCGGCGACCTCGCCACCAACCTGCCGCTCGGCAGCGTCGCGATGTCCTCCGGCGGGCGCTATCTCGCGTTGACCAGCGGCCGCACCCAGTTCGCCCTGCCCGCCCTGCGGCTGATCGGGGCACCCCGCGCCGTGCCCGGCCCGCAGGAGGTCTACGTCGTCGACCTGCAGAGCCGCACCCTCGAGCGCGCCACCCACTCGACCTCCGGGGGCGACGTCGACGGCGGCGCCCAGGACGGCATCACGATCGCCGCCGACGGATCGCGGGTTGCCTTCAGCTCCTTCGCCGGCAACCTCTTCCGCGGCGACGCCAACCAGCGGGCCGACGCCTTCCTCGCGACCCGGCTACCCGAGCTGGCGGCGGGCGGCGGCGCCGGCAGCCCGGCTCAGGGCGGCGAGAGCTCGATCAGGGTCGGGCGGGCCTCGCCGCGGCTGATCGTGCGGGCCAAGGCCAAGGGCGGCGGAGTGGTCGTGCTGACGATCACCGTGCCGGCCGCCGGCTCGATCGAGGCGATCGCCAAGGGTCGCGTCGGCGAGCCGCCGCGCAAGCGGACGATCGCCAGTCGTAAGACGCACGCCCGCGGCAAGGGCACCTTCAAAGTCGTGATGCGGGCCCTGGCGCGGTTCCAGCCAAGGCTGCGGCCAGGGCGCGGCATCCGCGCCCGCATCGGGGTCACCTTCGCGCCGGCCCGCGGCGGTAAGCGCCTGCACGCCTCCACCCCGGTTGATTTCGAGGGCTAGCTAGCCCGGCCGGCGGCCAGCCGCCCGTTCACCAGATCTTCTCCAAATCGACACAGGCTCTTCACCGTGCCCCGGGACCGTTCCGGCAGGCTGCGGCAATGCTGGCCGAACCGCCAACCTCCGCCCCTCGCGGCGGCGTACAGAACCTCGCCAACATCGAGATCCGGCCGGCCGAGTTCCAGGTCCTGGTCGACGGCAGGCGGGCCGAACTCACCGTGCGTGAGTTCGAGCTCTTCCATCTGCTCGCCGGACGCCTCGACAGCGTCGTCCAGCGGCCCGACATCTACACGCTGATCTGGGGTGGCGAGATGCCGCGCCGCAACCGCTCCGTCGACGTCCTGATCCGCAAGGTGCGCGGCAAGCTCGAGCTCGTGGCGCCGGACTGGCGCTACATCCACACCCACTTCGGGATCGGCTACCGCTTCACCCCCGAACGCATGGGGTAGAAGCTCGCATGCGCGGCGGGCCGGGTCTAGAAGCGGCCGCGGCGGGCGCTCGCGGCGGCCGGCGCGGCGCGGCCCCCGCCGCCCCGACCGCCCCGCACGGAGGCGGCGCCGATCGCCGCCAGCAGGACCAGGCCAAGCAGATAGGGCGGCACGGTCAGCCCTTCCTCCTCGGCGTCGTAGCGCGAGAAAGCCTGCGATTCCTCGATCGCCGCCTCCTCTTCGCGCTTTTCCTCGACCTGGTAGGTCCGGGCCGGTGCCCCGCCGGGGGGCAGCGGTCGCACCACCGGCGGCGGTGGCGGCAGGATCGCCGCCGGCACGGCGGCGGCGAGGCCGGCGAGGGGGATGAAGGCCGCGGGCGCCAGGGGCGCCGGCGGGATCACGGTCGGCGGGATCGGCGGCGATGGCGGGCTTGCCGGCGGAGACGGCGGCGCGGGCGCGGGCGCGGGCGGCGTCAGCTCGACCGGCGGACTGCCCGCCGGGGGCGGCGGCGGTGGTGGCGGCACCGGGGCGACGACGGCGGCCCGCTTGAAACGGTCCGGGCGCAGGGGGCGGGTGCCGCAGGGGCGGCGGACGCTGCCGTTCTGAACCGTGACCGCTTCGGAGTA
>Ga0190271_10001067_pt1 | contig 15152 bp, 19 predicted proteins | sample Popmic356T_FD_133747 | JGI IMG/M metagenome (GOLD analysis project Ga0190271, IMG submission 133747) | Populus adjacent soil microbial communities from riparian zone of Weber River, Utah, USA - 356 T | ecosystem: Environmental > Terrestrial > Soil > Riparian zone | place: USA: Utah | collected...
GTGTACGACACGACCGCCATGGCCGGGGCGATCGAGGCGACCCAGAGATCCTGGGCCCCGACATATGCAACCCATGCCAGATTTGTGACCACCCCGAATCCGGCCCAAACCGCCGAGAGGCCTGCAGTGTCTCCCGTCGAGATGAGGCGGACGATCTGGGGGACGAGGAAGGTCGCAGTGAGTAGGGTCGCCACGATCGCGAGCAGCTCAGGCATCGGAGAATCTCCCAACCGGAGGGGGCCGGTCAGACGCCTCCCGCCTTTGTCAGATCCGCTACATTTAGGCGGGGATGTTTCGCGAGGGGGTGGGAGGCGATATGCCTGAATGGATTGGGAGCATCCTGTTCCTCAGCGCCTTGGGCCTGTCCGGTTCCAAGATCTCGGACGACTTCGGCAACCGTGGCCTTCGCGCCTGGGCCATGCTGATGCTGGTGCTCGCTGTCTACGCGTACGCGGTAGTCGTCGCGTTCGCCTGACACCAATTGAAGGTCGATCCCCACCATGACCTGAACCGTGCCCGACCGGGGGCGGTTCTGGAATGGGGATCAGTCCCTGGGGGTGATCCCCCCGATTAGGTTGCGGTCACATGACCAGCCAGGGCAGGCACTTCGAAGGACAAATCCGGGCCGGAGGCCAGGAGTTGGACAACCCCTGGGCCGATGCGGTGTTCACCCAGGTCGGCGACGAAGTGATCCTCACGGTGAATCAGAGAGAGGTCGCCCGCCTCCCTGAGGCCGTCATCTCACGTACCGAGCAGAGCGATGTCTTCCTGATCGAGGGAGGCGCCCAGCCTCTCTACTTCCGTCCCCGAGACCCGACCGCATTCGGGGAAACTGTGGCGCCCCCGATGAGCACCGCCGAATTGATCGCGGCGGCGGCCCCGCCCGATGACGCGACTCTCATCATGGAGCCGATGGACGAGCCGTCCATCGACGAGCCGCCCGTCGAGGAGCCGATAGATGCCGAGCCGGTCGAGGAGGTTCCCACTCCTTGGTGGCAGCAGTGGTGGGTGATCGTCGGCGCTCTCCTGATCCTCCTGATCCTGTTCTTGGCCTTTTGCAACAACGATGCCGAGACAGGGACGAGCTCTACGACCACGCTTGCACCGGCGGTGACGACGTCGATCGCCGGGACGACCTCGGTCACGACGGTGCCCGCTACCACGACCACGCTCCCACCCACGACGTCGACGACCGCAGCCACCACAACAAGCGCGCCGGAGACAACCACCACGACTCCCACCACGACTTCGGTTCCGCCACCCGAGCCTGCGTTCAGCGCCGGAAACCACGTTGTCGGCGAGGAAGTAGAGCCCGGCATCTACGAGACCGGGAGCGTCACCAGTCTGCTCGGGTGTTCCTGGGAGCGTCTCTCCGGTGTCTCGGGAACGCCCGAAGAAATCATCGCCGGCAACGAGGTGTCCAACCACGAAGTGGTCGAGATCGTCGCCACGGATGCAGCCTTTGACACCAACTGCGAGGCCTGGTACACGCTCACCCCGGTCGATCCCCTTATGACGACGATCCCCGAGGGGAAATGGGTCCTGGGGACGCATATCGGTCCGGGCACGTACCAGGCAGCAGGTGGCAACGACTGCACCTGGGAGCGGCTCTCCGGTGTCTCGGGAACGCCGGAAGAAATCGTCGCCACCGACCAGCCTGCGGGAGAGCCTGTGGTCGAAATCAATCCGGGCGACTTCGCCTTCAATTCGGTCGGCTGCGGGGAGTGGGCGCCGGCCTAGCCAGCGACGGTTCCACGCGCGGCTGCCAGTCGCTGTTTCAAAACGAGCAGCGCCACGAGCACCGGAGCGAGCAAGAGGACGACCATGGCCATCAGGGTCGGGTTGGCATCCCAACCGGTGAATCCCACCCCAAGGGCGAGAAGGGCACTGCCGTACATGGTGAGCTCTGCCCTGTGATAGATCTCGGGGGCCCGTGCCCGCGCCTCGAGAGTATGGGTAAGTAGCGCCACGGTCACGATGGCAACAGACATCGCTCCGACGAGGAGCCACCGGACTTCATCGGGCAGATCGCCGGATGGTCGTTCCACGGTGTTCAGCACGCCCGCCCCTCCGGCGGTTATGGCGACGACGAGGGGGAAATGGAGGTTCAGCCAGAGCTGGCTATACCGGGAGATCGGCTCGCGCAGTGAGACAAGATCGAAATAGATCCACCACAGCCCGATGGCGACCAGCACCCCGAGCATTCCTGCAGCAGCAGCGTCCAGGTCGAGCACTTCGACTTCTGCCATCCCGGTAACAGAGCCGACGATCACCTCGCCGAGGACGATGATCACGAACAGGTCGAGACGCTCCACCAGCGATCCGGTGACTGCAATGACCGCATCGCCGCCCTGGCTCTCGGGCGGGGTCCAGCGACGGAACGCGACGATCTGGCCGATGACCTGGAGCGCCAGACCCAGAACCCAGAGCCAGTAACGCGCCGGAGGCGATACCCAGATGCTCCCGGCGAACGTGACCGCCGAGAGGAGATAGAAGCCGGAGTAGGGAATGGAGGCGGCCCGATGTGCGGGGTCGTAGACCCCGGTGCGAAACCAGATCAAGACAAGGACGAGGACGTTCAATGCATACGCAAGGGCAAAGCCGGCCTCGCCATCGCCCGGGACACTCCCGACAAAGACACCCATCATTGCCACGGCCAGCATCTGGGCGAACGTGAAAACCCTGACACTGATGTCGTTCGTTCCGTGCAGGTCGTAATAGAGCGTGCCATTGGTCCACGACGACCACACCGCAAAGAAGAGAAAGACGAACCAACCGACTCCCTCCCACGTCGGGTGCGCGGCCAGCCGGTGAGAAAGCTGGGCCACGACCACCACGAAGACCAGGTCGAAGAACAACTCGAGGAAGCTGATCCGGCGCTCCGTCGGGCGATCCTCGAATCGGCCCGGAGGCTGCCAGAGGCGGAACCTCGATGGTGTGGTCATGGCAAGAAAGCTATCGAATTCTCCACAACAGCCTATTGGTTGTAAACAAACTATCGGATGTAGTATGCTGAGACCCGTGGGGAAGTACGACGTAGCGCCAACCGTTGCCGCGGGCCTCATTCGCCTCGCAAGAGACAAAGCGGGATTGACCCAAAGCGAGCTCGCCGAGCTGGCTGGGACCAGCCAGCAGGCCGTTTCAGCGTACGAGACGGGGCGCAAAGAGCCAACGCTTCCAAACCTCCAGCGTCTGGTCGCAGCCGCCGGCTTCGAGATGCGAATCAGGCTCGAGCCGATCGACGACCACGATCGCTCACTGACAGCCTTCATCGACTCCCTTCCGAACGACGTCCGGGCCGAGCTCGAGGAATCGCAACGCCGGAGGGTGGAGGAGGCGCGACTCAGTCGAATCCGAGGTCGCTGATGCCAGTACCCGGAGTCGATGCCGCGCACATGATCGACACGCTCAACCGACACGGTGTGCAGTTCGTGGTAGTGGGTGGCTTCGCCGTGGAGCTTTGGGACGTGTCGGTGCAACCAACCGTCGACGTCGATATCACGCCCGAGCGATCCAAGGCGAATCTGACCCGTTTGGCGGATGCCCTCAATGAGCTCGAAGCCGAGCTTCGCTATGGCGATGAAGGAATAGCCATCCCCGGAGGATTTACAGCAGAAAACATCGAGGACATGAGCGTGCTCAATTTCTCCACGGTCGCCGGACCTCTCGACCTCACGATCATGCCCGCCGGCACCGAGGGTTACCCGGATCTCATCAGAAACGCCGCCGACATCGAATACGAGGGGATCGCGGTGCCGACGGCCTCTCTCGAAGATGTGGCGCGGTCCAAAGAGGCTGCGGGTCGTGCCAAGGACCTCCGAACCCTCCCCGCCATCCGGGCACATATCCGACGACGCTCCGCCGGCTGACCCTCCATTCCTTCTTCACATCGTCTCCACATTCAGGACCGATCCTGAAGTCGAGTCTCGAATGAAAGGAGCCTGAGACATGAGAAGAAATGTGGTCGGGACGGTGCTCATCACCCTGCTCATCGTGGGAGCCCTGGGCGCGATCGGCTTCGGTCTGTGGCAGATGGGCTACCAGAGGGGTCTGGTAGAGACAGGGGCCGAGGTCGTGACCCGCACGGTCAACGGAATCCAAGGTTGGTGGGGGCCCGGATGGGGCGTCGGCTTTGGGTTCTTCGGCTTGTTCTTCAAGGTGCTGCTGTTCTTCCTGCTGTTCGGTCTGATCGCCCGGTTCTTCTTCGGGCCACGCCGCTGGGGCGGACCGGGTCCGTACTGGGGCCGCGACTGGCACGAAGGAGAGGGGTCGCCGGAACAGCGCATGACCGAATGGCACGATCGGGCTCACCGCAGCCAGCCGAATCCGAAGCCCGAGACCCAACAGGACACGTAGCCCGCGAGCGGCGACAATGACCGGCGTGCCCAAGGTCCTCGTTGTCGACGACGAGTTGAAGATTGCCCGCCTCGTCAGGGACTACCTGACCGAGGCGGGCTTCGACGTGGCCCTGGCCTCGACCGGGCCGGCGGCGGTGGCCGCGGTCCGATCGGACCGTCCCGACCTCGTCGTCCTCGACCTGGGCCTCCCCGGGATGGACGGGTATGACGTGACCCGAAATATCCGAGGACAATCGACGATCCCGATCATCATGCTCACGGCCCGGAGCGAAGAGACAGATCGGATCGTCGGGCTCGAGCTGGGCGCCGATGACTACGTGGTCAAGCCATTCAGCCCACGGGAGCTGGTGGCGCGGGTCAAGGCGGTGTTGCGACGAACCGGCGGCGAGGTGGCCACCGAGACCATCCGGGTGATGGACCTGCAGGTCAGCCTGCCCAACCGCAGTGTGGAGCGTGATGGGTCCCGCATCGAGTTGACCGCCACCGAATTCGAACTGCTGAGGACACTGGCGTCGAACCCAGGGAGAGTATTCACCCGAGGCCAGCTGCTCGATTCGATCCGTGGTGTGTCCTTCGAGTCGTACGAGCGGGCCATCGACGCCCACATCAAGAATCTGCGGAAGAAGTTGGAGCTCGATCCCCGCCATCCCAGATACGTTTTGACCATCTACGGCGTCGGCTACAAGTTCAGCGATGCCTGACCCGAGATGGCAGGGACCGCCCTGGTCCCAGGACCGCCACGGGCCGCCCCGGATGCTGCGACCCTTCATCGGGCTCGCTCTCTTCCTGATCATTGTCGGCCCCTTTCTCGGGCTGATCTTCGCCAATCTCTTCGGGGCCTTCCACGGGCCGGGTCGCTTCGTGCTCGGCGGCCTCGCCATCCTGGCCCTGGTCGGCCTGGTCACCTTCGCCCGCAACCGCTTCGGTCGGACATGGGCCCCGATCGGCGCTCTCATCGACGCCACCAAGCGACTCGGCGACGGTGAGACCGGGGTGCGCATCCAGATCAACGAGCCGGGTCCTCTCGCCGCGGTCAGCGGCTCGTTCAACCGGATGGCCGCTCGTCTCGAGGAGGAGGACGAGAGAAGACGCCGGCTGCTCGCCGACCTCGGCCACGAGCTCCGCACCCCACTCACCGTTATTCGCGGCGAGATCGAGGCTGTGCTCGACGGGCTGCATTCGCCAGAGAGCCTGTCGAACGTGATCGACGAGGTCGACCTGATGGAGCGGCTCCTCGAGGACTTACGGGTGCTCACCCTGACCGAAGCGGGCCGTCTCCAATTGCATCGAGAACCGACCGACATCGAAGCCGTTCTCGGGGACGTCGTCGCCTCCTTCGCGACCGCTTTGGAGGCACGCAACGTCACACCAAGGGTGGAGGTCGAGGCAGCGATGGGCGAGATCGACGTAGACCCGTACCGGTTGCGTCAGGTGTTGTCCAACCTGGTGTCCAATGCCCTCCACCAGATGCAGGACGGAGGCAGCTTGGAGGTCTCGGCTCAACTCGACGAGGCGACCGCGCGGATCGAGGTCGCTGACACGGGGCCGGGGATCCCGCCCGACCGGCTAGAGCGGGTGTTCGAGCGGTTCGTGAAATCGGGGGATTCGACAGGGAGTGGGCTCGGGCTCTCCATCGCCCGTGACCTGGTGGAGGCCCATGGCGGGACCATCGCCGCCGCCAATCGGCCCGAGGGCGGGGCGGTGTTCACCATCGTGTTGCCCCTCTAGAGACTCGCGGCGATGATTCCGCAGCAGACGGCGATACCCATCGAGACCGGTGCCCAGACCCGCTCCGCCTTGGAACGCGACACGAGGTTGAGAATGCCGCCGAGGGCGAACAACCCCGTGAATACCCACATACCAACCGGGCCGACATTGGGGACGACCTCGAAATCCGTCACGCCACCGGCTTCGAGGATGAGGAGGGTGGCGAGCGGGTAGATCACCACACCGGCCACGGCACTGGCGATCCTCAGCCCGACTGGAAGCTTGCCCTCATACTGGCCACCCCAGGCCATCCGTCTCGCCGGCATGCCGAGAGCGAGAGCGAACTGGAACACGGCGATCAATCCGAGCAAACATGCGGCTACGACGGCGGCGATCGTCATCCAGTGGGAACCTACGCATCTGTGCCCACGTCTCCGCGGTGTGCTATCATTGTGATATCAGATCGCTATCACGGAGGTGGCAGTGAAGGAACGCAAGGGTCTCGGCTTCAACGGATGGTTGATGCTCGTGATCGTGATCGCCCTATTCCTTGGGGGCGGCTGGCTCATCTGGGAGGCCACAGGAAACGGCCAAGGATCGACCTTCTGGACCGGCATCGTCCTCGTCGTCGTCGGTGGGGTGTTGGCAAGTGGCTTCGTCATCAACCAACCGAACATCGCCAAGGTGGTCACCTTCTTCGGCCGCTATCTCGGCACGGTGCGCCGAAACGGCCTGACCTGGACCGTCCCACTCACCAACCGAGAGCAGGTCAGCCTCCGTATTCGGAACTTCGACAGCGAGATCCTCAAGGTGAACGACGCCAACGGGAACCCGGTCGAGGTAGCGGCGGTCATCGTGTGGCGTGTCGTCGACACCGCCCAAGCAGTATTCGATGTGGAGGACTACGAGGACTTCGTCAGGATCCAGACCGAGACCGCGGTGCGTCACATGGCATCGGAGTATCCCTATGACGCATATGAGGAAGGTCAGCACTCACTGCGGGGACATGCCGACGAAGTGACCACGTCTCTCCATCAAGAGCTCCAGACCCAGCTCACTCTGGCCGGGGTCGAGGTGCTGCGCACCCAGCTGCGTCGACTTGCCTATGCCCCCGAGATCGCAGCCGACATGCTTCGCCGCCAGCAGGCCGAGGCAGTGGTGGCGGCACGGACACGGATCGTCGAAGGCGCGGTGGGGATGGTGGACCATGCGCTGGAGATGCTCAGCGCGAAAGACATCGTCGAGCTCGACGAGGAGCGGAAGGCCGCCATGGTCTCCAATCTCCTGGTGGTCCTCTGTAGCGAGCACCATGCCCAGCCTGTGCTCAATGCCGGGACCCTGTACCAGTAGGAGGAAGGTGGCAGAGCGCAAGAGCTTTCTGCTGCGGGTGGACCCGGAGCTGCATGCCGCCCTGGAGAAATGGGCGGCGGACGAATTGCGCAGTGTCAACGCCCAGATCGAATTTCTCCTCACCCGTGCAGTGCGAGAATCAGGTCGGGCGCGCAAGAAACAGGACCAGAAGAGGAGCCGATGACTCACGATCACGACGTCGTAGTCCGCAATGACCCGGACAATCACCGCTATGTCCTCGAATTGGACGGGGAACCCTCTGGCTTCACGGTCTACCACCTCCGCGGTGGTCGGAATTACTTCGTCCACACCGAAGTCGACGCGGGGCACGAAGGCGAGGGTCTTGGTGCGGTCCTGGTCCGAGGCGCCCTCGACGACGTCCGGAGCCGTGGGGAAACCATCGTCCCCATCTGCCCCTTCGTCACCGCCTGGGTCGCACGCCACCCGGATTACCAAGACTTAGTCGACCAGGCCGCGCTGGACCGGATCAACCGGGCCGACTGAGGTGTCACTGCCGGGTGTATACCTAGGGAGCCATGCCCGAATACCAATCACTCGAGCCGATAGACCCCCGGGAGGCGTTCGGCGTCACCCCCGGGCCTGAAGCGGTCGAGACCCGGTCCACTGCCGCCTCACAGGCGGCACTTCTCCTGGCTGCTCGGGCGGGCGTCCTCGGTCAGGAAGACGAAATCGAGGAACTGGAGCGGGAGGTGGCGGATGAGCCGAACTTCGATCTTCCCGACCTGAGGCCGTTGGAGAGATCGCAGCGCATCCGGGTCGAGGAGGCAACACGCCCGCTGAGCATGTCACAGACTGAGCTCAGAACCGAGTCGGCGCCCGCCGTGCAGGAACAGATGGCGCGGACAGTCGACGACCTCTATCGGAGCCCGTCTTTCAGGGACGCAGCGGCTCTGTTCGAAGCCGCGATGCAAAGCCCCCATCCCCTGGTCCGTGTCGCCGCGGCGGCCGGCGCCAGGGAGACGACGAGACTCCGCCCCCAGATCCGGCTCATCCTCGAAGAAGGAGCTGTCGACGAAGACCCCCTCGTCTCGCGTCTCGCCCTCGAAGCTCTGCGCCAGATCGATCCGAAGGATTCCAAGGTCCAGGAGGCAGTCAAACCCCAGCCACCGTCGAAGAAGCGGAGCCGCAAGTCGAAGACGGCAGCCCTAACCCACGGCACCTGGGCCAGCGAACAGCTCTGGTACCAGCCTCGGGGTGATTTCTACGAGGCGCTGAAGCGCAAGAAGCCCGCCCTCCACGTCCATGACAAGAGCTTCCAATGGACCGGGTCCTACACGGATGCCGGACGCCGGGCGGCAGCCCTCTCCTTGAAGCAGTGGATCGGTGACCAGGGCCTCGACACCCCCGACTTCTTTGCCCACAGCCATGGGGGAACGGTGGCCAATCTGGCCACGAAACAAGGTGTCGAGTTCAAGAATCTGGTGCTTCTCGCATGGCCGGTTCACACCCAGTGGCTGCCCGACTTCTCCAAGGTCGATCGGATCATCGACATCAGGGTGAAACTCGATTTGGTGATCACCCTTGACCGCGGGGGACAGCGATTCCCCGGCCATCCCAAGGTGGAGGAGCATCGGAACGGGTGGTTCGACCATCCCGCCCCCCATGAGCCTCCATATTGGGACGACCACGGCCTGTGGGTCACGATCTGACAGATTGCGCGGCCGCGTGAGCCTCGGGGGATCGCTGAAGGTGATCGGAGCGGGACTCGCTTTCCGCTCGGCAGGCACCCAAGGCGCCGGATACAAGCTCCTCGATGCGTTCGCCGGCGATGACGAACAGGAGAAGATGCTCGCCGGCATCTCCCTGGTCAAGGCGGGCGAGCGCTCGGTCGATCTGATCGAGAAGGCAGGCGAGACGGGCCGGCTGACACCGGGTGCCGTGCGTCTGCTCGCCGACATCGGCGGTCCCCGGTCCCGCGCCCTCCTCACCGAGCTTTCCGGCCAAACCGGCCCGGTCGGAGCAGCCGCGACCGAGTCACTCCAGGTGCTCGACCAGATCGAGGCGCTGGAAGACGACTAAGGATCCGGCGCTCGGGGATTTACACTGAACGGTCGGGGCTCGCGGCCTTTCGAAGGCCGTGGCTGTTCATGAGGAGGGACAACTTGGATTCGCCGGCGCTCCATGAGGCATTGCACCGCCTCGCCGCCAATCATCGCTGGACCTGGACGCCGTCCTGTCGGCAGCTTCTGTTCTCGCTGCCCGGTGCCGCTTCGACGCGACACCCGGTCTCGGTCGTCTCGGACCTCACGTCCGAACAGCTCGACGATCTCCTCGGTGACGGTGCGCTCGTAGAGAGCGTCTCCGTGGAGATCTCCGACCTCGACGCCGTCCTGGGCGATCCGGCGACACCGGAGATCGCCTACTGCTCTCCGGAGTTCGGTCTCGATTCGCTCGTTCCCCAATACGCGGGTGGCCTCGGAGTCCTCGCCGGTGATCATCTCAAGGCAGCCAGCGATCGACGACTCCCATTGGCCGGTGTCGGGCTCTTCTATAGACACGGCTACTTCGACCAGGAGATCGCCGACGGTGGGCAGGCGGAGCACTACCCGACCGTTGACCCTCTCCAGTTGGGCGCCGCGGATACAGGCGCGGTGGTTAGCGTCCCGCTCCCAGGTAGAGACGTCGCCGCACGGGTGTGGCGAATCGATGTGGGCAGGATCCCGCTTCTCGTCCTGGACACGAACCTCGAAGCGAACAGTGAGCACGATCGTGGGATCACCGACCGCCTCTACGGCGGCGACCGCCATCATCGTCTCGATCAGGAGATGGTGCTGGGGGTGGGTGGGGCCCGGGCTCTGGCCTCGCTGGGGTGGCTGACCCCGGTGCATCATCTGAACGAGGGCCATGCCGGATTCATCGCGCTCGAGTTGATCGACCGGGTAATCGAGGGTGGCGATATCGATGCCGCCATCGAACGTATCCGCCCCGGTCTTGTGTTCACGACCCACACACCGGTGCCCGCCGGTATCGATTGCTTCCACCGCGATTTGATGATCCCCTATCTCGAGCCCTGGGCGGAACGGTGGGCGGCGCCGGTGGAGGAGCTCCTGGCCCTGGGACAAGACCCGGGCGACGACAGCCATTTCAACATGGCCGCACTCGCCCTTCGTCTGGCGAGTCACGCCAACGGGGTCTCCAAGCTGCACGGCGAGGTGAGCCGTGGCCTCTTCGCCGGGATGGGGATCGGGGACGAGATCACGTCGATCACCAACGGGGTGCATGCCCGCACCTGGGTCCTGCCTCAGATACAGAGCGTCTTCGACGATGCTCTAGGCCCAGAGTGGGCCGAGGGCGATCCCGCAGCGTGGGACCGGGTGTCAAATATCGAAGACGACCGGCTCGCCGCCATGCGGTACGGAGCCTCGGCGCGTCTCGGCGACCTGATCTCAGCTCGCACCGGCCGGGCCCTCGACCCCGATGCCCTGGTCATCGGCTTCGCCCGTCGTTTCGCACCGTACAAGAGGGCGACGTTGCTGCTCCGGGACCCGGACCGTCTCCGCCATCTCCTCGATGACACGACCCGTCCGATTCATTTCGTGTTCGCCGGCAAAGCCCATCCTCAGGACGACATGGGCAAGGCTCTCATCGCCGAGGTGGTCGGGTTCTCCTGGTCACCGGCGGCGAACGATCGATTCACCTTTCTGCCCGGTTATGACATGGAGCTGGCCGGGCTCCTGGTGGCCGGGGCAGATATCTGGCTTAACAACCCGATCCGGCCCCGGGAGGCATCCGGGACGAGCGGGGAAAAGGCGGCGCTCAACGGTGGGCTCAACTGTTCCATCCTCGACGGGTGGTGGGCCGAGATGTACGACGGGGCCAATGGCTGGGCGATCAACAGCAGCGACGAGGAAGACCAGGAGCTACGCGATGAAGCCGAAGCCAATTCCGTCTTCGACACCCTCGGTTCCATCCTCGAGATGTACCACGGCGACAGACTCTCGTTTCACGGGCGCATTCGCCACGCCTGGCGGACGCTCGGGCCCAGAGTGACCGCCGCCCGTATGGTCCGCGATTACACCACCGAGGTCTACGAGCCCTCCCTGGCACGAACCCGTTCCTGAGGGAGGTGGCGCTCGAACCAGGCGAGTGCGAGTTGAGCCACCACATCGAGGGCTCCCGCCTCCTCGAAGAGATGCGTCGCTCCAGGTATCACCTCGAGTGCGGTCTCCACTTCCATACGTGCCCGCGCCCCCTCGTTCATCGCCAGCACCTCCGTGTCACGACTGCCCACGATGAGCAGGGTCGGGGCGCGGACAGCCGGCAAATCGTCGCCGGCCAGATCCGGGCGCCCGCCTCGGGAGACGACGGCGAACACATCCTCGGGTCGTTCCGCCGCGGCGATCAGAGCCGCGGCCGCTCCGGTCGAAGCACCGAACAGTTCGATCGGCGAGTCGTCGACCCGGCGGAGCCAGTCAATGGCGGCAACGACACGATCCCCGAGCATGTGAACGTCGAATCGGTGCTCACCTGTGCGCATGTCGACCGCCTCTTCATCCGGGGTGAGCAGGTCGAGGAGCAGGGTCCCGAGCCCGGAGGAATGGAGGGTGGCGGCGACCTGTCGGTTGCGTGGGCTGTGCCGACTGCTCCCGCTGCCGTGGGCAAAGACCACTATCCCGCGTGACCTCCCGTGCGGCGCGGTCCGGTTGGCCGCGAGACTCAATCCCCGGTCGACGTCGATGCTCACTTCGACCTCGGGAGGAGGTCTGAGCTCAGCCGTCGTCGTCCTCGCCGTCGCCCTGGCCGATCTGGTCGACGCGGAAGCCCATCAGCTCAGAGAGCTGGATCAGGCGGGCGGTCAGCTCGTCCCGCTCTGGTGATTCTTCGAGATCGGCCACTTCCTCGAAAGCGCGCTCGAGCTCACGCCTCAATTCATCGCGGTTGTCTCCATCCCACTCCTGCATGACTCGTTCCAGCCGATCTTCCACCTGACGAACATCCTGGCGACGGAAATCGGGAGGGCTCATCGCAGCGAGGAGAGCACCTATTTCGCCCGCTACAACTTCGGGGGTCACCACTGTCGTGGTCGTGGTCGGGACCGTCGTTGTGGTTGGGATCGTGGTAGTGGTCGTGGTCGGGGGAGGCGGTAGCGTCGTGGTCACCTGAGCTACTGTCGTAGTGGGAGCAGGCAGTGTTCCTCCGCCATCGCCGGGGTCGTCTGTCATCGCAGCCGCGGCCACGACCACCACTGCCAGCACGAGCAATAGGAGCGGCAACCGGGAGGCTCGTCGTCGTCGGGACGGAACAGGGGCTGGAGTCGCCGCGTGTTTCCGTTCGGTGACCACCGTCGGCTCCTCGGATCCCCGGGGGACCGGCGGGGGCGCTGGGGCAGCGGCAATGACCGTGGTGGCCATGACCATGGTGGCCGACCCCATCAGCGTTGCAGCGAAAGCGCCGGCGGACTGGGGTCTCGAAACAGGATCCCTGGCCATGGCGCCGGCGACCGCAATGGCCATCTGGTCGGGGACGACGCCACGGAGATCGGGGGAATCACCGATGCGAACGGCTTCGAGGAGGGCAGCGGGCGTCGGCGCCTGATATGGGGGCTGACCAGACAGCAGTTCGTACGTGACGGCACCGAGCGAGTAGATGTCCGATGCCGGCGTCGCGGGTTGCCCGGCGAGGATTTCCGGAGCCAGGTAGGTGATGGTCCCGACCAGCTCACCCGAGGAGGTGATCGTCGCCGGGTCGTCGACCGTATGTGCGATGCCGAAGTCGGCAATCCGGACACGACCATCTGCCTCCATGATCAGGTTGGCCGGCTTGATGTCGCGATGGATGACGCCGACGGAGTGCGCGTGATCGAGTGCTGCGGCCACCTGGGAGACGATGTCGATCACCGGCTGCGGGCCCAACGGACCGGTGTGGGCAAGGTGCGCGGCCAGGGTGGTGCCGTCGACCAGTTCCTGAACGATGAACGGCCCATCGGCATCCTCGCCGGTGTCGAACACGGTGACAATCCCCGGATGGCTCAGCTGTGCCGCCGCGTGAGCCTCTCTCTTGAAACGCTCGGCCGCCTCGGGATCGCCGGCGAGGTGCGGTAGAAGGCGTTTGACCGCCACGAACCTGCCCAGGAGGGTGTCCCGGGCCTTCCATACCGTTGCCATCCCACCAGTGCCGATCTGCTCGATCGGCTGGTAGCGATCAGCGATCACGGGGATCAGGTTACGAAAGCGGCCGGAATAGCGGGTTTGGCCCGCCCCAGAACCTCGTCTCTACTTGTTTTGGCCGGGAGCGGAGCCGGAATTCCCCGGTGAGCCGGCATTGCCCCGATTTTCGGAGTTGCCGGCATCGTCGGGCTTGCCGGCGTGGTCGGGCTTGCCGGCGTGGTCGGGCTTGCCATTGGAACCGTTGCCGCCACGTGCTTCGAGCTCGGCACCTTCGCCCTGCTCATCTGCCTTGCGACCGTGCTCACAGTCTGCTTCGGCGGTGGTGAAGTCGACGGAGCCGGTGTCTCCGGCCTCGACCGATTCGAAAGGTGTCGCGTCATTCGCCTGAACCTGCTGTTCACTCTTCCCGAGATCGGATTGGGCCAGGTGACGCGCGACGCATCCTCGACCACGCCCGTCGAAGAGGCTGTTGAACAGCTTCATGAACATCCCATGATTGACCTGTCCGTTAGGCCCGCTCACCTCGCCGCCACTCAGTCCACAGACACCCCCGGCTCCCGTGTAGGGCACAGGGGAATCAGCCGGCTCGAGATTCTCAGCCACCTGTTCGGCGGGCCGATTCGGGAACTGAACGACACCGGCCTCACCCTCCAGGATGTCGACCAGCACCAGGCCCGTCTCCGATGTCTCGCCGTAGGTTGCGGTCAGGGGGCCGTTTTCGAGGGTGCAGTCATAGATCCCATCGAGTGCCGACAGGTTCCAGAGGAGCAGACGGTTGAAGACGTCATATCCGATGTTGAAAAGGGTGTCCGTGGCGTCTCCGGAATCCTCGATTTCAATCACGTCGTCTTCGTCGGTCTGAGCCCACGCCACGCTGGAACCGGCCAACATCGCAGTCAGGACTAGGACGATGACACCAAACTGTCTGCGAGTTCGCATGTGATACCTCCGACCTCTGGGAGTGGTCATAGAGGTAATCGGTCGACGAGGGAAATGGGTTACGCATCGGATGGCTGGCTATCGGGAGAGCCAGAGCTAGATTTCGAGGATCCCGTCATCCTCGACGGAGACGACCACCGGAGCGCTGGGGGCGGTCACGGAAAAGTCGGTGAACATGATCTCGGTCGATCCGGTGACCACTATCGAAGAGGACATGGTTCTCAGCGACGGGAGCCAGTATCAGATGCAGCCGTCACCGGCGGCGCCGACGCCCGCTACATCGCGACCCTGCTGGTCGGGGTCGCCGTCTGACCGGTCAAGCCCGCGCCTCGACGCGGACCGATCCCGGCATTCGGCCCAAGACCAGATCCCATCCGGTCTCATAACTCTCCCGCATGGCCGGCGCATCCGCCCCACGAGCCTCCCAGCCGTCATGGACCAGCGTCAGCTCGGTCCCGTCGGCAGTCTGACGGAACGTGATCTCGACGTGAGTGGCCTGCGACACGGGCACGCCCGCATGCCAATCGAGAACGATTCGCTCCCCCGGCTCCCAGCCCGTTATTCGTGCCCAATCGTGCTCGACGCCATCCCGGGTCACCTCGTAGACCCTTCCCCCAACACCGGGATCGACCCGGGCGTCGACTGCATCCTCCCCGCCGACGGAATGAGA
>Ga0190271_10001069_pt1 | contig 15140 bp, 11 predicted proteins | sample Popmic356T_FD_133747 | JGI IMG/M metagenome (GOLD analysis project Ga0190271, IMG submission 133747) | Populus adjacent soil microbial communities from riparian zone of Weber River, Utah, USA - 356 T | ecosystem: Environmental > Terrestrial > Soil > Riparian zone | place: USA: Utah | collected...
AGTCAAATTTTCTGACCGCTGCGGCGCCTAATCCCGGTGTGTGCGGCGATCTCGCTCAGGCACCTGCCGGCGGCCAGCCGTGTCCTCAGATCTGGGTGAGAAGCACGCCGATCAGGGCGATGATAATTCCGGCGCCGAAGCGGTTGATCGTCTGCTGAAAACCATCGAAGCGTTCGTCCATCCGCTCGAACCGCTTCTCCATGAGGGCGAAGCCTTCCTTCATCTCCTGACGGACCGAAGCGAATTCTTCCTTCATGTCTGCTCGGACCGAGGCGAATTCTCCCCTCATCTCCTGGCGGACTGATGCGAATTCTTCCTTCATGTCTGCTCGGACCGAGGCGAATTCTTCCCTCATCTCCTGGCGGACCGAAGCGAATTCGGTTCGCATCTCCTGACAGACGGAGGCGGATTCGTCCTTCATCTCCTGACGGACCGCGGCGAATTCGGTTCGCATTTCCGTGCGTACGCCCCGGATCTCGGTTTCAACCCGGCTGAAGCCGAGGTCGATCCTCGTGTTGAGATCGTCCAGGCGGTCGTCAGTCCAGCTGTTCCGCATCGCCTCCATGATGGCACGATGCTTACAGACAAGACGTTACGAGTGGTGCGCTCGGTGCAAATTCTTTGCGACGTCGATCGCGCGTCTTCGTGCCGCGCTGCCGACCTACGAGCGGTCCGCTCGGTTCCCCTGCCCGACGGCCTCCTCGAGCGAGGACCAGGGGGACTGGCGGAGGTGGCGTTCGAGGCCGCGGTTGAGGCGACGGGGCCAGAGCGGGCCGCCGTAGACGAAGCCGGTGTAGGCCTGGACGAGGGTGGCGCCGGCGAGGATCCGCTCCCAGGCGTCCTCGGGGGTGGCGATGCCGCCCGCGGCGACGAGCGCGATCCGCCCCCCCACGCGGGCGTGGAGGAGGCGGAGGACGGCGAGGGCGCGGGGGCGCAGCGGCGCGCCGGAGACACCGCCGCCGTGGGCGAGCCCTGCGGTCGCGTCGGCGGGCAGGACGCCGTGGTCGACGGTGGTGTTGGTGGCGACGATGCCGGCGAGCTGGCGCTCGACCGCGAGGTCGGCGATGCGCTCGATCTCGGCGTCGGCGAGGTCGGGGGCGAGCTTGACCAGCAGCGGCAGCGAGGCGCGGCCGGCCGCGGTCAGCTCCTCGCGGACGCCGTCGATCAGCGCCGCGAGACGCTCCACCGCCTGCATCTCCCGCAGCCCCGGGGTGTTCGGCGAGCTGACGTTGAGGACGAGGTACTCGGCGTGCGGGGCGAGCAGGCGGACCGCCTCGCGGTAGTCGGCGACGGCCTCGTCGAGCTCGGCCAGCTTCGACTTGCCGACGTTGACGCCGAGGACGCCAGCGCCGGCGCGGCGGCTGGCCAGGCGCGGCGCCACCCGGACGGCGCCGTCGTTGGGGAAGCCCATCGCGTTCAGCAGCGCCGCCTGCGCCGGGAAGCGGGTGACGCGGGGACGCGGGTTGCCGGGCTGCTGGCGGGCCGTGACGGTGCCGATCTCGACGGCGCCGAAGCCGAGCGCCAGCAGCGGCTCGAACCAGGTCGCGTTCTTGTCGACGCCGGCGGCGACGCCGAGCGGGCTGGGGAACTCGAGGCCGAGGGCGCGCACCCGCAGCGAGGCGTCCCGGGGACCCAGCCAGCGGCGCAGCAGCCAGAGCGCGCCGGGCACGGCGGCGAGGAAGCGCAGCGAGGCGGCGGCGATCGCGTGTGCCCGCTCCGGGTCGAGGCGCTGGAGCAGCAGCCGGAAGAAGGCGCGGTAGATCAAGGCGGGCTCACCTTAACCGGCGTGGCGTAGGCTCTTCCGATCGCACGCTCGACCGGACAGGGACTTGGGTTCGCTCTGGCCTGCGCCCTCGTGGCACTCGCGCTCGTCGGCGCCCGGCCGGCCGGCGCGGCGGAAATCCCCTGGGGCGCGGGTGGATGCACGCCGGCAGTCGCCGGGGCGCCGCGGACGAGCGCCACCTGTGGGGCGACGCTGGTCGACGGCCGCGCCGTGGCCCCGCCCGGGGCGCCCCCGGTCGTCAAGGCTGTGATCGCCGCCGCCAACCAGATCAACGGCCGGCCCTACATATGGGGCGGCGGGCACGTCAGCTTCGATACCCGCGGGTACGACTGCTCCGGCGCCGTCAGCTACGCCCTGCACGGCGGCGAGCTGCTGGCGACGACGATGGTCTCCGGCCAGCTCGCCTACTGGGGCGAGAACGGAGTCGGCCGCTGGATCACGGTCTACGCGAACTCACACCATGTCTACATGGAGGTCGCCGGGCTGCGATATGACACCCGTGACGCCCCTCCCGGTGTGACCGGCCCCCGTTGGCACACCGTTCGGGTTAATGCATTGAATTTCAAAGCACGGCACCCAGTCGGGCTTTAGGGCTTGACACTCTAAACATTCTGTTTACGGTGTCCAGATGTTTAATCAAGAGAACTTTATGGAGAACATGCTCGCGGCGGAGAGACGCGCCCTCGAGCCGCTCCTGAAGGAGAGCGCCGAGCTGCTCGGCCTCGACGAGGAGCAGATCCTCGACATGGATTCGTTCCTCGCCCAGGCGTGGGTGGCGGGAGCGCTCGCCGGGCACGCCAACATGACCTCGAAGGTGTTGGACAACCCACTCGAGCTCGACGACTTCGAAGCGCGGGTCAAACCACTGGTGGAGGAATCCGCCGACACCCTCAACCTGACGATCACCGAAACGATTCGGATGTGGGACTACCTCTCGCAGGCGATGGTCGCCGGGGTGAAATCCAGCGAAACCGAGCTGACCGCGCTGCTGATCGAACAGAAACACGACATCAGCGGCGAAGCGCTGGAGTGGCTGGAGAAACGGCGCGACGACGGGCGCGACGGGCGCTAGCCGCGCGCCCGACAGGAGCGGCTCAGCACCGAGCTGACGGTGGGGCCGCCGGTGAAGGCGAAGCTGGCGCGCACCAGCGGGAAGGTGGCGCCGGGGAAACCGGCCGGGGCGGGACAGCCGGCCGAGAGGAAGCTGCGGCGGTGGCCACGGTAGGTGAACTGACGATTGAGGCGCAGCTGGATCCCGGTGACGAAGCCCCAGTCGGAGGTGACCTGGGGCAGCGAGGCGCTGAGGACGGTGCCGAACTCGCCGCGGCCCCCGCCGATCCGGAAGGGCAGCGTGTAGGAGGTGGGGATCGGGTCGGTGCCGTAGACGTGGGCGAGGATCACCGGGTGGCCGCCTTCGCTACCGGCGAAGGCGAGGACCTTGCCGTTCGAGGGGAACGGGGCCTGCTCGGGCAGCTCGACGTTGGCGCTGAAGCTGCCTTCGCCGACCAGCGAGCGGCGACAGGCCTCGAGGGCGCCGGCGTTGGTCGAGGGCTGGACGTCGTCGAGCCGGCAGCTCGGCAGCCCGGTCATGCTGAGGCGACCGCTGCGGTTGATCGCCAGCTCGATCCGCCGCAGCTGCGGCGGTGCCTTGCCGTCGCTGGTGGTGATGCGGCCGCCGATCGCGACCGAGATCGGAGCCGTGCCCTGGCGCGGCAGCGAGGTCGGCGCGAAGGCGCCCGAGAAGGCGACGCGCAGGTGACCCTTCTGGACGGTCTCGGCTTGGGCGGGAGCGAGGACCGTGACGAGGAGGACGAGCGCGATGGCGGGCGCGCGGCGAGCGAGCCTCATCGGCGGTCCTTGGCCGGGGCGGCGGGCAGGTCGCGGCGCTTGTCCTTGCGCTTGCCGTCGCCCTGGGCCTTGCCGCCAGGCTTCGCGGCGGTGCCGAAGACCACCGTCCTGCGGGCGCTCACCGTGCTGCCCCCGTCGAAGGGGGCGAGGGCGAGGGTGACCGGGACGGCGAGGCGGTGACGCTTGGCCCGGGCGAGGGCCCGGGCGCCGGCAGCGTTGAGCTCGAGCCGCAGGGTGACGACGCCAGCCTCGATCGGCAGCGCGCTCGCCGGGACCGTCCGCGACGAGGAGGCGGTGAGGTCGCCGGCCACCGGCACCTCGACCCGCAGCGAGGCGGTCGCTCCCTTGACGGAGAGGCCGCGCAGGCGCAGCGGGCCCGGCGAGCCGGGGCCGAAGGCGGCGACCACGGTCTTGTCGTCACCGAGGGTGACGGTGCAGCGGGTGCCGTCGCTGCGGTCGCAGCCGCCCCAGCCGACGAACGCCGATCCCGCGGCGGGCCGCGCCGTCAGGGTCACCGTGGCGCCGTCGCCGTAGACGGCGGCGCAGCTGCTGCCGCAGTCGATCCCGCCCGGGTCGCTGGCGATGACGCCGCTGGCGGTGCCGAGGGCGGTCGAGGAGACGGAGAGGGTGCGCCGGGGCGGGGCGGGTGGCGCGGGTGGAGGCGGCACGGGGAGCGGCACGAACTGGGCCGCGACGGCGCGAGCCGCGCTCATCGTCACCGCGCAGACTCCCGGTGCCGGTTCGGAGTCGCAGCCGCTCCAACTCGCCAGGGCGCTGCCCGCGGCGGGCGACGCCGAGAGGGTGACCACGGACCCCTGGTCGAATTCGGCGCCGCAGGAGCCACCGCAGACGATCCCTGCCGGTGCGCTGAGGACCGAGCCGGCGCCGCCGACCGTCACCGCCAACGGTTGCTGCGGGATCGGCTCGAACTCGGCGTCGACGGTGCGGTCGGAGCTCATCCTCACCCGGCACGCCCCTCCGCTCGTTTCGGTTTCGCAGCCGGTCCAGGCGACGAGGCGGTTGTGGGGCGCGGGCGAGGCGAGCAGGGTGACGAGGCGCCCCTGGTCGAATTCGCCTTCGCAGGCGGTGCCGCAGCGCAACCCGGCCGGGTCGCTGCTGAAGACCGTCCCGCTGCCGGTCCCCGACTTGGTGGCGGTGAGGATCTCGGTGGTCGCTTTCGGCGCCGGGCCGTAGAGCCGCACTGCGCCGTCCTGGTGGAAGGCGTCGCCGACGACGGTGTTGTCGAAGAAGTAGTTGCCGCTGGAGACGAAGAAGTCGCTGCCGGCGATCGCCAAGGAGGTGGGTTCGGCATGGATGATCAGCGGCTTCGCGCCACCGGCGAACTCGGCTGGGATCGGGCCCCGGTAGTGGCCGAGCGGGCTGAACTCGTCCACCACTGCTTCCGGCATTTCGAACCCCGGCTGCAGGTTGTCGACCACGTAGAGGTGGCCGTCGGCGGGGTCGATGGCGAGATCGGTGTCGGCGAGGTGGTTGAACCCGGCCTGCGGGGTCCCCTGGCCGTCGATGACTTCGATCGGATCAGTGAGGCTGACACTGGGGTCGAAGACCTCGACCGCGGCGTCGGCCGCGTCGGCGACGTAGACCCAGCCGGAGGTGTCGGGGAAGAGCGCGTCGCCGGGGAAGGCCGAGACGGCGACGCTGTAGCCGTCCTCGACGCTGCCGGTGCCGATCGACCGGACCGGGGAGGCGCCGGCGCCGACCGGGGCCGCGTACTCGGCGACGTGCGTGCGGCGATTGACGAGGAGGTTGTCGGTGGCGGGATCGACGGCGATCCCGGTCGCGGGGCCGAGGTCGATCACTTCGGGGGTCCCGAAGCCCGGGCCGCTGACGGGGAACTTGACCACGTCGCGGTGCCAGTTGTTGACGTAGAGGTTGCCGACCGAGTCGACCGCGAGGTCGCAGGGCCCGTTGATCGGACGGCCGGCAGGTGGGGTGAACTGCTGCGGGACCATGATCCGCATCGCCAGCTCCCATTTTTCGCTGAGGGGATTGAGGTCGAAGGCGTAGACCAGGCGGCCGTAGTAGCTGGAGGCGAAGAGCCTCCCGGAGCCGTTGACGGCGACGCCGCAGGCGTCCTTGAACGGTTCGGGGTCGGGTACGGGGCCGGTTGGTTTCGGGACGATCGTGCCGCGGAACGGGTGGGCGGGCGCGCTCGTCGGCGCCGTCGCGGCGGCGACCGCCAACAGCACCAGGCAGGCCAGCGCCAGCCGCCTCACCGCTTGCCTCGCTTCCCACAGCGCGCCCGCATCAGCGGCCGGCTCGTCTCCCCGGCGTTGTTCTGCCCGACGAAGCGCGCGATCGCCCGCTGCGGAGAGCGGCAGACGTTGTCGGCGTTGACGAGCAGGCTGCGTTTGCCGCCCTCGAGGCTGAGGAGGAACTTGGTGACCGGGGCGTCGGGGACGACGTCGAAGGTGGTGCGGATGCCGCCCTTGAAGGAGTCGATGCGGCCGACGACGTCGATGGCGATGCCGTTGCCGCGCAGCGCCACGACCAGGTCCGGCAGGCGGTTCGAGGAGGAGCGCAGGTAGACCTTGCCGCGCAGTGGTTGGGCGAGCAGCGGCGTGATCGCAGTCGCCTGGCCGTAGACCGACCCGCGCGGGCAGTTGTCGGCGTCGAACTGGCGCCGGCTGCAGACGGTGTCGATGTGGTCCTGGGCGAGGAACAGCGAGGGCGGCAGGGTGACCGCGGCGTGGCCGATGTTGGCGTCACCGCGGTGCGGCCGCAGGCTGGCCCGCAGGGACGGGAAGCTGCCGCGCCTGGTGGGGCCGCGCAGGCGCAGCGAGAGCCGTGGCCGAAACTCGAGCGCCGAGCAGTTGGAGACCTGGAAGCGGTTGCCGACGTTGGCGGTGGCGCCGCCCGATCCGGTCATCGTCGAGGTCAGGGTCTTGGCCTCGCAGCTGGTCGGGTTGAGGGTGCCTTCGGGCCGGTCGATGTAGACGCGGACGTCGCGGAGGTGGATCGGGACGCCCTGGAGGATGTGCGGGATCGGGTCCGAGCCGGCCGAGTCGATCGAGATCTGGGCGGTGTGGCGGTCGACCCGGATCGCCGAGCGGATGACGACCACGCCGAGGTCGAAGGGGCCGACGGTGGCGGAGTTGACCGCGACCACCGAGAAGGCGGAGCCCTTATATGGACCGGCGAGGTAGAGCTTGCCGGGTGCGTAGGCGAGCACCTGGCTGGCGCCGTAGCCGCTGACGGTGTGACCGATCTCGCTGGCGGCCGGGCAGGACGGGTGGCGTTCCTCCTCTCGCCCGGTCTTGCGCTTGGCTGCCTCGATCGCCGCGTCCGGGCAGTAGGGGATGCCGGCGATCTTGCCGGTCAGGCCGGGTGGGAGCGTCGCCGAGTAGGAGGTGAACTCCTGCTCGGAGTCGGCGCGGGTGAGGCGCAGGTGGAAGGGGGTGAAGGAGCCGGCGTTGGCGTTGAGGGTGCCGCCGACGGCGCCGGGCCCGAAGGGCGGCGTCCCTCCAGTCGGGCAGGCCTCGCCGGCGCCGATCCCCTTGGCGATCCCGAATTGGGGGGCGGAGCGGGCCGTGTCGCCGGGCGCATTCCAGGGCGTCAGCTCGACCTGGGTGGCGAAGACGCCGCAGGCGGAGGGGGTGACGAGCGGCGCCCGCTGCCCTTCGCGGAAGTGCATCTTCAGGTTGGAGTACGGCAGCTGCGGGAGGTCGTCGAAGGTGGCGGTGAGCCTGCCGCTGACGGGATCCGTGGTCAGTCTGCCGGCGACCCGCACGAGCACTCCGCGGGCGGGGTTGCGGGCGATCAGGTAGACGGCGAGCAGCGAGTCGAAGGGGTTCTCGGCACCAGGCGCGGGGGTGTTGCGGTCGTCCGGCTGGGCCAGGTAGATCGCCCCGTTCACCGTTTCTTCGAAGAGCGGGCTCTGCACGGTGAAGGTGCCGATCTTCGACTCTTCGGGGCAGCCGACGGCGAGCGGCGAGACGGCGGTCTCGGTCGCGTACTGCTGCGGCGTGCAGGAACCGAGGCCGGCGGCGAGCGAGGGGTTGACGGTCATCCCGTCAGGGAGCGTCACCACCGCGCGGCGCGCCTGCGAGGGAACCCGCAGCGCCGGGTTGGTGAGCGCTTCTTCTTTCGGGGTGAGGGTGAAGTCGAAGCCGCTGGGCGAGGAGGCGCGCGGGTTGGTCGCCTCGGCGGTGACGATCGGTTCGAAGCGGAGGCGATCGCATTCCCGGAGGCCAGTGGGCGCGCCGCTGGCGTCGCGACTGAGCGCGGTGGCGCCGACGAAGCCCGGCTGCTGCCAGGAGGTCGCGGCGGCGTTGAAGGCGACCGGCCCGGTGCAGGAGGCCGGCAGGGTCAGGTAGGCGAAGGGGACGTGGCTGCGGGCTCCCTGTTCGACCGGGCATTTGGACCAGGGAAAGCCCGGCTCGCTCTCGTTGAGGCAGTCGCCGCGCTGGCCGTTGTGGCTGACACCCCAGGGGGTCCCCCAGACGGTGATGGTGAGGCCGTTGACGTCGATCCGCTGCGAGAGGTCGCGGAGGTGGAGGGTGACGCCGTATTCGCCACCGAGGTCGCGGATGCTCGGCGTCAGGGTGATCGGCACGCCGAAGGGGCTGAAGCCGATCTGCGACGGGAACCCGGGCGGCGGCATCAGGTTGAAGAGGCCGAAGGTGCGGCTGCCGCCGCCTTCGGCGCTGGAACGCACGGTGACGATCCCGATCTGGCTGAGGGCCGGGCAGTCCTCCCCGGAGCGGCTGATCCCAAAGGGGTTGGTGCGAGGGGTGTGGAAGTCCGTCTGGTTGCACTTGTCGAGGGCGCCGGGGTTTTCGATCAGGCCCGGTGGCCACTCGAGCTGGATGTCGCGGGCGTCGCCGTCGGTGACGGGAACGCCGGGCCGCCCTTCTATTTCGCCGGCCTGGTTGAGGTCGATCCGGGTCACCATCGCGAACGGGTGGGAGCCGGCGCGGGTCTCGGGCTGGCCGTCTTCCCGGGTGGCCGAGACGTCGAAGCCGGCCGCGCCGGGGAGGAAGCCGAAGCCGTGGAAGGTGACGAAGGACTGCTCGGGGCCGAGGACTCCCCCGTCCGCATTGGCGGCCCGGAGCCGGTAGCGGTAGGTCGTGTCGGGGACGAGCCCGGCGATGCTGGCGGTGACGGTGTGTTCGCCGCCCGCCGCGAGCGGTGCCACCGGGGTTGGCGTCGCCCGTGCGAACCCGTTCGGCTGGTCCGCCAGGAAGGTCGCCTGGTCGACGTATTCGAAGCGATAGCTCGTCGCGATCCCCCCGGTGTCGACGCGCCCGGTCAGCAACGCCGAGGTTCCCTGCAGGTTGGTCGCCGCGGTGGCGGTGACCGTCGGCTGCGCGGCGGCGGCCGGGGCGGCGAGCAGGAGCAGGCCGGCGATCGCGGCCGGCAGCGCGCGGGCGAGGAAGGCGGCTGGCCTCATCGCGAGCTCCCGCGGGGGTGCCGTGCCGCTGCCTGGCGACGCTGCTTCCCCTTCGCCTTCTTGGCCTTCCCCTTGCTGGCCTTCTTCTTCCCGCCCTTGGCTTTCTTCGACTTGCCCTTCGGCTTCTTCGCTTTCGGGAAGTGGATGGGTGGGTTGCCGGTGTTGGGGAAGAGGGTCCCCGGGCTTGGATCGATCGGCGGCGAGGGCAGCGGCTGGCAGGCGTCCTCTTCGCAGGGGAAGGGAGTCGGCGGCTCCGGGAAGCCGCCGTTCTCGCGCGCGTCGTAGACGTCGAAGGCGCCCGGGTCGGAGCGGACCAGGGCGCCGTCGGTGAGGAAGAAGACGTCGGAGCCGCTGGCGCTGGCGTCGAGGAAGGTGCCGCCGCCGCTGGCCCGGCCGCTGGAGATCAGCTGCAGGCAGCCCTGCGGCTTCGCGCAGCTGCCGGTCCCCCCCGCCTCCCACTCGTAGACGTCGCGTTCGCTGTTGGAGTCCTGCAGGACGAGGGCATCCGGGGAATCGAAGAAGAGCCGGCGCCCGTCTGCCGAGAGCGCCCGCGGCTTGTACATCCGGGTGGCTCCTTCCCCCTGCCCGTTGGCGACGGCGCCGGGGATGCTGGCCGGCCCGCTGGGACGTTCGCCGGTGGGGATGCAGGAGGCGCAGACGAGGCTGTTGGCGGTGGCGTCGAAGAGGTAGATCTGGGCGTGCGATTTGGGTGCGCCACCGGCGTCGGCGTTGTCGTAGGGGGTGAGCCCGGTCGCGGCGGAGACGAAGGCGAGGCGGGTGCCGTCGGCGGTGACGCGGGCGGTGCCGGTGCTGGGCGGGTAGTTGACCGCGTCGGGCGCCGCGGCGATTTCGCCGAGGGTGGTGCCCTGGGCGAGGAAGATCGCGGTGGCGGTGGCGAAGTAGACGCGCAAGCCATCCGCGGAGGCACCGAGCACACCTTTGACACCGCCCGCGGGAGTGAGGTCGACGCTGGCTTCGGAGGCGACGTCGTAGCGGAAGAGGTGTTCGCCCCTGACGAAGAAGGCGTGGGCGCCGTCGGGCGTTGCCAGCTGGAAGGCGCCGCCGCCCGTGGGCCCGTCGACCGGCACGGTCCGCGAGCCTTCGCGCAGGTAGAGGTCGGTGCCGTCGGTCCAGTAGACGCGGGTGCCGTCGTTCGAGATCGCCCCGGAGGGCGCGGCCAGCTGGGCGGACGGCGTGCCGGTGGTGGCGCCGGGGAGCAGGTTCAGCAGTCGCAGCCCCGCCCCGGACCACTGGTAGAGGTTCTGGCTGGCCGGATCGCAGCCCCCGCCCCCGCCCGGCACTTCGGTCGCGTCGGCGGTCAGCGCTGCGCAGGTCGAGAGGACGACGTGGCCGAGATCGGGCGAGGCCCCTGCGAAGTCGAGCTCCAGCTGCTCCGGCGCGAGGAGGAGCTCGGCGATATCGGGGTGGGTGAGCAGGGCGGTGAAGCCACCGAAGGCGCTCCGCAGATAGTAGTTCGCGTAGCCAGCCGGAGCGCCGCTGCCGGTCAGCGGCGGGTAGGAGGTCCCTTCCATCAGGGCGCGCCCCAGGTCGGCAGAGAAGAGCCGGTACGGAACCCCGTCGGGTTCCTCCTCATAGGCGCCGGCCAGCAACGGGGCCGTGACGTTCTCCACCGCCCAGCCCCACGGAGTCCGCCTCGAGACGTACTGGCTGGCAACCGGCGCCCCCTGGCCACCCACGCCGAAGGCCGACGCGGAGCTGAAGCTCATCGCCTCGCCCTGCGCCGCGGCCTGCAGAGCCCCTCCCCCGGCATTGCCGCCGAAGCCCTGCACCTCGCCGCCGTTCTTGTCGATCGGCGAGACCATCTCCCAGCCGCGGTTGTCGAGCAGGACGAGCGGCCCGCCAAGACCGCGAGTGGTGAGGATCCGTTCCGGCCCGAAGCTCGTCCCATCCGCGTTTTTGGCGACGACCCGGTAGCGATACTGCGTCTCCCCGCCCAGATCGAGCGGTTCGCGCGCCACCGGCGAATCCGAGACCCCCGAGCCAGCCGTCGCGTCCGGCGCGGGGATCCGCGAAGCCCCGAAGTACCCGTCCCTCCCGGCCGCGTGATTCGCTCCGAAGGCCCCGGCGCTGATGTATTCGAAGCGGTAGATGGTCGCGAGCCCGCCCGGATTGATCACCGCGCGCAGCCCCGCCGCGGTCGTCTTCACGCCGGTCGTCCAGGTCGCTTTGATCTGGGGGGCCGCTGCCTGGGCAGAGGAGGCGCCCAAGAAAGCGACAGTCGCCGTCACGACGAGCAGCATGAGGAGGTCCTTCCCGAGGACCAACCCCCTTAGCCCACCGCGCATCGCTACTCCTTACGTAGCTTCCCGCGCGCCTCCCAGCGCACCGCCCGAACCCCCGTCCCGGCCACGGGACTATATCGGTACGCCCTGGTACTTCTCAAGTACTAGCCGAAAGCGACTGCGGTCTAGTAGTAGACGAAGCAGGTTTTGAAGCCGTACTGCTTGGCTTCTTTCGCGACCTCGGTAAAGGGATTCTCTTTGACTGAGGCGAGGATCGCTGGGTCCTCTTCCGCGTTGCTCACCACGTCCTCAGCGCCTTCCATGATGGATTCGGCCTGAGGTTCGTCCGGCACGCCCAAGTCGTTGAGTTCATCGACGGCTTTGCGGATAGGCGGCAGGATCGCGTCAGTTACGAAATCCTCTTGCTCCTTGGCGCTCAGCGGATTCCCAGGACTGACCCCGGCTTTCGCCAGCGTTTCTTCGATCGCCACCTGTTTTTCTCTTTCCACCTTCTGACAGATGACGTCGCCCTGCTGAATGAATTCGGCTTTCGTCAGGGAGTCGTCGCTACCGCAGCCAGCGACCAGTAACCCGAGCAGCGAAATCGCCGCGATCAAAGTCGGTATGCGTTTTGAAGTGACCATCTTGATTACTAGGGCGATCCTAACATAAAAAGCGCGCGGCGGAAACTCCGCCGCGCGCTTTTCCAGCTCGAACCTCAGAACGGCCTATTCGTAGGCGAATTCCGAGTTGACCAGTTCGGTGCTGGTGGTCTGTTTCGTTTCGTTGGTACCAGCCGGAGCGGGAAGCCCGGACTGAGTGTTAACCAGACCATTGATGCTGATCGGGATGAACCCGAAGAGCGTCAGGACGCAGCCGCTCGCGCCCGGAGCCGAGAACGAGTTGTCCACGAAGACAGCGTTTTTCGAACGGAAAATTTCCAGTACCGGATCGAAGCTGACTTCGCCTTCTTTGCCGGTAATCGGAGTGTTCGGCGGCGGCGGGCTGGTCGTGCCCGTCGTCAGGTTGAGTTTGATCGGGCTGGTGAACGACCCCACGTAGCAGTTTTTGCCAAGGACACCGGTCGTGTTCTCGAGGTGGACCCTGATCGGAAGCGATACGTGGTTGAGATCGGTGAACACGGGCAGTCCAGCCGGTTCGGTGGTCGCGTAGAGGGTCAGCGCTTCGATCCCAAGGAATTCCGCGAGCCAGGTCAGACCGGTGAGGCCGATGATGCCGCCCGGGACTTTCTGTTTGACTTTCGTCATCCCGCCTTCAGCGTTGGCGCTGAAGTTTTTGAGGCCGGTTTCGACGCCACCCGTGATCACGATCGGTTTTTCGATGGGCACGTTTTTGTTGCCCATTTTGAAGTTCCCGCCGGTGATATCGGCGCGGAGGCAGGTCACGATTTTCGGGTTTTCCGTAAACGGACTCGGACAACCCGCGAACTGTTCATAGCCGGGGTTGGGTTTTTCAGCGTGGGCCACAGGGCTCAGGGCTGCAAAGGCCGCAAGCAGCCCCACAACCATGCCCAGCAGCTTGAAATGCCGCATTGACATCATGTCTCTCCCTTACTGATTTTTCGGTCACGCCGGCGTATCTGAGAGCACGTCGGCTAGCTCCAATTGATTTAAACAGATTTGCGCAATGCATCGTTGCTTTTCTGCTTTCCGCGTTAGGGAGAGAGCAGCGGTTCCAAAGGATGCCTGTATTCGCGCATCGCCCGCAACCACAACCGTCTTTCCTGCTTCCCCCAGACTCAGTAGGTCCAACTAGAGCCGCGGCGAACCTATCGGAACGCAAAAAGTTCTGTCAAGAAAATTTTGGATGGTCCGCGGAATGGACTACTTAAAATTGGGTCCCGAGGCACGAAAAAGGCGAGCCGCCCCAAGGGGCGGCCCGCCAGGAACATCACCGATTTACGCCTATTCGTAGGGGAATTCGGCGTTCACCAGTTCGAGATCAAAATTCTGTTTCGTTTCGTTTTTGCCCGCCGCGGACGGAAGCCCGGAGGCCAGGTTGACCGCCGCGTCGAGACTCACCGGAAGGAATCCGAAGAGCGTCAGCACGCAGCCGCTGGCACCAGGAGCCGCAAACGAGTTGTCGACGAAGATCCCGTTGTCCGCATGGAAGATTTCCAGCACGGGATCGACGCTCGGAGTCGGCGCTTGGCCGGTAATCGGTTCATTCGGCGCTGGGGGTTCGGTGGTACCGGTGGTCAGGTTGAGCGAAATCGGTTTTTCGTTCGACCCGACATAGCAGTTATTCCCAAGCACCGGGTTGACCAGATGCGCCTTGATCGGCAGAGTGGCGTTGTTGAGATCCGTGAACGTCGGGGTCCCCGCCAGCTCAGTGACGGCGTAGAGTTTCAGCTGCTCGACGTTCAGGAAATTGATCAGCCAATCGAGCCCCGTCAGACCGATGAGCCCACCAGGAACCGGCTGTTTGACTTTCTGAAGGCCGCCTTCGGAGTTGTAACTGAAGTTTTTCAGTTCGTTTTCGACTCCGCCGGTCAACGCGATCGGGTTCGCAATAGGCACGTTCTTGTTGCCCATTTTGAAATTGCCGCCCGTGATATCCGAGCGCACACACGTCACGATGTTCGGGCTTCCGTTGAACGGATCCGGGCACCCCGCGAACTGCGTGTAACCGGGATTCAGTTCAACTGCTTGAGCTGCCGGACTGAACATCGCCATGGCGGCAAACGCCCCCACGACAAGCGCCACCAACCTGGCATGGCGTCCTGACTTCATATTGACTCCTCCCATCGACTGGATTCGACCTCCCAGCGGTCGACGTCCGACGAGCCGCGCCTCTCTCCGCGCTACCTCCACCCGCCATGAGAACGATCACCACAGTGCCGAGGTCGTCCTTGCATACATAGCCCAGATCCTGCCCAGGCCCTCCGAACCTATCGGAACACGCTGGTATTTGTCAAGGAACGTTGGAGCGGTCGCGTCTTCTTCCATTGTCTCGACATCTGAGCGCCCCCTTCGGGGGGGTGAAGGTGACCGTCCGCATCCGATTGGGCTGGGAAGTCTCCTGTAGCGAAGAAATTTGCTTCGCCGGAGCTCAGCCGGATGAAGCCATGCCACCTTACCCCCCAAACTCCTATTCCCAGGTCAGATTTCCCATCGCCTGCGTTCCTGGGATCTCCCCTGTAATGAGGAAGTTGCCTGTTGTGTAGTTTCCGTCAGTTTTGGTACCAGTTTCCGGACATCCCGAGCCAACAGCCGTGTACGTAATGGAGGATATATGGGGTTCGACTGTGATTTCTTTGCTGCCGCTAGCATTAGTGACGTTGTGGAATGTCATTGACTCTAGGGCCTGATTGCCGGTTGGCCCTATCGTTACAGTGCAAGGTGGACTGGGAACGCTAAACCTCCACGGTTCCGTTTGGCAGTTTCCCCCTGTCGAACTGTCTATGGAGAATGTGCCGTGTGAGGTGAATGTGAAGTCGCATCCACGCATTTCAACGGTAGCTTCCTGACCAATGAAGGTACAGGCGCTCTCGTACCCGACATCCAATGTAATCGTTGTCACTGTCGACGCTTTCATAGTGCCATCGCCCTGGATTCCTGCACATGTCAGGGACGCGCCTGCGGCATCAAGCACCTGATGGGCTCCTTTGCCCGTCCCATCTGTTGCGGCTGTGAGTGTAGTTTCGTTGAGACTCGAATGAAATTCAGCCCCCTGCGCCGCCTGCGCCCCAACCACGCCAATCGCCAGCACCGCCATCGCGCTCACCAGCAGCGCCTTGAGATTGCGAGTCATGATCTTGCCTTCCCTCGCCCGGCTCCCGCACCCACTCTCCTCGCCCTCCGGCTGCCGGGTTTGAGAATGGTTTAGATCG
>Ga0190271_10001070_pt1 | contig 15126 bp, 13 predicted proteins | sample Popmic356T_FD_133747 | JGI IMG/M metagenome (GOLD analysis project Ga0190271, IMG submission 133747) | Populus adjacent soil microbial communities from riparian zone of Weber River, Utah, USA - 356 T | ecosystem: Environmental > Terrestrial > Soil > Riparian zone | place: USA: Utah | collected...
AGCCCGCGCTCCATCCAAATCGCGTCGAGGAAACGATCGACGAGCGCTTTGGGATCGCTAGGTAGACTCATGCCTGCCTGAGCCGGGCTGCTGTGCAGAAAGTTGTGCGCCATAGCCGCTATGCGATCGTATGTTCCCGAGCTTTCGTATATGATTCAAAGCCTTATGAGACAGCTGCGACATGCGCAAGGAGATGTCGCAGCGGGTCGAGTATGCGTGAGGGGTGGGGTCGCCTGCGTGACCGCCTTCACAAAAGTTTGGCAGCGTTAACATAAAGAGAAACGTGTCACAGAAAGCGGCCGCGAACCCGTTTCGAATGTCGCACTGCGGCGACGGTAGCTTTGACATAAACGCCTCACCTACCGCACGAACCCGCAGCGCCGCTCCCGACCGGCCGTGATTCGCCTCCTCCATTTCGCCTATGGCTGCTATGCCTGGCTGGCGCTCGTCGCCATCGTCATCCCGCTGTGCCTCGTCCTGGCCGTGCTGCCGGGTCTCACGCGGCGGCGGCGCTTGGCCCGCCGGGCGGCGCGGCTGTTCCTGGCCGCCATCGGCAGCCCCGTCCGCGTCGAGGGCAACGCCATCGAGCCTCACTTTCCCTGCGTCGTCGTCGCGAACCACTCGAGCTACCTCGACGGCATCATTCTGACGGCCGCGCTACCGGCCGGCTTCACCTACCTCATCAAATATGAGATGAGCCGTATGCCCATCGCCGGGTTCTTGCTGCGGCGTCTCGGCTCGGCGTTCGTCGACCGCGACGACCGCCACGATCGGCACCGAACCGCGCGCACGCTGTATGCGCTCGCGACCAGCGGCTCGGCGCTCGGTTTTTTTCCCGAAGGGACTTTCGACAAGTCGCCCGGCCTCAAACCGTTCCACCTTGGCGCGTTCAGCGCGGCGGCGCGGGCGAAGCTGCCCGTCGTTCCCGTGGTGATCCGCGGAGCACGCTGGAAGCTGCCTTCGGGTAAGTTCCTGACTCGCCCCGGCCCGCTGCACGTCCACGTCTGCGACGCCGTGCGGCTGCCGCCGTCGGCTCCCACAGCACACGCGCTGATGGCGGAGACGCGCCGCGCGATGCTCGCGCATCTCGACGAGCCCGATCTCGCTCCGGCGCCGGCCTACATGCCGGAATAGCGCGGTCCGCCGCCGCCCTCGGGCGGCACCCACGTGATGTTGCGCGCGGGATCCTTGATGTCGCACGTCTTGCAATGGACGCAATTCGTGGCGTTGATCCGAAACTGCGCGGCACCGCTCGCGTCCTCGACGACCTCATAGACGCCGGCGGGGCAATACCGCTGCGCGGGCTCTTCATAGCGTGGCAGGTTCGCGGCGATCGGCACGCCCGGATCCGCGAGCACGAGGTGACAGGGCTGATTCTCCTCGTGCGCCGTGCTCGATAAGAATACGGAGCTCGCGCGATCGAACCCCACGACGCCGTCCGGCTTCGGGTACCGCGGGCGCGGCGCGCCCGCCGCTTCGCGCAGACGCGCGTGATCCTCCGCGCGATTGTGCAGCGTCCACGGCGCGCGCCCGCCGAGCAGGCTCTGCTCGACGAACGCCAGCGCGCCTCCGAGATACAACCCGAGCTTCGCGACACCGGGGCTGAAGTTGCGGCCGCGATGCAGCTCCTCCCAGAGCCACGAGCCGCGAACTCGCTCCTCGTAGCGCGCGAGCTCGGCGTCGGCCGCCGCGCCATTCTGCGCGAGCGCCGCGAAAATCGTCTCCGCCGCGAGCATCCCGCTCTTCAGCGCCGTATGCGAACCTTTGATCTTGGCGGGATTCAGGAACCCGGCCTCGCAGCCGACGAGCACGCCGCCGGGGAACGTCAACTTCGGCAGCGACGCGAGCCCGCCTTTGTTGACGGCGCGAGCACCGTAAGAGATGCGTTGCCCGCCCGAGAGCAGCTCGCGTATGGCCGGATGCTGTTTCCAGCGTTGCAGCTCGGCGAACGGATCGAGATGCGGATTGCGATAGGCCAAGCTCACGATGAAACCGACGTACAGGCGTTCGCCGGCAGCGTGATAGACGAAGCCGCCGCCGTCCGTAGCCGCGTCGAGCGGCCAGCCCAGTGTGTGCACGACCTCGCCGGGCCTGTGCTTCGCCGCGTCGATTTGCCAGATTTCCTTGAAGCCGATTCCGTAATGCTGCGGGTCGGCGCCCGCGCGCAAGTCGAAGCGCGCCTCGAGACGCCGGCCGAGATGACCGCGGCAACCTTCCGCGAACACCGTGTATTTCGCACGCAGCTCGTAGCCGGGCTGGTAGCTCGCTTTACGCGAGCCGTCGCGCGCGACGCCCAAATCACCGGTCACGACGCCGGCGACGCGCTCTCCGTCGTAGAGCACGTCTGTCGCGGCGAAGCCGGGTAAGACGCTGACCCCGAGCGCCTCGGCCTGGCTCGCGAGCCATTGGCAGAGGTCGCCCAAGCTGATGACGAAATTGCCGCGGCTTCGCAGCTCCCGCGGCACGAGCATGTCGGGCACGCGCACGCGCCCCGTCGCGCTCGTCAGCCACTCGATGCGCTCCGCGGAGACCGGCGTTTTGACCGGAGCGCCGCGTTCGCGCCAGTCGGGAAACAGCTCGTCGAGCGCGCGCGGCTCGAAAACCGCGCCGGAAACGATGTGCGCCCCGACCGCCGCCCCTTTCTCGATGACTCCGATCGTCAGCTCGCGGCTCGCGGCGCGCGCGAGCTGCGCCAACCGGCACGCCGTCGCGAGACCGGCGGGCCCTGCGCCGATCACGACGACATCGAAGTCCATGCTTTCGCGTGAGATTTGCGGCACGGGGGGCGAGCTCAACGGCGCGAATGCGCGGCGCATTGTAACATCGCGTTCCAACCGCCCTTCTGTTCGACTGCGTGAGCACACCGATCTGGCAACCGACCAACGCGCGCTGCGCTGCGAGCAACATGCAGCGCTTCATCGACGCCAATCGCTCACACCTCCGTAGCGACGACTACGCAGCCCTCTACGATTGGAGCATCGAATCGCCGGAAGAATTCTGGGCGGCGGTGTGGCGCTTCTGCGAAGTCAAAGCGGCAACGCCGTACGACAGCGTGCTGCGCGACGCGTCGCTGATGCCCGGCGCAACGTGGTTCGAAGGCGCGAAGCTGAATTTCGCGGCGAATCTGCTCGAGCACGACGCAACCGGCACGGCGCTCGTGTTCGCCAACGAGCGCGGCGAGCGCACCGAGATCTCGTGGCAAGAGCTGCGCGCGCAAGTCGCGAGCGTCGCCGCGCGCCTGCGGGCGTTCGGCGTGAGGCGCGGCGACCGCGTGGCAGCCTGTATCGCGAACCGGCCGGAAGCCGTTATCGCGATGCTCGCGACGGCAAGCGTCGGCGCCGTGTGGTCGTCGTGCTCGCCGGACTTCGGCGTCGACGCCGTGCTCGACCGGTTCGGGCAGATCGAGCCGAAGGTGCTGTTCGCGACCGACGGCTATTTCTACGACGGAAAGAACATCGATTCGCTGCCGACCGTGCGCACCGTCGCTACGCGACTGCAGAGTCTCGCAGCGGTCATCGTCGTGCCGTACCGGACCGACGACCCGGACCTGAGCGGGCTGCCGAACGCGCACCTGTTCGACGAGCTGCTCGAACAGCGCGCCGAGCCCCGCTACGAGCCCGTCGCTTTCGACGCGCCGCTCTACATCCTCTATTCCTCCGGCACGACGGGCGCGCCGAAGTGCATCGTACACGGCGCCGGCGGCACGCTGCTCCAGCATCGCAAGGAGCACGTGCTGCACACGGACATCCGCGCCGGCGACGTCGTGTTCTATTTCACGACCTGCGGCTGGATGATGTGGAACTGGCTCGTCTCGGCGCTCGCGTCGCGTGCGACGCTGCTGCTCTACGACGGCGCGCCGCTGCATCCCGATCCCGGCATTCTCTGGCACCTCGCCGAGCGCGAGCGCGTCGCGATCTTCGGCACGAGCGCGAAATACCTGAGCGCGCTCGAGAAGTCGGGCTTCACACCGCGCGCGCGGCACCCGTTGCCGGCGCTACGCTCCATTCTCTCGACGGGCTCGCCGCTCGCGCCGGCGAGCTTCGACTTCGTCTACAGCAGCATCAAGGCCGACGTGCAGCTCGCGTCGATCGCCGGCGGCACCGACCTGATCTCGTGCTTCGCGCTCGGCAATCCACTGCTACCCGTTCATCGGGGTGAGCTGCAATGCCGCGGGCTCGGCATGAAGGTAGAGATATTCACGCCGGACGGCCGCTCCCTACGAGAGCAGAAAGGCGAGCTCGTTTGCACGGCGCCGTTCCCATCGATGCCGCTCGGTTTTTGGAGCGATGCCGGCGGCCGCAAGTACCGCGCGGCGTACTTCGAGCGCTTCCCGAATGTGTGGCATCACGGCGACTACGCGGAACTGACGGCGAATGACGGCGTCGTGATCTATGGCCGCTCCGATGCCGTGCTGAACCCGGGCGGCGTGCGCATCGGCACGGCCGAGATCTACCGTATCGTCGAGTCGTTCGAGGAGGTCGCGGAAAGCATCGTCGTGGGCCAGGAATGGAACGACGACACGCGCATCGTGCTATTCGTGCGTTTACAGCCCGGTGCCGAGCTCGATACCGGGCTCGAGCGCCGGTTGCGAGACGCGATCAAGACGCGCGCGAGCCCGCGCCACGTGCCGGCCAAGATCTTGGCCGTCACCGACATTCCGCGCACGATGAACGGCAAGATCGTGGAGCTCGCGGTGCGCGAAGCGATCCACGGCCGGCCTGTCGGCAACCGCGATGCGCTCGCGAACCCGCAAGCGCTCGACTATTTCGTCGACCGCCCAGAGCTTCGAGCGTGACGGGGCCGCTCGCACTCTATCGCCGGCGCGTCGAGCGCGGCGAGATCAGCGCAGACGCTGCCCAAGCGCGCGCCGTCGAAGCGCTCGAGAGGCTCCATCGCGACTTGCTGCGCGCGACGCCGCATCGCGGCTGGCGCGCCAAAGTCGCGAAGCTCGCCGGCAAGCGCAGCGCCGCGGTGCGCGGCCTTTACCTCTGGGGCGGCGTCGGCCGCGGCAAGACCTTTCTCATGGATCTCTTCTTCAATGCGCTGCCGTTTCCGGACAAACGCCGACAGCACTTCCACCGTTTCATGGCGAGCGTGCACGAACGGCTGAAAGCTCACCGCGACGTCGAGAACCCGCTCGAGCTCGTAGCCGACGACATCGCGAACGACACGCGCGTCATCTGCTTCGACGAGTTCGTGGTGACCGACATCGCGGACGCGATGTTGCTCGGAAACTTGTTCGCCGGCTTGTTCTCGCGCGGCGTGACGCTGGCGGCGACGTCGAACATCGTGCCCGGCCAGCTCTACGCCGGCGGGCTCCAGCGGCAGCGCTTCCTGCCGACGATCGCGCTATTGGAGGAGCACTGCGAGGTCGTGCACGTCGACGGCGGCATCGACTACCGATTGAGAGCGCTCGAGCGCGCCGACGTCTATCAAACTCCCACGGGCGAGGCCGCGAATCGGCGCCTCGCGGAACTGTTCGAAGCGATAGCACCCGACGAAGGCGACGACGGCGGATCGCTCGAGGTCAACGGCCGGCCGATTACGTATCGCCGCGCCGCCGACGGCGTTGTCTGGTTCGACTTCGACGAGATTTGCGACGGCCCGCGCAGCCAGGACGACTACATCGAGCTATCGCGGCTCTATCAAACGGTGCTCGTCTCGGACGTGCCGCGCTTCGACGAGACGCTCGAGAATCAGGCGCGGCGTTTCATTGCGCTCGTCGACGAGTTCTACGACCGACGCGTGAAGCTGATCTTATCGGCCGCGGCTCCTGCAACCGAGATCTACCGCGGCGAGCGCCTTAGGCACGACTTCCTGCGCACGCAGAGCCGCCTCCAGGAAATGCAGAGCCACGACTACCTCGCGGAAGCGCACCGGCCGTAAGGCGGCGCACGCATCAGCCGATCTTCGTGCGGACCTCGATGAGCTCCGGGAAGAAAATCGTATCGAGCGCCCGCTGAAGGAACTTCACGCCCGACGTGCCGCCCGAGCCGGCCTTGCCGCCGATGATGCGCTCGACCGTCTTCATGTGATGGAAGCGCCACGACTGGAAGTTGATCTCGACGTCGACGAGCCGCTCCGAAACCTCGTATGCGGCCCAGTATTGATCGGGATGCTGGTAGATCGTCTGCAGCACCTCGACGACGCCGGGATGGTGCTCGTACATCTGGGTCCAATCGCGTTCGACACGCGCCTCGGGCACGCGATGGCCGACGCGGTACAGATACCGCAAGAACTCGTCGTAAAGACCGGGCTGATCGAGTGCCGCTTTGAGCTCGCGGTAATACTCGAGGTGATGACTGAAGCGCGACAGGACGGTGCGATCCTTGCGTCCCAGCTTGAACTCGAGCAACCGGTACTGCGGCGACTGAAATCCCGAAGCCGAGCCGAGCGCGTCGCGAAATGCCGCGTATTCCGTCGGCGTCAGCGTAGCGAGCACGGACCACTGATTGATGAGCTGGTGCTGCACCTGCTTCACGCGATTCAGGATCTTGATCGTCCGCGGCAGCTCGTCGTGCTTCAAGCATTCGATCGCGGCGTCGAGCTCGTGCAGGATCAGCTTGAACCACAGCTCGGCGACTTGATGCTGGATGATGAACAGCATCTCGTCGTGCTCGGGCGCGCCGCTGATCGGCTGCTGCGCGCTCAGCAACTTGTCGAGCTGCAAGTAGGTGTCGTAACGAAGTTCGGTCGCGGCGGCAGCCTCGGCGACGGTAGCCACGGGGACGTCTTTCTCCGGCTCGGGTTTTGTTGTCATTGATATGAGACTCGGGCCCGCAGCAAGTTGCTCGCCTCCGAACTATAACCCAGCTCGCAAGGCGTACCGTAGGGTGCGGCTGAGGGGCCGTGAGGCCCGTCACGGCCACGCGTCATGGTTCCGCGCTCTACAGGGATCTGGGACAATACGTGTATGACAAACAACAAGATTCGGCGGCCCGTCGGCCGGCTCGTTCTCGTGCGGCACGGGCAAAGCGACTGGAACCAAAAAAATCTCTTCACGGGCTGGACCGACGTCGATCTCACGGCTCAGGGACGCGACGAAGCGCGTCAGGCCGGGCGCACGCTGGCGGACGCGGGCATGACGTTCGACATCGCGTTCACCTCCGTGCTCACGCGCGCCATTCGAACCTTGTGGATCTTGCTCGACGAGATGAAGCTCCAGTGGATTCCCGTCGAGAACTCGTGGCGCTTGAACGAGCGCCACTACGGCTCGTTGCAGGGGCTCGACAAGGCGCAGACGACGGCCAAGCACGGCGAAGCGCAGGTCAAGATCTGGCGCAGGAGCTACGACATCCCGCCGCCGCCGCTCGACGAAAGCGACGAGCGCCATCCACGCCACGATCCGCGCTACGCGGAGCTGACGCCGACGGTGCTGCCCGGCACCGAGTCACTGAAGACAACGCTCGCGCGCGTTCAGCCCTACTGGGAAGACCGCATCGCGCAAGAGATCCTGCGCGGCCGCAACGTGCTCGTCGCGGCGCACGGCAACAGCTTGCGCGCGCTCGTGAAGATGCTGGAAGGAATCTCCGACGACGAGATCACGGAGCTCAACATCCCGACGGGCGTTCCGCGGCTATACGAGCTCGATGCCGCGCTGAATCCCACTCGCGCGGAGTATCTCGGCGACGCGGCCGCGATCGCAGCGGCCGCTGCGGCCGTCGCGAATCAGGCCAAAGCGAAGAAGTAGCCGTGCTGTACGACTTGGGCGCGCATCGCGTGCAAACCATCGGCGACGAGTTCTACGTCGCCCCGAGCGCGGCCGTCATCGGCCGAGTCTTCTTGGGCCGCCACGCCAACGTCTGGTTCAGCGCCGTGCTTCGCGGCGACGTCAACGACATCCGCATCGGCGACGACACGAACGTGCAGGACACCGCCGTGATCCACGTCGACTCCGACGCACCGTGCACCATCGGCAAGAGCGTCACGATCGGCCACGGCGCCACCGTCCACGGCTGCACCGTCGGCGATTTCTCTCTGATCGGCATCGGCGCGACGATCCTGAGCCATGCCGTCATCGGCAAGTACTGCTTGGTGGGCGCAGGCGCGCTGATCACGGAGCGCAAAACATTTGCGGATCGGTCGCTGATCATCGGCGCGCCCGCGCGCCGCGCGCGCGAGCTCACGGACGCGGAATGCCGCGGGCTCGAAGCGAGCGCCGCGAACTATGCCGAGCGCGGCCGCCAGTACCGCCGCGAGCTCGCGGAGCGCACGCGGTAACGCGCTCGCACGTTCGGCCAGCCACAAAGGAGACCGCGTGCTCGAGTTGAGACCCACCTGCGAAAACTGCAACAAGGCGCTCCCGCCAGATTCCGTCGAGGCGCGCATCTGCACCTACGAGTGCACGTTCTGCGCCGCCTGCGTGGACAACCTACTCGACAACGTTTGCCCCAACTGCGGCGGCGGCTTCGTGCCGCGGCCGATCAGGCCGGCGACAAACTGGAAGAACGATAACTTCCTCGGCAAGGACCCGGCGAGCACGAAAATCAGGCACCGGCCCGTGGACCGCGACGCGCACGCGCGGTTTGCCGCCTCGATCAAGCGCATCCCGCCGCACGATCGCTAGCGGGCTCTGATCCTTCATGCGGCCTCCCGTTCACAGAGTCATCTCGGACGGCGCCGACGCGAGCGAGGGGCGCGTAGTGCTCGCGCCTGCCAAAGCACTTTGGAACGGCGGGCTCGTCGCGTCGGCTGTCACGCTGGCGCCGCTCACGTTCAGCCTCGACGCCTTGCTGGTGTTCCTGGTCACGACGTACTCGACGCTGCTCCTCGGCCATTCCGTCGGCATGCATCGGTGCATGATCCACCGGAGCTTCGACTGCGCGAAATGGCTCGAGCGCGTTCTCGTCTATCTCGGCGTCATCGTCGGCATGGCGGGGCCGTTCGGGCTGCTGCGAGTTCACGACGTGCGGGATTGGGCGCAACGCGAACCGCATTGCCACGACTTCTTCGCGCATCGGCGGCCGCTGTGGGTCGACGCGCTCTGGCAGCTCGCCTGCCGATTCGAGTTCGAGCGGCCGCCGGCGTTCACGATGGACCCGGATCTAAGTCGCGATCTTTGGTATCGGTGGATGGAACGGACGTGGATGCTGCAACAGCTGCCGATCGCCGCCGCGCTGTTCCTGATCGGGGGCTGGCCATGGGTCGTGTGGGGCGTCCTGGTGCGCGTACCCGTCAGCGTCATAGGGCACTGGGTCGTCACGTTCTACACGCACAATCCGGGGCCCGGCGAATGGACGGTGCTCGGCGCCGGCGTGCAAGCGTCGAACCTCTCCGGTTACGGCGTTCTCACGATGGGCGAGTGCTGGCACAACAATCATCACGCGTTTCCCGAGTCGGCACGCATCGGCTTGCAGCGAGGAGAGTCGGATCCGGGCTGGTGGGTCATCCGCGGCCTACTGCGGATCGGCTGGGCCACCAGGGTCGGCCTACCGCGAGCGACCACGCAGCGCGAAGACATTACGCACGCCGCGTGCGCAATGCCTTCAGCAAGCCAAGGGCGATGAGAAGGGCCAAGGCAGCCGGGGACACCGATCCGCCCCCTCCACTACGAGCAGGCGGCGCCGGGGCATTTGCAACGAGCGTGCTGGTCACAGCGTTGTTCACGGTCAGCGGATCGGGTTGATCGCCCGTCGTCGACGCTGAGACGGCCACGGAGCCCTCGGCCGGCACGAAGCCGAACGTGATCGGCGCGGCGCTGGCGCCGGAGCGCACGATCTCGAACGTGCAAGTCGCCGTCGTCGCCGCGGTCGTGCAGGCGGCACCGGCCGCGCTGGCGGACACCGCGGCGACGCTGGCCGTCGTTTGCGCCGTGACGCGCACGTTAGTGGCGTGGAATGGGCCGAGATTGCGCAGCGCCAGCGTGTAGCTCGCGGGTGCGTTCGCGGTGAGCGAAGCCGGCGCGGTGATCGTCAGCGCCAAGTCCGGCGCAATCGTGAATTCACGTACGCCTCGCTCCGACCAGCCGACGAGAAGACGGCTGGCATTCGTGGGATCGAGCACGAGCGTCCCGCTCGCGGTGAATGTCTGAGAGCTCGGAGTAAAGACGTTCTCCCACGACGCGCCACCGTCGACGGTCCGCACCACTGCCGCATGGAGGGCGTAGAAGACGTTGGTGTTCGTCGCATCGAACACGACGCTTCGGAAACTGCAGCAAAGAGGGAAGCCGTTTCGAGTCAGCGTGGTCCAGCTCGCGCCGCCGTCGGTCGTCTTGCGCAGCTCGCTGCCGAAGCCGGCATAAACAACCTGAGCGTCGCGCGGGTCGACCGTCACGGAGTAGATCGGCTGAGTCTGCAGCGGCGAGGCAGCCGACCAGGTCGCGCCGGCGTCAGCCGATCGGTAGACGCGCCACTCCGACGGCGGCGAGCCGGGAAGAGAGCTCCCCGCGAGGACGCCAATCGCGTACAGAGTCGAGGGCGTCGACGCGATCGCGATCTGCTCGAAGTGGAAGTCGGCAGGCAGCCCCGCGCCGATCGTGGCCCAGGTCGCACCGCCGTCCATCGACTTGTAGAGGGGACCGGGGGAACCGGAGGCGTACAAGGTCTGCGGCTCGAGCGGCGATCCTGCGATGTACGCCACCGAGAGCCCCGGAAACGCCAGCTTGCTCCAGTGCAAACCTGCATCGGTGGACTTCGCGAGAATCTGTTGCTTCAGCACCGCATACAAGGTGTCCGCCGCGCCCGGCAACGCGAGCACCTGGATGCTGACGAAGTCTTGCTGCTGCGCGAGAAGCGTGAGTGGGTCGTTGTTGACCGACCGCGGCATCGCCCCGCCGTCCTCGACGTAAAACACGGCGCCAGGCCCGTTCAGACCGAAGTAACTGCGCCGGGAGCTTGGAAGCGTGCTGAATGCGGTCGGGTTGGTGCCCTTGAAACCAGCGATGCGTTTGGCCCAAGTCTCGCCCGAATCCGTGCTCACGGACACGCCTTGGCCATCGAACACGGCGAGCCGGGACGGTTGCGTCGGATCGATGGCGAGCCGCAAGGATCCCGGCGGCTGATCCACGTTCAACACGGTCCACGTCGTGCCGTTGTCTTCGCTTCTCCGGACATCGGTGCCTGCGACGTAAATGACGCTCGGGTCGTGCGGATCGACGTCGACGTCCCAGATCCCGGTCGTCACCGATGTGGCGCTCCAGGTAGAGCCGCGGTCTAGGCTGATTCTCAAGCCGGCATCATTGGTCGCAGCGAGCAGCCGTTGCGGATTGGAGGGATCGACGACGAAATTCAATACGAAGCTGATCGCGCCGGCACCGAGCGGCTGCCACGCTGCGCCACCGTCGGCGCTCATGAACAAGCCGGAGCCGAAACTATTCGCGTAGACGACGTCGGCGTTCGTCGGATCTACTTGCAGCGCGTTCACGAGCGATTGCGGCGCTGCCGGGATGGGCGCCCGCTCCTGCCATGTCGTGCCGCGATCCTGGCTGCGAAAAATCCGCGCGCCGGCGGCGAAATAGACCGTAACGCCGTCGGGGCTCGTTGCTACCTTGGTGCCTTGATCGAGCAGCGGCGCAGTCGTCCGCGTCCAAGTGGCTCCGTCGCCGACATGCAGACCTCCCGCCGCGACGAGCACGCGATCCGCTCGCGCGGGATCTACGGCGAGATCGAATGGCGTCCCGCCGAAGTCCTCCTTGAGCAGCTCGAACGAGTCGCCTGCGACCGTCGATCGATAAACACCCGACCGGCCAACCGCGTAAAACGTGCCGGGGCTCGTATGCGAGAACTCGACGTCGTAAGCGCGGCCGCCGTCCGGTCCGATCGGCGTCCACTCATTGACGCCGGCCGTGACGCAGCGCGGCGCGCCAACGCACGCGCACGTTAGTCCGGCGGCGAGCAGTGCTCTTGTCTTTATTATGTTGCGCACTTCGGGGCGTCGTCAGGCCTGCAGAGGCTGCCGCATTCGCCCGCGTAGATCAAGCCAGCTTCGGGGACGCTACGTATCGAGCGACAGCACGAACTCGCGCACGCCGTTCAAGAGCATCTGCGTCGCGAGCAGCACGAGCAACATGCCCATGAGGCGCTCGAGCGCGCGCAGCCCGCGGTCGCCGAGCGCGCGCATTAGGAACGGCGACACCGTGAGCAGCACCGTGGCAATCGCCCACGCGATCAGAAGCGCCGTGCACCATTCCCAGATCCGCTCGGGCTCGGTCGAGCTCAGCAGCAACAGGATCGCGATCGTCGACGGGCCCGCCACCATCGGCATCGCGAGCGGCACGATGAACGGCTCGTCCGCCGGCGTTGGGACGCGGGGACCGCGCTGCGGGAAGATCATGCGCAGCGCAATGATGAACAGCAGCACGCCGCCCGCGATATTCAGCGACGGCTGCGTCAGGCCGAGGAAGTCGAGAATCGCCGTGCCCGCGAACAAGAGAACCAACATGATCACGAGCGCGATGACGAGCTCGCGCGCCGTGATCATCGCTCTGCGTCGCGGCCCGAAGCGCTTCAGCACCGAGTTGAAGACCGGGATGTTGCCGAGCGGGTCCATGACGAAGAACAGCGTCGCAGCCGCCGTGGCGATGTCCGTCCAGTTCATGTTGGCGGCCCCGACCACACGCGCACGACGCCCTCTTGCGCCGTCGACGCCACGAGCCGGCCATCGCGCGTGAAGAATCGCCCCATGGCCAACCCTCGCCCGCCCGACGCATTCGGGCTGTCCATCGCGTAGAGGAGCCACTCGTCGACGCGAAACGGCCGGTGGAACCACATCGCGTGATCGAGGCTCGCGAGCTGCACGTTGCCCTCGGCGAAGTGGATCCCGTGCGGCAGCGTCGACGTCGAGACGAGCTGATAGTCCGAGACGTACGCCAGCACGTTGCGATGCAGGTCGGCGTTGTCGGGCAGTGTGTCGACGGTCTTGACCCAGATGTGACGCACCGGGACTGCGTGCGGCGGCGCAATGACGTGAATCGGCTCGACGGGCCGGAACTCGAACGGCCGCTCGTGCGTCAGGAACCGCCGCATCTTCTCGGGCACTTTCTCCAGCACGTCCGGCGGCAGCTCGCGCACGTCGGCGAGGCCTTCGGGTCCCGGCACGGCCGGCATCTCGGCGGCATGCTCGAGCCCTTCCTCGGGCACTTGGAACGAAGCCGTCATGTTGAAGATCGGCTGGCCGTGCTGAATCGCGACGACGCGCCGGTTGCTGAAGCTCTTGCCGTCGCGCGCGAGCTCGACCTCGTAGACGATCGGGGCGTCGACGTCGCCGGCGACGAGGAAATAAGCGTGCAACGAGTGCACGTTGCGGCCCCGGACCGTATAGCTCGCGGCCGTCAGCGCTTGCCCGAGCACCTGCCCGCCGAACACGCGCGCGCCGCCCAGGTCACGGCTCTCGCCGCGAAAGATCCGGTCCTCGATGCGCTCGAGCTCGAGCAGCTTCAAGAGATCGGCGAGGATCGGACGCACCGGCGCTATTTCTTGTCGTCGCGATTGAGGCGCGCGATCAAGCTCGAAGTATCCCAACGCTTGCCGCCCATGCCGACGACGTCGGCGTAGAACTGATCGACGAGCGCGGCGACCGGCAGCTCGGCCCCGTTATTGCGCGCTTCCTGCAAGCAGATGCGCAAGTCCTTGCGCATCCACTCGACGGCGAAACCGAAGTCGAACTTGCCGTCGTTCATCGTCTTCCAGCGGTTCTCCATCTGCCACGATTGCGCGGCGCCCTTCGAGATAGTGTCGATGACGGTGCCCACGTCGAGGCCGGCCTTGCGCGCGAAGTTCAACGCCTCGGCGAGGCCTTGAACGACGCCCGCGATCGCAATTTGATTGACCATCTTCGTGAGCTGGCCCGAGCCCGCCGGACCGATCAAGCGCACCGCGTGCGCAAACGAGCGGATCACGGGCTCGGCCGTCGCGAACGGCTCCGCCTCGCCCCCGACCATGACCGTGAGCTTGCCGTTCTCGGCGCCGGCTTGGCCGCCGGACACCGGCGCGTCGAGGCAGTGCACGCCGCGTTTACCGCCGGCTGCGGCAATCTCGCGCGCGACGTCGGCCGAGGCCGTCGTGTGGTCGCAGTAGATCGCGCCGGCACGCATCGCGGCGATGACGCCGCCGGAGCCGAGCGCAACTTCGCGCAGATCGGGATCGTCGCCGACGCAGCTGAACACGATCTCCGCGCCCTGCGCGGCCGCGGCCGGCGTCGAAGCGGCCTTGCCGCCGTGCTGCTTGCACCACTTCTCGGCCTTGGCCGCCGTGCGGTTGTAGACCGTCACGCTGTGGCCCTTCTTGGCGAGCCAACCCGCCATCGGAAACCCCATGACGCCCAAACCCAAGAACGCTACGTTCGCCATTGCTCAGCCCCGTCTCAAAGTTGAACCAATGCTCGCGTTGAGCTCGGCGTGCGCGTGGGCGTCCGCGAGACGCCACTCCGCAACGCGGCTCCAAAAATACGCGAGCAACCTCACCATGCGAATAGCATTGTCCAGATCGCGCAGCGTGGGCGCCGGCGCCGTACCGTAGTACTCGTCGAGCAGCTGCCGCCGCTGCGCTTCCTTGAAGTCGTTCATGCCCGCCAGGCTCGCGAGATCGAGGAGCGGCGCGCCGAGGCCAGCATACTCGAAGTCGATGAGCCTGGCGGCGGCTCCATCGATGAGGATGTTCGCAGCGCCAAGGTCGTTGTGACAGAACGCCGTCGGTGCATGGCGAGTGTCGAAGTCACGGCCGAGCCGCGTGAGCTCGCCTGCCCACTTCGCCTCCTCCGAGCTCGGCGCGCTCGTCGTGCTCGCGGCGAGCGCCGTCAGATAAGTCGACGCGAAACCTTCGACCGAATACACGGGCAGATCGACGTCCAGCCGATGCAATGCTCGCAACAGCCGCGCGATCATCGTCACTGCTGTCGGTCGGTGCACCAAATCCGGCGTCCACAGCATCGGCTGGTAGTCCGTCAGCAGCAGACCGGCTTCGACGTCGACGGCGATGACGGCCGGCGCGAGGTCGGCCGCGGCTGCGGCACGCATCGCGCGCGCTTCGGTCGTGAGATCGAGCCATGCCATCGAGCTCGCGACGGGCAGCCGCAGCACGTGGCGCCGCCCTCCTCCGACCGCCAAGAAGCTGCGCGCCATCAATCCGCCGCCGAGCGGGCGAATCTGAAGGCTGTCGACTGCGCCGGCATCGGGCCACACGCGGCGCAACG
>Ga0190271_10001071_pt1 | contig 15120 bp, 10 predicted proteins | sample Popmic356T_FD_133747 | JGI IMG/M metagenome (GOLD analysis project Ga0190271, IMG submission 133747) | Populus adjacent soil microbial communities from riparian zone of Weber River, Utah, USA - 356 T | ecosystem: Environmental > Terrestrial > Soil > Riparian zone | place: USA: Utah | collected...
CTTCTGGCTCACTTGGGGATCCAACAGCGGCGGCTATGGTACTGCGCCATGCGGCCGAGCCGCGAGCAAGCGTGGGAGACCCTCACGCGGTACACGACGAGCGAGGCGCTGCTGCGCCATGCGCTCGCGGTCGAGGCCTCCGTCGGCTTCTACGCAGCGCTGTACGGCGAGGACGAGGAGATGTGGCGCGCGACCGCTCTCCTCCACGACTTCGACTACGAGATCCACCCGACGCTGGATGAGCATCCGCAGAACGGCGCGCCGATCCTGCGCGAGGAGGGATACCCGGAGGATCTCGTCGAGGCTGTGCTCTCCCACGCCGAGCACCTGGCCATGCCGCGCGACACGCAGCTCAAGAAGGTGCTCTTCGCGTGCGACGAACTGTCCGGATTCGTCCATGCATGCGGGCTCGTCCGCCCGACAGGCCTCGACGGGCTAGAGCCGAAGTCGGTGAAGAAGAAGCTCAAGCAGCCGTCGTTCGCCGCAGGCGTGCACCGCGACGAGGTCTACGCGGGCGCGGAGCTCCTCGGGCTGGAGCTCGACGAGCACATCACGAACGTCGTCACCGCCATGCAGCCGATCGCGTCGGAGCTCGGGCTCCGTACCGCCGCGGACGCACCTCAGGAATAGCGTTCGATGAACGCGAGGACGCGGTTCCAGGCGTCCTCCGAGTCGGCCGCGAAGTCCTCGTACTTGCGGTCGAAGAAGCTGTGCGGCGCGCCGGCGTAGACGACGACCTCGTGCTCCACGCCGGCCGCAGTGAGCGCTTCGTCGAACGCCTGCGACTCGTCGACCGGGATCCCGGGGTCGTCGCCTCCCTGGAGCGCGAGGATCGGCGCGGTCATCTCGGCGGCCCGCTGTGCGGGGCCGGGTGAGCCGTCGTTGCCCGGGCCGGGCCGACCGTAGAAGCCGATCGCCCCGGCGAGATCGTGACCCGATGCCGCTGCGAGCCACGAGTGCCGGCCGCCCATGCAGAAGCCGACCGTGAAGATCGTCTCGCAGCCCGGGGAACGCAGAGCGGCGACCGATGCGGCGACGTCGGCCTGCACGCTCTCGGGCGTGGTCTGTTGCACGTGCGGCATGTACTCGAAGTCGTCGCCGCGCTTCTCGGCGCCGGCCGTGCGCCCGAAGTAGTCGAAGGCGACCGCTGCGTAGCCGCGCTCTGCGAAGCGCAGCGCCAGCTCCTCGTAGAAGCGATAGAGGCCACGGACGTCCGGGAGGATCACGACCCCAACACGGGCGTGCTCCTCGGGTGCGGCCACGAACGCCGCGAACCGGTTTCCGTCCGCCGCCTCGAGCACGAGCGCTTCGTGCGAGACGGCTGCGCCCGAGATCGCGGGAACCGGCGGCGTGGAGTCGAGGTCGAAGCACATGCGGGCAAGTTACAACTTGTCACTTGGCCGGTTGCACGCTCCCGGTGAGCGCAATACCGGCTCGTTGCAAGTTGTCACAAGGCGAGGAGGAGGCGCTCGAGGTCGTCGTCGTTCGTCCACCAGCCCACGGAAGCGCGGACGAGGCCGCGCCCGGGCAGGTCGCGAACGATGACGCCAGCCTCCGCGAGCCTCGCGACCACGTCGGCCGACTCCTCCGACGGAACGCGCCAAGAGACGAGGGTCGCGCACTCCTCGGGAACCACCACCTCGCACCCGGCATCGCGAAGCCCTGAGCGAAAGCGCTCCGCCGTCTCCCCCGCACGCTCGTATGCCCACTCCGGGATGCCACGGATCGCGGCGTGCAGTCCGGCCGTGCTCGTGCCCGGGATGAGGTTCGGGTCGAAGCGCGCCGCGCCGGTCTTCGGCTCGAAGCGTCCGTCCTGCTCGTACCCGTCCTGGGAGAGGTAGCTCGGGTGGCCGACCCGGAGCCCGTCGGGGTCGGCGACGACGAGCGCACCAGTCCCCTCCGGGCCGCACAGCCACTTCTGCCCGGAGACCGTGTAGTAGTCGAGCCCACTCGCGTCGACCGGCACGGCGCCGACCGACTGCGCGCCGTCGACGAGGATCGGGACGCCGGTCGAAGCGCGTAGCTCGTGCACGGGAAGCACGGCGCCGGTCGTCCAGAGGACGTGCGAGATCGCGATCAGGCGTGTGTGCGAGGTGACCGCCGCGGCGATGTGCTCCGCATCCGGCTCCGCGACGACGACCTGCGCACCGGAGGTGTGCAGCGGGCCGAGCAAGCCGAAGTGCTCGTCGGTCGTCGTGATCAGCTCGTCCTCGGGGCCGAGCCCGAGACCCGCGAGCACGATGTTGCAGCCGTCTGTCGTCGACGCCGTCAGGGCGACGTGCTCGGCGCTCACGGCCACGAGCGCCGCGATCTCGGCTCGCAGTTCCTCGCGCATCTCGAGGAGACGCATGAACCGTGTGTAGCTCCCGCGACCTTCGCGGATGCCGACCTCGTCCTCCTCGGACATCGCGTCGATCGTCGGGCGTGCAAGCGGGCCGACGCTCCCCGCCTGCAGGTACGCATAGCGCTCGAGCACCGGGAACTGCGCGCGTGCCTCCTCGTACGTCACGCGCCGGATTCTGACCGTTGCCGCACTCGCGCCGCCCATCCACCCTCGCGTGACCTTTACACCCTCCTCCCCACCCTGCGGCGGATTGACGCGCCCAGGGAGGCGAGCGACCCTCGGCTCTCTCCACACAGCACCCGGCGCCAGTTGGAGCCCGCACGCCGGAGGTCATCGAGATCCGGAGGTGCGGCATGGCGCTTCGTCACGTCACGTGGTTGGCGACCACCTTGACCGTTGTCACGACACTCCTGCTGATTCACACCCCAACGGGTCGGACATCTGCCCCGGCCGCCACCGACGTCCTGTTCGTCTTCGACACGACGGGCAGCATGTCTGGCGCGCTCTCAGAGGCACAGAGCCAGGCCGCGAGCGTGATGTCCGACCTCTCCGGTCGGCTCCCGAACCTGCGCTTCGGAGTAGCGCAGCTTCGCGACTATGGGAGCAGCCCCGTCTGGCGTGTCGAGCAGGGCCTCAGCGCCGATCAGGCTTCGGTGCAGGCGGCGATCGACTCGCTCAGCGCCGATGAGGGCGGCGACAGCCCCGAGGCCTACGGCACCGGGCTCTTCCAGTCACGGAGCGACCCTGCGATCGGCTGGGCGAGCGGTGCGAAGCACCTCGTCGTCCTCATCGCCGACGACGTTCCCCACGACGACGACCTCAACGCCGGCGTTCCGCCCGAGATCGTCAACCAGCCCTCGCCCTGGGACACGGGGACGGACGAGGGCCCGACGGGGACGGGCATCGACTGGCAGCAGGAGCTTGCCGACTTCGCGGCCGCCGACTACACGCTCGGGTTCGTCCTCTACCACGGAGTTCAGGCGTACCTGCCCTACTGGGACTGGTGGGCGCGGCAGTCGGGAGGACAGGCGACGGAGTCGACGAGCTCGACGCCGCTCGGCGACGTGCTCGTCCAGATCATCACCGAGACGACGTCGACCTGCCGCTCGGACGTCGAGGACGACCCGCCGCAGTGCGACGCGGACGAGGCGCCTGCCTTCTCTGCCGAGCTACCCGCGCTCCCCGGCACTCCCGATCCCGTCGACAGCTCGGATCCGGATGCGCCCAACGACGGAACGGTTCCTGGGTCGTGTCCGTCGCCCCCAGGTCCGACCGCGGATCCGCAGGACGTCATCCAGCCTGCACCCGTGACCGCCCGGACCGCGGCGCCGTCTCTCCGAGACCCGTGGGAGTGCCTCGACTCGGAGGGGACGCCGCCGGTGGTCCCCGGTGTGACCTGGACAGAGAACCCGACGGCGATTCGCTTCCGCAACGCCGACGGGGTCTGGACGATCTACAAGCGATGTATCGACGCCGTTTCCGGCGGACGCCGGTACACGGTCGGGCCGGGGTACGTCGCTCGGCTCGAACGGAACGGCGTGGCGATCGTCGACGACTTCCGCGGTCGCTCCGACACGTCGACGCCCGGCTTCATCAACGCCGTCAACGGAGGCCTCGGCACCTTCGGCTGGCACCACGCTCGCGGCGCCGTCAACGGCACGCCCGCCGGCGACGACCCGACGACTCCGGCAGTCGAGACCGCGACAGGGCGCACACCGCAGGTGATCGAGGGCCGCATGTGCGCAGCGACGAACGGCGGGTACGGCGTCTACGCACGAAACTGGTACGCGGCGACGCGCGTGTCGCCGTCCAAGGTCAACTACACCATGGACGTGTGGTTGCGCGACCAGTACGGCAACACCGGCGCAGGGCACCTCAATGACGCGATCGCGCGGGTGCGGTATCGCTATACGTTCCGCCGCTCGTCCGTCAGCCTGTGGGCGCTCGTGACGACGTACGCAGCGCCCAATGCAGCGGGGACTCCGTTCGTGAAAGAGCCGAAGTTCACGGCGCTGACGAGGGGAGGCGGGTTCACGCGGATGTCCGTGTTCGAGGGACCCGACGGCCGCGCATTCAACATTGCCGTCGCCGGCGGTGAACCCGAGGGCACTGCGGTGCTCAATACTGATCATGCACCCGAAGACGCGCGCAAGCGGGTTCGGTGGGACTTCGCGACCGACTCGAAGGAAGGTGACCCCGGGTGCTCGTCGACGCGACCGTGCCTGAACGTCGTAGCCCGGTCTCACCCCGTCACATCTTCGCTGTCCGGGATTCTCCGCACCGAGCCGTCCTCCAACTGGGAGGGCGGTGGCCTCGGGCTCGACCGTTGGGCGGTCGCATCCGCGGGCCGCGCAAAGTCGTACCCACGAGACACTCGGGGTGATGGAGTCGTATCCAGCTGCAAGACGCCGACCTTCCTCTCGACTGATGATCTGGATCGCAACGGGCGGCTCAGTGAGTACGAGCTATCAAAGGCGAGTGAACGGACATCGACAGAGATCAATCAGGTCAGGGAGTGGGAGCTCGGCGGCTGGAAGAGCGGCCCGGACAAGAATCCCTACCAAGCCGCGCTGACGCTGTTTCCAGGCTGGGAGAACGGTCGGGGAGGCTGGGACTGCGAGCCGCTCCAGCGCGCGTTCGGATCACCAGGCGAGAGCTGGGGTTCGTACTTCTCCTACTCGCTGAACGACGGATGGCTCATGTCGGGATGAAGCTGGCTGTTCTCGTCTGCGTCCTCGCGACCTGCGCTGTCCCCGCCGCGACGTCCGAGTCCGCGACGGCCCGCAACGGATTGATCGTTTACGTACATCAGGCGCCCAGGAATCCGAATGCCCTCAGCGTCTGGGTGATCGTTGACGAGAGCGGGTCTGGAATCCGACGGCTGTTCTTCGGTCCGGCTAACACGACGAGTCCACACTGGTCTGCCGACGGCCGACGGCTCGTGTTTCAACGAGATTCAGGTGTGTATGTCGCGACGTTCGACACACCGCGCTTGCCGCCCGCGCTTCAGCCTCCGCGGCGGATTGCCCGCCTCGCTGTTGACTCGGTCGACTGGTCTCCGGACGGCACGTCCTTCGTTCTAGCCATGGCTCCGCGGCGTCTCGAGCGCCGGTTCTGCACCGAGCTCTACACGATGCGCACGGACCGAAGCCTGCTTCGGCGCCTGACGTTGACACCAGCGTGTGAGGCGAACCCGGCCTGGTCCCCGGACGGGCTACAAATAGCGTTCGAGCAGGAGGGCGACAGGGCCACCGAGATCATGGTCGCCGACGTGCGCGGACGAAACGCGCGCACGCTCGGGGAAGGTACGTTCCCCGCTTGGTCGCCCGACGGAAGGCGGCTTGCATTCCTCGGGCGAGATTTGATCATGATCGTCGACGCGTCTACGGGCTCGGTGCAGCGCATACTCAAGCCTGATGTCAGCTATGACGAGCTCGAAAACGGGCTGACCTGGTCACCTGATGGTGCGCGGCTCGCCCACGGATTCAACGATCTGACAGAAACCAAACCGGTCACTCACCTCGCGGTTATCGATGCCGACGGTACCGACTCGTTCCAGTTGACACCGCAGGACACCTTTCCCGACATGGAGCCCGACTGGCAGCCGATCTGCACCCTGTACGGCACGAACGGCGACGACGTGCTCACCGGGACGCCGGGCGACGATCTGATCTGCGGGCTGCGAGGCAATGACATCATCCGCGCTGGTCTCGGCGACGACACCGTCCTCGGCGGCGACGGGAACGACATCATCCAAGGACGTCGCGGCTCGGACCGGCTGTTCGGAGCCGCCGGAGACGATCGGCTCTACGCGCTCGACGGTCTGCCCGACGTCGTCAATGGTGGCCCCGGGAGGGACCGCTTCTGGGGCGACCAGGTCGACACGGTGTCGGAGGTCGAGGACAGGAGCGGCTGATCTCGCTCTAGGGTTCCGCCGATGCGCGTCGTCGTCGCCGACCCACCCGCGTACACGCCGCCGTACGACCGCGCGCTCTGCGCCGCGCTCGCGCGAGCCGGCGCGGACGTGGAGCTCGTCACGTCGCGCTTCCGGTTCGGCGCCGCCGCCGAGCCGATCGGCTACGAGGCGAGCGAGTGGTTCTACCCGCTCTCGTCTCGGATGTCGGCGCGACGTCTGCGTCTCGCCGTGAAGGCACTCGAGCATCCGCTCGGGATGGCGCGTTTCGTATCGACCAAGGCCGATGTCGTCCACATGCAGTGGTTCGGCGCACCTGAGGTAGATCGCTGGCTCTTCCGGCCCCGTGGCCCTGCCGTTCTCACCGCACACGACATCATCCCGAGGCGCACGCTCTCGAAGACGGCGATGTGGCACGCACTCTTCGCCCGCTGCGAGCGCGTGGTCGCCCACTCGGAGCGCGGGCGCGGGCAGCTCGTCGACTTCGGCCTCGACGCCGAGAAGGTTCGCGTCATCGCCCACCCCGTCTTTCGCTCCGAGATCGACCGGCACGACGACGGACGGACGGCACTGTGCCTCGGCCTCATCCGGCCGTACAAGGGGACGGAGGACGCGGTCGAGGCGGTGCTCCGCGTGGACGACGCGCGGCTGCTCGTCGTGGGCGATCCGCGCATCCCGCTCGACGGCCTGATGGAGACCGCAGGCGACCGCGCCGAGTGGCGGCTCGGGTACCTGCCGGATGCCGAGCTCCGGCGCGCGCTCTCCGAGGCGACGGTCGGGCTCTTCCCGTACCGCGAGGAGATCGACCTCTCCGGGGCGCTCCTGCAGGTGCTCGGGGCCGGCGTGCCCACGATCGTCTACGACATCGGGGGGCTCGGCGAGGTCGTCGGCCACTTCGGCGCCGGCGCCGTCGTGCCCGCCGGCGACGACGAGGCCATGTCGGCGGCCCTCCGCCGGCTCCTCGAGGACGACGACGCACTCGCCGCCGCCCGAAGTGGCGCCGAACGCGCGCGCGACGAGCTCACGTGGGACGCGTCCGCAGCCGCACACCTCGACCTGTACCGAGAGCTCGTGTGATCCTGCGGCGTGGACGGTTTCACGAGCTCGTCGAGCGCCAGCTCGAGCTGTTCGCGAGCGAGACGGAGTTGCTCGACGAGGCCGCGGCGGCGGACGCCGCCTGGTCGTCGGCGAGCGCGGACGACTCCGAGGAGCTGTACGGCGACTACCAGCTCGTGGTCGACGCGGTCGGCGAGCGGCTCTACGACATTCGCGAGACGTACGCCTCGACGCTCGCCGACAAGACCGCAGTCGAGTACCGCGCCGCGTTCGATCGAGCCGCACGCAAGCGCTTCGGACTGCTCGCGGCATTCCTGGAGGAGGATGCGTAGGTGGCTCTGATCGAGGACTACGGCCTCATCGGCGATCTCGAGACGGCGGCGCTGGTGAGCCGCGAGGGCGCGATCGACTGGCTCTGCGTGCCGCGATTCGACTCCGGCGCGGTGTTCGCCGCGCTGCTCGGCGAGCGCGAGCACGGCCACTGGACGATCCAGCCGCAGGGAGAGTTCCGCGCCGCCGGCAGAAGCTACCGCGACGACACGCTCGTCCTCGAGACCGACCTCGAGACCGACGACGGTGCCGTCCGGCTCATCGACTTCATGCCACCACGGGTCGTCAGGCCGGACGTCGTGCGCATCGTCGAGGGCCTCCGCGGACGCGTGGAGATGCGCATGGAGCTCGTGATCCGCTTCGACTACGGCAGCATCGTGCCCTGGGCGCGGACGATCGACGGGACGTTCATCGCGATCGCCGGCCCGGACGCGGTGCTCCTGCGCACGCCGGTGGAGCACGAGGGACGTGACCTCCGGACCCATGCCACCTTCACCGTTGCCGAAGGGGACCGCGTGCCGTTCGTCCTCCGTTGGTTTCCGTCGAACGAGCCCGCGCCCACGCAGATCGATGCGGAGGAGGAGCTCGCGGCGACGGTGTCGTTCTGGGAGGACTGGGCCGCCCGGTGCGAGTACGACGGGCGGTGGGACGACGCCGTGCGTCGCTCCCTGATCACGCTGAAGGCGCTCACGTACGCACCGACCGGAGGGATCGTCGCGGCGCCGACGACGTCGCTGCCGGAGTGGATCGGAGGCGTCCGCAACTGGGACTACCGCTACTGCTGGCTGCGCGACGCGACCTTGACGCTGCTCGCGTTCCTCCGCGCCGGCTACGTCGAGGAGGCCGGAGCCTGGCGCGACTGGCTCCTCCGGGCGATCGCCGGCGACCCGGACGACCTGCAGATCATGTACGGCGTCGCCGGGGAGCGCCGCCTCACGGAGCTCGAGCTGACGTGGCTTCCGGGCTACGAGGGCTCGCGGCCCGTGCGCATCGGCAACGGGGCGTCCGACCAGCTGCAGCTCGACGTCTACGGCGAGGTCATCGACGCTCTCTACCAGGCGCGCCGGAGAGGTCTCGGCGCCTCGGACGATGCCTGGAAGCTCGCCCGCAAGACGTTCGACTGGCTCGAGTCGGGATGGCGCCAGGAGGACGAGGGCATCTGGGAGGTTCGAGGGCCGCGCCGCCACTTCACGCACTCGAAGGTGATGGCATGGGTCGCCTTCGACCGGGCCGTGAAGACCGTCGAGCGGCTCGGTCGCGACGGGCATCTCGACCGCTGGAAGAAGCTGCGGAAGGAGATCAAGGACGAAGTTCTGCGCGAGGGCTACAACGTCGACCGCGGCGCGTTCACGCAGTTCTTCGGGTCGGATCGTCTCGATGCAAGCTGCCTGCTCATCCCGCTCGTGGGCTTCCTCCCGGCGACCGACGAGCGCGTGGGCGGAACCGTTCGCGCGATCGAGCGGGAGCTGATGCGCGACGGCTTCGTGGAGCGCTATCGCGCCGACGCGGAGAACGTCGGCGTCGACGGGCTCCCGCCCGGCGAAGGAGCCTTCCTCCCCTGTTCGTTCTGGCTGGCGGCCGTGCGCCACCAGCAGGGAAGGCACGACGAGGCGATCGACTTCTACGAGCGGCTCCTCGGCCTGCGCAACGACCTCGGCCTCATCTCGGAGGAGTACGACCCCGAGCGCGGCCGGCTCGTCGGGAACTTCCCGCAGGCGTTCACGCACATCGGCATCGTCGAGACCGCGTTCACTCTCTCGCGGACGACCTAGGCGACCGCGAAGAGCCGCCACTCGCCGGGAATGCCCTTCAGCGCCGTGCTGCCGCGGTCCTCGAACTCGAGCCCGGAGCCTGCGACGAGGTCCTTCACCGTCCCGGAAACAAGCACCTCGCCCTCCCCTGCCTGCGCCGACACGCGTGCCCCGATGTTGACCGCGATCCCCGCGATCTTGCCGTCGGCGACCTCGACCTCGCCCGTATGCAGGCCGGCTCGGACCGCCAGACCGAGCGGCCGCACCGCATCGACGATCGCCTGTGCGCAACGGATCGCTCGCGCAGGCCCGTCGAACGTCGCGAAGAACCCGTCGCCGGCGGTGTCAACCTCGCTCCCATCGAAGCGCGCTAGCTCGCGCCGGACCGTGGCGTGGTGCTGCTCGATGAGATCGCGCCAGCGCCGGTCCCCGAGCTCGACCGCCTGCTCGGTCGAGCGCACGAGATCGGTGAACAGCACCGTCGCGAGCATGCGATCCGGTCGCGCCGTCTCGCGCGTGCCCGTCAGGAACTCCCGGATCTCAGCCACCGTCTCGTCGGGGTCGAACCAGGGGACGTGGTCGTCCGTATCGAGCTCGACGTACTTCGCACTCTCGATCGTCCGAGCCAGGAAGCGAGCGTTCTCCACGTGGCACACGCCGTCGCGTGCGGCGTGGACGATCAGGGTCGGGACGTTGATCGCCGGGACGACGTGCCGGACGTCGATGTCGAACGCCATCCGCATGAACGCCTCGGCGCTCGCCGGCGTACCTGCATGGACCGCAACCCGCCCACGCCACGCCCTCGCCCACTCCTGACCGGCGACGCTCGGGGCGATGAAGTCGATGCCCAGACCCTTGCCCCAACGCTCCCCGAGAGTCGCCATGGACTTCTCGAACTCCTCCTCGGTGCTCTCTCCCCAGGGCCACTCGTCGTCGGTGCGCTCCCGGACCTCCGCACCCTGGAGGATGAGCGCGACGGTTCGTTCCGGACGTGCCGCGGCAAAGAGGATCGCGAGCGGCCCGCCCTCGGACTCGCCCATCACGGCCGCGCGCTCGCTGCCGACCGCGTCCATCACGGCGCGAATGTCGTCCATCCGCTCCTCGAGCGTGGTCGCGCCCGGCACCCGGTCGGACATCCCCATCCCGCGCTTGTCGAAGAGGATCAGCCTCGTGAACTCCGCCAGCCGCTCGCAGTAACGCCGGAACTGCGGAAGCTCCCAGAAGATCTCCAGGTGCGTGTACGCACCCTGCGCGTATACGAGGTCGACAGGCCCGTCGCCGACGACGCGATAGGCGATGTCGACGTCGCCGCTTCGCGCGAAGCGCACCTCGGTCACGCGACGAGCATAGAACGCCTATCTCCGCCCGAACGAGTGAGGCCGGGGAAGCGATTCCCAGACCGTGTCGTCGTCAGCGACGCGGCGGGCCAGCGGTCCGAGCGACTCGAGCGACGACACGAGCACGTTGCGGTTCTCTCCGACTCGCTCGTAGCGGCCGCGCGCGAGGATCAACGGCGCGGCGCGCACGGTCGCCCGGTGCCGCTCGTAGATCTCGGACGGGACGATGAGGTTCACCTGGCCGTGCTCGTCCTCGAGCAGCATGAAGACGATTCCCTTCGCAGTCGACGGGCGCTGGCGCGCGACCGTCATCCCGGCGAACGCGACGTGTCTCCCGTGGCGCTCGGCGTGGAGCTCTTCGCTCGAGAGCGTTCCCTCCGGAAGATGCGGGCGGAGAAGTGACAGCGGATGCGTCTCGATGGACATGCTCGTGTGCCGGTAGTCCGCGAGCATCAGCTCCCAGCGCGTGAGGTCGCGGAGCGCCGGCGTCTCGGTCGTCGGCTCGAGCTCGAGCGGAAGCTGCTTCATCTCTCCCTCCGTCCCCGGGACGGACTGTGCGCGGAAGACGAGCCCGAGCTCCCAGAGGAGATCGCGTCGCGGCTTCCAGAAGCCGTCGCAGGCGCCGCCCTTCACGAGCGCCTCCAGCCCGTCGTAGGAGAGCTGTGAGCGCCGCGCGAGGTCGGCGACGTCGCGGTACGGCCCACCCGTGTCGCGCTCGGCCACGAGTGCCTCGCCGTCGTCCTTCCCGATCGACGAGATGTAGTTCAGCCCGATCCGCACCGCTTCCCATTCGACGACGCAGCGCACGCCGCTCAGGTTGACGTCCACGGGGAGCACCTCCACCCCATGGCGCTGCGCGTCGCGCACGAGCGTCGCGGGCGGATAGAAGCCCATCGGCTGCTCGTTCAGGAGCGCGCACAGGAACTCAGCCGGGTAGTAGTGGCGCAGCCACGTCGACTGGTACGCGAGAAGGCCGAACGCGGCCGCGTGCGCCTTCGGGAAGCCGAAGCCGGAGAAGCCGACGAGCTTGTCGAAGACGCGGTCGGCGACCCCGGAGTCAACGCCTTTTCCGGCAGCGCCTGCGATGAAGCGCTCGCGAAACGCTTCGAGCGCGTCGTGGCTTCGCTTCCGGCTCATCGCACGGCGCAGACCCTCGGCCTCCCCCACGGTGAACCCGGCGAGCGCGATCGCCACCTCGAGCACCTGATCCTGGAAAACGACGACGCCGAAGGTCGAGCGCAGCGGCTCGCGCAGGAGCTCGTGGTCGACCGGGAAGACGTACGTCGGGTCTTCGCGCAGCCGCTGCCGCGCGTCGATGTACGGGTGCACCGCCTTCCCCTGGATCGGCCCTGGTCGGACGAGCGCGACCTGGACCGTGATGTCGTCGAGATTCGCGGGCCTGGTTCGCAGCAAGCTCTGCATCTGCGCGCGGCTCTCGATCTGGAAGGTCCCGATCGTGTCCGCGCGCTGAATGTCGTCGTAGATCGCCTCGTCGTCGAAGGGGATCCGTGAAAGATCGATCACCTCGTCGTGGGTGCGCGCGATCTGCTCGACGGAGTCCTCGACCGCGGAGAGCATCCCGAGCCCGAGAAGGTCGATCTTGAGGAACCCCGCGTCCGAGCACGAGTCCTTGTCCCACTGGCAGAGCTGACGGCCGGCCATCGCCGCCGGCTGCACCGGGACGAGCTCGATCAGCGGCCGCGTCGACACGATCATCCCGCCGGGGTGCTGCGAGACGTGGCGGGGCAGCCCCGCGAGCTCGCCGGTGAGCCAGGCGAACGCACGCCAGCGCTTCGACTCGAGCTTCCGCTCTCCGTCGGGGAGCCGCGCGACCTCCTCCCCCACCCGCTTCGCATTCCAGCCGTCCGACGTGCGCGCAAGCCGCTCGAGCTCGGCGAACGGCAGGCCGAGCGCCTTCCCCACGTCGCGGATCGCGCCGCGCGAGCGGTACGTCGCGAAGCTCGCGACGAGCGCCGCGTGGTCGCGCCCGTAGCGCTCGGTCACGCGGACGATGAGCTTCTCGCGGATGTCGCGCGGGAAGTCGAGGTCGATGTCCGGCACGGAGGCGAGCTCGCGATTCAGAAAGCGTCCGAGCGAGAGCTCGTTCGACACCGGGTCGACGTGCGAGAGGCCGGTCAGGTAGCAGACGATCGAGCCGACGGAGCTGCCGCGCCCGCGGCCCGGGGGGAGAAAACTGCGCGGCGAGTCGATCCCGCGCACCTCCCGCGCGCACTCGCGCGCGATCTCGAGCACCTCGTGGTGGAGGAGGAAGAACCCCGCGAGCCCGAGCTCGTCGATGAGCGCGAGCTCGCTTTCGAGGCGAGCGCGAACTTCTCCTTGTGACACTGTGTCACTAGGGCCGTAGCGCTCGTTCACAGCCGCATGGCAGATCGCCGCGAGCTGCTGAATGGCCGTTTCTGCCCCGTCCGAGAAGTCCGGGTAGCGGTAACCGAGCTCCTCGGTGAGGTCGAACTCGAGCCGCTCCGCGAGCACAGCGCTCCGCTCCGCGGCGGCACGGTCGAAGGAGAAGCGCTCGAGCATCTCCTCGGGCGGGCGGAGGTAGCTCTCCCGGTTCCCACGCCGCTCGAGCTCGCAGCCCTCGAGCGAGGTTCGGCAGCGGATCGCGACGAGGACGTCCTGCAAGAGCGTGCGCCGCGGATGGTGCGAGTGGACGTCGCCGGTCGCGACGGTCTCCACGCCGAGGTGCTCGGCGAGGTCGCGCAGAAAGCCGAGCCGACGCGCGTCTCCTCGTTCGAACGGACGCTGGAGCTCGACGAGGAAGCGCTCGCGGCCGAAGGCGCTCGCGAGGCGAGCGGCCGCGTTCGGGTCGAGGAGCCCGAGACCGCGTCGCGCGCAGCCCGAGAGGCAGACGAGGCCGTCGTTCAGCTCGGTCACCGATTCCAGCGCCACCGACGCTTGCTGAGGCGAGATGTATCTCGCCCCTACGGCGTCCTCGCGCGTTCCTGCATGCGCGGTCGTGAGCAGCCGACACAGGTTCGCGTACCCGCGACGCGACTCGACGAGCAGCGTGACGTGCGCGCCGCCGTCGAGCGTGATCTCCGTACCGGTGATCGGCCGGACGCCGAAGGCCTTCGCCGCGTGCGCGAACTCGAGCGACCCGTAGACCCCGTCGTGGTCGGTGAGCGCGAGCGCCTCGTACCCGAGCTCCGCCGCCCGCGCCGCGAGCTCCTCGGGCTGCGAGGCGCCGTCCAGGAACGAGTACGCAGAGTGGCAATGGAGCTCGGCGTAGCTCATAGACTCGCCTCGTGGAGCCGATCGTCGTCACCGACTCGGCGAACCGGACTCTCTGCATCCGGGTCGCGAGCGACGAACTGGTCATCACCGAGACGCGCTATGCCGCCGGCGAGCGTGGGCCGGAGCTGCACGTCCACCACGAGCACGTGGACTGCTTCTACGTCCTCGCGGGCGCGCTGACGCTGTCGCTCCAGGACGGTGAGCGCGTCCTCGGCCCCGGGTCCTTCGCGCTCGTTCCCACGGACGTCGTGCACACGTTCCGAAATGACGGCCCCGACGACCTGCGCTTCTTCAACTTCCACGCGCCAGGGATGGGCTTCGACCGCTACCTCCGCGGGCTCTACGACGTCGAGTTCGCAGTGCCGTTCGATCAGCACCCGGCCTCCGAGGAGGGCTGGCGCGACCCCGGCCTCGTGATCGCGGGTACCGGAGAGCTGATCGCCGAGCGTCCGAGTGTCGACATCGTCCTGCTCGCGGACGCGACCGAGCTCGGCATCTCCTCCTCGCGAGCCGAAGCAGGTGGGCCCTCTCCTCCGCCGCACTTCCACCCGCGTCACGGCGAGTCGTTCGGCGTGCTCGAGGGCGAGATGGCGTTCGCCGTCGACGGCGAGGAGGTCACGGCGACCGCCGGGAGCTGGGTGTACCTGCCGCCCGGCGCCGTGCACACGTTCTGGTTCCCGGGCACGAGCGGCGCGCGCTTTCTCACCGTGCACACTCCGAGCTTCGGCTGGGGGAACTACCTCCGGGCGCTGAACCGCGCCCGTACGGACGACGACCTCGTCGCGGCGCGCGCCGCCTTCGACCAAGTGCCCGCGGAGGAGGCGGTCTGAGTGGACGAGCCGATCGCGCTGACGCCCGGCGAGGGCCTCCCCGTCAAGGCCGACCGACCCGAGCTCACCCTGCTCGAGGTCACGTTCGACCCGGGAAGCGGCGTCGACCCCCACTTCCACAAGGGCCATTCGGACTCGTTCTACGTCCTCGAGGGTGAGGTCGAGTTCCACGTCGGCGACGAGGTCTTCGCCGCGAGGCCGGGCTCCTACGTCCTCGCCCCGCCGACCGTCGTCCACTCCTTCCGCAACGTGAGCGACGAGCCGGTGCGGATGCTCAACCTGCACACACCCGGCGGCTTCGCGC
>Ga0190271_10001072_pt1 | contig 15117 bp, 16 predicted proteins | sample Popmic356T_FD_133747 | JGI IMG/M metagenome (GOLD analysis project Ga0190271, IMG submission 133747) | Populus adjacent soil microbial communities from riparian zone of Weber River, Utah, USA - 356 T | ecosystem: Environmental > Terrestrial > Soil > Riparian zone | place: USA: Utah | collected...
ACGCTGCACGGCGCGGCCGCGTTCGACGCGCTCGATCGCATTCCGCGGCTCGCGTGGGCCGATTATCTCGATTGGTTCCAGCAGGTCACCGGCACGACGGTGCGCTACGGGACGCGGCTCGTGGAGATCGAGCCGCAGGGCGACCTGTTGAGGCTGCATCTCGAAGCCGATGGCGTGCCGCGCGTCGAGACGACGCGCAAGCTCGTGCTCGCGAATGGCTATGCGGGCGCCGGCGGGCCGAGCGTGCCCGACTTCATCCGCGCGCTGCCTGCGAGCGTGTGGTCGCATTCGACGGGCGCGATTCCTTTCGAGTCGATGGCGGGCAAAGTCGTCGGCGTCATCGGGGCAGGCTCGAACGCGTTCGACGTCGCCGGCGTGGCGCTCGAGAGCGGCGCCAGCGAGGTGCACCTCTTCAACCGCCGCTCCTACATCGAGTATCAAGGTGGGCCACCGCCCGCGCAGGCCGCCCCGCCGCTCGACCGCGGGTACGGCAACATGCTCGAGCTGAGCTACGAGCTTCCGGACGTCGTCCGCTGGCGTAATTTCCTGCTCGGCGAGCGGCGCGTGGCGTCCGTGCCGTTCGATTCGCTCGAGCGCGCGGTCGCATTCAAGGGCTTCCACATTCATCTGAACAGCTCGTTGTCCGACGTCGCGCTCGCAGGCAACGGCCGAGTGACGGGTCGAGCCGGCGGCCAGCGCTTCCGCTTCGACCATCTGATTTCGGGGACCGGGTACCGCATCGATCTCGCGGCGCAGCCGGAGCTCGCGCGGATTCACGAGCACGTCGCGCTATGGCGTGACCGGTATCGCCCGAGCGCCGCCGAAGAGAACGCGGCGGGCGCCGCTCATCCGTACCTTGGCCCGGCATTCGAGTTCTTACCGCGGACCGACAACGGCGCCGAGTTCCTGCGCAACATTCACTGCTTCAACTTGGCCGGCGCGTTGAGCTTCGGCATCCCCGTCGGCGACGTGCCGAGCGTCCCCGATCAGCCGCGGCTCGTCGCGGCCATCGCCCGCGATCTGTACGTCGAGGGCGTCGATACCGCGGCGCACGAGCGCTTCATCAACGCGCCGCTCGCTGTACCGAGCTCGGCACCGTACGAAAAAGCCGTGGCGACGGGCAAGCGCGACGCGGCTTAGCTTCGAATTGGAACAGGAGACAGCAATGCGAATGGTCTATTCGATCGTCGTCAGCGGATTCTTGGCAGCGTTGCCGGCGGCAGCGCAACAACCGGCCGCGAACGCAGCGGCGCCGCCACCGGCACCGGCGATGGTGCTCACGGTGCAGGGCTTTGCGGACGGCGCCGAGATTCCCGTGCGGTTCAGTCAGGCGGCACCGGGAGCCGCGCCCGGCGAAGGCACTTCGCCGGCGATGACCTGGACCAACGTGCCGGCCGGCACGCAGTCGTTCGTCTTGAACATGCGCGACCTCGACGTCGCGCGCAATCGCACGACGGAAGATCAAGCGCACTGGGTCGTCTGGAACATACCGGCAACCGCGACAGGCATGACCGAAGGCCAGCCGCGCGGCGCGCAATTGCCGGACGGCAGCTTCCAGATCAGCGCCACGGGTCAGGTCTATCGCGGCCCGGGCGCGCCTGCGACGGGCCCGCGCCACCACTACATGTTCGAGATCTACGCGCTCGACACGAAGCTCGACGTCGCGCCGACGGCCGACGCGTTCGAGACACGCACGAAGGTGTTCCAGGCGATGCAGGGGCATGTGCTCGGTAAGGCCGTGTACGGCGGCTTGTTCCGGAGGCCGGCGCAGTAGCGGCGACTAGCGTGGACACGCTGGACGACTTTCTCAGTTGGGCTTGGGCACGGCACCAGAACCCGCTGAGTTGGTACATTCGTCCGTTGTTCATTCTTCCGTTCTGCTACTTCGCGTACAAGAAGAACTGGTGGGGCATGGGCTTGACGGTCCTGGCCGTGCTCTCGAGCATGTTCTGGTTTCCAGAGCCCGCGACCGTTGACCCGCAGGCCGCAGCATTCCTGGCAATGGAGCGCCAGTACATGGCGGGACCATGGACTGCCGGCAAGATCGCGATGACGGCATTGGTGCCCGCCTGGTTCGCCGCGTGTGCTTGGGCGTGTTGGCGGCGGTCATGGATCGGCGGCTTCGCCTTGATATGTGCCGGAACTCTTCTAAAGCTCATTTGGAGCTTCCACTTCGGAGGCGAGAGTGGCTGGGCGATCGTTCCGCCGGCCGCTCTCGGCTTCGTCCTATGTACGGGTGTCTATTGGTATGCCTATCGACGATTTCATCCCGTAGAAGGGTCGGTCTAAGTGAGCTCGCAAGCGCTGTTACGTGCGTTCGCGGAGCGTTTTCTCGGCAATGCTCCCGAGTGGTACAAACGCACAATCTTGGCTTTCCTCGTTCTGAATCCGATCGTCTTCGCGATTGACCCCTTCGTCGCGGCCTGGGTGCTCGTGATCGAGTTCATCTTCACGCTCGCGATGGCGCTGCGTTGTTATCCGCTGCAGCCCGGCGGCCTCTTGGCGTTCGAGGCTGTGGTAATCGGAATGACCTCGCCATCGGCCGTCTATGAGGAGACGGCCAACGGGTTCGAGGTCATCCTGCTGCTCATCTTCATGGTGGCAGGCATCGTGTTCCTGAAGGAACTGCTGCTGTTCACGTTCACGAAGATAACGATCGGAGTGCGTTCGAAGGTCCTCCTATCGTTGTTGTTCTCGGGCGTCGCAGCCGTGCTGTCGGCGTTCTTGGATGCTCTGACCGTTACGGCCGTCGTCATCACGGTGGCGAGCGGGTTCTATGGCGTCTACCACCGAGTGGCATCCGGCAAGCACTTCAGCCAGAGCGATCACGACTTGTCGTCTGACGGGCACATCCACGAGATTCATCGCGAGGACCTCACTCAGTTCCGAGCCTTCTTACGCAGTCTAGTGATGCATGCCGCCGTCGGTACGGCCCTCGGCGGTGTCACCACGTTGGTCGGCGAACCACAGAATTTGCTGATCGCGACGGTCGCCGGATGGGAGTTCATAGAATTCTTCGTCCGCATGGCGCCCGTGTCGCTGCCGGTGCTGGCCGCGGGGCTCATCACGTGCGCGCTGCTCGAACGCTTGCACTGGTTTGGCTACGGCGCACGCCTGCCGGAACCAGTACGCCACGCGCTCGAGGAGTTCGATCGCGCCGAGACAGAGAGCCGGACGGCACAGGAACGGGCAATATTGGTCGTACAGGCCGTCGTGGCGGCTTTTCTCGTGGTCGCCCTTGCGCTCCATTGGGCCGCAGTGGGCTTGATCGGCCTATCCGTGATTGTGCTCGCCACTGCCTTCTCGGGGATCACGGACGAGCACAGGATCGGCCGCGCCTTCGAGGCGGCATTACCGTTTACCTCGCTGCTGGTTGTCTTCTTCGCGATCGTTGCCGTCATCCACGACCAAGACCTCTTCTTGCCGATAGCCAACGGCGTACTCTCGATGCCGCGCGAAGTACAAGCGCCCATGTTCTTCGTCGCGAACGGAGTTTTGTCAGCCATCAGCGACAACGTTTTCGTCGCAACCGTCTATATCAATGAAATCGCACAGGCTTTGGAGAGCGGAGCAATCGACCGCGATCAGTTCGATGTGCTAGCGGTGGCGATCAATACGGGCACGAATATCCCGAGTGTTGCGACACCAAACGGCCAAGCGGCGTTCCTGTTTCTGCTGACTTCCGCGCTCGCTCCGCTCATTCGCCTTTCCTACATGCGCATGGTCTTGATGGCATTGCCGTACGCGGTCACGATGACCTTGACCGGCCTGTTGGCGGTTACGTACCTGCTCTGACCCACTGAAAAGCAGCGCTGCGCCGCGACCGGAACCGGCCTCGGTTGCATCGCGCGAACACGGCTCGGACAATGCCCTGCACGGAGAGGTGGCAGAGCGGTCGAATGCGGCGGTCTTGAAAACCGTTAGCCCGCAAGGGCTCGGGGGTTCGAATCCCTCCCTCTCCGCCAAACATCGATTTTTCATGCGGGTTCCAGGCCGGCTACGGCAACAGTTCTACCTTGAGTTCCGCCACAAGAATTTCGGAGTCCGCATGAATTCGGCCGGCAGGCAGTAGCGTGGAGGAACGTCATGACACGACGACTCGCACTCCCTTTGGTTCTGGGGTGCATTGCATTCGGAGCGCACGCCCAAGTTCCACACATCGTCGGCAACTGGAGGCTGAACGTCGCAGCTTCTCGTGTGCCGGGGCCAACGCCGCAGACGCATGTTCGCAGCTACAGCGTCACTCCAGACGGCACCGTGATTGGCCTTGCTGTGATCGTCGATGCGGACGGCACGCCAAGCTTCTTGCAGTTCGCCGCCAAGCCCGATGGCAAGGACTACCCCGAGTTCGATGCGGGTAGCGCTGCGCAATACTCTATGGATGGCTCACCGCCTCTGGCGACCTACGCAGAGACGCCAGTCGATTCGCACACAGTTGAGTGGACCGACAAGTACGACGGCCGAGTTACGTTCAGCGGTCGGAGGTCAGTCTCGCCTGATGGTCGGACGATGACCATTACTGCGGTCGCGAAGAACGAGCGTAACGAGGCCGTCGAATTCCTCTTCGTGTTCGATCGAATCTGAGACGCCTGCGGTCGGCGACCCGCACGCGATCACCTCGACCGCGTGCGACGCAACGACATCATTTCAGGGTAGTTGTAAATCGCACTCTGCGTTGGAGGATTCAAAGCGGCGGCAACCATCGCCTCAGCAATTTCCGTCGTCCGGATTGAACGAAACTTCGCTGGCGTCACCAGCGCAAAAAGCGGTAGACCGACTGCGAGCAGCCACGGTGTGTGCCGCGATCCGAGAATCATGGCGGGACGAAAGATGCTGACGACGGCTGGGCCCTGCCTCGTCACAGCAGCTTCGGACTCACCTTTGACGCGAAGGTAGCGCGGCATGCCTGCGGCGCCGGAACCAGTGGTCCTGGCATTGATGTCGGCACCTATCGACGACATGAACGCCAAGTGCTGAACCTTTCCCGACGATTTCAGGCCTCGCGCGAACGCGGCATTGAGCTCGACATCGACGGCGCGATGCTCATCCAAGGAGAGCTTGGCCGTGCCGGCTCCCACTCCTAAGACACTGAATCCAACCACGTCACCGCCAACGTCGCGCAGCGCGTCGACGACAGCTTCAAAGAGTTCGTCCGGCTCCATGCTTGGCACCAGCCGCTCTTCCACCTGTGGACCCAATTGCAGATTGAGCGGCCGTCGCGTCATGACCAGAATCCGGCTGAAACCGCCACAGCTAACGACTTCGGCCAGGAGGGCCTGGCCAACAGAGCCTGACGCTCCCAAAATAACTGCGGTTCTACTGGCCATATTTCCTCTACGGTGCCGTAAATGCTACATCGCGAACGTAAACGAGATGACGGTCGGCTGCTCCTTCCACGCTCCGGGTCGTCGGGTAAGGCACGTCATCTGAAGCTCGAGTCGGAAAGCGTTGGTGCGAGAGCAACGGGCGCGTCCGCCATTGGCACCTCGGCCATAGGTTCGGTCGTGGTCGGTGCGCTGGCGATCGGTGCATTGGCGATTGGCGCCCTTGCGATCGGTCGCCTCGTGATCGGTCGCGCGCAAATTCGTCGTGTCGTGATCGATGAGCTCGTCGTCCGAAGGCTTCGGATCACCGAGGAACTGCAGGTACCGGACAAGCTCGAGCCGTCGCCGCATTTGGGAGAGGGTAATTAGTATTGGCGCGGTTTTGTCCGTCGATAGCTCTACGCGAGTAGTATTAGGGCTCCCCTGGGTACTTCGGAACGCAGGACAAGTATGGACACCATTGCAAGTTTGGGCCTGGTAGACACGCTCGTTGTGATCGTTGCCATCGCAGTTGCCGGAGCATTCCTGCACTGGATCTACGAGCACGTCGTGCGCTTCTTTAGCATCAGCTCTTGGCGCCGATGCCCCGAATGCGACCGAATGATCTTGCGCGAAGCCCACACGTGCGAGCACTGCGGTGTCGGCCTACGCCCCCCAGCTCATAGCCCGCACCTGCGACCGTACCCCCCCGAGAAGATGTGAGGCAGCGCTCGCGCAGCGGCGCGAGGAACCGGACTCCCTCTCCGCCAGGTTTTTCAGAACGACCGGCTTGGACTCGCTTTGAGCCAATGCCGCGAGCTGGCTAGCCGCCGTTCGTCGCCACGCCTACGCCCTCGCACCCGATGCTTGCCTCGCCGCGCTGCGCCGCGGCCATCAGCAGATCAGCCGCGTCTCGCAACGTGATCTCGCCGCGCTCACAGCGTTGCAGCACGCGCCGCATGTAAAAGCGGTTCACGCCGGCGAGTCGGACGGTCGTTCCGAAGTACACCACGATTTGGTCGCTGGTCATGGCCGAGTAATGCACGATTGATGCCACGGCCGGGATGTGCTCGCGCCAGCGGGGCGGCGGCGAAGAAAGAGCCGCCGGGGGCTCGAAATAGTTGGAAAACTCAGCCGACGATTGGAACGATCACTGCGGCGCCGGCACCGCTATCCCGCGCTGTGCGGCCACCGCTTTGTAAGCCGAGTAGTACTTATAGACGTTGCCGACGTAGTCGACCGTCTCCCGGCCGATCACTCGTGCCGCAATGATCTCGACGTTGCCGAACCACTGGTTCGGGTCGAGACCGACGGCAGCGGCTTTTTGCCGCAGCTCTATCACGCGCGCGGGCCCGGCGTTGTAAGCGGCGAGCGTCAAGAGGCCCTGGTCGAGGGTATCGATGGCGGGATCGCGGAAATAGCGATCGCGGAGAAAGTTCATGTACTTGATGCTGGCGTGAATGTTGTTCTCGAGGACTTCCACGTTGTCGATGCCGACGTTGCGGTCCGCCGCCGTGGAAGGCTTGATCTGCATGACGCCTATCGCCCCGGCTTCGCTGCGCCGAGAGTGGTCGAGCTCCGATTCCTGAAAGCCCTGCGCAACCGCAAGGAGCCAGTCGGAACCATATTGGTCGGCGTAGGCGCGGAAATGCTCCGCCATGGCTCGATACTTTTCGAGCTGCGCTGCGCTCGTCGGATTCTTGAGCCGCCGGGTGGTGCCGAGATAGCGCTGGAGCAAGACGTTGCCGAACAGCGTGCCCGCACGGTGCTTGACGACGAACGCGTCGATGATCTTCTTGATCTGCGGCGTGTCTTTGCGCAACGCCCAGGCAATCTGTCCGTCGGAGCGCAACGCCACCTGCGAGTGCACGACTAGCTGGTCATACAGCTGCGCCCAAAATTCCGCGATCGGACGCTTGCTGACCGTCGCCGGAATGATGCCGGCGTCGACCATCTGCAACACATCTTCTTCCTCGAGCCGCGCGTCGACCTCCTGGATCGAGACCGGGCGCAGTCCCGCGTTCGACAAGCGCTCGTTCAGCGCCACGAGGTCCTCGTAATAGCTGCTCGCGCGCTGCACGTGAATCTCGCTGCCGGCGAGGTCGGCCTCCGTCAGCACGGCGGGCGCGCCCTTGCCCGTGACGACGACATTCTCGATCCCACGCATCGTGGGGGCGGAGAAGTCGACGATTTCGCGGCGCAGGTCGGTGACGGTGAACGCGCCGATCGCGACGTCGCCGTAGCCTTCGGCGAGAGCCGGCAGCAGGCGGTCGCGAGTCGTCGGAATGATCACGATCTTCGGCCGCACGCGCGATCCGGGGATCAGCGGCAGCTGGCTCTCGAGCTCGCGCAGAGATTCGTAGGCAAGGCCCTTCTGCTCGGGGCCGTCGAGGTAATACAGCGTGCGGCTATACGGTACGAGCACGCGCAAGAAGCGGCGCTCGGCAAGACCGTCGTAGTCCCCGGCCCAACGCTGGTTCATGTTGAGGATGTCGGCTGCGTCGAGATCTTGAAACGGCCGGGGATCGGTGGCCGCGTCCGTGGCGCTCGAAGCGCCCGGCTCGACGTTCGGCGCGGCCTGCGCGGGAGCGGTGGTTGGCTGCGCGGCTATCTGCAACGCCGTCAGGACGACGGCAATGCCGAGAGCAAAGCATCGCATGGCGGAGACCGTCGTCGTGCGCTCGCGCGAACCGGATCTATTAGTCACACACGCCTTTGGAGGGCGATGGCCTCGAATCAGTCTCGCATCAATAACCTGCGATCGCCACAGAGGAAATGGGACCTAATCGGCAGTCTCGGCTGCGGCCGTGTCATCGCCAAAGAGGGCCCACTCGGTGTATCGAGACGAGGGGGCCTTGATCTCTTTGCGGTCCCTCAACCGCTGGATTGCTTGCTCGACTTTCTTCGCAGCGTCGGGTTCGGTGAGCCGTGAGCGGCTCTTCCGCAACAAGAGTGCTCGCGCCTCGGGCGGAACGCTGCGGCTGTCAGGACGTTTGGCGTTCGCCACCAGCTGCTGGATGGCTTCCTTCACCGACGCTTCTGCGAGTCTGTCGAAGTGGTCCAGTGCCATAGCTTCTCCACGCCGAGGAGCCGGAATTGGTCCGCCGGAAGGTTCGAGAGTACCCACCGGAGCATCGGCGCCGACAGTGTCGCACGCTTCGACGCCGCGCTCGACGCTCTACAGCACGTTCATGACGACGACATTCGAGGGCGGGCTTTCGCCGTCGCTCGACAGTGCGGTCGCGACGAAATACCACGTCGCAGGATTGAGCTGCTCGACGACGTAGCGAGTCAGGCCCGGGTTGTCCAAGGTCACGGAATTCGGGTAGTTCCCCTCCGTGAGCCCCCAGTAGATGCGATAGCCCGTGACCTTCAACGGCGTGCCATCGTCGTACATCGTCGGCGGCGTCCAGCTCAAAGTCGTGGACCCCTTGGGCCCCGTAGTCACGCCAGTGAGACCGCTTGCGCCAGAGCTCGTTGGCGCACCGCCTTCGCCTTCGCCGCCGCCACCGCCGCCACCACCGCAAGCGCCGAGCAGGACGCTCATCAGCACGGCAGCGACCGCAAGTCGGCCTGCACGCGCGTGCGCGCAGCCCAGTTTTCGATTTCGTCTCGCTTCAAACAACGCGGGTCCTCCTCCCAAAAAAAATCGTCGCCAGCGCGCGCTAGGGACTCGAGCAACGAAGGTGCCGCAATTGTTTCGGCGCCGGCGCAAGCCTGCAACCTGTCGCCCCATCGAGACACCCGGCCGCGCCGGGTGTCTCTCTCCCCGTGTGAACTGGTTCACAGTAGACTGCCGCGACCGCGAGCTCGCGGCGACGAACCAGGGGCGATGAATGCGAAGACGAGGCGCGATACGTCGGTTCTTGCCGGTCTGTGTGATGGCCGTCACAAGTGTCGTCCTCGCCCAAGACGCCGGAGTGTTCGGCGCACGGCTCGACTGGGTGCCGATCAGCGGCGCCGAGCGCAACGACGTCTCCGGTAGCGGCTCGATCCGCGCGACGTTGACGCGCTCGCGCCTCGAGATCGCCGGCTGCTTCGAGGGACTTCCGGCCGCCGCGACACGCGCGAGTCTTCATCGAGGCGTCGCGACGGGCGCGCGCGGGCCCGCGATCGCCGAGCTCACGGTCACGGCAAACGCTGCCGGCACGTTGTCCGGCACCGTCGACTTGAGCCGCGAGCAACGCGACGCGCTGCTCGCGGGACACCTCTATATACAGCTGCACGCGCAGCGCGGCGTTGCACCGGATAACGCCGTGCTCTGGGGCTGGCTGCTGGCGAGTCAAGCAACTTCGACCTGCGCGGCCGCGCGCTGAGCAAAGGATGAATGCGATGACATCGATCCTGTGCAGAGCCGTGCTTCTTGCGCCCGTCGCGTTAGCCGCGGCACCGGCGTTCGCGTTCACCGCCGAGCAAGCCGCCGCCGGCCGCGCGGCGTACGAGCAAACCTGTGTCGCCTGCCACGGCTCGAATCACCGCCAGTTGCCGAACGCGCTGCTGGCCGGCGACGAGTTCCTCGGCCGCTGGGGCAATCGCCCGACGAGCGATCTGATTGCGCAGGCACGTTCGACGATGCCGCCCGACAACCCGGGCGGCCTTCCGGCTGAAGCCTACGCGAACGTCGTCGCGTACTTGCTGCAAGCGAACGGCGGCGCGCCGAGCGACAACGCGATCGACGCGAGCACGACGGCGCGTATCGGCCAAGGCCTCACGGGGCGAGCTCCCGCGGCGGTCGCAGCCGCGGCAGCGCCGAGCGCAGCGGCCGCGCCGACGGGCGTCATCGTCGCGGGCACGGTGCCGAGCTTCACGCCGGTCACCGACGCGATGCTGCGCAGTCCCGACGCCGAAGACTGGCTCATGCTGCGCCACGACTACAGCGCGACGAGCTACAGCCCGCTGACGGAGATCACGGCCGACAATGCGCATCAGCTTCGGCTCGCCTGGATCTGGCCGATGCGCGACGGCGGCACGAACCAACCCGCGCCGCTCGTGCACGACGGCACGCTGTATCTCGCGAACACGGGCGGCATCATCCAGGCGCTCGACGCGAAGACGGGCGATCTGATCTGGGAGCACCACGTCGGCGCCGATATCGCGCCGCGCGGCATCACGCTGTACCGGAACATGCTGATCTTCCAGAGCGCCAGCGAATGGGCCGTTCGGCCGCAGGCTGCCCGACTGATCGCCCTCGACGCGAGCACGGGCGAGCCCGTCTGGAGCGCGGAGATGCCCAATGTCTACGCGACGAACAGCGGCCCGATCGTCGCGAACGGCCTGCTGATCCAAGGCGGCGGCACGTGCACGGTCTACGAAGAGACGAAGTGCTCCATCAGCGCCTACGACGCCGCGACCGGCGAGCAGCGCTGGCTCTTCCGCACGATCGCGCTCGACGGCGAACCCGGCGGCGAGAGCTGGGGCGGGTTACCGGACCTCTATCGCGCCGGCGGCGAGGCGTGGATCACGGGCAGCTACGACCCCGAGCTGAATCTCACGTACTGGGGCACGGCGCAAGCGAAGCCGTGGATGCCCGCGAGCCGCGGCATGGACACGACCGACGTCGCGCTCTACACGAGCTCGACGCTGGCGCTGAACGCGACGACGGGCGAGCTCAAATGGCACTACGCGCATGCACCCGGCGAAGCGTTCGATCTCGACGTCGTGTTCGAGCGCGTGCTCGTCGACGCCGGCGCGCAGAAGCTCGTGTTCTCCGTCGGCAAGGACGGCGTGCTGTGGAAGCACGATCGGCGCACCGGCGAGTACCTCGGGCACAAGGAGACCGTGTTCCAGAACGTCTGGGCGAGCTTCGATCGCGAGACGGGCCGGCCGCGGTATCGCGCCGACATTCTCGAGAGCAAGGTCGGCGAATGGATCGACGCATGCCCGAGCACGGCCGGCGGCAAGAACTGGCACGCGATGAGCTTCCACGCCCCGACGCGGCAGCTGATCGTTCCCCTGAGCCAGAGCTGCGTGTCGCTGCGCGCGCAGGCCATCGAGCAGGTGCCGGGCGGCGGCAGCGGCGGCGGCGCCGATCGGCGCTTCTATACGATGCCGGGCACGAACGGCAACGTCGGCAAGCTCGCCGCGTTCAACGTCGACACGCTCGAGCAGACGTGGTCGCTCGAGCAGCGAGCGTCGTTCATGACGTCCGTGCTGTCGACGGCCGGCGGCGTCGCGTTCGCCGGCGATCTCGACCGCAGCTTCAAGGGCGTCGACGTGCGCGACGGCACAATCGTCTTCGAGACGCGGCTCGCGACCTCGGTGCAAGGCTTCCCGATCAGCTTCGCCGTCGACGGCAAGCAGTACATCGCTGTGGCAACGGGCTTGGGCGGCGGCAGCCCGCGCGGCGTGCCGGCGACGATCACGCCGGAGCTGCGCCCGCCAAACCGCGGCCACGCGCTGTACGTGTTCGCGCTCCCCTGAACGACCCGCGGCGGTGGCACAATTCAACCCACGACTACGCGAGGAAAAAGCCATGGCCAAAGGCAGCTGTTTGTGCGGGAAGATCACCTACGAGGCCGCGGAGATCGGGGCGACAATCACGAAGTGCCACTGCACGATCTGCCAAAAGCTGAGCGGCTCTGCGTACGGCGACTACACGACCGCGCCGGTCGGCAGCTTCAAGTGGACGAGCGGCGAGACGCTTCTCAAGAAATTCGAAAGCTCGCCCGGGAACTTTCGTAACTTCTGTTCCGTCTGCGGCACTCACATGCCGACTGGCCACCCGTCGATGGGCATCTATTTCATTCAGCCCGGTACGCTCGATAGCGACGAGACGCTAGCCGAGGCCGCACATATGTTCTTGCGGTCGAGTCCCCCCTGGCACAAGCGGCAGCAGGGGCTCGCGGAATTTCAGGAGTATCCCTCGAGCGTTTAGATGCGAGATCACAGAAACGTGTAGGTGAAGCCCACGGACACGAGGTCCGCGTTGTCGTCGTCGAATTCGAAGCGCTCGTATTCGAACCGCAGCGCGAAGCTCCCGACGCGAAACTGGGCACCGGCGCCGTACGTAGGGTCGCTGCCGTCCGCGTCCTGTGAAGCGGAAATCTGCGTCTCGGACTCCCAGCTGGCGTAGCCGACGCGGGCGAACAAATCGACGAGCGGCAGCGCGAGGAAACCGACCGCCGACACGGACACGGCCTGCGAATCGATCTGCGCATGCGTGGGACAACCAATGCACCCCAGGGACACGGCTAACGGCGCCACTGTTTCGCCGAGATCGACGTAGTTCGCCTCGATCGCGAACGAGTCGAGCGGGCGGAAGCCGACGATCCCTTTGAAACCACTATCGTCGTCCGCGTCGCCACCGACGAGCCCACCGAGCTCGTAATCGGACGATACGTCCGAGGCCGCCAGGCCGAGGTAAAAGCCGTTGTCGGCCGCCAGCGCTGCGCCGGGCGCGAGGATCGAGACCGAGAGCAGCAGACTGCGCCAATAGGCGCGTGTGCGTAGCGAGCATTCCATTGCCAGCACCTCTGTTCCGTGAGGATGGCCCTAGTGTAGGCCACCGCGGGGTGACCGGGCGTAAGCATCGTCCACGAAAATGTGAACTCGTTCGCGGCGCCGCAGCCGTACAATCGGCGCGGAACCTCAACCGCGAGACCGTCATGTCAAATAGGCCTGGCCACGTCGGCATCCTGCTGGGAGCACTGTTCTTCGCACCGGCGTCTGCGCAGGAAGTCGCGCTGTCGTTCACGGCCGCGCAGGTCGAGCAAGGTCGCACCGTTTACAACTCGACGTGCGCGACGTGCCACGGCGCGAACTTCGACGACGGCCCGCTCGCGGCGCCGCTCAAAGGCGACGCGTTCATGCGCAAGTACGGCGGCAAGCCGGCGCGCGCGCTGTTCGACGTGCTGCGCACGACGATGCCGACGGGCAATCCGGGCTCGCTATCGGCCGACACGTATGCCGCGCTGGCGGCGTTGATCCTGGCGCAGAACGACATCGTTCCCGGCGCGACGCCGCTGCCTGCCGACCCGCAGGCACTCGCCGCCATGCAGGTGCCCGCCGGCGGCTTCAGCTTCATGGCGTTCTCGCCGTACACGGCGCGGCCCGCCGTGGACCGGCCGACGCCGCTCGCCGGCTTCAACGCCGTCACCGACGACGCGATCGCGGCGCCGCCGGCCGGCGACTGGCTCGGCTGGCGCCGCAGCTACGACGCGCAAGGCTTCAGCCCCTTGCGGCAGATCGACACGCGCAACGTCGAGAACCTGCGGCTCGCCTGGAGCTGGACGCTGCCTGCGGGCTCCGCCGAGAGCGTACCGCTCGTGCGCGACGGCACGATCTTCGTGCAAGCGTACGGCGACATCGTGCAAGCGCTCGACGCGCGCACGGGCGACTTGCTCTGGCAATACACGCACACGCTCGAGGACGGCGCCTCGCCGTTTCACAAGCGCGGCCTCGCGCTGCACGGCAATCGCCTGTACCTCGGCACGTCCGACGTGCACGTCGTTGCACTCGACGTCGCGACGGGCGAGGTCGTTTGGGACACGACGGTCGGCGACTTTCGCCGCCGCGAAGGATTGAACGGCGGACCGCTCGTCGCGCGCGGCAAAGTCATGATCGGCACGACCGGCACCGGCGTGGCGGCGCGTTTCGGCGGGCCGCAGATCGTCGGTCTCGACGAAGAGACGGGCGCCGTCGCATGGCGGCTCGGCACGATCGCGAAACCCGGCGAGCCCGGCGACGAGAGCTGGAACGGCATCCCGTTCGAGGAGCGCAGCGGCGCCTCGATCTGGACGCCGGGCAGCTACGATCCCGCGACCGGCCTCGCCTACTTCGGCACCGGCAATACCTACGACACGGGCCCGCTGCTGAAGCCGAACGCGCCTGGGCTCACGAGCGACGCGCTGTACACGAACTCGACGCTGGCCGTGAATCCCGACACCGGCGCGCTCGTCTGGCACTTCCAGCATTTCCCCAACGATCAATGGGATCTCGACTGGGCGTTCGAGCGGCAGATCCTCGACCTGCCCGTGAACGGCACGACGCGCCGCGTCGTGCTGACGGCCGGCAAGATCGGCATCTACGACGCCGTCGACGCGCGCACGGGCGAGTTCGTGTTCTCGATCGACCTCGGCTTGAACAACATCGTCACGGAGATCGATTCGCGCACCGGCGAAAAGCATGTCGATCGCAGCCTCTATCCCGACGGCACCGTGCAGCTCGTGTGCCCGCACGGCGCGGGCGCGAAAAACTTTCTACCCGGCGCGTACATCGCCTCGCGTCGCGTCGTCGTCGTGCCGCTCAACGAAGCGTGCATGGACCTCTTCCCCGTCCCCGGAGGCGGCCGCGGCGGACTGTCGTCGGGCGTGAACTGGGGTATCCGGCCGCGACCCGGCGACGACGGCAACTACGGCCGCCTGCAGGCGATCGACCTCGCGACGCGCGAGACGGTGTGGACGACGCGCCAGCGCGCGCCGCAAACCTCGGGCGTGCTCGCAACCGCCGGCGAGCTCGTGTTCGCGGCCGCGTTCGACCGAGGGTTTCGCGCCTACGACGCGCGCGACGGCCGGCAGCTGTGGGAGACGCGCTTGAACGACGTCTCGAGCTCGAGCCCGATCAGCTACGCCGCGGGCGGCAAGCAATATGTCGCGATCGTCGTCGGCGAAGGCGGCTTCCACGCACGCAGCTTCGCGCCGCTCGTGCCGGAATTCCGCAGCCCGCCGAATCGCGGCGCGTCGCTGTGGGTGTTTGCGCTGCCGGACTAACGACTCTTCGTCAGGACGACTTCGGAGTGGCATTCCAGCCGTGAAAGGCCGTACGATCATTGCGCCGATTCGATCGATGGCGAGAGCTGGGTTCCACAAGGGAGCAG
>Ga0190271_10001073_pt1 | contig 15114 bp, 15 predicted proteins | sample Popmic356T_FD_133747 | JGI IMG/M metagenome (GOLD analysis project Ga0190271, IMG submission 133747) | Populus adjacent soil microbial communities from riparian zone of Weber River, Utah, USA - 356 T | ecosystem: Environmental > Terrestrial > Soil > Riparian zone | place: USA: Utah | collected...
GTGTGGTCCTGATGGCATCGTCTCACGCACCTCCGGGTTTCTCTAGAATTGTTCGGCGGGCTCATCGTCGGGATGTCGAGAACGGGCGATCGGCTCCGACTTCCCTATGAAACGCCGAGAAGGCGACTCAAAGGAGGAGCGACATGAAGTTCATGCTGATGATGAATGCGCCGAGCGGAAACGGGGACTGGGGAATCTCGAAGTGGGCGCCGGAGGACCTCAAGGCGCATATCGGTTTCATGAAGACGTTCACGAGTGGACTGGCCGAGTCCGGCGAGCTCGTGGGTGCTGAGGGACTTGCGATGCCGGCGCAGGCCAAGCTCGTGCGCGCAAGCAAGGATCGCCGCCCCATCACCGACGGCGTCTTCCCCGAGTCGAAAGAGTTCCTCGCGGGCTACTGGATCGTCGACGTGGACAGCCCGGACCGCGCTTATCAGATCGCGGCAGAGGCGTCAGCCGCGCCAGGTAAAGGCGGCGCGCCGCTGAACATGCCGATCGAGGTGCGCGAAGTGATGAGCGCGCCGCCGGTCGAAGTGTGACGCGACGATCGCCGGAGTTCACCCACGAGAACCTGCTGCGTGAACTGACACCGCAGGTTCTCGGCGCGGTGATCCGTCGCTTCGGCGACTTCAGCGCAGCGGAGGATGGCGTGCAGGAGGCGCTGCTCGCTGCGGCATTGCAGTGGCCGAAAGAAGGACTCCCGGAGAATCCGCGCGGCTGGCTGATTCAAGTCGCAGCGCGGCGAGTGACCGATCATCTCCGCAGCGAAAGCGCCCGTCGTCGTCGCGAAACGGTCGCGACGACAGATCCCTCGCAGAGCGCGTTGCCGGCATCCATCGGTGTGCCGTCGCTCGCAGGCTTTCTGTCGAGGGAGGAAGAAGATGACACCCTCGTTCTTCTGTTCATGTGCTGTCATCCTTCACTCACGTCATCGTCAGCAGTCGCGTTGACGCTTCGCGCTGTTGGTGGTCTGACAACCGCAGAGATCGCGAGAGCGTTTCTCGTCCCTGAATCGACGATGGCGCAGCGGATCAGTCGCGCGAAGCAGACCATCAAGTCGTCTGGCGTGCCGTTCAGTATGCCGACACGCGACGAGCGCGCGGAACGGCTGACCGCCGTCCTGCACGTGCTCTATCTGATTTTCAATGAGGGATACACGAGCTCGTTCGGGAAGAGCCTTCAGCGCACCGAGTTGTCGAGCGAAGCGATACGACTGGGCAGGGCGTTGCATCAACTGTTGCCGGACGAATCAGAAGTCGCAGGGTTGCTGGCGCTGATGCTGCTCACAGATGCGCGTCGCCCCGCGCGAACCGGACCCGATGGTGAATTGATTCCGCTCGACAAGCAGGATCGATCGCTCTGGGATCAGAGAGCGATCACGGAAGGTGTCGCGCTGATTTCCACTACGCTCGCAAACGGCGCGATCGGGCCGTATCAACTGCAGGCTGCGATCGCGGCGGTACACGACGAAGCGAAGACTTCTGGCGACACAGACTGGCCGCAGATCCTGGCGCTGTATGGATTATTGAAACGGATGTCTGACAACCCGATGGTGGCGCTCAATCACGCGATCGCTGCAGGCATGGTGCATGGCCCGCGTGCTGGGCTCGAGCTCTTAAAGACTCTCGACGCAGACGAGCGACTTGCTGGTCACTATCGCATCGATGCCGTCCGCGCGCATCTGCTCGAGAGAGCAGGCGACCTGGACGCAGCCGTCGAGCACTATCGCGCGGCAGCCAATCGCACGACGAGCATCCCTGAGCGCGACTATCTCCTCACGCAGGCGGCGAGACTTTCAAGGCGGGCCTGAAGGCCCGCCTCTACCGGTACCACGTAGCGGCGGGTCTTTAGACCCGCCGTGTGTATCAATAAAACCCGATACCGCGACCCATGATGCCGACGCCTGACCACAGCAGGACAGACACCACCGCCACCGCTTTCGCCATCATGGAATTCGCGCGCGCGTCGTCGCCCAGCGCAATCCGCTGACGGACGAAGAACGTGAAGAGCAGCGCCGCCACCAGGAAGTACATCTTCAGGCGAAACGCTTCGTTGAAGTAGTACTTCGAGTCAGCCAGCGACGCCAACAGCGGAATCCCGGTGAGGAACATCGTGATGATGCTGCCGATCAGCCAGGGCCGCGCTTCAGCGGCAATCTCGCTCACGCGCTGACGAGGAAACACCCACCCCAGCATGCGCAAGTCGACGACGAGCACGGCACCTCCGATCACGGCGAGCGCAAGCAGATGCACCGCCTCGAACGCGGCAAACGCCCACAACGAATTGTTGACGGATGTGCCAAGCCACGAGTGCTCGGCCCACAGAAAGAGGGACTCCATGAGTGCTCCTAGACGAGTGGTGAAAACCAGTTGTACGCAACGAAGCGGCCGGTGACGACGATGACCGCCCAGAGGCCAATCGAGATCGCACCGGCGAGCTTCGCTGCACGCGGCGTGACGACTGCCGTGTCCCAGTCGACGAGCTTCCGCTCGATGCCGAGGTGGAACGCCATGGCGTTGAGCAGCGCCAGGAACAGGCCGAGGGCCTTGATACGGAAGAAGATGTTGCCGAAGAAGCGAACCGGATCAGAGGCGAAGAGCAGCAATCCGCTGAGCACCATCAGCATGGCGCCCATGGTGATCCATGGGATGAGTCGTGCCCACACTTCCGACACGGCAACACGACGCAACGTGATGCCGAGCAGCCGCAGATCCCAGAGCAGCAGCAGGCCGACGAAAATGCACAGGCTGAGCACGTGGACCGATTCGATGATGGGATAGATGTAAGTCGACTCGCGAATGCCGATGCTGAACGGCGTCTCCGCGAGCCACTGACAGAATGAAAGCAGCGTCGACATACGTCGAGCGTAGGACGACGCGAGCGGCGTGTACCTGAAGTCTTCTTAAATTCTTTGTCAGATGATCGCTGTCTGACGGAAACCTGAAGATTGGTTCAGGAAAGCAGAAGGCGCTGATCGAAGACTGGACGTTTGCTGCCGATGAGCACGTCCCACCACTGGAAGTGCATCGCCATCAGGTGATCGAGCTCACGCGTGTCGGCACTCGGCTCGCCCTGATCGATCGTTGGCATGCAGTACGCGGCATGAGGTGCGGCCTCGAGCATATGCTGCACTCCAGCTGAAAAGCCGCGGCCGGCGTAGGCGATACAACCGACCATTGGAAGTGATCTCAGATCTTCGAGCGCATATGGGATCTTTTCGTCGACTGTGCCTTCGACATCCTGGTATTTGCACTCGATCGCGAACGCTTGATTCGTGCGTTCGCACACACAAAAAACATCAATGCGGCGATTCTTGCCGATGATGGACTTGCCGACACTGATCTCCCGATACACTTTCAATCCGCGGTCTTCGAAGCGCCGCGACACGTAGAAGGCCACGAGGTCCGCGTACGCCGCACCGGTCATCGTCTTGAACCCATGATCGCGAAGAGGCCGGGCTCAGTCGTTGATGCCGTGACGTCGGCTTGCGTGCCTTCTCCATGCTGGCGCAGCCGCTGTCCCGTCAACTGGACCGCTTCCGGATTGAGATCGGTGCCGATGAATCGTCGCCCCAGCCTCACGGCCGCAACGCCCACGCTGCCGGATCCCATGAACGGATCGGCGACAACGTCGCCTGGCTGCGAGCTCTGGCCGATGATGACCTCAGAGACCGCGACAGGTTTCTCAGCCGGATACCCGCGATGGATGCGCGGTTCGGCGATGATGTCGGCCACACCCAGATCTTTCAGACGCCGCTTGCCCTTCTCGAAGAAGAGGATGAACTCGTAACGCGCCCGGTAGTGATACCCCATGCCGATCGTCTTCTTGTCCCACACCAGCGGCTTCCAGAACTTGAAGCCGGCCCGCTCCGCCTCGGGCTTGGCGATGAACATCGTCTCGGCGTCGCAGAACAGATAGAAGTGGGTGTCGGGCTTGAGAACGCGAAACACTTCGGCGAACAGTTCGCCAAAACGCTCGTTCGGGAACACGCGAAACCAATCGTTGCTCGAGGACTTGCTGTGCTTCAGGCGTGTCGTCGTCCCGACGGCGCGATGCTTCTCGAGCGACTCGTATGCCGGATCGGTGACGACCAGATCCACGGATTCGGCTTTCAGCTCGCGCAGCCAGTTGACGGCATCGAGCGCAGCGAGCTCGAAGAGAGGCTTCACGGAAGGCATTATAAGGCTCGGGATTCAGGATTCGGGACTCGGGACTCGGGGCCCGGGATCCGGTGTTGGTTCATTGTTCTCAGTCAGTGTTGCGCGTGTATGTGACAGAGCAGGTCACACGCGTGCACCGGCCTCTTCGTCCAGTAACACGAGCGGCCGTTGCGCGCGGCGAAGGACGAGAGACACGGGAAGCTCTGGATTTTTCTGTTTCAGCGCGTCCCGCATCACGGCTGCTTTCGATTTGCCGAGGGCCATCACGATCACGCGCTCGGCGCCTGTCAGCACCGGCAGCGTCAAGGTGAGCCGGCGTGGCGGTGGCTTCGGTGCGTCGACGATCGGCAGAGCCAGTCGATGTTCCTCTGAAAGCGCCGAGTGTCGAGGAAAGAGCGACGCGACGTGTCCGTCAGGGCCAACGCCCAACAACACCAGATCCAAACGAGGCGTCTTGCCAAGCACGCGAACGAGCTCGTCGCCGTAGGCAACTGCTGCTGCGTTGAGATCCGGATGGTCTGCGCGCATCGGATGGATCGACGAGAGGCTCGCGCCCGACTTCCGAAGCCAGAGCGAGTCCGCCAATCCGAAGTTCGAGTCGGGTGAAGACGCAGGCACCGCTCGCTCGTCCACCCAGAAGATGTGCGTGACATCCCAGTCGAAGAGGACGGTCGCGAGCATAGGGAAGCCGTGAGTGCCGACGGATCCGCCAGGCAGCGCCATCGCGAAAATCCCGCGGCGGAATCTGGCGTGCGCGGCCTCGACACTGACATCAGCAGCGAGGCGGTCGAGCAGTTGCTTGATCGGGGCGACCAGGATGTCGGGATGCATTATTTCGTCACGAGTTGTGGCTCTGATGCTGCCGTTGGCATCCAACCGCCAATGTCTTCGACGAGAGTGTTGGCCTCGTCCGGTCCCCAGCTTCCGCATTCGTACATCGCCAGTGGATTCGGCGCGCTCAATACAGGGTCGACGATCGCCCAGGCGGCTTCGACGACATCCTGTCGAGCGAAGAGCGTGGCGTCTCCCGTCATGGCGTCGCCGAGCAGCCGCTCGTACGGACCGAGCCGGGTGCCTTGACCCTGTGCTGCCGTCGCAACGACCGACAGTGTCACTGGATCACCGGTCATGCCTTCTCCTGGACGCTTCGCCGACGCGCCGATATCGATGGCCACGTTCGGCGCCAACGTAAACCTCACGTAGTTGTCGCCGTGCGACGTCTCTCGAAACACGACGGGTGGTGCTTCCTTCAAGTTGACGACGATCTCGGTCGAGGTCGTGTGCAGACACTTGCCGGCGCGCACGTAGAACGGGACACCTTGCCATCGCCACGAGTCGACGAAGAGGCGCATGGCCACGAACGTGGGTACCTGTGAGTCCTTCGCGACGCTAGGCTCGTTGCGATAACCGCGGAACTGACCGATGACGACATCGGAGGCCGAGAGCTGTCTCACCGTTCTCAGGACCTTGGCCTGTTCGTCGCGCACAGCTTCGTGATACGTCGAGGAAGGCGCCTCCATCGCGAGGTAGCTCACGATTTGAAGCAGGTGATTCTGCACGACATCGCGGATGACGCCGGTCTCCTCGTAGAAGGCGCCGCGGCCCGCCACGCCGAAGTTCTCAGCCATCGTGATCTGCACGTGATCGACGTAGTGACGATTCCAGATCGGCTCGAGAAACGCGTTCGCGAATCGGAAGTACAGGATGTTCTGCACCGCTTCCTTCCCGAGGTAGTGATCGATGCGGAAGATCGCTTCTTCAGGAAAGACCGCCCGCAGCGTCGCGTTCAGTGAACGCGCGGACTCGAGATCCCGGCCGAAGGGCTTCTCGATGACCACACGGGCGCCGCGCGCCGTGCAACCCGTTTCGGTCAGATGCGTCACGACCGCAGGAAACGCCGTCGGTGGAATGGCCAGGTAATAGAGGGGCCGCTGCGCGTTGCCAAGCGCCTCGCGAAGACGCTGGAACGTGGTGGAGTCGTTGTAGTCACCAGAGACGAGCTGGAACAGGGCAGCAAGCTTGTCGAATGCCGACTGCTCGAAGCTGCCGTCGGCAATGAGGCTGGCACGCGCCCGTTCGATCAGGTTGTCGAGTGTGCCCGAGCGTGCGACGCCGATCACCGGGACCGTCAGCCGCCCGCGATGCACCAGCGCTTGAAGAGCGGGAAAGATCTTTTTGTATGCGAGATCGCCCGTGATCCCGAAGATCACGAGCGCGTCAGAACGTTCCTTCATGATCGTGTCGACGACCGGCTGCATCACGATTTCTCCGCGTGCCCGCCGAAGCCCCACCGCATGGCCGAGAGCACACGATTCTGGAAGTCGGCCTCGCCACGAGAGGCGAAGCGCTGAAACAGCGCGGTCGCGAGTACCGGTACCGGTGCACTCACGTCGTTCGCGGCGGCCAGCGCCCAACGACCTTCACCGGAGTCAGATACGCGACCCGCAAACTTGTCGAGCGATCCGTTCTGCTCGAATGCGAGCGCCGTCAGGTCGAGCAGCCACGAGCTGATCACACTGCCGTGCCGCCACACCTCGGCGATCGAGGCGAGGTCGAAGTCGTAGCGATAGTGCTCGGGATGGCGAAGCGGGGTTGTTTCGGCGTCGTGCTCAACCGAGGTCTTTCCCGCGTTCGCATGTTCGAGGACGTTGAAACCTTCGGCATAGGCCGCCATGAGCCCGTACTCGATTGCGTTGTGAATCATCTTCACGAAGTGACCTGCGCCGGGAGGGCCGCAGTGGAGATAGCCGCGCGAGGCGGTGGTGCTGCCTGAGCTTGGTCCGCCTGACGCCCCGCCGGGAGACAGCGCGGCAAACATCGGATCCAGTCGTGCGACGACGTCCTCATCACCACCGATCATCAGGCAGAAGCCGCGCTCGAGTCCCCACACGCCACCGCTGGTGCCCATGTCCACGTAGCGGATGCCGCGTGGTGTCAGGCGTGCGTGACGGGCGATGTCGTCCTGAAAGAGCGAATTGCCTCCGTCGACGACGACGTCCTGCGGTCGAAGGAGAGGAACCAGCTCATCGAGCAGCGCGTCAACGGCCCCGACTGGGACCATCACGCACAGTACGCGCGGCGTCGAGAGTCGGGCCACGAAATCGGCAAGCGAAGTGGCGCCGGTCGCGCCCTCGGAGACGAGTGTGTTGACGGCGTTGGAGGAGCGGTCGAAGACGACCAGAGAGTGGCCGGCGCGCATGAGCCGCCGCACCATGTTCGAGCCCATGCGGCCCAGCCCAATCATTCCGATCTGCATACCTTCTCCTGCGAGAGGAAAAGGCCAGTATAAGTCTCAGTTCGGAAGTGTTGGTCAGCGTTGCAGCAGGTGTGCGTCGCCGTAGCCGGGAAGATCACGAATGCGCGAGAGATCACGCGCGGCGGCTTGCGCATTTTCGTAGCCATCGACGCGAATCTGGAGCACGAGTCCGCGGGGAGGGCCGAGATTGAACTCCACCGCACGTGCGCGAAAGCCTGCCTTGCCGAGCTCCGTCACAAGACGGTCCGCGCGGTTCCGGCTCGTGAACGAGGCGACCTGAATCGAATAAGTGCCGTCATTCGCCCGTACGGTCGCAGGCGGCGCCGCTGACGCCGCCACCTCGCTGGCGATTGTCTGCACGGGCGGCAATGTGGGTTGGAATGACGTCCACTGCGGCCGCGCCGGCAACGTCGCCGCATCGAGGTCGACAGACTGCGCCTGGTAATACAGAAAGCCAGCCACGATGCCACCGGCGATTGCGAGCCCCAGGATCGGCAACGCCAGCGCGACGCGCTTCGAGCGCGAGGCGCTCAGCGGGCCGGCGAGGTCGGCTTCCGCCGCGAACTCGGACAGGATCTGCGGCGAGCTCGAGAGGTGTGTCACCGGCATCGACGAGGCCTTCATGATCTCGATGGCCGGAGGAGGAGCCGCCGGTGCCGCCGCCGGCTTCTTCACCTCGGCGGGCAATTCGACGCGGGTCACTTCTGCTTCCGCCACCGGTGCTTCGAGCCCGAGTGACGTGATCGCCTCGTGAATCAGCGACGGCTCGATGAGCATCGCGCGACTCGTGTAGCCGCGCTGAAGCGCTCGATCGCAAATCAGATTGATCAGGCGCGGTACACCTCCGGATGCCTTGAAGATCGTGCCGATGGCGCTATCGGAGAACTGAACGTGACTGCCACCCTCGCTCGCGATATCGAGGCGATGACGGACGTACTTGCCAACGTCGGTCAGTCCGAGTGCAGTGAGCTCGCAGCGCACGGAGACTCGCTGATCGACCTGCCGCATCTGCGGCATCTTGAGGTGATCTTTGAGCTCGGGCTGGCCGACGAGCACGACCTGCAGCAGCTTCTCGCGCTGTTCGAGGTCCGAGAGGATGCGGATTTCCTCGAGGAGTGCGAGCGGCAGGTTCTGCGCTTCGTCGATGATCATGACGGCGAAGGCCTGCAGCGGGACGAGCGAATCGAGGAACTCGTAGAGCGGGTAGCTCAGATCCGGGCGTGACGCGCCCGCAAGGCTGCCGCGTTTCAGATCGGCGAGCGAGACGACGCCGAAGTCCACGAGCAGCATCTTGAGCAGGTCTTCGCGCGACACGAACGGGTCCGGCACGAAGGCCGTGAATGTCCGTCGATCGAGATGCTGCAGCACCGATCGGATCAGCGTGGTTTTGCCCGTGCCGATCTCACCGGTCAGGACGATGAGCCCTTCGCGCCGGCGAATGCCGGTCAGCAGTTCTTCGAACGCCGGAGCGTGCGCGGGACTGCGATAGAGAAAGCGGGGATCGGCCGAGAGGCTGAACGGCTTTTCCCTGAGGCCGTAGTGCGGCTCGTACGTCAGCGAGGGGGAAGGACTGGAGGGCACGACGTGTCCCTGCAGCTCGAACGGTCCCGGGGTGGACCTGGCTGCCCATTCCGACCCGAAGGTCACTTTCGGCATCTGCTGACTCACGGCCTGCCCCTTGATCACCGGCGGATCTGGTTACCCGCGGTTGCTCTGGATATCGGCGCGAATGAGTCGTCACTGCACGGGATTCGGGACTCGGGATTCGACTTACGTTTCTGGCAGGCTCCTCGCCAGACCGTGAAGCACCTGACCTAGTCGAGCTGCGAACTCGGTCACTGGCTCAATACGTCGGATGTCCACGAACCCCAGACGGTGTGCGAGTTCTAACTGCGTTTCACACTCAGCCTGGGAGCCCAAAGCCCTGACCACGTAGTGGCGATAGGCACGCGTCCCTTGGCGATGGCCTTCCGCAACCAACGAAGGGATGCTGACAGCAGCCCGACGAAGTTGCGAGGTCAAGCCGAAGCGTTCATCTCGCGGGAAGAATCGAGTTAGCGAGTAAACGTCCTCAACGAACGACATTCCCAGTTGCCATGCCTCGAGGTCGCGATACGAAAGAATGGTTTGCATGTGCGCGACACACGCAAGATTCTTGCGGACTCTGTTTCTTCGTAAACGCAGCGGCGAAGCGAAATTCGATGGAGTTCCGGCCTCGCGGTTCCGGGCGCGAGTCAGCAATTAGTGCAACTCGAGCCCCCGAACCCCCGAATCCCGAATCCCGAGTCCCGAGCCGCGACTCACCGTCCAAAGATGATGTGTTCACTCTTGAACAGTCCGGTCGTGATTCGGATCAGAATCGCGCTGGCGAGCAGGCAGGTACCTGCCGACGTGAGAAACGCCGTCGCGTCGGGGACGCGCCCGCCGAGGACGTCGGTCAACAGAATGTAAGGCCCGAGCATCGGGATGGCGTAGGTCCACGCGGCATTGCCGATTGGATAGAGCGCTGACATGACGCCGGGCAGCATCGGCCCGAGAATCAAGACGCCCATGTAGGTCTGCGCTTCTTTGAACGAACGCGCGAGGGTCGCGACCGCAGCCTGCAGTGCCGCCGTGAACAGGCACATCGGCCCGACGGCGAGCAGAATCGGACCCACGTGCTGCGGACCGATCTCGAGACGGATGCCCATGTCCTCGAGTCTGAGCAGCCGGGTGAGTTGAGCGCACAACACCGTCGTCAGGCACACGCTGACGATTGCCGCGAGCGTCGCGGCCATCCACTTGCCCGCGACGAACGCGACCCGCGGCGCGGGATTGACCAGCAGCGGCTCGAGCGATCCGCGCTCACGCTCGCCTGCGGTCGAGTCCGTCGCGATCTGCATCCCGCCCACGAAGCCGGCGACCATGATGAACATCGGAATGAACGTCAGGATCTGCGCGGCGCGCTGTTGCGCAGTAGAGACTTCGATCTCTTCGACCGCGAGCGGCCGCACAGCGGCCGGGCTGACGCCGCGCATGATCAGGCGCAGGCTGCTGATCTCAGCCGCGTACTGTTGCAAGAGGATTTGCACTCTCTGCACGGATGGTCGCACGTCGTTACGTGAGCTGTCCGCGACGAGTTGCAGCGGCGCGGGGCGCGACGATCGGAACCGCTCTGCGAAGTCGTCAGGCACGATCACCACGACAGCCTCGCGTTGTTCACGCACGGCTCGCTCTGCTTCGACCGGCCCCTCGACGACGTGCACGCCGCCTTGCTGATTGAGCCAGTTGACCAGCGCGGGCGCGCGGTGCATGCCCACGACGGGAATGCGCACCAAATCGGCATCGCGCTGCCGATCGGCAAGCTTGTTCATCATGAAGCCGATGAGGACCGGGCCGATCACCACGCTGAAGAGGATCGACCACAGCGCTCGTCGATCGCGAAGTGAATCCCTCAGCTCCTTCCGGCAGACGATGAGCGTCTGACGCAATGTGCGCGTCGCGCTCATTCGTGTACTCCTCGATCGAGGCCGGTGAGCGCAACGAATGCATCCTCGAGATTCTGACAACCGGTTTGGTGACGAAGTTCGTCGGGCGTGCCCTGGGCGACGACGCGTCCCGCTGTGATCACGACAATCGAGTCGCAGAGCGCCGACACTTCCGTCATGACGTGGCTCGAAAACAGCACGCAGCGACCCTGGTCGCGCAGCCGTCGGACAATGGCGCGCACAGCGCGCGTGCTCATCACGTCGAGGCCGTTGGTGGGTTCGTCGAGCAGCACATTCTGCGGGTCGTGCACGAGCGCGCGAGCCAACGCCACCTTCGTGCGCTCGCCGTGCGAGAAGCCGGCGGTGCGCCGATCCGCGATCGCGCGCATGTCGAGCAGGTCGAGCAGTTCCTCGGTTCGCTTCGCGAGCCGATCGCTCTCGATTCCCTGCAGTGCGCCGAAGTAGTCGAGATGTTCACGGGCGGTCAGACGGGGATAGAGCCCGAAGCCATCCGGCAGCACGCCGAGCCTGGCCTGCGCCACCTGCGGCGTCGCCACCGCATCCACATCGTCCACACGCACCTCGCCGCTGTCGGGTTTCATCACGGCGTACAGCATCCGGAGTGTCGTGGTCTTCCCGGCGCCGTTGGGGCCAAGGAGACCGGTGATCGCGCCGTCTTGTGCGACAAAGCTCACGCCATCGACGGCCGTGACGTTTCCGAATCGTTTGCGGGCGTTGGCAATCTGGATCATTTGGGAGCGCTGTCGCCCTCCGACGGATCGGGACCTGCGGGCGTGAGGAAGAACGGGGGACGACGGATGTCGCCGACGCAGTCGGTCTTGAGTCCGTCCACCGATCCGCGTTCGATGAAGTCGCTCACGATGCGATTCCCGCACGGTGTCATCACGACGCCGTGGCCCGTCGAAGGCACGATGAGGTGCTTGCCGTGAGAGAGGTGCTTCACGACCGATTCACCCCAGACAGGCGGCGTGACCGGATCGACCTCGCCTGATAGCACGAGCACGGGCACATCGGATTTCACGGGGTGGTAGTAGTTCGCGTTCACAGTCCCCTTGGGCCACATCGCGCACGCATCGAGCTGGCTGCCAATGAGGTGCGCGCCGAAGACGGACTTCGATGTCTGGTGGGCGAGCTCGTCGGGCGACACGCGAGAGGCGTCCTCGGTGCACAACACGGAGAGCTGCATCCCGATGCTCATGCTCTCTCCAGAGTCTTCGCCCGCGAGCGCGAGCGCGAAGAGTCCCTGGAAGTCGTCCTTCTCGGCTCGCTCGACGAGCGCCGGAACAATCGACGCCGTGAGAGGAGAGTAGAGCGCGCTGAAGATGACGCTCGAGACCAGGCGAGCGTCCACATCGACTTCCTCCGCGATGCCCGTTCGCGGATGGACGATCCGCACATGACGCGGATGCTGATCGAGACTCGCGATCAGCGTCCTGATCCGCGATGCCATCTTGGGGAACGTCTGGCTGCAGGCCGATTCGGCTTCGCAGTCCGCGAGCGCTTTGTCCAGGGCGTGCTGCGCGTCGCGAGCTGTGAAGAGTGGAAGCCGCATGTTGGTCGGCGCGACACCATCGAGCACGATGGACCGCACGTGCTCGCCGTGCTGACGGAGATAGACGAGCGCTGCGCGTGTGCCGTACGACCCGCCGTAAAGATTGATGCGGTCGTATCCAAGGGCCGCGCGGACATCGTCCAGATCGTCCATCGCGATGTCTGTGGTGTACAGGCGAACGTCGGCGTCATACCCATCGAGACAGCGGCGAAGGCGAGCGAGCGCTGCCCCACTCCCCTCGGTCATCTCGCGAAGCGAGCTGGCACTGGACCGGCAGTTCAGCGGGTTGGATTTGCCGGTTCCACGCTGATCGACGAGCACGATGTCCCGAGTCCGTTGAACCTGACGGAAGACACCGCGTATCTGGCTGGCCAGCTGGGCCGCGGCCTGGCCGGGCCCGCCCGCGAGGAAGAACAAAGGATCATCGCTTGCCGTAGAAGCAAGGGACGGAAGCACGACAACCCAGAGGCGTATTTGACGTCCAATAGCGGTGTGGCGGTTTTCGAACACCGTTACGGTTCCACACAACGCGTCTGTCGGACCCTCGCTGCTCAGGCATGGATGAAGGCGGTCAAGCGACCGACGTGATTCGGTCGTGTTGCAGGCGGCTGCGACCAACGCCAGGAGCAGGCAAATGGTCAGACCATTCTTGCGCGTGATGGTTCCGATGAGCGACTTTGTTGCCATTGGCGTCTAAACGACGAGGTTTCACACTAGAATCGCAACTTAACGGTTTTCGGTCTCAGAACGGAAAGACAGAAGGGCTGAAGACATGAGTGACGCTGCACAACAGTCCAGTCTGGCATCGGAGGCGTACTCCGTCGTTCGCCAGCGCATCCTCAGTGGCACCATAGGTTTGGGGCAGGTGATCTCGCGACGGAAGCTGGCCGCCGAGCTCCGCATGAGTTTTTTGCCCGTATCCGAAGCGTTACTGCGACTCGAAGTTGAAGGGTTGCTCGAGAGTCGTCCGCGCGCGGGCACCCGCGTCCGGATTCCCTCTGCCGAGGATGTCCAGGGGCATTACGTCGTCCGTGAAGCGCTCGAAGTGCAGGCCGCGCTGCGCTTTGCAGGGTTTGCCACATCTCGCGAGCGCTTCGAGCTGAAGAAACTTGCCAGCCGCGTTGACGTCCTCGGAATGCAGTCCGATCGCATGCTGTATCAAAGCGTGCATCTGAAGCTGCACTCCCGAATCGCGCAGAACGCGCGGTGCCCGGCTCTCCTGGAAGCGATCGAGAAGACACATGCACTTGCGTCGATCTGGTACTGCGTGCTGCGGCAGCCGAGCCCGACGGATCCGACCACCAGGCACACCGAGCTTGCTGACGCGCTGTGCGATGGGGAGCCCCATCAGGTCGCCGATGCCGTGCGCCAGCATCTGGCGGTCGCCATGAGTCGTTCGATGGAGGTTCTGCAGCCGTACTTCAAGCTGCGGAAGCTCACCGGCACCACCTTCTACCGGAGCGATCGCCGGCCCGGAAGCGACCCGCTCGCCCACTAAAAGGTTCCAACCGCCCCGGATCGGGGCGGTTGCCCCACCCGTAATTCCTCCGTAGAGCCGTTGACAGGGACCCGAGTGGACGGCGAGAATGATCGTCCACAGTTCTAGGGACGGAGCGTTGAAGCGGTCAACGCCCGGGAGAGCTCCGCAGTATTGAAATGTCAGAGGCGCGACGAGTCGCCGTCGAGGACTTCGCGTGGAGGATTGTTCGATGCGAACCAAGTGTGCTGTCGTAGTTGCTGGAATCGCACTGCTTGTCAGCGTGATCGGTGTGAGCGCGCACCATTCGTTCTCAGCCGAGTTCGACGCCAGCAAGCCGTTCAAGATGACCGGCGCCGTGACCAAGGTCGAGTGGATGAATCCACACACCTTCTTCTACATCGATGTCACCGATGAGAAGACGGGCAAGGTCACCAACTGGGCGATGGAAATGGGCAGCCCGAACGGCCTGATGCGCGCCGGTTGGACGCGAAACACGATGAAGATCGGCGACAAAGTGACCGTCGAAGGCAGCCTTGCGAAAGACGGAAGCCCGACGGGCAACGCGCGCTCGGTGACGATGACGTCAACCGGCCAGCGACTGTTCGCCGCGTCGAGCCAGGGCAACACGCAGTAACAAGGAGCGATCGCTTGAAGAGAGCTCTTCGTACCGCGCTGACAGGCGCGGCGGCGGTGGTCGTGTTTTTATCCAGCGCGTGGATCGTCATCGCGCAAACTCGTCCAGGCGTCGCACCAGCACTTCAAGCACAAGAAGGTGGCGGAGGCCGGGGCCGCGCGGCGGGCCCGGCACTCCCGACGCCTCGATTGCCCGACGGGACCGTGAACTTTGGTCGCGTTCCCGGTGAGAAGGGTGTCTGGGCTGTTCCCTACATCACCAACATGGCGATGAGAGTCGTCGGGCCTGATGGTCAGTTGCTCCCGGCGATTCGAGAGCAACAGGCAGCGGCGCGCGCAGGCGGTGCGGGCGCTCGCGGCGGCGGAGGCGGTGGTGGTGGACGCGGCGGATCGAAGTCCGAGCCGTGGATGCCATGGATGCCGTGGTCAGCCGCGGTCTACGACTACAACTCAAAGAACGAATCCAAGTACGACCCGGAAGGGTACTGCCTCCCGCCTGGTGGGCCTCGCATGATGGCGACGCCGTACCAGATGGAGATCATCCA
>Ga0190271_10001074_pt1 | contig 15111 bp, 15 predicted proteins | sample Popmic356T_FD_133747 | JGI IMG/M metagenome (GOLD analysis project Ga0190271, IMG submission 133747) | Populus adjacent soil microbial communities from riparian zone of Weber River, Utah, USA - 356 T | ecosystem: Environmental > Terrestrial > Soil > Riparian zone | place: USA: Utah | collected...
ACGGGTCCCGAAGCCGGTGACGAGACCCGGGGAGCGGTGGCGTACGCCGGGCTTCTCCTCCTCTATATCGCCGTCTTGCTCTACGGGAACTGGATGCTCGCCGGCGTGACCGAGGAGAAGTCCAATCGAGTGGTCGAGGTTCTTCTGTCGAGCGTCAAGCCTTGGCAGATCCTCGCCGGGAAGATCATCGGGATCGGCTCACTCGGCATCGCCCAGTTCGCCGGGACCATCCTGGTGGCCTTCCTCGCCGTCAATCTCACCGGTGCCATCGAATTGCCAAGTCTCGACGTGGTAGTGGTGGCCAACCTCATCTTCTGGTTCATCCTCGGCTTCCTCCTCTTCGCGGTGATGTACGGCGCGGCAGGATCCTTGGTCAGTCGTATGGAGGATGCCCAGAACGTTGCCTTCCCGATGTCGATGATCGCTGTGGCCGGTTTCTTCGTGTCGATCGCGGCGCTCGGGGATCCTGATGGCACAGTCGCCGTGGTCGGCACCTTCATCCCCTTCACGGCGCCCTTCGTAGTCCCGGTCAGGGCTTCTCTCGGGGCTATCCCGGCGTGGCAATACATCGCGTCAGTCGTGATCACGGTCGCCACGATCGTCGGTCTGGTGCTGGTAGCCGGTCGGATCTACGCCGGCGGCCTGCTCAGGTTCGGAAGCAGGGTCAAGCTCAGGGAGGCCTGGCGCTCGGCCGAGACCTAGAGTCGACGGTCCATGGCCTACGACGAGGCACTGGCGTCTCGGGTTCGGGAGACCTTGGGCGAGAACCCCGAGATCACTGAGCGGAAGATGTTCGGGGGGATCGCCTTCATGCTCTCCGGCAACATGGCGGTCGGAGTCAGCAAGGACGACCTCATGGTCCGGATCGACCCTGACGACCAGGACGAGGCGTTGGCGCAATCGGGTGTCCGCGTCTTCGACATGACCGGGCGCCCCATGAAAGGCTGGATCCTGGTCGCCCCCGAGGCCACCGAAGACGACGCCGCCCTGCTGAGATGGGTAGAGGCCGGGCTCGACTTCGCCGGATCCCTCCCACCCAAATAGGCTCACCGGGTGGGCTACGAGCACATCGAGATCGAGAGGGACGGTCATCTCGCCACCCTCTGGATAAACAGGCCCGAGAAGCTGAATGCGATGTCGGCGGACATTTGGAGGGACATCCCTGCGGCCATGGCCGAGATCGATGCGGACGACTCGGCCCGGGTAGTGATCCTGGCGGGTCGTGGCCCGGCGTTCACGGTCGGTATCGACATCGAGCTCCTCGCATCGTTGCAACCGGGAGCCGGTTCAAGGGCCGAGATCAGCATGAACCTCTATCGCACCATCAAGGACCTGCAGCGCACCGCTAGCTGCCTCGCCCAATCACCCAAGCCGGTCATCGCAGCGGTCCATGGGTATTGCCTAGGAGGCGGCATGGACCTGATCACCGCGTGTGACATTCGTATTGCCTCAGAGGACGCAACCTTCTCGGTACGCGAGACCCGGATGGGGCTGGTCGCCGATGTGGGGTCTTTGCAGCGTCTGCCGGCCATCGTCGGGCCGGGCCACACCGCCGAGCTCGCCTACACGGGCAAGGACATCGACGCTCCCCGGGCATTGAAGATCGGCCTGGTCAACGCTGTGCTTCCTTCGGCAGACACCGCCCTCCAAGCTGCCAGAGAGACTGCGGCCGAGATCGCCGATAACTCGCCACTCGTCGTCCGCGGCATCAAGCAAGCTCTCGCCGCCAACGAGGGGCAAACGGTCGAGCAGGCTTTGGACAAGGCGGCACAGTGGAACGCCGCCTATTTGATCTCGGACGATCTCACCGAGGCGATCACCGCCTTCATCGAGAAGCGGAAACCGGACTTCACCGGCACCTGATTGGAACCAACCGGCAATTCGCCGGCGTTCATCTGATTCAATGAAAGGATCGATTTGAGGTCACGACCCGCCCTCGCCGTCCTCGCCGTCTCCGTGCTCGTCCTGGGTGCCTGCGGCGAGGATGCCGCCTCGTCGACGACCACGACCACGGTCCTCGAGACAACGACCTCGTCACTTGCCACCACGACCACAGCGTCGCTGGCGACCACGACCAGCACCCCGGCTGCGACGACCACCTCCACACCGGCGACCACCTCTACCAGCGGCAGTTCAGAATTGCCCGGCGAGCCGACCGTCTTCGGACCGGTCGCGGGCGACACCCTGGCGGTGGTCGGTGTTGCCCACGATGATGTTCTGAATCTGCGGGCAGCCCCAGGGGCGGACCAGGAGATCCTGGAGGGGATCCCACCAACGTACGAGGCACTGACCGCCCTCGGCCAGACTCGGGAGTTGCCAGGCTCGCTCTGGATTGGTGTCGATTACGAGGGCATCGAGGGCTGGGTGAACCTCAGCTTCATCGGGTATCTGGGCGACACCACCGACATCACCAATACCGTGAGCGAGCAACTCGGCGGGACTCCTGGTGCGGAGACGATGCTCGAACTCGGATTGCTCGTTGCGGAGGGCATTGCCGGCGACTCTTCGGCTGACATCGTGATGAGCGTGGCACCCACCGTGGGGGATCTCGGGGAAGTCACATTGGACGTCACAGGCTTCGAAGATGACTCCGTTCGTGGAAGCAGGCTCCACGTATTCGGCCAGCCGATCGACGAGGCCTTCTTGCTCGCATCCGTCGAGGGAACCGTCATCTGCGCTCGGGGTGTCGACGACGGCGCCTGCGTCTGACCCCGGAGTGGAGAAGGTCGGTAGGACTTTCGGCCCTGTCCTCGGGTCTTATGGCCCTCGTGCATTTCTTCACAAGGACCGAGGATGAACAGGTAAGGCAGTTGGTCCTACAAGGAGGCACCCCAATGACTGCTATCGACAGGGAGAAGCTGGTCGCTACGGAAGAGATCAGCCCTCCGCGCAAGCCTTTCGTCCTTCTCACCGCCGCCATCCTGAGCCTGGCCGTCGGGCTCGGCTCGTTGGCCGGTGGCATCTTCGGTGCCTGGTACACCTGGGACCAGGCAGTGGCCCAGGATGTGACCACACCCGATGACGCCGTGATCCCGGAGACACCGGTGAGAGGCCCATTCACGATGTGGGCACAAGCCGACATCATCACCCACCACCAGCTCGACAACACCGAGGGCCTCTACTACTCCCAGATGCCCCGGGAAGTCCCGATGGTCGATGAGAACGGCGCAGCCGTCCTCGACGAGAACGGCGAGCAGGTCATGGGGCCCAACGAGGCCAGGGCATCCTGGATCCCCGCCACCACCCTGACCACGACTCTCGGGCTGGGAATCGTCTCCTACGCACTGTCCGCCTTCGCGGTAGTGATCGGGTTGACCCTGATGTTCACCGGCTACGTGTTCCTCTACATCCGCAAGAGGGCAGTCCTCCTGTAGGAACCAACGCCTCGCGGATGAAGGATCAGGCCCCCGCACCGGGGGCCTGATCCGCGTGTTACCGATCCTGGCGCAGGAGTGTGCGCAACGCCGAGTTCTTGTAGATGTTGGAAAACTGATTCCACTGGCGCTTCTTGTCCACGAGTTGCACGCTGGTCTCGACCACCGGGCTCACCACCTCGAAATTGGCGGCGACCTGGGTCAATGTGTGGGTCCAGATCTGGTCCTCCATCCGGGACGTGTAGAGCTTGAAGCTCACCTCGTACAACGGGTCGTTGGCCCGGACCAGGAGATGGATCCTGGCAACGGTCGCCCCGTCCTCGCCCTCGTGGGCGCTGAAAGTGATGATGGCCGCCCATGGGTGACCCTCGGGGGTCATGTAGGACCATGAGCGCTCATCGGCGTAGATCACCCTGACTCCGGTCGTGATCTTGGCCGGGCCTTTGCCTCCGCCGATCACAGCCACCTCGCCGGGGGCAATGCCACCGGCGGGCGCATAGAACTTGTTGTAGGACGGCCAGAACTCGCCGAACCTCGCCTTCCAGGTGGCGATCACCTCTTCCGGGGTAGGCCCGGGGACCCGCACCTCGTAGGTCTTCTGCCAAAGCTGGCCGAAGCCCTGCAGAGGCCCAGTGGGTTTGCGACCCTCCACGTTGCCCTTGCGCGCACCCTCGGCGACTTCCCCAACGTGGAAGACGTCCACCGGCTGTGCCCAATTCTCAGTGTCCCTCGGCTCGGTCAACTCGGTCCTTTCTCCGATTCCATCAATAGACCACAGGGGCGTTCCGCCATCGTTACGGGAGTATTCGTCCCGGCTCGAGTCTCTGGTGACCATGTCGTAACGGCCCTCGGGCAGAATCAGGGGGACATGATCGAATATGACGTAGTTGTGGTCGGCTCCGGCCCCAACGGGCTCTCCGCCGCGGCGGAGCTGTCACGACGCGGGCGACGGGTCTTGGTGGTGGAGCAGGCCGACGAGATCGGTGGTGGGACGCGGACCGAAGAGCTCACCCTCCCCGGGTTCGCCCATGACGTCTGTTCGGCGATCCACCCCCTGGGCGTCGCCTCGCCGTTCTTTCGTGACCTCGGCCTCGAGGTGGAGTGGGTCCATCCCACGATCCCCCTCGCCCATCCACTGGGCGGTGGCCGCGCCGGTGCCATTCTGAGGGACGTCGAGGCCACTGCCGATCGATTTGGCCCTGACGCGCGTCACTACAAGAGAATCCTCGGCCCCCTGGTCGAGGCTGCAGATGCCGTGATGGAGGACTTCCTGGGGCCTATGACGTTGGTCCCGGACAATCCGGGGAGCTTCGTCAAGCTGGCCAGCAGGGGGGCGTTGCCGGCATCGATCATCGCCTCGGGGTTCTCTTCAGAGGAGGCGCGGGGAGTTTTCGCCGGTCTCGCCGCCCATGCGATAGCCCCGTTCAACTCACCGCTCACCGGAGGGGTGGCGCTGCTATTTGGAGTTGCCGCACACGCTTATGGGTGGCCGATGGCCCGCGGTGGATCCCAACGCATCGCCGAGGCGCTGGCCAAGATCATCGTCGACGGGGGTGGCAGCATCGAGACCGGTCGCATGGTCAGCTCCCTAGACCAACTTCCGACCAGCCACACGGTGGTGCTGGACGTGATGCCACGGGCGGCGGTTCGAATCGGCGGCAACCGTGTCAGCCCTCGGGACCGGCGGAGGCTGACGGGGTGGAAGGTCGGGCCGGCGGTCTTCAAGGTCGACTGGGCCCTGGATGGCCCAATCCCATGGGCAGATGAATCGAGCCCGCTGGCCGGGACGGTCCATGTCGGCGGATCCTGGGAAGAAGTGGTCGAAGCGGAAGACCAGGTCCATGCCGGGAGCCATCCGGAACGACCCCTGGTCCTGGTTTCGCAACAGTCGAGATTCGACCCTTCCCGAGCCCCGGAGGGGAAACACACCGCCTGGGGCTATTGCCACGTCCCGTCGGGCTCCGATGTGGACATGACCAAGGCGATCGAGTCACAAATCGAGCGGTTCGCTCCCGGCTTCAAGGACCTGATCCTCGAGCGGCACACCATGAACGCCGGGCAGTTCGAGGCCCACAACCCCAACTACATAAGGGGCGACATCGCCGGGGGCGGGTTCGGGGTCAAGAAGGTCTTCCAGCTCGGAGCGACGGCGCCATATCGAATCGGCGAAGGCCTCTTTCTCTGCTCCTCGGCCACCCCACCTGGGGCGGGTGTCCACGGCATGTGCGGCTACTACGCCGCCCGCGCCGCGCTCAAGGGCTAGATCCCGGCATCCGCCCCATCGTCGTCCCGCATCCACATCCCGATAGCGTCAGGCTGCATCGTCGAGGACACGACACCAACCCAGCCGGTAATAACCTCTTCAGGGTCGACGCGGTCGCGGAGGGAGGAGGCGAAGCCGTCCATAACCCGCTGGGCGTCGTAGCGCTGGCGATTGAATCGGCGGTCCACCCCACCCTGGACCCTCCTTCGCAGCGGGTTGAAGAGCGCAGCCACGACGAGCGTCGAGCCGGCCACGGCAAGGTCCGATGACTCTGTCGGCAGCAGAGAGGACATCAACGCGACGATGCCCAGGAACGCTCCTGCCAGCAATCCGACGACCAGCGCATACGACACCGTCCGGGACACGATCCGGTCGATCTCATAGAGCCTGTAGCGGAGGACCGCCACGCCGAAGGAGAGAGGAAACAGGATCATCATCAGGTATGCCGGGCCCCAAGCGTCGTCACCGGGATCGCCGGCACCGACCCCGATCGAGATGAAGATGAAGAGGAAGGTCAAGAGCACTGTGGTGCTCAACAGCACGAATGCGAATACCACCAAAGTGAACTGGGCCCGCTCGGTCCCGAATGCCTGGCGCCGCTTGATCACAAGCGACACCGCGCCGCCGAGGAGGATGGCCACGATGCCGAGGAGGCCGGCATAACCCATCCATTCGGGGAGAAAGCCGATCGGATTTACCGTCTCGGTCGAGGATTCGGCACCGCCCAACGTCTCGGTGAGGGCCGTGGCCACCAGGAGGATCGGGAGCGCCCAAGCCGCTGCATGTCCCGCCCTGGCCCACAAACCGCCGCCAGCCGGCAGATGCCCGGAAGGGAAGGTCAAAGTCAGAAGGGCGAACAAGCAGAACACCAGACTCCAGCCCCAGCTCGACACCCAATCGGCCAACAGCGGGGATACAGCGGGGAGACCAGCGAGGCCGTCGGCGAACAACACCGCCAAACCGATCGAGATCAACAACCAGCCGGTGAGATGGCCGTCGCGGCGAATGACGATCAAACCTCCCACCGCCGCGTAGATGAGGAAACCGAAGCTGGCGAGGCTGTCGTCCGCGAGAGCACGATCTCCCATTGTCAACTGAACGACGGAGAGCCCAAGGCCGGCCGCTATGAGGAAGCCAAGCAGAGCCCAACGGGCCCACCGATTGGGTGGGCCCGACTCCTCGGTCGATCCTGTCACAGGTTCCATCGGGCCATTCTGCCCGGGTACCGTTACGAAAGCGCTACAGCATCGTGATCAGTGACGAACCCTCAAACGGCCCACCAGAAGCTGATGCGATCTGGCCCGGATACGGGCCCGGGAACCGGAGGTTCGCCGGATCGATCAGACGGCGGCCAGCGCCGCCGCCTCGTCGTCGAAAATCTCGATGGCCTCGTCGAGACGGGTCAGCGAGAAGATCTGGCAGTAGTGATCGGTCAGGCCGTAGGCCATGAGCCGGTGCCCACTGCGCTGGGCTCGGATCAGTGTGGTGACCAAGAGGCCAATGCCTCCACTGTTCATGTACTCGAGACCCTCGAAGTTGAGCACGACGGCGGCCACCCCGCCCTGCGAGGCCTCGTCGTGTGCTGCCGAAATCTCCTTCTCGGAGAATCCGGTGATCTCACCGGTGATGTCGATGACCCTGACTGTCGGAGTCGCCTCCCTCACGGTCATCGTCACATTGGCTGTTGGCATGTCCTCCCTCTCCTCACCCGGCCGCGACTGCGGCCGTCTCATCGTCATAGATAGTCATGAAATCGGACAGACGGGTGATGTTGAACACCTCCCGATAGTGCTCGGTCAGACCGAAAGCGCCGACCTCACGGTCCTCCGCTCGAGCCATGGCCAGCACCCCGACAATGACCGCGATCCCGGTGGAGTTGATGTAATCCACCCCCCGGAAGTCCATCAGCACGCGTCCTGGATTAGCGGCCGCTTCCTCGTAGGCCATCTCCAGGTCCTGCTTGGCTGCCCGGTTCACGGTCCCGCTCATGACCACTACTGAACCCTCATCGGTCCTGGTCACCGTTGCCTCGAACACGCTCTCCATCAGGAAGCTCCTTCCCTGTTCATCACGAGCTCAATCGTGTGGGTTGCACCGTCACTGGTCGAGCGCACCTCGTCGACCATCTTCTCGATCAGGAACAGACCCCATCCGCGGGGGGTTTGCGCTCCGGCGAGCTTGGCATCGAGGTCGGGCACCGTGGCCTCCGGGATCAACCGATCGCCACCTCGATCGCTGACCAGGACACTGACCGATTCCTCGTTGGCACAAACCTGGACATCCACGTCGAGCTCGGCGCGATTCTCGTTTCCGTGCTCGATGGCGTTCATCACGGTTTCGCCGACTGCGGTCTTGAGCCGCTCCAGCCGTGCCGGCTCCAAGCCGAGCTCGTCGACTGCAGCGGTCACCTTGGCGATGGCGATGCGCTCATTTCCCTCTTCGCTGGGTATGGCGAACTTGGCCAGGACCTGACGCCGCTCCTCGAATGTCTCTGCAGAAGCCTGAGCCGAGGAGGTTCGCTTCACGACCACGAGGGTGATGTCGTCTTCCTGCTCGGCGCCCTCACCGGTGAAGGCCTCCAGCTCTGTGACTACTGCGTTGAGGACGTCGTCGTTGATCGGTCTCCGGGCTACACGGTCCATGAGCCGGCCAAACCCATACATCTCACCTTCGGCGTTGTGGGCCTCGGTGATGCCGTCACTCGTCAGGACCATCACCTCGCCCGCGGACATCTCGTATTTCGTCTCGTCGTAATCCATCCCCGGCATGAGCCCAAGCGGCATGCCAGTAGCCCTCAACTCGATGACACCGCCGTCGTGCCGCACATAGGGAAGGTTGTGGCCGGCGTTGGCGAACACGATCTCGCCGGCATCGGTATCGATGATTGCGTAGAGACAAGTCACGAACATGGCGGGCGGGATCTCCGGCACCAAGCCATCGTTCACATCGGCAAGGACCGCCGATGGAGAAGTGTGACGCTGGGCGGCAGCCCGCAACATCGATCGACATGTGGCCATGACCAGTGCGGCCGGAACGCCCTTGTCGGTGACGTCGCCGATGACGACACCGAGCCGCCCATCCTCCAAGGCGATGAAGTCGTAGAAGTCGCCGCCAACCGCCCGCGCCGGCCGGTAAAACGCGTCGACCTGCCAGCCGGCAATGGCCGGCAATTCCTTGGGGAGAAGCGTCTGCTGGATGAGGGCCGCAACCTGGAGCTCCTGATGGATCCGCTCCCGCTCCTTGGCTTCGGCCTGCTGCTCCCGGACGAGTTGGGCCACTTTCATCGCCGGCGCCACCTGGGAGGCGAGGCTGCCCAGAAGCCTGCGATCGTCGGTCGAATAGGGCTGATCGGACAGCCGAGGGCCAAGGTAGAGGCTCCCCAGAAGCTCCCCCTGACCGATCAAGGGCACGATCAGCTCCACACCGGCTTCCCGGAGCGCGTCCACCGTCTCCGATTCCAGCTCGAGGTCACGAAGGACGACCGGCCCACCTGTGGACAAGAGGACCGTCTCCAAGGGATCCCCAACGGGGATCGGAATCGCCTCGATGAGGCGTGTCTTCGATTCCGGAATCTGCGTTTCGGCCGTTTCCGGGGTCTCTTCTTCGGCTCTGCGCCGTCTCATCAGCTGAACCATGGTCTCATTTCTATCTCTCGATCGTCCCGAAATCGTTACGAATCCACACCGCAGCCGATACCGGCTGCATCGTTTCCGAAACGACCCCCACCCAGCCCGTCACAACCGTGTCCGGATCGAGGTCCTGGCGAAGCGACCCTGAGAAACGCTCCACCACCTTTTGCGCGTCGTAGCGCGATCGATTGAAACGTCTCTCCACCCCCGCCTGAACCCGTCTTCGCAGAGGATTGAAGAGGGCGGCGACAGCAAGAGTAGAAGCAGCTACGGACAACGAGGAGTCCGAGGGCAGGAAATTGGTCATCGCGGTCAGGGCCAACAGATAGACCCCGGCCAGGATGCCGATCACCACGACATAGGAAACGGTCCTCGACAGGATCCGATCGATGTCGAAGAGCCGATATCGCAAGACAGCGAAGAGGATGGAGATCGGGATCGCGGCCACCGCAAGTGAAATCACCCACCAAACGGTTTCGTTGGAGTCGTCCGACATCGCTCCCACTACATAAGCGACGGCGAGGAGGCTGGTGGCTGTCAACAGCCACTTGATCTGCTGCCTCTCCACCGTCCCGGACCGCCTATAGCGTGCTACGACCGAGAGCGTCGCCGGGATGACGGAGACAAACCCAAAGATGAACCCGGCGTCAATCAGGGGATACCGCGGAGTCAGACTGAGCAGCTCGTCGTCGACCAGGGTCTCCAGGGGAAGCCCCCAGATGAGGACCGCACCGATCATGGTCGACACCGCACCGATCAATGGTCCGAGGCCGAATACACGCCACCAGCCGACTGGCTTCCCGGTGGGGAAGCACAGGATCACCAAGGAGACGCCGATGAGAAAGAACGCCCCGGTCCACGATCCGACCCAACCGAAGAAATAGGACAGGGGCAAGGGGTCGGCCGACTCGAGTGAGAGAGTCGCGTATCCCCTCCCGAACAGATAGAGGACCCACGCCGAACCTGCGAGAAGCGAAAGCAGACCGATCGAGTTCGAGGGCACCTTCACGGTGAGAATCGCACCAACCACCACCGAGCAGACCGAGGCGAAGAGAACTCCGATCATCGGGTCGATCTCGGGAGCAAATGTCAGCCAGGAGAACGCCGCGACGACCATCAGCAAAGACCAAATAACGATGGTGGCCTTGAAGAACAGTGTGTCCCTCATCGCTCCCGCACCCATACCCCGGCCGTAGCGGGCTGCATCGTCTGTGAGACGACGCCGACCCAGCCCTCGATGACACGAACCGGGTCCACCTGGTCGCGCAATGAGCTGGAAAAGCGCTCCATGACCTTCTGAGCGTCGTAACGAGAGCGGTTGAATCGACGATCTACCCAGTTCTGGACCCGCTTCCTGAGCGGATTGAACAATGCGGCCACGGCGAGAGTGGAGGCGGCGATAGCCAGATCACTATCCGTCTGGAGGAGCGACCCGGCCGCGGTCACGACACCGATGAAGACGGCGGCGAGAAGGCCGACAACGAGCAGGTAGCTGACGGTACGGGAGACGAGTCGGTCGATCTCGTAGAGGCGATAGCGGGTGATCGCGACGGCGATCGAAACCGGGACACCGATGGTGATGATCATCGTTATCAGAGTGGTGAGCGTCTGAGCAAGGGCGGTATCCCCGAAAGCGACACTGACCAGGATGAGCGAGACCACTCCCAGTACCAGCATCAGGATCGGTCCGGCGATCTGGCGACGCACCAAAGGGGATCCCTTGATCAACCGGTAGACGAGGGGCAGAAGGCCGAGAACCAGGATGACGGCGATGAAGCTGCCCGCCACCACACTGAAGATGATGATCGCGGCGGCATGAGCCCAGGGCCACCATGACCGGCTGTAGCGCCCATCGGGGAACAGTGTCAACGACGAGAACAGGGCCAACAATCCGGCATCGAAGACGATCTCAGACGGCGTGACCAGACCGGGGATGTCGAGAGCCTCGGCTATCTCCTGAAGCGCCACCCCAGCCCCCACCAGCAGCGGGCCGAGGATGAAGAGCCAACCCACCGCATTCGCCGGGATCCGCCGAGCCAGGAACACGCCAACGACTGGAAAGGCCAAGAATGAGAGGGCCCAGAGCTTGTCGAGCGGACCGGTGACTTCATCCGAGCCGCGATCGAACCAAAACGCCATGCCCCAGGCGACGATCGCCAGGATCAGGAGCGCCCAGGGCAAGAGCGCGACGAATTTGGCCCTCATCGTGACTCCCTCACCCACACGCCGGCAGACACGGGTTGCATGGTCTCGGCAACCACTCCAACCCAGCCGTCCACCACTTCCTCGGTGTCGACCTGGTCGCGGAGAGCCCCGGCGAACTGGTCCACGACAAGTTGCGAGTTGTACCGGGAGCGGTTGAACCTCCGATCCACCCACGCCTGCACCCGCTTGCGGACCGGGTTGAACAACGCTGCAGCTGCCAGGGTGGATGCGGCCACGGCCAGGTCGCTGTCAGTCTGCAGAAGCGAGCTCGTCGTCGCGACGACTCCAAAGAAGACCGCCGCCAACACCCCGACCACCACCAGGTATGTGACCGTTCTGGAGATGAGACGGTCGATGTCGTATAGGCGGTAGCGGAGCACCGCGATGCCGATGGCGGTCGGGATGGCGCCCCCGGCCAACAACCACAACCACTCGGTGAAGCCGTCCTCGGGGATGAGCCCGAGGCTGCCCGCGGCAATGATGAGGAAGAACGAAAACGCGCCCATGAAGAGCCACCGGTACTGGAGCCGTTCCACACCTGCGCTCCGCCTCCATCGAAAGACGACCATCACGACGGCCGCAAGGATGAAGGCGGCAACCATGACGAACCCCCCGTCACTGGTGATCACCGAGGTGACGTCCCCCAGCTCTGGGACCGATAGCGGGCTGGGCAGTCCCGAGTCCTCCATAGGGGCAGGGTCCAGCGCGAATGCAGCAGAGGCGAGGGCGGCGAACCCGATGACGAACCAGCCGATGACGCGCTCGGCCTTACCCTCGTATGCCCCGGAAGGGAATACAAGCAAGAGCCACACCATCACCAACCAGGGCAGCCCGCCGAGAGTGCTGTCCCCCAGCTCGAGCCAGGCGGCAGCCGTCTCGCTCGGAACGATGACACTGAGAGTGAGCATGACGAAGCCGGCTCCCCACATGAGACCGGTCAGGAGGGCTGCCGCGCCTACCCCGTTTCCGGGTCGCTTGAGCAGGATCAGATACCCGACAGGGGCCCAGAGGATCCATGCGATTGGCCACAGCTTGTCGCCTTCGGCCAGTGCGGGCCCCAGAGCCCCGGCGAGGATGCCCGCCGTGGCCACTATCAGTGCGACCGTGAGTCCCATCTTCCTCACGACGGATCCCTCACCCAGACCGACACCGACGCCGGATGCATGGTTTGAGCGACCACCCCCACCCAGCCGTCCACGACCTCTTGGCTGTCGACCCGGTCACGCAGCGATCCCGCAAACCGATCCATGACATTTTGGGCGTCGTACCGGGATCGGTTGAACCGATGGTCCACTCCACGCTGAACACGTTTACGAAGAGGGTTGAACAGCGCAGCCACCGCCAGAGTCGACGCGGCGATCACGAGATCATCGGAGGTGTCGAGCAACGTGCTCGTGGCAGTTACCACCCCGAAGAACACTGCGGCCAACAGACCTACGACAACCACATAGCTCACTGTTCGGGACAGGATTCGATCGACTTCATACAGCCGATACCTGGTGACGGCGATTCCGATCGACGCAGGGATCAGGATGAACCCTGCGGGCAGGAATATGTTGGCCACGATCGAGTCCTGAAAGCCGCCGAATTCGGCGAGGACGCCGATCAGGAAGACGGCGAAGGCGAGGACCAGCCACTTCATCTGAAGTCTCTCCACGCCCTTGGACCGAATCCATCGGACGACGAGCGAGATGATCGCCGCCACGATCCCGACGAGGATCAAGAGCAGCCCGAGGATATTGGCGCATGTTGCCACCGAGACACATGAGTCGACGTCAGCTGATCCGGCCCCCTCCAGAGCCAGCATCGCCCATCCGCCGACGAGGCCGATCACGCCTACCGTCGCCATGGCGGCGATCCAGCGCCAGCGCGGGGTCAGGGCCCGGCCGGTGGGAAACCAGAGGGGCACGAAGACGCCGAGACCAGGAAGGACGATGGCGAACAGGGCGACACCACCAACGATCTCGAGGAGACTGCCGGGCTCTGTGCCGTCCGCGGCGTTCACCAGGCCATCGCCGAGGGCCACGAACAACATCACCCATGACAGCCGGTTCTCCGGGACCTTCAATACGAGCAGCGCCCCCGTGGCGAGAAGAGAGAGGGTGCCGAGCGTGAACAACAAGCCCTCGCCGCTGATGCCCGACCGAATCGCAGCAGTCACCGTCGCGCCGAGCACGACGACTGCAACCAGAGCGACGGTCAGGAGTCGCCAGCTGTTGTTCATGTCAGGCGCCATCCCTGACCCAGACACCCGCTGATGCCGGATGCATTGTCTTGGAAACCACTTCGATCCAGCCCGACACCACCTCCGGCCCATCCACTTGGTTGCGCAACGATCCGGAGAAGTCGTCCATCACCATCTCGGCGTCGTACCGCGATCGGTTGAAACGCCGATCGACCCTGGTCAGGACCAGCCGTCGAATCGGGCTGAACATTGCAGCAACTCCCAGAGTCGACGCGGCCACAGCCAGGTCGGACTGGTCAGGGAGGAGCGACGTGAGCCAGGTGACAGCGCCCAGATAGACGGCAGCGAGCAAGAGGACCACCAGGCCGTACCCCACGGTCCGTGAGATGACACGATTGATCTCGTAGAGACCGTGGCGAGTGATCGCGATGCCAATCGCGGCCGCGGTCCCATTCCCCCATAGGGCGAATACCAAGACCACCGGATCGAAGCCCTCGGGACCGAGGACCTCTTCGAGGAGACTCGCGGCGAAGAACATCACAGGAAAGGCTGCAACAGCCAGGACGAACCATCGGAACTGCAGCCGCTCCACGCCTGACGAGCGCCGGAAACGAATGACCAAATCGACCACGGCCAAAAGGGCAATCACCCCCAAGACGGTGCCCAGCCATTCGGTTGCCGGGTCGAGCAGGTCTCGGGCACCGGGAATCCCGAGCGGGTTGTCAGGAGGGGTGTCACCCTGCACCGGGCCCGGGCGGAAGGCAAAGACAAGCGCGTCCGCCATGGTTACGAAGAGGAACGCTCGAAGGATCCACCGGCCCAACCGGCTTGGGTCGCCAGACGGGTACGTCACGACGAGGGTCATCACGAGGGCCACCACAGGGAGGAACCCCCAAGTCGCAACCCACGCCGCCGGCCCCCCCAGCGGCCATGAGCCCGGTTCGGTTACCAGGGCGAACCTCGAGTATTCGCCTGCGAACAGACTGAGACCCACCGCCGGAGTGATTCCACACATGACCCAGCCGATGCGATTGGCGGGGCGACTCGAGACGACCAGGGCGCCGACCAGGCCGAATCCGACCCAAGTCGACAGCCAGATCGCCCCTTCGAGTGCGGACTCCTCGGCCTGCGTGGTCGAGATGGGCGGGTTCACCTCGCTGAGGACCGCGGCCAGGACGATCAACGCAACACCCGACAGCCACAAGACCCATGCAATCCACCGACTGGTCCGAGAGCTCATGAGCGGTCCCTGACCCAAACCCCCGCCAATGCCGGCTGCATAGTCTCAGAGACGACGCCGACCCATCCGTGGACGAGATCCCCTTCGTCAACCCGGTCCTGCAACGACGCGGTGAATTGCTCCATGACACGCTCGGCGTCGTACTTCGAACGGTTGAAGCGACGGTCGACCCAACCTTGGAGCCTCTTGCGCAGTGGGTTGAAGAGCGCGGCTAC
>Ga0190271_10001075_pt1 | contig 15110 bp, 15 predicted proteins | sample Popmic356T_FD_133747 | JGI IMG/M metagenome (GOLD analysis project Ga0190271, IMG submission 133747) | Populus adjacent soil microbial communities from riparian zone of Weber River, Utah, USA - 356 T | ecosystem: Environmental > Terrestrial > Soil > Riparian zone | place: USA: Utah | collected...
ACGAGCAGCTTGCCGGACAGGCCCATGCGCGTGCGCGTGGTGTCCGGTGCGTCGGCCTTGGTGGCGTGGTCGGTCATCCCTCAGCCCAGCCGCTGCAAAAAGCCCAGGATGCGGCGCACCCAGGGACTCGACAAACGCGGTGTGTAGAAGCTGATGGCGGCGCGCTTGCCGATCTCTGATAACGTCGGATAGGGCACCACAATTCCGGCGAAAGCGCGGATATTGAGTCGCTGGCTGATCGCCAGCGTCCAGGCGGTGATCAATTCGCCGGCGCAGGCGCCGACGATGGTGGCGCCGAGGATTTTTCCGTTCTTGTCAGTGATCACCTTGATATGGCCGGAGGTTTCGCGTTCGGCCTGGGCGCGGTCGTTCTCGTGATACGGCCAGCGCAGCACGCGGATGGTCTTAACCCGTTGACGGGCTTGATCTTCCGGCAGTCCGACATGCGCCAGTTCGGGATCGGTGAAGATCACCCGCGGGATGGCGGTGGGATCGACCTTGACCGGAAAACGAAACAGCGCGTGGCGGATCACCAGCCCGGCGTGGTGGTTGGCGGCGTGGGTGAAATGCGCCGATCCGGTAACGTCGCCAATGGCATAGACGCTCTTGTTGGTGGTGCGCAGGCGCTTGTCGACGTGGATCCCGGAGCCGCTGAAATTGATGCCGGCAGCGTCCAGGCCCAATCCTTCGACGGCCGGCCGCCGCCCGGCGGCGACCAGAAGATCGCTTCCTCCGACCATTTCGATGGTCTTCTTTCCGTCAGTTCCGGCGACTTCCAACTCCACCTCTATTCTGTTCCTCGCCCGTTTCACCTTCGTGACGGTGACGTCGGAGCGGACGGTCACGCCCTCGCGGGCGAGGGCGTCGAGCACGACCGCGGCGCACTCCGGGTCCTCGCCGGCGAGCGGCGCCGCCGCCTCGAGCACGGTGACGTCCGAGCCGAGCCGGCGGAACGCCTGCGCGAGCTCAAGCCCGATCGCGCCGGCGCCGATCACGATGAGATGCTTCGGCCGCTCCCGCATCTCGAACACGGTTTCGTTGGTGAGGTACGGCGTGTTGTCGAGACCGGGGATCGGCGGCACCGCCGGCCGCGAGCCGGCCGCGATGACGAAGCGCCGCGCCTTGATCTCGAATTGATCGCCGACCGCGACGGTCTTCGCGTCGGTGAAGCGCGCCTCGCCCTCGATCACCCGCACGCCGAGCCCGGTGAAGCGCTCCCGGGAATCGTTCGGCACGATTGCCGCGATCACGTCTTGGATGTGGTCGTTGACCTGGTAGAACTCGACGCCCGGCTTCTGCGGCTTGATGCCGAACGGGGCCGCCGAGCGCATCGCCTCGGCGCGCTTGGCCGAAGCGATCAGCGCCTTCGACGGCACGCAGCCGACGTTGAGGCAGTCGCCGCCCATTTTGGCTTTCTCGATCAGCACCACCGGCACGCCGAGCGCGGCGGCCGCGGCGGCGACCGACAGGCCGCCGGAGCCGGCGCCGATGATGCAGAGATCGGGCGTGAGCTGCTCGGCCATGCGTCAGTCCGAAGGGCTCGCCGCGCGCCGCGCGCGAACGCGCTTCACGACGACCGGAATGAGCGCGGCGCAGCCGAGCACCACCAGCGCGCCGATCAGCTGCGGCGTGATCGCCGCCTTGAGGTTGAAATCGAGCGCGCAGTTCGTGCCGCCCGCCGCGAGACATGAGCGATACATGGCCTCCTGCGCCATGATCGCACTGTCGATCCCGGCGCCGAGGAACGCCAGCGCGAACGCCGCCGGCACGATGCCGATCGCAGTCGCGGCGACGAACGTGCCGAGCCGCACGCCGGCCAGCGCCGCAACCAGATTGATGAGGAAAAAAGGAAACGGAACGATCCGCAGGAACAACAGGTAGCTGAACGCGTTCTCGCGGAACCCTTCGGCCAGCCGCGCCGCCATCGGGCCAGCCCGCCGCAACAGGTATTCCCCGAACGCGGTCTTCGCGATCAGGAAGATGACCGTCGCCCCGACCGTGGCGCCGATCACCGAAGCGACGGCCCCCGCGACCGTGCCGAACAAGATGCCGCTGGTGATCGTGAGATAGAGCGCGCCGGGGATCGAGAGCGCCACCACCGCGATATAGACCGCGACGAAGGCTGCGATTGCGCCCAGGCCGTAAGCCGTCACGAAGCCGTCGAGCGCGGTGCGATAGCGGACCAGGTTCTCCAGCGACAATTCGCGGTGCCAGCCCATCGCCACCACCAGGATCGCCACCGCGGCGATTGCGGCGAGCGGGATCAGCCGGCGCAGCCGGAAGGACTCGGTCTTGAGCTCGGTCTTGAGGCTCGTTTCCGGCGTGGGTTCGGCGGGCATGCTCGCAGCGGCGATCCTGAACAAAAGAGCCAAGTTCCGGTGGGTGGGACGGCGGCGGCCGATCTATACACCAGCACCCGCCGCGACGAAGCCATCTCACTGATATTTGAGGCGAAATGTGATCGGTCCGACCGCGCGCGGCATCGCATTGACCCATTGGGCTGGGCTCCGTATAAGCCGCACGCGACGGCGAACGGAGACCAATCCCGTGGTGAAGCGGACCTATCAACCCAGCAAACTCGTGCGAAAGCGCCGTCACGGCTATCGCGCGCGGATGAAGACCACCGGCGGCCGCAAGGTCGTCAGCGCCCGCCGCACGCGCGGCCGCAAGCGGCTGACCGCCTAGGCCGTGCGAAAGCGCGCGGCATCGCCATGGAGCGGCTGAGACAACGCGCGGACTTTCTGGCCGCCGCGGCCGGCGCCAAGGCCCCCTCCTCGACGTTCGTTCTGCAGATGCGGCCGCGGCGCGAGGACGGCCCGGTGCGCGTCGGATTCACCGTGACCAAGAAGGTCGGGAATGCGGTCGAACGCAACCGGATCCGGCGCCGGCTGCGGGAGGTCGTGAGGCTGTCACCGCCGTCGCATATGCGGCCGGGACACGATTACGTCCTGATCGGGCGGCGCGCCGCGTTGAGCGCTCCGCTCGAGCGGATCGAGCAAGAGTTTGACCGGGCGCTGCGCCGCGTGCACACCGCGCCTCCCGACACCGATGGCGCGAGACGCGCCGGAACCCCGCACCGGGGCAAGGCGCAACAGAGTCCTCAATGACCGATCAAAAGAACACCATCCTCGCCATCGTGCTGTCGGCGATCGTGCTGATCGCATGGCAATACTTCGTCGGCATGCCGCAGATGGAGAAGCAGCGCCAGGAAGCGCAGCTCAAGGCGCAGCAACAGCAGACCCAGCAACCCGCCACGCCGGTGCCGCAACCCGGCTCTGCCCCGCAGCCCGGCGCGCCCGCCCAGCCGGGTGCGGTCCCGGCACCGCAGGTCGGCGCACCGTCGGTTCCCGGTCAAGTTCCCGCGGCGCCCAGGCAGGCGCTGACCCGCGAAGCCGTCATCAAGGCGTCGCCACGCATCGCGATCGAAACGCCGAAGCTCAGCGGCTCCGTCTCGCTGAAGGGCGGCCGCCTGGACGATCTCGCGTTGACGCAATACCGCGAAACGGTCGATCCGAAATCGCCGCCGATCGTGCTGCTGTCGCCGTCGGACAGCCCGCATCCATTCTACGCGCAAGTCGGCTGGACCGCCGGTTCGGGCGCGGCGGTGAAGCTGCCCGACGACAACACCGTCTGGCGTCAGCAAGGCGCGGGTACGCTCGGGATCGGGCGTCCGGTCACGCTGACCTACGATAACGGCGAAGGTCTCGAATTCCGCCGCACCATCTCGGTCGACGACAAGTACCTGTTCACCGTCGACGATCAGGTTGCCAACAAGGGCTCGAACCCGGTTTCGCTCTTCCCTTACGCGCTGATCTCGCGGCACGGCACGCCGAAGGTCGAAGGCTTCTACATTCTGCACGAAGGCCTGATCGGCGTGATGGGCGATCAGGGGCTGCAGGAGGTTTCCTACGGCACGATCGACGACAAGAAGACCATGAGCTTCAAGGCGACCAACGCCTGGCTCGGCATCACCGACAAGTATTGGGCGGCGGCCCTGCTCCCTGACACCAAGGCCGCCCTCCAGGTGCAGTTTCAGTCGACTCCGTTCGGGACGCAGAGGCGGTATCAGACCGACTATCTCGGAGAGCAGCAGACCATTGCGCCCGGCGCGACGGCCACGCACAACACGCGGCTGTTCGCCGGCGCCAAGGAAATCGCGGTGGTCGACGGCTACGAGAAGCAGTTCAACCTCAACCGCTTCGAGCTGCTGATCGACTGGGGCTGGTTCTACTTCATCACCAAGCCGATGTTCGTCGTGATGGACTGGATCTACCACCGCGTCGGCAACTTCGGACTGGCGATCCTGATCGTCACCGTGCTGATCAAGCTCGTGTTCTTCCCGCTCGCCAACAAGTCCTACGCCTCGATGGCGAAGATGAAGGCGGTGCAGCCGGAAATGATGATGATCCGCGAGCGCTACGCCGACGACAAGATGAAGCAGCAGCAGGCTCTGATGGAGCTCTACAAGAAGGAGCAAATCAATCCGCTCGCGGGCTGCCTGCCGATCCTGATCCAGGTGCCGGTGTTCTTCGCGCTCTACAAGGTGCTGTTCGTCACCATCGAGATGCGGCACGCGCCGTTCTACGGCTGGATCAAGGATCTGTCCGCGCCCGACCCGACCAACCTGTTCAACCTGTTCGGGCTGATCCCGTTCGACCCGACGGTGGTCCCGGTGCTCGGCCAGTTCCTGCACCTCGGATTCTGGCCGATCGTGATGGGCATCACGATGTGGTTCCAGATGAAGCTCAATCCGGCGCCGCCCGATCCGACGCAGAAGATGATCTTCGACTGGATGCCGCTGATCTTCACCTTCATGCTGGCGTCGTTCTCGGCCGGCCTGGTGATCTACTGGGCATGGAACAACACGCTCTCGGTGCTGCAGCAGTCGTTCATCATGCGCAGGCACGGCGCCAAGATCGAGCTGGGGGACAACATCAAAGATGTCTGGAACGGCATCAAGTCGTTGTTCGGCTTCAAAGACAAAGACGACGACAAAAAGAAATAGACGTTCGCGAACGAACCTCTCTCAGAGTCATGGCCGGGCTTGTCCCGGCCATCTTGCTTAGGTGGGCACGTGCGTCCCTGATCGAGATCGCCGGGACAAGCCCGGCGATGACGGCCGTGAGGATTTACCCCGGCGGCGTGCCCATGAAGTCGCGCTTGCCGAGCTCGACGCCGCACGTCCGCAGGATGTCGTAGGCGGTGGTGGTGTGAAAATAGAAGTTCGGCAGGCTGTTGCCGAGCAGCAGGCCCTGGCCTTTGAACTCACGGACGTTGCCGTTCGGAAATGTGATGTTGATGTCCTTCTCCTCCGAACCGTCGAGCTCGGCAGGCTTGACGCTCTTCAAGAACTTGATGGTCTTGGCGATGCGGTCCTTGAGCTGCGTGATGGTCGTCTCGTCGTTGGCGAACTTCGGCAGCTCCTTGCCGGCGGGCCGCCCGGCGCCGTTGATGGCATGATCGGTCGCGGCGCGGACCTGCCGCAGCAGCGGGAACATGTCGGGCGCGAGCCGCATGCCGAGCAGATCCTCCTCCTTGATCTTGCGCGCCGCGGCGTGCGCCGCAGCCTTGTCGAGCACGGCGGAGAGGCCGTTCAGGTGCTGCATGAAAACCGGGACTGACACGCTGTACATGGAAACGGGCATAGGAACGCCGCCTTTTTTTGCCGGATGACAACACAGTAGAGTACCTATCCATTATGAACGCCACACCGGATTTTTCATCGGCCGAGATCGAAGCCGGCCGCCGCCTGTTCGGGCAGCCTTGGGACTTCGTCTGGGCCGCAGGCTCGACCGTGTCGCTGCCCAAGGTGCACGGCCTCGAGATCGCCTTCGCCGGCCGCTCCAACGTCGGCAAATCGAGCCTGATCAACGCGCTGACCGGGCGGAATTCGCTGGTGCGCGTCTCGCGCACGCCCGGCCGCACCCAGGAACTGGTGTTCTTCTCCGGCGACCCGGTGCTCACCCTGGTGGACATGCCGGGCTACGGCTTTGCCAAGGCGCCCAAGGACAAGGTCAGGGCTTGGACCGAGTTGATCCACGCCTACCTGCGCGGCCGCGCCAACCTCGCCCGTGTGTACGTGCTGATCGACGCACGCCACGGCCTCAAGGACACCGACGCGCCGTCGCTGGACGTGCTGAGCGAAGCCGCCGTCAGCCACCAGATCGTGCTGACCAAGGCGGATCAGGTGAAGCGCGCCGACCTGCAGGATCGCATTGCCGCAACGCAAACCGCGCTGGCCGGGCGGGCGGCCGCCTTCCCCCGCGTCCTGGCGACGTCGTCGCGGTCGGGCGACGGCCTCCCGGAGCTGCGGGCCGCAATCGCCAGGCTCAAGGCCGAGCGCGCAGCCTGACGGCTGGGGCACGGGCCATACTTTAGATGTGCTTGCGCGAACACCCTCGGCTGGATCATGGTGTCCCGCATTGGGGGCGTTATCGGCGGGCCTATCGTGACGACAGTTGCATTGAGTGGGGGGGCCAGGCTCGCCCAGTTCGCGGCCGGTCTGCTGGTGACCCTTGCCGCTGTCCTGCTGATCGGCGAAGCGTTTGCGCGGCTCGCGCTGCCCAAGGCTGTCGGCGGTCAGCTCGAGCCGGACGCACAGCAGCCCCGCATCTACCGGCCCGACCCGCAGATCGGCGCCGACTTCCGCTCCTTCGATGACTTCCGCAAGTTCAATGCGGCAATCCTGGACAAGCTCGGGCCTCTCGACCTGAAGAAGCCCACATGGCTCCTGTTCGGCAACTCGTTCGTGCAGGGGCCGGGCCATCTGGCCGACACCGCGGAACGCACGCTGCCGGACACCCGCATCGTTGCGCTGCGGCGCTTCGTCGAGCTGCCGTTGCGCGCCGCCGAAGCGCGCCAGTTGCTCGCGAATGGATTGCGGCCGCAGCGGATCTTCTTCGTGATGGTGCCGATCGACACCGTGCAGGTCGGAAGGCGCCCGCTATCCTTCATCGACGTGAGGCCCGATGGCGCCTTCGCCAACAGGATGCGCTGGCCGGACCCACCTTGGACCTCGGTGGTCACCGGAAGCCGGCTGGCAACCATCGCCTGGATCCGCAGCGGGCGCGCTGGGGGCGACCTGTCCTTCGACATCCGGCGCGTCAGCGATGTGCCGTCGCTCCGGGTGCAGGACGACCTCTCGCGCATCCTCAATCATCTCGCGGAGACGTCGCGGCGCTACCGGGTGCCGGTGACGGTGGTGGCGGTGCCCAATCGAGACCAGGTGTTCGGCCGAGCCGGCTTCGGCTTCCAGGACACGCTGGCGCAACTTTCGCAACGCGCCGGCCTCGACTTCCTCGACGTGCGGCAGCCGTTTGTCGACGCTTCCGACAAGCTGTCGCTGTTCGTGCCCGACTGGCATTTTACGGGACGGGGCAATGCGCTGCTGGTGCAAGAGCTTGTCGAGCACGACAAGCGCGGGGTCGCCAAGTCCGTGAAGTTGCCATGAGCGTCGGCTCATGAGCTCCGGTTTATGAGCTTCGGTTTATGAGCTTCGTCCAGGTTTCCTTCGCGATATTTCTGCCGATCGTGTTCGGTGTCTGGCTCGTGGTGCGCCGCCATTACGCGATGGCGGGCACGTGGCTGCTGACGGCGAGCCTGTTTTTCTACGGCTACCGGCAATGGTGGGTGCTCTCGGTCATCCTGAGCTACTGCCTGGTCGACTGGCTGACCGGGCTTTGGCTGCAGCGCACGCAGCATCGGCGGCTCGCACTCGCGCTGGGCGTCGGGTTCAACCTCCTGGTGCTGTGCTTCTGGAAGTACACGCCGCTGGTGCTGCAGAGCGCGGCAACGCTGTTCGGCTGGACGTCGGTTCAGCTTGAGCAGGTTGCATCGGGAAACTGGATCGTCCCGATGGGAATCTCGTTCTACGCGTTCACCGGCATCGCCTACATGGTGGACGTCTACCGCCGCGTGGTCGAGCCGGAAATCAATCCGGTGCGGTTCGCGCTGTTCACCTCGTTCTTTCCGCACCTGGTCGCCGGACCGATCCTGCGGCCGGCCGAGTTTCTGACCCATCTGAAGCCCGGGCAGATGCCGACCAAGCCGCTCGACCCGGCCGAGGGCGCATTCCTGATCGCGCGCGGCTTCTTCAAGAAGCTTGTGCTGGCCGACAGCATCGCGGTGGCGATCGATCCGTTCTTCGCGAACGTGTCGGAGCCATCGACCGCCGGCGTGTGGGCGACGCCGTACATCTATCTCTACGCGCTGCAGATCTATTTCGATTTCTCCGGCTACACCGACATCGCGCGCGGGCTCGGCCTGTGGTTCGGCTTCCGCTGGCCGGAGAATTTCAACTGGCCGTATCTCGCCACCTCGGTGCAGGATTTCTGGCGGCGCTGGCACATGACGCTGTCGCGGTTCCTGCGCGACTATCTCTACATCCCGCTCGGCGGCAACCGCGGCGGGCCCTTGCGTGTCGCCGCGGCGCTGATGGCCACCATGCTGCTCGGCGGGCTGTGGCACGGCGCGAGCTGGTCGTTCATGCTGTGGGGCGGCCTGCACGGAGCGTTCCTCATCATCAACCGGTGGTGGGGCACGACCGCGCTGCACGGCTCTCTCGCGGCGCTGACCGGCGCGCCGGCCAGCGCGTGGCATTGGTTGCGCATCGTGCTGACGTTCAACGCCGTCTGCCTGGCGTGGTGCTTCTTCCGGCTGACGCACCTGCAGGACAGCCTCGCCTGTATCGCGAAATGGATCGCGTTCGATTGGGACAAGGCGTTTGCCGGCGGCAGCGCCGATCCGGCGCTGTGGACGCTCTTGGCGGCATACGGCGTCGCAACGTTTGCCGCGCGCACGATGACCAACAGCGAGCCGGTGCAAGCCGCGGTGGCGCGCCTCGACGCGCGGCCGCTGACCAGCGGCACGGTGTGGGGAGCCTCGCTCGGCCTGCTCGCGCTGGCGCTCCTGCTGGCACCCGGCACGCAAGTGCAGCCTTTCATCTATTTCCAGTTCTGAGGCATTTGGTCTAGAACACCCTGCCTTCGCGACGCCGCCCGGAACTCCGCCGATGAACACCAGCATTTCCCCGCAGGATCAGGCCCGCATCCTGTCCGAAGCGCTGCCCCACATGCAGCGCTACGACGAGGAGACCATCGTCGTGAAATACGGCGGCCATGCCATGGGCAGCGAAGAGGTGGCGCGCGCGTTCGCCCGCGACATCGTGCTGCTCGAGCAGACCGCGATCAATCCGGTGGTGGTGCACGGCGGCGGCCCGCAGATCGAGGCCATGCTGAAGAAGGCCGGCGTGCAGTCGCAATTCGCCGGCGGCCTGCGCGTCACCGACAAGGCGACGCTCGAAATCGTCGAGATGGTGCTGGCCGGCTCGATCAACAAGCAGATCGTCGGCTACATCAACGCCGCCGGCGGCAAGGCGATCGGCCTGTGCGGCAAGGACGGCAACATGGTGATGGCGAAGAAGGCCACGCGCCGCGTCGTCGATCCGGATTCCAACATCGAGAAGGTGGTCGACCTCGGCTTCGTCGGCGAGCCGGACAAGGTCGATCTGACCGTGCTCAATGTGGTGCTCGGCCGCGAGCTGATCCCGGTGCTGGCGCCGGTGTGCGCGGGCGCCGACGGCTCGAGCTTCAACGTCAATGCCGACACCTTTGCCGGCGCGATCGCCGGCGCGCTGAAAGCAAAGCGTTTTCTTCTCCTCACCGACGTGCCCGGTGTGCTCGACAAGAATAAGAAGCTGATCGAGAAGCTGTCCGCCGCCGAGGTGCGCAGCCTGATCGCGGACGGCACGATCTCCGGCGGCATGATCCCGAAGGTCGAGACCTGCCTCTACGCACTGGAGCAAGGCGTCGAGGGCGTCGTCATCCTCGACGGCAAGGTTCCCCATGCGGTGCTGCTCGAACTCTTCACCGACCACGGCGCCGGCACGTTGATTTATCGGTAGCGGTCATGCACTTCCCATCCGCTCATGCCCGCGAAAGCGGGCATCCAGGGCCGCGAGCACCGCGCGTGTTGCCCTGGGTCCCCGCTTGCGCGAGGACGAACGGAGCAGGGCAACGATGAGCGTGGCAGTCCCCCAAAGCCGACTGCACGATCTCGCGCCCGGCATCCTCGCCGCAGCTGCGTTCGCCATCGCCGACGTCACCGGCAAGATCGTGCTCAATGACGGCATGGACGTGCTGACGCTGTCCACGTTCCGCGGCCTGTTCAGCGTCGCGTTCCTGCTCATCTGGCTGCGGATCGGCGCGCCGCCGGTGCCGCACACGCCGCGGCAGCGCTGGATCGCACTCGGCGTCGGCGTGCTGTTCTCCGGCATCGTGTTCGGCATCTTCAAGGCGATCGAAGCGATGCCCGTGCCGGTGGCGATCCTGAGCTATTTCATCTATCCGCTGATGACCGGCATCGTGGCGTCGCTGCTAGGCATGGAGCGGCTCGGCTGGCAGGGCCTGACCGCCGCGATCGTCGCATTCCTCGGCCTGACGCTGACATTGGGCGCGCAGCCGGGCGGTGTCGCGCTGGCGGGCGTCGGCTTCGCGGTGGGCGCGGCGCTCTGCCGCGTCGCCGTGCTGCTGATCACGCGCGCCCATCTGCACCACGCCGATTCAGGTCTGACGACCTGGTATTCGATCCTGTCCTCCACGGGAATCTTCGCTGCCGCCTCGCTGCTGACCTGGACCTGGCACGGGCCGCACACCGCCTACGGGCTGTTCGCCATGATCCTGCTCAGCCTTTCGACGGTGATCGCGGTGCTGGCGCTGTTCGTCTCCATCAAGCGGATCGGCCCGTTCCGCAGCGCGCTGATCATGAACCTGGAGCCGCTGCTCGCGACCATCATCAGCGCGCCGGTGCTGGGCGAGCTCATCACGCCGGTGCAGGCGGCCGGCGGCGCCATCATGCTGGCAGCCCTGGTTGCATTTCAGCTACGGCGCTGATGTGCTGACGGGATGTCGATGTCGTCCCTCCTTCGCGTGGTTTTCGCCGCCACACTCGCCTTTTGCGCGAGCTTGCCATCGCGCGCGCAAACCCAGGTCGACATGCTGCTCGTTCTCGCGGTGGACACCTCGGGCAGCGTCAACGATGTCCGCTTCGAGTTGCAGAAGCAGGGCTACGTGGCCGCGTTCAGCCATCCGAACGTGTTGCGGGCGATCCGCTCCGGCATGCAGGGCGCAATCGCCGTCACCATGACGCAATGGACCGGGCCGTCGCTGCAGGTTCAGGTGGTGCCTTGGACGCTGCTGAAGGATCAGGCTTCGGTGCTGGCGTTCGCCAGCGCAATCGAGAACGCGCCGCGCGAGCTATTCTCGGGCGGCACGTCGATCAGCGGCGCCATCGACCACGCGATGCTGCTGCTGCCGTCGGCGCCCTTCAAGGGCGCCAAGCGCGTCATCGACATATCGGGCGACGGCTCGAACAACCGCGGCCGGCCCGTCACGCAGGCGCGCGACGACGCGGTGAGCGCGGGCGTCATCGTCAACGGCCTACCGATCCTGGCGCTGGAGCCGTGGCTCGACAAATATTATTTCGATCAAGTGATCGGCGGTCCGGGCTCGTTCATGATCCCGGCGGAGAGCTACGAGAAGTTCGCCGACGCGGTGCTGCGGAAATTGGTGCTGGAGATTGCTTTTCTGACCTCTCCCCGCCTGCGGGGAGAGGTCGACCGCCGGTAGGCGGTCGGGTGAGGGCGGACTTTCGATAGACCGCGCTCTTGGAAATTCCCCCTCACCCCAACCCTCTACCCGCAAGGGGGAGAAGGAGCGCAGCGCCGTCGCGGTCACCCTGGTCGTCTACTTCGGATGCGCTCGTGCACGCCGCGGCCGGGCGCGTCGTTGAACCCCTCGCAATCCTCGTCGATCTTCAGCCCGGCGGCGTGGATGCCGTGCGCGGCCAGTTCCTCGTCGTTCTCCTCGGTGTCGCCGGTGACGCCGACCGCGCCGATCACGTTGCCGGCGGTGTCGCGGATCAGCCGGCCGCCGCCTTCCGCGAAAAGGCGTTCGCCGCTGGTTGCGATCAGGAACTGCACGAACTCCGGCTTCTCCTGCTGGCGCACCTTGACCAGGCCCGACGAGCGGCCCAGCGACAGCGCCGCGTAGCACTTGCCGTAGGCCATCTCGAATCGGCTCATGGAGGCGTCGTCCTCCTTCTGGAACGCCTTCACGATGCAGCCGTTTTCCACCACCACTGCGCTGATCGGCCGACAGTTGAGCTCGGCGGCCCGCTTGAGGATCGCGTCGATAATGGTGTTGGCCTGCTTCAGCGTGATGCTCATGGGGTCCCTCCGTGCGGTGCGAGGCTAGCAAACCCATGCTATTCAATGCGAGCGATTCGCATGACAAACCGAATCAGAACCCTCACCCCGATTCTGACCGCTGCCGCGTTGTGCGCGTGGGCGGCGCCGGCCCGCGCCGACCTGCAGCTCTGCAACCGCATGAGCTACGTGGTCGAGACGGCCATCGGCGTCGAGGACAAGGGCGCCGCGGCGACCCGCGGCTGGTTCCGCATCGATCCCGGCCAGTGCCGCGTGGTGCTGCAGGGCGAGGTGCAGGCCGAAAGCCTCTACGTCCACGCCCGCGCGCTGCCGGTGTATGGCGCCTCGCCGCTGCCGCAGGGCGGCCACGCCGATCTGTGCGTCGGCAACGAGAATTTCGTGCTCGCCGCGGCGCGCGCCTGCGCCGCCCGCACCGGGCAGAAGCTCGTGCGCTTCACCGCGATCAAGCCGTCCGAGACCGACAAGGGCCACACCGCGTATCTCGCCGAGGAGGCCGAATATTCCGACGACCAGGCGCGCGACGCCGCGATCCAGCGGCTCCTGAACATCGCCGGCTACGACGTGTCGCCGATCGACGGCATCCGCGGCGCCAAGACTGACGCCGCGCTGCTGCAGTTCATCGCCGACAACAAGCTCACCCCGACCGCGGCCGGCCGCTCGGACTTTTTCGACGTGCTGATTGCCGCCGCGCAGCGGCCGGAGGGTGTCGGCTTCGTCTGGTGCAACGAGACGCCGCACGTCGTGATGGCGGCGCTCGGCATCGAGGAAAGCGGCTCGGTGGTGACGCGCGGCTGGTACCGGGTGGAGCCCGGCAAATGCCTGCGGCCCGAGGTGAAGGGGCAGTTGCGCAAGCTGTACAGCTTCGCCGAGGCGATCGGCGCCAACGGCCAGCCGGTGCAGCGCGCCGATCGGCCGATGACGTGGGGCGGCGAAACCATCCTGTGCACGCGCAACGTGAAGTTCGAACTGCTCGACCAGAAGGACTGCGCCGGCCAGGGCCTCACCTCGGCCGGCTTCGCCACTGTCGAGCTGGCCGGCCGCTCGGGAACGAAATTGCGCTTCAAGTGATTGCCGTTTCAGCGAGCGCGCTTTATTGGAACGCCGATGTCATCCTCAACAGCCCAAGTACGTGCGACTCCACGCAGCTTTTCGTCGGTCGAAACCTGGGTGTTCGACCTCGACAACACGCTCTATCCGCATCACCTGCTGTGGCAGCAGGTCGACGACCGCATCCGGCAGTATGTGTCGGATTTTCTGCGCGTGTCGGCGGACGACGCCTTCAAGGTCCAGAAGGATTACTACAAGCGCTACGGCACGACGATGCGCGGCCTGATGACCGAGCACAACGTGAATTCGGACGACTATCTCGAATTCGTCCACCAGATCGACCACTCCCCGCTCGAGGCCAACCCGGCGCTTGGCGCGGCTATCGAAAGCCTGCCGGGACGCAAGCTCATCCTCACCAACGGCACGCGAAAGCACGCCGACGCGGTGATGAAGAAGCTCGAAATCCACCAATGCTTCGAGGACGTGTTCGACATCGTTGCGGCGAGCCTCGATCCCAAGCCGCTGCCGCAGGTCTATGAGCGCTTCCTCAAGAAGCACGGCGTCGATCCGACCAAGGCCGCAATGTTCGAGGATCTTGCGCGCAATCTCGAAGTGCCGCACCAGCTCGGCATGACCACCGTGCTGGTGGTGCCGGATGACACCAAGAAGGTGCTGCGCGAGGTTTGGGAGAACGCCGGCCGCGACGATCCCCACGTCGATCACGTCACCGACGATCTGGCGGGATTTATCCGGACGAATTGCCTGAACGTGCGCTAACGACTTTCCGGCTCATGCCCCGCGCGTCCTGAACGCCTTCACCGCGCAATAGCCGAAATACAGGAAGGCCGCGAGCACGACTGCCTGCGCGATGGCGAACGGCGGCTCCGAGCCCTTCGGCGCCAGCGCGTTGAGCGCCGGGATTTTCTGGAACGACTGCACGACCAGCACGAAGACGTTGAGGTAGAGCGCGAACAGCGCGGTCACGACATAGATCCAGCGCCACGCGCCAGCGAGATGCTGGCTGTAGAGCGCATAAAGCGCAACCGCCAAGACGACCAGCGAGATGATCCCGAACCCGAGCGCCGGGGTGAATGCTGCGATGGGAAACATGAAGCCGGTGACGCTGGTCAGGATGGTCGTCACGAGGAACACCAGGGTCCACACCGGGCTGAATTGCGAATTCAGCATTTGATAAAACACGACCAATCCCGCCGCGATGGCGACCAGACTGATGATGACGTGCAAAATCGTGAACGCCTGAAGCGACAGACCCAGCATCATTGACGCGCCTCCTCCGACCCTTGCAATGCTACGACCGCGGCCGCCGCACCGCCAGTCGGAAGATTGGGCAAGGGCCGCCGCCCGTTCGCCCGCTTGACATCCGTGGCGCGTAACCCGACAAAACCGCACGCCCAGGGACATTCCATGACCGCCGAACTCGCCAAGACCATCGACGACGCCTTCGAGAAACGCGCCGACGTCACGCCCACAACCAAGGGCCCGGTGCGCGACGCGGTGGAGACCGCGCTCGACCTGCTCGACCGCGGCAAGGCCCGCGTCGCCGAGCGCGGCGGCAACGGCGCGTGGTCGGTCAATCAGTGGCTCAAGAAGGCGGTGCTGCTATCGTTCCGGCTGACCGACAACGCGCCCGTGCCGGGCGCCGCCGGCAACTCGACGTGGTGGGACAAGGTGCCGACCAAGTTCGAAGGCTGGGACGCCGCGCGCTTCAAGGAAGCCGGCTTCCGCGCCGTGCCGGGCAGCGTGGTGCGCCGCTCCGCCTACATCGCGCCGAACGTCATCCTGATGCCGTCGTTCGTCAATCTCGGCGCCTATGTCGACA
>Ga0190271_10001076_pt1 | contig 15104 bp, 16 predicted proteins | sample Popmic356T_FD_133747 | JGI IMG/M metagenome (GOLD analysis project Ga0190271, IMG submission 133747) | Populus adjacent soil microbial communities from riparian zone of Weber River, Utah, USA - 356 T | ecosystem: Environmental > Terrestrial > Soil > Riparian zone | place: USA: Utah | collected...
AGGAGCTCGACGAGGAGCGCGAGCGACTCAAGGGGCTGCTCGCGGAGGCGACATCGGAACTGCGGGACGAGCTCGAGGCGAACGACACGGACCGCTTCGCAGCCGGCCTCGCACTCGTCAAGGCGCGCCGCGACGTTCTTCTCGAGATTCGGGACCTAGGAACCTATAGCGCTGCGGCACTCGACGAGGAACTCCGAAGGCTCGACGCCGATCAGATTCGCCTCGAACTGTGACTTTGGCGGGCGCCGACAGCGTGCGCACTCCTAACCTGGGTTGAGATATCCACGCAGAGGAGCGACCATGGGCATGGTGGTCATGTACAGCTCGGTGTCGGTTGACGGCTTCATCGCGGACGAGAACGACGATCCGGGCCCGCTCTTCGACTGGCTGCTCGGTGGCGACGTGCCGCTCGACGACAGCGGCGTTCTTAAGGTCTCTCAAGCGTCCTACGACTACACCCGGCCGTACTGGGACTCGATTGCTGTCACCATCGCTGGCCGCGACGTCTTCGACCAGACCGACGGCTGGGACGGCGTGCCTCCGAGCGGGGTAGACCACGTGGTCGTCGTGACGCACCGGCCGCCGCCGGAGGGATGGGACCTCGAGGCGCCCTTCCACTTCGTCGATGGAGTCGAGGCCGCTGTTGCGAAAGCACAAGAGCTCGCGGGAGAACGCACCGTCGAGGTCGCTGCTGGCGACGTCGGCGGTCAGGTGCTCGCGGCGGGTCTCGTCGACGAGGTGCGCATGGACATGGTCCCCGTCGTTTTTGGGTCCGGGAAGCGTTTCTTCGGATCCGTCACCGCGCAGCACCTGCTCGAGAATCCGGACGAGGTTGTTCAGGGGGACAGAGTGCTCCACCTGCGCTACCGGCTGCGCCGCTAGCGAGTGCTAGCGCACACGCTGTGCCAGCCTCACGGGACGTTGGCACCGCCGTTGACGTTGATGACCTCGCCAACAACGAAGCTCGACTCTGGCGACGCGAGGAACACGTAGGCGGGAGCCTGCTCGACGGGTTGGCTCGTGCGGCCGAGCCAGGACGACGACCCAAATCCATCGAGTTTCTCTGCCGGCTGACCGTCTGTCACCTGCAGCGGAGTCCAGACCGGCCCCGGCGCCACCGCGTTGACCCGTATCCCGCGGGGCGCGAGGTCGTGGGCCAGCGCCTTCGTAAAGCCGTTGATCCCGAATTTCGTGGTCGCGTAGTTGATGATCTGCGGCGAGGGGTTGTAGCCCTGCACCGAGGTCGAGTTGATGATGGTTGAGCCGGGGCCAAGGTGGGGAAGTGCTTCGCGCGTGATCCAGAACATCGCGTACAGGTTGGTGCGCATAGTGATGTCGAGGTTCTCCTCGTCCAGCACGTCGAACGACTCGTGATACACCTGGTAAGCGGCGTTATTGACGAGAATGTCGAGACCACCGAGTCCGGCCACGGCCTCCGCGACGAGCGACGTGCAGAACTCGCGATCAGTGATGTCGCCGGGAATTTGCACCGCGGTCCGCCCCTCCGCGCGCACGAGTTCCGCGATGGCGTCGGCATCACGTTGTTCCGCGGGCAAGTAGGTCAGCGCGACGTCCGCGCCCTCGCGCGCGAAGGCAATAGCCACGGCCGCGCCGATGCCGGAGTCCGCACCGGTGATGAGCGCCTTGCGGCCAACCAATCGCCCGGTCCCGCGATACGTGGTCTCCCCGTGGTCTGCCTTGGGGTCAAGCTCCGCGTCGAGGCCAGGGAAGGGCTGCCACGATGGCTGGGGCACGATGTGCGCGTGACGTGTGACGGGGTTATCGAAGGTCAGCTGGTCGGGGGACATCTGTCGCTCCTTTGCGAGGTCCCGATAACGATATCGAATGGCGCGCGTGACGGCACTCCAGCCTCCGCGGCGAGTAGCGTCGGGCACATGGCAAAAGAGTCATCCGCTCACTCTCAGTTGGCGCTAGCGAACGAGCGGACCTTCCTCGCATGGATCCGGACCTCGCTCGCGCTGGTCGTCACAGGGGTAGCGCTCGAGGCGTTCGAAGTCCCCATGCCCGAGCGGTGGCGTCAGATCGCGGCGAGCTTGTTCATTCTGTTGGGAGTGGCCGCGGCCGTGCAGGCATGGATCGGCTGGAAGGTCACCGACGCTGCGCTGCGCGCTGACGAACCGGTCCCCGCCCCTGCAATTCGACTCTTGATCGTCGTAGGGACGATCGCTGCGACCCTCGTTGTCGGCATCGGCCTGTTGGTGGAATGAACTCAGCTCCGCGCGACCTCGACCCCTCGCGGGAGATGACCGTGCTCGCGTGGCGGCGCACGATCCTGCGCGGCGTCATCATCGCGGTGATCGGCGCGCGCCTCTTCTCCGCGCAGTTCGGCGCGGTGGTTGTTGTCATCGCGCTGGTTGTCGTCGGTGTTGGGCTATTGCTCAACTTCGCCGCGTCGAGAGAGTTCTCAGACGTGAGCTCGGGTTCCGGCCTGCCGTCACCCAGGATTCCGGACGCACTGCGCCGCCCGACGGCGCGGCTGGGCATCACGGCCTGCGGTTGCCTCGTGCTGGGGCTGGCTTCGCTGTGGTGGGTCTGGAATGGGTAACAATTCGGCAAAATGTCCTTTCGCTCCGAACCTCGCGCTGATAGGTTCGCTGACGGCCCGCAACACCGCGGCCCGTGAGACACGAAAGGAGGCGCACCAATGGCAATGGATGAGATCACTGCAGGTCGCCTCGTAGCGCCTGCGCGCCGTGTCGCACGTCAGGCTCTCTAGCCTGCGCAGCGCCTCTCGGCGCTAGCCCTCATGCCGTCTCGGCGCTAGTCGCCGCTCGCGCGCCTTAGCGCGCCAATTCTTCCCAACCGAGCCGTCACCGGCGGCTCACGCACGCCCCTTCGCACTCCGAAGGGAGGTGAGAGGACCATGTATACCCACGACCCCGTGTCGTTGCTGTCGCTGCATCACAGCGAGCACTCGGAGCTCGTCGCCCGCGCAACCCGCGCGTCGGCCAGCCCCCTGAACGGTGTTCGCGTCCGCGTCAGCCGCGCGTACTACTCGGTAGTTCGCCGCGCGTATCTGCGCGCACGAGCTGCCCGCCTAACCGCGAGCCGCGCCACCCACTAGCCGGGTGGCGCGGCCCGCGCCTCGCGAGCGCAGACGACGCTTGTCGTGCTACTCGCCCGTCGGCTTCTCCTGGTGTCCGCCGAACCCCTTGCGCATCGCGGACAACGCCTTCTCCGCGAAGATGTCGAGATCTCGCGAAGCGAATCGCGAGTACAGCGCCGTCGTCAGAACGGGCGTCGGAACGCCCTCGTCGATGGCCGCGATCGAGGTCCAGCGGCCCTCTCCAGAGTCGGAGACGTGGCCAGAAAACTGCTCCAGATCGGGATCCTCGTGCAACGCCTCCGCGGTGAGATCTAGCAACCAGGACTGGATGACAGACCCGCGGCGCCACACCTCGGCGACGCCAGCAATGTCGATGTCGTACTGGTAGAACTCTGGATGTGCCAGGGGCGCGGTCTCTGCGTCTGCGGAGGCAGAGGCGCGACCGACGTTCGCGTTCTTGAGCACGTTGAGACCCTCGGCGTACGCGGCCATGAGCCCGTACTCGATGCCGTTGTGCACCATCTTCACGAAGTGACCGGCGCCCGTGGGACCGCAGTGCAGCCAACCCTGCTCTGCCGGCGTGGGCTCTCCCTCACGGCCAGGCGTTCGGGCAGCTCCCTCCACTCCCGGAGCGATCGTCGCCCAAATCGGGGCCAGCCGCTCCACCACCTCGGTCTCACCGCCGATCATGAGGCAGAATCCGCGCGTGAGTCCCCACACGCCGCCTGACGTGCCGCAGTCGACGAGGTGTATCTCCTTCTCCGCGAGCATCGCCGCATGCGCAATGTCGTCCCTGTAGTACGAGTTGCCGCCGTCGATGATGGTGTCGCCGGGCTCGAGCACCTCGGCGAGCGACGCTATGACCTTCTGCGTGATCGCTCCCGCGGGCACCATGACCCACACCGCGCGTGGCGCGGTCAGCGCGGTGACGAAGTCCTTGAGATTCGGCACAGAGACCGCGCCCTCCGCGGCAAGTGCCGCGATGGCGTCAGCGTTGACGTCGTGAACCGCCACCTCGTGGCCGTCGACCATGAGGCGACGAGTGAGCCCGGCGCCCATGCGCCCAAGGCCGATCATTCCCAGCTGCATCAGTCCTCCTTCAGGGTTGGCACGTGCCAACCGTCGTCGCCAACGACGAGCGCGCTCGCCTCGTCGGGCCCCCATGACCCTTGGGCATACGGAATGGCCGCGTCGTGGTCGGTAAGCACGGGCTCGACGACCGCCCACGCCGCCTCGACAGACTCTGCCGTCGAGTACAGCGCGCGGTCGCCGTCGAGCGCGTCGGAGAGCAACCGCTCGTAGGGCGCGCGCTCCTCGGGATGCTCGGTCGCGACAACGAGCTCGCGGCTCTCGCCAACGAACTCCTCACCGGGCGTCTTGACCCGCGCGCCCAGCGCGATCACCGAGTTGGGCTGAAGGCGAATGCGCAGGTAATTCGGGGTGTGGTTGGGCGATACGGCATCGTCGAACAGCGCTTGCGGCGGGCGCTTGAAGGTGACGAGCACCTCGTGCGCTGTTGCCTCGAGCTGCTTGCCCGCGCGCAGATAAAAGGGGACGCCCGCCCACCGCCACGAGTCGATGAATAGCCGCACCGCGGCAAAGGTCTCGACGTCGGAGTCGGCGGCAACGCCCTCTTCGTCGCGGTAGCCCTCGAACTGCCCGCGCACGATGTCCTCGCGTGCGAGAGGGCGCATCGCACGGAACACCGTCGTCTTCGACTGTTGCACGGCCCCGTATCCCTGGTATCCGGGCGCCTCCATCGCGAGCAGTGCCACGATCTGGAACAGGTGATTCTCGATCACGTCCCGCAGCGCGCCCGCGGACTCATAAAACGCGCCGCGCCCCTGCACGCCGAAGTCCTCTGCCGCTGTCACCTGCACGGACTCGATGTAGTTGCGGTTCCACACGGGCTCAAGGAACGAGTTTGCGAACCTGAAGTAGAGGAGATTCATGATCTCCTCCTTGCCCAGGTAGTGATCGATCCTGAACACCGCGTCCTCGGGGAAGGCCCGTGAGATCACGCGGTGCAGCTCTTGTGCGGACTTGAGGTCCCTGCCAAACGGCTTCTCCACAACAACCCGCGCGCCCTTGTTGAGGCCCACGTTCTTGAGGCCCTTGACCACGGTCTCGAACAGCGAGGGAGGGATCGCGAGGTAGTGGGTTGGGTGCGCGGCATCGCCGAGGGCCGCCTTGAGCGCGTCGAAGGTTGCCGCGTCCGCGTAGTCGCCGTCCACATACCCCAGCAGGGAGAGCAGCCGCTTGAGGATTGCCGGGTCGGCGTCGGGCCGTGCGGCCTTGACGGATTCCGTGGCGCGCTTCTTGAGGTCCGCGAGCGTCCACTGCGAAAAGGCGACACCGATCACGGGGATGTCGAGCTGACCATCCGCGACCATTCCGTACAGCGCGGGGAAGATCTGCTTCTTCGCGAGGTCTCCCGTTGCGCCGAAGAAGACGAGCGCGTCGGACTGCTGAGTGCCCACGTAACCTCCCATTTTGGTGACGCTTGACACCCTACGCGGGGAATGTGGCGAGTACGTGATCACGCGTTGCCATGGTCTGCGCAACGTGGTCGGGAACCCAATCGCCCTCGAAGCCCCGCGGAACCACCTCGATAAGCATCATGGTGAGCACGTTGAGCCGATACAGCGCCACGCGCTGGTCCGCCGCGGGCCCGGTCGCGAGCACCCCGCCGGCCCCGAGGTACCCCGCGACGTGGTCGGGAGACAGCTCGCCCGTGTTGAACGGATTCATGCCCACAAAGTCCATGAGCGGGTCGCCGTAGAGCGCGCGCTCCAAGTCCACAATCCCCAACACCCTGCCCGACGCTTGGTCAAGCAGCACATTCCCTGGCCAGAGGTCGTTGTGGATAAGGCGAGGGGTTGTCACCTCGGCGAGAGCGTCACGTCCCCGCTCGAGGACGGCCAGTAGTTCCTCGGCGCGCACGTCGACCCCGAATCGCTCCGCGTCGCTGATGTGCGCCGCGTATAGCGCGGCGACCGTCTCCGGCCAGGTGCCACCACCGAGCGCGAAATTGGCAGCCGGGTAGCCAAACCGCGGGCCCGTGAGTGCGTGAAGCCGGCAGAAGATCGCGCCAACGTCCCTGCCCGCCCGTGCCACAGCGTCGGGCTCCATGCCTTGCGCGCGATCCCACGGATTTCCCGCCAAGAATCCTGTGACGACGACGTCGACCTCGACGCGCGAGCGCGAGAAGTCCTCGAGCAGCAGGGGAGCGCTGGGCACGCCGTCCACCGGACCGAGCAGCGCGAGCATGTCGGCCTCGACGCGCGCGAGGTCCCGCTCATAGGTGAGCAGCGCGGCATGGTCGGGGGAGTCCGGAACCGAGGTCTTGACCACCACGGGCGGGTGGCCCGCGAGCTCCACGAGCTGCACGGAACTGAAGGTGCCGCCGGTCAGCTCGGTCGCCGAGAGCGGGCTCCCGAGCGGAGCGAGGATGTCGACGAGTTCGGCCAATGACAGGGGTCGCTGAGAGCGCAACATGTCGCCATGCTAGGGGCGCGCGGGCGGCGAGTGCGCAGTACGGTGAGAGTGACCGGATTCGTTAGGGAGGAGCCACCATGACAGTCGATCGCCTGGGAGCGTTGAGCGCGGCAGGAGTGTCCATCTGGCTCGACGACCTGAGCAGGGAGCGGCTCGAGTCTGGCTCCCTCGCGCGCGACGTCTCCGAGCGGCACATTGCCGGTGTGACCACCAACCCGAGCATCTTCGCGGCGGCGGTGAAGGGCGCGAGCCAGTACGACGCGCAGCTCGCCGCTCTCGCGGCAGAGGGCGCGGACGCAGAGCAGGCCGTGCGCGCGCTCACCACCGACGACGTGCGCGCTGCCGCCGACGTACTGCGCGGCGTCTACGACGCCACCGGAGGGATCGACGGCAGGGTATCCATCGAGGTAGATCCCCGATTGGCGCACGACGCCGCAGGCACCGTCAAGCAGGCAAAGGAGTTGTGGGCGCTCGTCGACCGGCCCAATATCTTCATCAAGATTCCCGCGACGTTCGAGGGACTGCCGGCCATTACAGCGGTGCTCGCGGAGGGAATCTCCGTCAACGTCACGCTCATCTTCTCGCTCGAGCGCTACAAGGCCGTAGTGGACGCCTTCTTACTGGGACTCGAGCATGCTGGGTCCAATGGGCACGAGCTCTCGGAGATCGCATCGGTCGCCTCGTTCTTCGTGAGCCGCGTGGATTCCGAGGTGGATAAGCGGCTCGCCGAGGTCGCACCAGGGTCCGGACTCGAGGGCACCGCGGCGATCGCCAACGCGCGCCTGGCCTTCGAGCACTTCGAGGAGGTGGGCCACAGCCTGCGCTGGCGCGAGCTGGCATCGATCGGCGCGATCCCGCAACGGCCGCTGTGGGCGTCCACCTCCACCAAGGACCCCTCGTTCCCCGACACGATGTACGTTGACGAACTCGTCACCGCGGGCACCGTCAACACCATGCCGCAGGCGACCATCGACGCCTTTGCCGATCACGGCGAGGTTCCCGCGGACCCCGCGAGTTGGGACACCGTGCGCGGCACCTACTTTGAGTCCCGCGCCGTGTTCTCGCGCCTCCGGAAGGCGGGTGTCGACTTCGACGACGTCACGCGCGTGCTCGAGGAGGAGGGCGTGGATAAGTTCGTGAAGGCGTGGGAAGAGCTGCTCGGCATCGTGGGAGGCGCGCTCAAGAAGTAGCGTGGTCTGGCGACATGCCGCTCCGGTTGTAGATTGTTCGGCGTGCCGAACAATGCCGTTGACGAGCGCCCCATAGCGCGACCGGAGCGTGGGCTGTGGCGCCTCTTTGGCCCGGCCTTCGTCGCGGCGGTCGCCTACGTCGACCCCGGCAACGTCGCAGCCAACCTCACCGCGGGTGCCTCGTACGGCTACCTCTTGCTGTGGGTGCTCGTCGCGGCCAACGCGATGGCGGTTCTCATCCAGTACCTCAGCGCCAAGCTCGGCCTCGTCACGGGCCGCACCCTTCCGCAGCTCATCGGCGAGCGCATGGGAACGCGCGGCAGGCTCGCGTTCTGGGGGCAAGCGGAAATCGTCGCCGCGGCCACGGACCTTGCGGAGGTCATCGGCGGAGCGCTCGCGCTCAACCTGCTGTTCGGCATTCCGCTCGTGTGGGGCGGCCTCATCGTTGGCGCGGTGTCGATGATCTTGCTCGCCGTCCACTCGCAGCGCGGCCAGCGGCCCTTTGAGTTCGTCATCATCGGCCTGCTCGCGATCATCGCGGTCGGCTTCACGGCGGGCCTCTTCGTCGCGCCCGTGGACTGGTCGGAAGCCGCTGCCGGGCTCATCCCGCGCTTCGACGGCCCCGAGACGGTGCTGCTCGCCGCGAGCATGCTCGGCGCCACCGTGATGCCCCACGCGATCTACTTGCATTCTGCGCTTGCTCGCGACCGCCACCGCGCCACTCCTGAGTCACGTGCGACCCCGCGCCTTCTGCGCGCTACCAGGCACGATGTGACCTGGTCGATGCTTGCCGCGGGAGGCGTCAACATCGCGATGCTCCTGCTCGCCGCCGCAAGCCTGCGGGGGGTCGAGGGCACCGAGTCCATTGAGGGAGCCCACTCCGCGCTGTCGTCCCAACTGGGCCCAACGATCGCAACCATCTTCGCGATCGGTCTCCTAGCGTCGGGCCTCGCCGCGACCTCGGTGGGCGCGCACGCGGGCGCGGTCATCATGGAGGGGCTGCTCATCAGGCGCATTCCGCTGCTCGTGCGGCGCGTCGTGACGCTCATCCCCGCGCTCATCATCCTTGCGATCGGTGTGGATCCAACCTGGGCGCTCGTTTTGTCGCAGGTGGTGCTGAGCCTCGGCATTCCGTTCGCGCTGATCCCGCTCGTGCGTCTCACATCGCTGCGCGCGATACTCGGCGACTACGTCAACCGACGCGTGACGACGGTGACGGCGATCGTCATCGCGGTGCTCATCATCGCGCTCAACGCCGCGCTCATCGTGATCACGATCTCGGGATAACCCACAGCGCGTCGGCGTCACCCTCGCCAAGGGCATAGAACCCGTGCCCGACGCTCAACGCGCCGTTCGCGCCCAACGTGACCACGGCGTCGGGCACGATTCCAGCCGCCGCGAATGCGCGGAGGCGTTCGGGCGAGGCATCCGAAATCCTCGCGACGGTGGCGCTCGCGCCCGCGGGGAGCGCTGCGAGCGGCACCGCATCCGGAAGCGTAGGCGCACCGGCCGCAGGCGGAATGGGATCGCCGTGTGGGTCTCGCGTCGGGTGGCCGAGAACCGTGTCGATGCGCGCGATGAACGCGTCGCTCACGGCATGTTCGAGGGTCTCGGCTTCGTCATGAACCTCGTCCCACGAGTAGCCAAGCTCGCTCGCGAGGTAGGTCTCGAGGAGGCGGTGCCTGCGCACCATCGTGAGCGCGTGCGCGGTGCCCGACGGCGTGAGCACTATCGCGCCATATGGCGCGTGCTCAACGAAGCCCTGGTCCGCAAGCTTCCTCACGCCGTCAGACGCGGTGGACGTGCGCACACCGAGTCGCTCGGCGAGCGCCGTGATGGTGACGCCCGCGGGGTCCCACTCTCCCAGCGACCAGATGCCCTTGAGGTAATCCTGAGTGCTGGGAGAGAGGCCTCCGACGTCCGTCAAGCTCAGGCCGTGATGTCGCAGCGGGTGCCGAGGTACGTCGCAACGTTCTGGGCCGCTGTCGGAGCGGCCTCGCCGATCTCGCGGACCTCGGCTTCCGTGAAGAGTCCCTGAACGTCGGTGAAGAATTCGGTGGTCGACGTCGCCTCTGATGCCGCGACAGCGAGCGCAGTCGAGTACAACTCGACGAAGGAGCTGAGGGTCACGAAGTCGGCGTTGACGGGGTCGCCTTGGGTCTCGGTGACGCCGAGCTCGTAGAACTCTTGCGATGCGCCGGTGAGCTCGAGCATCGTGTCGCCCCACTCATTGAGCGCGGTAGCGTCGGTGCTGGTGAGGAACTCGGGATCCTGCATGAGCTCGGTCAGCTCGGTGGTCTTAGCCTCGAGCTCCGATGCGTCCTGGATGTTCTGCTCGGCGGCGGCGCAGAGCGCGTCGTCCGTGTTGCCAACCGAGGGCTCGGGCGTCGAGGTCTCGCCTTCCGCGATCACCGTGGGAGTGGTGCTGGGAGCGCCTGTGGGGTCGGTGGGTTCGTCGCCCCCCGAACAGGCGGCAAGCAGCAGGGTGGCGGCGGCTATGGTGCCGAAAGTTGCGAGTTTCACGGTGGCCCTCCGAGGCGTCGATGTGGCCCTAGCCTACGGGGTCACCAGGCACCGGGCTAGAGAGCGCAGAGGTCGCCGTTCGGGCCGCCCTGGGACAGACCCTCGCCCCACGAGATCTCTGTTACAACGCCCCCGGAGATGTCGAAGTTGTAGGTCGTATCAGCGCCCGTAGGAGCGATGATCTGCGTGCGGGTGCCACGAGCCATGTCGTCGAAGATCACCTCAGTCGCGTCGGGGTAGGCGTCCAGAACCTCCGCGACCGTCGAGCCGATGGTGATGTCCTCGGCGGTGCGCGGCATCTCGAAGCTGGCTGCGTCCGCGGGGTCCGCGTACCAGTAGAGGATGAAGAAGCTGATGCGCTCTCCAGGTGCCGAGGGGTCGCTCAGCGCTGTCACGTAGAAGCCGGGGTCGTCCTGCGCAATGATCTGTCCGTACCAAGGGCACTGCTCCGGCGAAGTCACGGGGGCTCCGGTTGCCATTGCCTCGTCGAAGGACTGGCCCACGCACACGCCCGCGAAGCTGATGGGGCCAATCGCTGCGGCGGCGTAGTCGGGGTCGTCGCTCCAGGTTGGACAATCGAGCGCCGTGGCGGTCTCGCTGGGACTCGGGCCCGGGCTCGAGCTCGGGGACGGGGTGACACTCGGCGTCTCGCTCGGCGTGACCACCGGGGAGGCCGACGGGCTGGGCGCCTCCGGCGTTGACGAGCAGCCGGCAAGGAGTAGCAGGGCAATTGCGGCCGTGGCGAGTGCGGATCTCATGCGTCAACGCTAGCGGGGGTGAGTGCGGTGCGGCTAGATGCCCGAGGCGCGTAGCGCCTCGCGATAGCGCGAACCAAGAGCGTCGAACATCGCATTCGCGCGGTGATCGATGGTCTGGAGCTCTGGCCGGGACTCGAAGAACTCGATCGCCTCCGCGATGCCGTCCTCGAATCTCACCGCGGGCTCCCATCCAGGGACGAGTGATCGCAGCTTGCTCGTGTCGTATACGGCGGGGTACATCTTGTCGCCCCTGATCGAGCCCTCTTGGTCCGGGGCCGCGGCAATCAGCGCGTCCGAGGGCACGCACACTGCCTGTGCGGCAAATGCCTCGTTGCTCACGCCCGCGGCTCCCGCGATGACGGCGTGGATCGTGCGCCATGTGAGCGCATCGGAGGATGTCACGTGTACGGCCTCGCCATCTGCTCCCGGAGCCCCGAGCAGCCCGTGGATCCCGCGCGCAACGTCGCGCGCGTGGCTAATGGTCCACAGACTCGTGCCGTCTCCGGGAAGGATGATGTCCGCTCCGCGCCGCATGCGATCGACGAGCGTCCACGGGTGGCGCGAGACCCCGGTGAACCCCGGAATCTTCGATGCGCCGTAGGTGTGTGCGGGCCGCACGATCGTGAATCCGAGGCCGACCTCCGGCGCGGACTCGCGGAGTGCTTCCTCACACGCCGCCTTGTCCCTCGCGTATTGCCAGTAGAGGTTCTCGAGCGGCACGTCCTCCGTGAGGGGCCGCAGTCGATCCTGCTTGCGGTAGGCCGCGGACGTCGCAATGAGCACATACCTGTCTGTGAGCCTGCGAAAGGTCTCGACGTCCTCGCTTACGTGCTCTGGCTTGTAGGCCACGAACTGAACCACGGCGTCGAACCTCTCGCCGCGCAGGCGAGGGCCGCGCAGGGCCGACCGCAACGCCTCCGCATCGGTGGCATCTGCGTGGATGATGTGCGCCCCGCTTGCCGCGGAAAGTGCCGAGCTTCCGCGGTTGATGAGGGTCACCTCGTCGCCCTCCGTGAGGGCAAATGCGGACACTTCGGACGAAATAAGTCCGGTACCGCCGATAAGCAAGATCCGCATGCCCCCGATCGTATGCGGGCCGCGTCAGCGCAGGTAGGTTGAGCGGATGACCGACCAACGCCCCAGAGTTCTGTACGAACAGCTAGGGGCAGTTTTGCCCGATGGATGGCGTGACGCCGCGCCGTGGGGATACCCCCAACAAATTGAGCTCGCGGTTATTGCCGGAGTGTTCCGCGCACAGGTCCCACAATCGAGCGTGGACGCCGTGGTCGACACGATCATGCGGTCCCGCCAGAACGCGCTCCTCGACGATCTCCGCGACCTCGCTGCCAACGGTGTGCCCGCGCTCGTCGCGGCGCTCGGCCCGCGATGGGGTGACACCAACGTGCTTGGTGTGCCCGTGCTGCGCGCGCAGGTCATTCACTCGGCCGCGACAGCGCTCGTTGAGCTTGGCGTTGGCACGGCAGAGGATCTGAGGCGCATCGCGATCGAGAGTCCAGACGCCGTCGAGTCGGCCATTCTCGGCGTGCGCGGCCTCGGACCCCGCACGTGGGAGTGGATCGCGCTCTTGGCTCACGTTCGCATCCGGCCGGACGAGCAGATGAAGGCGTATGTCGGCAAGGCCGTCGGCGGCGAGCAGCCCCTGGATGCTGCGGAAACTACCGAGCTCTTGCGGCTCACCGCGCGGCGTTTCGCCTCGGACGAGCGCATCCTTGCGCACGCGGTGCGCGAGTACCTCGACGACCTTCCCGGCTAGGCGAAAGCCCGCCAAAGAGCCTTCAGGGTTCACTTGACGCCTAATGCTCCAAACGGAATAATCGGTCCGGTATAACCCTGGGGAGGGCATATGGGGCACAAGGCCAATCCGTTGCGGCCACTCGGCGTCGTGACGCTTGCCCTCCTCTGCGAGCGCCCCATGCATCCGTACGAGATGTATCAACTGCTCATCACGCGCGGGCAGGACCGGACGGTCAAGGTCCGCCCGGGCACGCTCTACCACGTGGTGAACGGGCTCGAGAGTGCCGGATTCGTGGTGGCCACGGGCACCGATCGGGAGGGAAATCGCCCCGAGCGCACCACGTACGCCATTACGCCGGAGGGCAGGGACGCACTGCATTGCGCGGTCGAGTTTCTCCTGACTGACCCTCAGCTCGAATATCCCGAGCTCACCGTCGCCATGGGCGAGGCCCACAACCTCGCCCCGGAGACGGTGGCACTGCTCCTTCGGGAGCGCGTCGCGGCCCTCGCGACACGGCTCGCTGCCGGCGAGGTTCGCCTCGAGCGGGCCGCGGCCAAGGAGCTGCCGCGCAGGTTCGTGTTGGGCGGCGAGTTCGCCCTCAATCGCGTGCGAGCAGACATCGACTGGCTCACGTCGGTCATCGCGGACATCGAGTCCGGCGCCATTTCCTGGGACACCCCAATCCCCATCGCACTCAAGGAACTCACATGACACCCGAACGCAATCCATGGCCAGCGCTGTGGGCGCTCGTCATCGGCTTCTTCATGATCCTCATCGACACCACCATCGTGTCGATCGCCAACCCCTCGATCCAAGAGGGGCTCGGCGCGACGATCGACCAGGTCATCTGGGTGACCTCCGCGTACCTCCTTGCCTACGCGGTGCCGCTGCTGATCACGGGCAGGCTCGGCGACCGCTACGGACCCAAGCTCATGTATCAAATCGGCCTCGTAATCTTCACGTTGGCGTCGCTGGCGTGCGGGTTCGCTGACGCGCTCCCCGGGTCGGGCATCACCAATCTCATCGTGTTCCGCGCGGTGCAGGGACTTGGCGCGGGCCTCATGACCCCGCAGACGATGGCCGTGATCACCCGGACGTTCCCTGCCGCTCGCCGTGGTGTCGCGATGGCGCTGTGGGGAGCGGTCGCCGGCGTCGCGACTCTCGTGGGCCCGCTGCTCGGCGGCATCCTCGTCGACGGCCCCGGCTGGGAGTGGATCTTCTTCGTCAATATCCCCATCGGCGTAGTGGCATTCATCGCCGCGCAGATACTCGTGCCGCACCTCGAGACGCACCAGCACTCGTTCGACTGGCTCGGGGTCGTGCTGTCCGCGATCGGCATGTTCCTCCTCGTATTCGGCCTGCAACAGGGCCACGCGTACGACTGGAACGCCTGGATCTGGGCGAGCATCGTCGGCGGAATCCTCGTGCTCGGAATCTTCCTGCTGTGGCAACGCGTGAACACCAAGGAGCCCCTCATCCCGCTCTCGCTGTTCAAGGACCGCAACTTTTCTGTGGCGAACGGCGCCATCTCGACCGTTGGCTTCGCCTTCACGTCGATGTTCATCCCGCTGGTGTACTTCTTCCAGGGGGTTCGCGGGCTGAGCCCCACGCAGACCGCGCTCATGACCATCCCCACGGCGCTCGCGACGCTCGTGCTGTCGCCCATCGCGGGTCGCCTTACGGACAAGCTCCACCCACGCGCGCTCGCGGTCCCTGGGCTCGCAATCGGCGCGCTGGCGATCATCCTGTGGTCGCTCATGTTGTCGCCAGACATCGCGATCAGCTGGCTGCTCATCCCGCCGCTCTTGCTCGGCATCGGCTCCGCGTTCATCTGGGCGCCGCTCGCCTCCACGGCGACGCGCAACCTCCCGATGAGCGCCGCAGGCGCGGGCTCCGGCGTCTACAACACCACCCGCCAGGTGGGCGGAGTGCTTGGTTCGGCCGCGATTGCAACGGTCATCGTGAATCGCATCGCGGCGAACCTCGGCGATGTCGGTAGCGCACCTCAGGGCGAGGGTTCCGGCCTCGAGCTCCCGGAGCCGCTCCACGAGGCCTTCTCCACCGCGATGTCGCAAACGCTGCTCTTGCCGGGGGTCGTCCTGTTCATCGGCGCGATCGTCGCCTTGTGGTTCGTGCGGCCAAGCCACCTCAAGGCGCCCTACGCGACGCAGGCTGCTCCCGAACAGCAGCCCGGGGAAGTCGCGGCTTCCGCATGACACCGCGGCTAGTCTGACCGAATGCTTGGTGTTGTCCTCGCCTTCATCTCGAGCGTGTTCTGGGGAGCCTCCGACTTCGCGGGGGGCGTGAGTGCG
>Ga0190271_10001077_pt1 | contig 15097 bp, 7 predicted proteins | sample Popmic356T_FD_133747 | JGI IMG/M metagenome (GOLD analysis project Ga0190271, IMG submission 133747) | Populus adjacent soil microbial communities from riparian zone of Weber River, Utah, USA - 356 T | ecosystem: Environmental > Terrestrial > Soil > Riparian zone | place: USA: Utah | collected...
ACGACAATTGGCTGAGCGACAACGGCGCGACGCCTCAAGGCGCGTCTGCCCTGATCGCCGGGACGGTGGGCAGAGCCGAGCTCGCCGATCTCATCTGGGACGGCGTCGTGAATCCCGCCACGCTCGGCCCAGACGCCGCAGCGTCGGCAGACAGCGATCCCGTTCCTCCCGAGGACATCCGCAACTGCTTCGCGAACAACGGCGACGCCAGCTTCTTGAATCTCGACATCCAACACGACGGCCAGCACAAGTCGACCGATGTCACTCAATACGCGTGCACCCCGAAGCCATTGCCGGCACTCGAGTTTTGACCGTGACACAACTCATGCATCGTGCGGCGATCGCGAGCGCGCTGCTGCTCGCGGTCACAGCCTGTGCGAACGATGACGCGCTCTCGAACGCCAGCAGTGCGGTGGAAGCAGAGTCACTCGCTCTGCTCGGGCTGTTTGCCGACACCGTGCAACAAGCGCCGGCGGACGGCGTGCTGCCCTACGACGTCATCTCGGTCCTGTATGCGGACGAAGCCGAGAAGCTGCGCTTCATGAGCATCCCGAGCGGCACGACCGTTCGCTACGACGCGCTCGACCTCTGGGATTATCCCGACGGGACCGTCTTCGTCAAAACGTTCTTCTTCTACCTCGACGCCAGCGATCCGGCGCTCGGTCGCCGATTGCTCGAGACCCGCATCATACGTCGTGACCACGGCGAATGGACTGGGCGCACCTACCTCTGGAACGATGCGCAGACCGAAGCGCGCAGGCACAAAGTCGGCAAAACGCTGCTGGTCTCCCGGACCGACGGCACCGGCACCGAGCGCATGCAAGCGTACCGCGTCCCGAACGACAACGAATGCAAGACGTGCCACGCCAAGAGCCACCGCTTCGAGCCACTCGGCCCGCGCACGAGGCAGCTCAATCGCCCTTACGAGTATGCAGCCGGGGCCGAGAATCAGATCGAGCACTTAACTCGACTCGGCTGGCTCACAGGTGACGCTTCGAGCGCCACCGATCGCTTCACACTGTCGAATCCGTATGGCAGCGACCAGCTCGAACAGCGCGCTCGCGCCTATCTCGACGCTAACTGCAGTCACTGTCATCGACCGGGTGGCGAGGCCGGCTCCACCGCGCTCGACCTACGTGCTGAGATTGAGGATGCATTCAGCCTCGGCACATGTAGGACCCCCGTAGCGGCTGGTCCCGGAAGTGGGCAGCGTCGCTACGACATCGTCCCCGGCAACCCCGATGCGTCGATCATGGTGTTTCGCATGGAGTCCATCGATCCCGAGCTCAAGATGCCGGAGCTGCCTACACTCACCTCGGATGCCGCGGGAACAGCGCTCGTGCGCGAATGGATCGCGGCGATGCCGCCGAGCGCCGACTGTCAGTAGAGTCAACTGACACTAGGCTGTCATCGCCGGCCCAGGATTTGCAGCACGTCCGCGCGTGCCCCTGACTCCCCACGCAGACGAGCGGCTTGGCCGGCCCTCGGGACACTGCCGATGAGCGCTCTCTGCGCCATGAGGACAACGCGCTGGTCGCGTGGCATCGCGTGGGTCGTCGCCAGCATCGCGGTACTGGTGCTGTTTGGTTGGGTGACGCCCTTTCGCACGCTCACTTCGTTCATTCCGGGCGCAGCTGCCACGCGTCCGGAGAGTGCACTGGGCTTCTTGTGCGCGGCGCTCGGCGTGTGGGGGCTCGGCGCAAGGGCGTCGAGTAAGCGTGCCCGCTATCTCGGCACGGCGGCGGCTCTGGCGGCGTGCAGCATCGGCATCGAGGCCCTCGCGCTCCACGCGTTTGACTTGGCTGTGCTGCATAGCGCGCTGCCGCAGAGTCCGAATGGCGCACAGATCATCTCCCTTGCGACAGCGCTCGGCATCAGCTTCACGGGGGCCGCGCTGCTGCTCTCGACTCGAACGGCTCCGGCCGCGCTGCGCACGTTCGACGTCGCGGTCGTGCTCGTGCTCCTCATCGGGGCGCAGGGCATCGTCGCCGCCTTATACGACTGGTACGACGCGACGTTACCGCGGGCGCTGCGCGTCACGGCACTACCGTCCGGCATCGCGCTCGTCGGGTTGGGACTGAGCAGCGCGTTGCTACATCCGGAGCGCGGCTTGGTCCACGCGACGCTGCAGACTGGACCGAGCGGCGCACTGCTGCGTCGGCTGTTGCCCGCAGCGATCGCCTTTCCGACGGCACTCGGTTTTATCAAGCGCGTCGCCGACTACCGGGATTGGCTCTCTGAGTTCGGAACGGCGCCTTTCGTCGTGCTCGAGATCGCGACCGCGGTCTGGCTGGTCACGCGCAGCGCACGTTGGGTGCGCCGCTTCGACGCGCAGCGCGCCGAGGCGCAACGCGCGCTCGACGAGGAGATGAGCGCACACGCCGCGCTGCTCAGGGAGCGCGAGCTGCAGTACCGACTGCTGGCGGAGGCAGCCCCGCAGATCGTGTGGACAGCCGATCCAGACGGATCCGTCGACTACTTGAGCCCAACCTGGGCACACTTCACGGGCGAACCGGCGCGCCTCGGCGAAGGCTGGCGCTGGGAGCGTTACCTTCACCCGGACGAGCGCGATGCCGTCATCGGACGCTGGCGAGAATCGGCCGCGCGCGGTGAACCGTATGAGATGGAGTATCGCGTACGGCGACACGACGGCCGCTACCGCTGGTTTTTGTCCCGCGCGATACCCATGCGCGATGATCAAAACCGCATCGTGCGCTGGTACGGCGCCGACACCGATGTGAACGAGCTGCACGAGACACGCGAAGCACTGCGCATCAGTGACGAGCGCTTCCGCATAGCGCTCCACGATCGCGACTTCATCGTGTGGAGTCAGGATCATCAGCTGCGCTACACCTGGGTCAACAATCCTCCGCAGGACTACCTGCCCGGTCGTTCACTCGGAAATACAGACTACGACGTGCTGCAGTTTGCCCATGAAGCCGAAGAGCTAGTCGCGCTGAAACGTCGCGTGCTGGAGACCAAGCAGCCGTACTCGGGCCAAGTCGCCCTGCATGTCGACGGCGAGCTGCACTACTTCGAGATGCGCATGGCACCTTCCTTCGACAGCCAGGGCCGCGTCACGGGCCTGGCCGGCGCCGCGTACGACGTGACCAAGCGCAAGCGCTCAGAAGAAGCGCTGCTCGAAGCACAGAAGTATCAGACGATCGGACAGCTGGCCGCGGGCGTTGCCCACGACTTCAACAACCTACTGACCGCGATCCTCGGCAACACCGCGCTCGCACGCTCTGCCCTGGCAGACGGATCGCACGAGCGCATCAAACAACTGCTCGACCGCGTCGCCGAGTCTGGCGAGAGCGCAGCGGCGCTTACACGACAGCTGCTCGCGTATGCCGGCAAGGCCCGCTACCAAGTCGAGCCTACGGATCTGCACTCACTGGAAGACTTCCTGGTCACCTTGACGCGTGCGAGCGTGCCCACGTCAATTCGGATCGACTTCGAAGTGCCGCGCGAGCTGCCGCTGATCAGAGCCGACGAACACCAGTTGCGCCAGCTCTTGAGCAGCCTGATCACGAACTCCGTCGAAGCGCTCGAGCAGCGCGGCGGGCGCATCACTGTCAAGATGCGCTCCCTGGCGCTCGACCCGGCCGCTGCCCGAGCGCTCGACGTACGCGAGGTGCGCGACTCCCGCAACCCGCGCAGCTCGCGCGATCCACAAGCAGGGCTCGCCGAGTATGCACAGCTCGAGGTGCGCGACGACGGGCCGGGCATGGCCCCCGAGACTCTGCGCCACGCGTTCGACCCGTTCTTCACCACGAAGTTCTTGGGGCGTGGCCTCGGCCTATCCGCGGCTCAGGGCATCGCGCGCGCACACGGCGGCGGCATCGTGGCACAGAGCGAGTCCGGGCACGGCACCTGCATTCTCGTCACGTTGCCCGCGCTGTCTGCCTCAGCCACCGAGCAACCAGCGGAGCCGCGCGTCCCGGTCGCTGTCAGCAAGGTCACCGTGAGTGGGCAGCGAGCGGCGACTGCTGCGAGCCAACCGGCCGCCGCGGCGTCCACGCACGGACAGCGCGGACAGCGTACCGACAAGCTCGATCACCAGCCTCACCAGCCTGCGGCCGCGCCGACCGGCCCACACGTGCTGTTCGTCGACGACGAGCCGCAGCTGCGCGAGATGGGACAGGCCATCCTGAAGCAGGCTGGCTATCTCGTGGATCTCGCCGAAAATGGCGTAGAAGCCATCACGATGGTGCGCGCAAGGCACGCCACAGGAGAGCCGATCGAAGCCATCGTACTGGATATGACCATGCCGGTCATGGGCGGCGTCGAGGCCGCTCATCGCTTGCGCAACGAGCATGTCGACGTGCCCATCGTAGCGTCGTCCGGCTACAGCGAGGACGAGACCCTGCACCGCTTCGGCGACACGTCGCCGGTGTTTCTCCATAAACCGTACCGGCCCAAAGAGCTCCTGACTACACTCGCGACAGCCCTCGCGCGGGCCAAGAAATAGCGAAAACTGCCGAGCGAGACGCGCACTGTGGCATCTCGGATCGCGAGAGCTCGAATGCTCGAGCCTGCGTCGCAGCACGGATGGCAGCGTGGCAACCTACGAGAATCCATGCGGAGCGCACTGCCCGTAGCCATGCTCGCCGGCATCTCGCTGCACGCCGGCATCTTTCACCTACTGATCTATGCACAGACCGACGAGAAGCGGCGTGCGGACTTCTTCTTCGGGGTCGGCGCGCTGATCATCGCAGCCTACGACATTTGCTGTGTCGGTCTGTATTGTTCGACGAGCTTGGAACAGGGCATGACCTGGCAGCGCCTGCAGCTCGTGTTCATCGTGTCGGCCGGCGTATGCTTCATGTATTTCATCGACGCGTACGCCGGTGTGCAGAAGCCACGCATCGCGCGCGCCATCGCCTGGCTCTTTCCAGCCACCGGAGTGTTCACACTGCTCGAACGCCGTGGACTGATGATCTCCGGAGTACCCGCGATCAAACACATCGAGGTGCCGATACTCGGACCGGTCACCTATTACGAGTCCGAGATGGGACCGCTCTACTACATCGTGTCCCTCAGCATCTTCTACATCGCCGGCTACTGGTTGTGGACGGCGATCATCGTACGCAGGCATGGCGACAAGCCGCGCTCGCGCACCATCGCGTGGGCGATCTTGCTGTTTGCGAGCGGCACGCTGCACGACGCGTTGATCTCCGCTCAGGTGTTCGAGTCGATCTACCTACTCGAATACAGCTGGACCAGCATCATCATGCTGGCGGGCTATGCGCTCGCCAAAGACCTTGCCGCCGGCATGCGCGCGCGCCAAGCGTTGGCCGAGAGTCAGGTGCGGTTCGCCCACGCGGAGCGCCTGGAATCGGTCGGCAAGCTCGCCGGTGGCGTCGCTCACGACCTCAACAACATGCTGACACCCGTCGTCGGCTTCGCGCAGCTTGCCCGCAACGCGCTGCCCGCCGACTCGCGTGAGCGAACCTACTTGGACTACCTCGTGGCGGGCGCCGAGCGCGCTGCCGCCCTGACACAACAGCTGCTAGCGTTCGCGCGCAAACAAGTCCTCGAGGTGCGCCCGATCGACCTGACCGAGGCGTTGCGCGCGCTCGAGCCGCTACTGCGCGGGCTCTTGCCCGAAGCGATCACGCTAGCGATCGAGGCGGACCCTCACGTGCCTGCAGTGGAGGCGGATCGCGGCCAACTCGACCAGGTCTGGATGAACCTGGCTTCCAACGCCCGCGATGCGATGCCGCAAGGCGGCAAGCTGACCTATCACATCAGCGCCGCGACCTCTCCCGAGCCGCACGGCGCCGTGATCACGGTGATGGATACCGGCAAGGGCATCCCGAGCACCGTGGCCGATCGCATCTTCGAGCCGTTCTTCTCGACCAAGCCGCGCGGCGAAGGCACGGGGCTCGGCCTGTCGATCGTGCACGGCATCGTGGAACAACACGGTGGCCGCATCAACGTCGAGAGCAGTCCAGGCCAAGGCGCGACGTTTCGGCTGTTCTTCCCAGCGAGCGCGCATCAGCCGGTCCCGAGTCCACCACCGGAGCTGACCTCCCGGGCCGCACTCGGCAACGAGCAGGTCCTCGTCGTGGACGACGACCACGCTGTGCTGCACTTCGTCGTCGAGGTCCTGAAGCGCAGCGGGTATCGGGTGAACGCCGCGAGCTCTGGAGCCGAGCTGCAGGATCTGCTGTCGCAAGCGGAGCTGAGTATCGACCTGCTGCTCACAGACGTGGTGCTACCCGACATCGATGGCCCGCGGGTGCACACCCTCGTGTCCGAGCGTTTTCCCGCGGCGGCCTGCATGTACATGACAGGCCACGCGGACAATGTGCTCGGCTCGCGCGGCCTGCTACGCGAGCGCGTGGATCTGCTGCGCAAGCCCTTCTCCGCAGACGAGGTGCTGGATCGCGTGCGCCGCTGCCTGACCACCGTCCAGGCGAAGCGTGCACAGCGCGAGGCCTCGAAGCCGCGCTCTCAGACGTGAGCTACGCGCTCCGAAATCGCAACCTTGAGCGCGAGTGCGACCCCGCGCGCGGCCAGCGTGATCTCGTCGAGCGAAGGGAAGCTCGGCGCGATGCGGATATGCGCATCGTCAGGGTCCTTGCCATACGGAAACGCGGCGCCCGCGGGCGTGAGCGTGATGCCCGCTTCCTGAGCCAAAGCGACGGTGCGCTTCGCCAGGCCTGGCGGTGTCACCAGGTCGACGAAGTAGCCACCGTGCGGCCGCGACCAACTGACGCCGGAGAGCCCAGACAGCTGGCTGGAGAACTCTTGCTCCACGGCGTCGAACTTGGGCTTGAGCAACGCTCGGTGACGATCCATGAGGCCTTCGACGTGAGCGCGGTCCCGCAGGTAGCGCACATGCCGCAGCTGGTTGATCTTGTCTGCGCCGATGGTGCGGACTGAGACGTGACTCTGCCACCACGCGACGTTCGCCGGCGAAGCGGCCAGCGCAGCGACGCCCGCACCTGCAAACGTGATCTTCGAGGTGGAGGCGAAGACGATCGCGCGGTCTGGATTGCCGGCGCGCGTACACGCATCGAGCAGGCTCGGCACTTCGTGCTTACGCTCGGTCAGGTGGTGCATGCGATAGGCGTCGTCCCACAGGATCCGAAAGTCGGGCGCCGCAGTCCGCAGCTCGGCGAGCCCGCGCACGACGTCTTCAGCGTAGATCGTGCCCGAGGGATTCGAGTACTTGGGCACGCACCACATGCCCTTGATGCTGGGGTCGTCGGCGACCAGGCGTGAGACCACCTCGAGGTCCGGGCCGCCAGCCGTGAGTGGCACGTTGATCATGCGGATGCCGAGCGCTTCGCAGATCGAGAAGTGTCGGTCGTAGCCCGGGACAGGGCACAAGAACGCGATGGAGGAGCCTACGGCACCACCCGACGAGCCCGCGCTCCAACGCGCGTTGGGATGTCCGGCAACTCCGTACAGCAGCGCGAACACGATGGTGTCGTGCATCAACGCCAAGCTCGAGTTGCCGTCGACGACGACTTGGCTGGCCGGCAGGTCGAGCAGGCTCCCGAACAGCGCCCGAGCCTCTGGCAGGCCGAGCACGCCTCCGTAGTTGCGCGCATCCGTGCCGTCGGCCGCGCGCGCGTCTTCGAGCGCACCGAGCAGCCCTGCGGAGAGCGCGAGCTGCTCCGGAGCAGGCTTACCGCGCGACATATCTAGCTTGAGGCCGCGCTGCTTGAGTGCAGCAAAGTCGGCGACGACTGACTGGTCGATCATCGGAGTACCTCCTGTAGCAGGCGCACACGCAGAACCTGCGCGCGAGCGCGCGCCCATGGCCTGGGCCTGGGCATTGGAAACGGGTCGGTGGCCGGAGCTTGGCCGTTGTGTCGTGAAACGCAAGTGCGAAGGCGCCACCTGTCGCGCGCCGGACTCACCCGCGCCGGTGCAGGATAGCGGAAACGGGGCCCACGCGGGCCTGGGACTTCAGCGGAGGTTCGGGCTGCCGCGCCCGCGCACCGCACGGGGGCTGCCTTGCACCGTGCAGCGAACCGCCGCATCGTGGACGCATGTTCGTGATTCGTCGGGTCCACGACGACCAGCTGTCCGTCAACAAGCGTGCAATTTCCGCAGTGCAGCAGATGTTGCGCGAACAGTTCGTCGATGTACCGGAGTCGGAGATCACGGCGCTGCCCAGCCGTCTCTTGAACGTCGGCAGCCCGCGCTACCGCATGCTCCTGCTGGTCGCAGAGACGGCTCGCGGCGTCAAGGGCTTTGCGATCGTGATGCACTCGCTCGATTTGCGTTACTGTTACCTCGAGTTCATCGCGGCCGCGCGTCTCGAGACGAGCCAAGGCATCGGCGGCGCACTGTACGAACGCGTGCGGGAGGAATGCCTGGTCCTCGGTGCGATCGGCTTGTTTTTCGAGTGCCTGCCGGACGACCCGAGTGAAGTACCCGACAAACGCCGGCTCGCCCAGAACGCCGCGCGCCTGTTGTTTTACGAGCGTTATGGGGCGCGGCCCATCGCGCACACCGCATACCGCTCGCCGGCGCGGCCCGGCGATACCGAGCAGCCGTACCTGGTCTACGACGATCTGGGAACCGCACGGCCGCTACGGCGCGACCAAGCGCGCGCGATCATCCGCGCAATTCTCGAAGCCCACTACGGCTGGTTGTGTACTCCTGAGTACGTTCAGCGCGTCGTTCGGTCGGTCAGCGATGATCCGGTCCAGCTCCGCCCGTATGTCTATACCCAGACCAGCCCCGAGTCGGCGCCCAAGCCGCCGCGCACGCCGCCGCGCACGCCGGATGACGCACGGATCTTGATGGTCATCAACGACAAGCACGACATCCATCACGTGCGCGAGCGCGGCTACGTCGAGGCACCGGTGCGCATCAGCGCGATCCGCAAAGAGCTCGCCAAGCTGGACGTGTTCAAGATCGCCGAGCCAAAGCACTTCCCCGACCATCTGGTCAATGAAGTGCACGACCCCAAGTTCGTGAGTTACCTCAAGCGCATGTGCGAGAGCTTGCCCGCGGATCAGTCGGTGTATCCGTACGTGTTCCCGGTGCGCAACGCCACGCGCCCGCCGCGCGACCTCGCGATCCGCGCCGGTTACTATTGCATCGACACGTTTACGCCACTCAACCGCAACGCCTGGCCCGCCGCGCGCCGCGCAGTGGACTGCACGCTGACGGCGGCGCACTCGTTACTCACGGGGACACGCCTCGCGTATGCCCTGGTGCGCCCGCCGGGCCATCATGCGGAGCACAGCGCCTTCGGCGGCTTCTGCTATCTCAACAATGCGGCCGTCGCCGCACACTATCTGTCGTACCACGGTCGCATCGCGATCCTCGACATCGACTATCACCACGGCAACGGGCAGCAGACGATCTTCTACAACCGCGCGGACGTGCTCACGCTGTCGATCCACGGGCATCCGAGCGTCGCGTATCCGTACTTCACGGGCTTCCCGAGTGAAACCGGCGAAGGCCCGGGCCATCGCTCGAACGTGAACTTCGCACTGGAAGAGCACATCGACGGCTCGCAGTACCGGCGCGTGTTGGAACGCGCCATCTCACAGGTTCGCGCCTTCGGCCCGCGCTTTCTGGTCGTGTGCTTGGGCCTCGACACCGCCAAGGCCGACCCGACAGGCACGTGGTCGCTGCGTTCGGCAGACTTCGAGAAAAACGGCCGCTTGCTCGGGCAGCTGGGCCTTCCCACGCTCGTAGTGCAAGAAGGCGGCTACAACACGCGCAACCTCGGCGTCCACGCGCGGCACTTCTTCACGGGCTTGTGGGAGAGCGCCCGTGAGAGCGGCGCACTGTGAATGCGCGCGTGACCCTTCGCACGCAGCGACGGGTCACGCGGACAGTCTCTTTCGTACGCGTGCCCACGCCCGCTCTCGTCTCCTCCCGCGTCACGGAAGAAGAGCGTGTGCGGGCACGGGCACGCAGGATTGAGAGAACCGATCGCTAGTAGCGGATGACCGGTGTGGACGTTGGGTCGACGTTCTTTCCGAGCTTGCGATACAGGCAGGTCTGCGGCGCGATCAACGAGCAGCGCACGGCCTCGTATGCGTCGCACGAGCCGGGCACCAGCTGCTGGCTCGTGACGCCCTTGCAGGTCGCGCGGCAGTTGTTCGCGTACGTCGTATGCGTTTTGTAGTCGCAAACTGGCTCAGCGTTCACGTCGCACGCGCACGCCTCGCCGCCCAGAGCTTGCGCGAAGTTCTCCCCACGCTTGGGCCAGACGATCCCGATGCGCTCCGCGAATCCGTTAGAGAACACGCCGTAGGGATCGAGCTCAGCCACCACTTGATTCATCTTCTCGACGCGACCCGCGTACGTGCCGGCCACGCGCTCGAGATCGAACAGGGAGTCGAGGTTCTTGCCCCAGTGCGCACGCGCACCGTAATAGCGAATGAACAGCGCCATGAGCTGCTCGTAGACGTGCAGGTAGCTCTTGAGCTGCGCGTCCGTGTAGCCGGCGGGTACAGCCACCGGAGACTCGAAGAACATCGCAGTCTGCCCTTCCGCAAACTGCTTGCCTGCGCTGTGATACGAGAGCCAGCCGCCCCGCTCGATCTTCGCGAAGCGCAGAAACACGCCCACGCCGGGCAGGCTTACTTGTTGCGCCGTGAAGACTTGGCGAGCGGCGCGCAGCGCGTCTGCCATGTACTGCTGGGGAATGGCGACCTCCCAGTCCATCTGGAAGTACTTGTTGGTGTCGAGCTTGATCAAGTCGGCCGAGACCATGCGATGGGCCGGACCGATGGCATGCGACGTGTTGCGTGGCTCGGCCCCGGGCTCGGTGACGAGGATCGGCGGCGCGTCGCGCAAGCCCGTGAAGCGCACCTCTTCCAGCAACGCGTTGAGGTCGTTGACGCACGTGCCCGCGTGAAAGCCCAGCTTGGCGATCGGCGCGAGATCCGGCGACACACCCGGGTCGAGCAACACGTTGTTAGCGGGCTCGGCAGCCGCCTGCGTGCTCGTGCCGCACCAGCGCAGGACTTGCTTCTGGCCGGGGAACCAATTGAACTCGCCCCAGTCGCAGTGACGGAGCAGCGTCAGCGGCGAGTCCGCCTGCAGCAGCTCGCTCTCGTCCATGATGTCGATCTGCGTGTCGAGGTTGAAGGCCGGCTCCACCGTGACTCCAACCCGCGTGATCACGCCGAACAGCCCGAGGTGCGTGGTGAGCGCGCGCCAGGTGTCTTCGGAAACATCGGCCTTGGTGAACAGCTTGGTGGTGCCATCCGCCAACACCATGTCGAGAGACACGACGCGGTGCGCGATCGCGCTGTTGTACTTCGGCGACGAGCCGTGCGCCGAGGTGCCGATCGCACCGGCCACGGTAACACCGCGGAAACCGAGGTGCGTGTAGCCGATCGACAGCTGCTGCTGGTACAGAAAATCTCCGAGATCGATCATCAGCACGCCGGGCTGCACGTAGGCCACGCCGTCGATCACTTCGGTCTTCGAGACGTCTGCGAACTTCGACATCCGTAGAGCCACGCCGTCGCCGCAGATCAGCTGACTGGCGGAGTGCGATGCACCCAGCACGCGAATGCGCTTGCCTTGCGCCACTGCGTCGCGCACAGCACTCTGGACCTCTTCGACCGTCGTGGGTTCCCGTACGTCCATGAACGACGTGCAGATCGGCAGGTCGTTATAGGCACCGGCGAGATGGAACACGCAGTCAGCCGCGCAGGTCTCTTCACTCTCCGTGGCCTTGTCGCAGTTGCCGTCGCCACAACCACCGGACGCTAGAAGTCCCGGACATTCGAGGGGTGGCAGCGGCGCTCGCTTGTAGTCCACCAGCTTGGCGAGATCCGCGTCGTACTCTGGCGGTAGTTTGACGTAGACGCCGGTCGTGTCGTCTGGGGCAGTCGGATCAGCTGTGGACGGCTCGGGGCCGAGCACGGATTCGAGCTGAACGAACGTCTCTGGCGCATCGTCTGAGGTCGGCGAGCCGTCGTTGGGCTTACCGGTACGCGTGCCTGATGCTGACTGTCCAGCGCCAGCGCCAGCGCCATCGCCGCTCACAGCGGCTTCGCTGCTGATGGCGCCATGACAACCCGCACCACCGGCGAGCATCAACAGCGCAAAAGCAGTCGCCTGACACGCTAGCAATAAGTGGTTTCTATTTGGTATCCGCGTCTGCGAGATAGTCTCGTTCACTGCCTGCATACTCCAGCGTCCCCAACTAACAAAGCGTTCTTACCAGCCACGTAATCCGTGACGCCCACGACTGAATGAACGCTGCACGCCTCGGTCGTCAACAGCCAAGCAAAACTTCGAGAGTTTTACCCGAAGTCGCGACACAGCGACGAACGCAGCTGGTGTTGCCAACGCTAGTAGCACTCCACGCGCAAAGATGTCCGACGTTTTCGTGACACGTCGCGCTGCACACACGAACACTGTCTACGCTCGACGCGGCCGCTTACGAACAGCTTTCAGCGAGACATCGGCGGAATGAATGCCGCGCTCACGAAGCCTGGTCGCACGTAGATGCTCACAGTCGCCAACACGAGCTTTGTGTCGTTCTTCGTGAGCTTGATGATGGCTATTCCGGGCGGGAAATTGAGATAGCCGGCTTGCCCCGCCGCCGTCGTCTCCGTGATGCCGGTGGTAGGCAACTCTTGCTGCACGTAGAACTGCGTGGTCTTGGGGTCCATCTGCTCGCTGGAGAAGGAAACGCCGCCCAAGTACTCCCGGTTGCAATCCTCGGCGATCAGCATCATGTGGCCACGCATCGGATCGATGCCGCCGTCTGCACGGAGCGAGGCCGCGAGCGCATCGAACACGACCCCCGACTTCAGCATCGGAAAGTCGTGCAGCAGTCCATTCTCCGGCACCAGCGTGGGCAGAAAGTACAGCGAAGGCATGTAGCCCTGTTGCGCCGTCACTTGCAGATAGCCCGAGAAGTTCTCCGGCAGGTCGAAGATCACGTGTCCATTGCTGCCGGTCTTTTGCTCGGCCGCGGGCGTGGCACACATGAGATCGCGCTTTTGGCACGCGCTCACGGTCATGCCGGACAGCCCCCCGAGCGAGATCGCATCGAGCACCGGGATTTCGAGCTTGCGGGTGACCGTCGAGGTCTGCGGAGGCGTAGGCTCACAACGCCAGCGCGGGTTCGGTAGACAGGTCGATGCGACGCAGCGACCACCCTCGTACTCGGGGCCGACCATGCCGCATTGCTCGTCGGTGGTGCACTGCTGCGGCTGCGGATAGCAGACCTTCCCGATGCACGTCGCGCCCGTGAGCCCGCCCTGGTCGCAATCCATGTCCACTGTGCACTCTGGACAGCCCGCTCCTCGACAGCCTTCGCTGCCACCGGCGCCAGCGCCGGCGCCGCCGCCGCCCATAGCGACCACAGCACCTGCCGCGCCACTACTACTGTTCATCGCGCCAGCACCCGGACCGCCGGCGACCGACGAAGCTCCGCCCCGGGCGGGGACGCCCACCGCGATCGCGCCAGCCGTGCCTGAGCCGCTCGTGCCCGCTCGCGGCGCGTTGCTCCCTGCGGTCGCTGGACTCATGTCGGGGCTCACGCCAGAAATCCCAGCAGCGGGTGGAGGGTTATCCCTAGTCCCTGGTTCGGTGCTGGCATCAGCAATTGGGAGCGGCTGACACAACTCCTGAAAACAGACGCCTTGAAGACCTCGTTTCCAACAGTCGTCATCCACGGTGCACTGCCGCTTCTCGAGCCCCAGCATGGCCGTGCACGCCTCGCACATGCCGAGCAGCACGAACAGAGCCGCGAGAGCATCCCACCTCAGCTCGACGCCTGAACGCGGCCATGGACGTGAAAACCCAACATGCGCGCGCCTGATTGTCAGAGGGATAAGACGAGGCATAGACTAAACTCCCAGTGGACCGAGCGACCGAGCCTGCCCGCCGCCCAAGCTTGGCTCGAATCACGCAGCAGCAAGCACGCGGGCCATTGCATGCGCGTAGTCGTAGCTCACCACACCCCCGGTTCGCACCCACCAGTTACACAAACATCAGGAAGCTGCTTTAAAGCATTTCCGACCGAAGGTGTCTAGCAGCATCCTCGCGCGGAAAAACAGGCTTCGGATGCCGAGTTTTTTGGTTTCAAGGCGCGCACAGGCTGTGTGACGCAACTTGAGCGCCGTGTCACAGGCGTTAGTTGCTTCAGCGCCGAAACGCAAGGCTGGTTCGTTGCTAACGAGCCCACTCGGCTCCCGGCGTTGTGACAACACGGAGCTCGCACACGGCACGCAACAGCGCGCTCAAGCGTTGGAGCGGTCGCGTTGGACGCCAGCGAGGATTCCCTCGAGCTTCGATGTATCGAGGGGCTTCACGAGATGTTGGTCGAAGCCAGCCTCCTGCGCGCGCCGCCGGTCGTCCGGGCCGCCCCAACCCGTCAGCGCGACCAACACCGTCTTGCGCTGCTCCGGGTCGGTCCGCAGCTGCTCTGCGACCTGATAGCCGTCGAGCTCAGGCAGGCCGATATCTAGAAAAATGACGTCGGGATGAAAGTGTGTGGCCGCGGTGAGTGCTTCTCGCCCTGAGTACGCGAGGCGCGTTTGATGTCCGCGTAGCTCGAGCAACAACGCCAGGCACTCGGCCGCGTCAGCGTTATCGTCCACCACCAAGACGCGCAGAGACCGGCCCTCCTCCGCCGAGGTCTGGGCACCGTGAGGCGCCGACTGTGCCGGTGACAGAGCGAGCGGCAGTCGTACCGTGAATGTGCTGCCGCGGCCTTCACCCTCGCTCGCCACCTCTATCGTGCCCGAGTGCATCTCCACCAGACGCCGAACCAGCGTCAACCCGATCCCGAGCCCACCTTGCGAGCGGTCGAGCTGGGTGAACATCTCGAAGACCTTCGGCAACTTGTCACGCGGAATACCCCTGCCCGTGTCAGCCACGCGCACGACGAGTTGGTCGGCCGTCGCGTCGGCCGTGAGCTCGATGCGACCCGAGGTAGGCGTGTACTTCGCCGCGTTGTTCACGAGATTCGCGACGATCTGCGCCAAGCGCGTCGGATCCGCGTCGAGCATCGCGTGCTGCTCGGTCAACCGCAGCACGAACTGGTGCCCCTTCATCTCGAGCAACGGCAGCGTGGTCTCGAGGGCATGCTCGATGGCCACGCGAAAGTCGATGCGCTCCTTGCGCAGCTGCAGCTTGC
>Ga0190271_10001078_pt1 | contig 15097 bp, 12 predicted proteins | sample Popmic356T_FD_133747 | JGI IMG/M metagenome (GOLD analysis project Ga0190271, IMG submission 133747) | Populus adjacent soil microbial communities from riparian zone of Weber River, Utah, USA - 356 T | ecosystem: Environmental > Terrestrial > Soil > Riparian zone | place: USA: Utah | collected...
ATTTCGCGCGGTGAAGAGCGCTGGTGCCAGGGCTACTCCGAACCGGGCGCGGGTTCCGATTTGGCCGGCCTGCAGACCAAGGCAGAGGACAAGGGCGATCACTACCTCGTCAACGGCTCGAAAATCTGGACGTCGGGCAGCCGCTGGGCCACCTGGTGCTTCTGCCTCGTTCGCACCGACCCGAAGGTCAAGCATGACGGCATCAGCTTCCTTTTGATCGACATGAAGACCCCGGGTGTCGAGGTGCGGCCGATCAAGACCATCTCCGGGGAGTCGCCGTTCTCGGAGGTGTTCTTTACCGACGTGAAGGTTCCGAAGGAGAATCTGGTTGGCAAGCTCAACAAGGGCTGGACCATCGCCAAGCGGCTGTTGCAGTTCGAGCGCAATGCCACCAACACAGCCCGCCGCCAGCTCGCCGGCGACACGCGCCCGCTGAACGTGATCGCCAAGGAATACATCGGCACGGACGAAAATGGCCGCGTCGCCGATCCCGATCTGCGCCAGCGCATCATCAAGCACATGATGGAGTTCCGCTCACTGCGGCTGATGCAGCAGCGCATGCTGGACGAAACCAAGGCCGGGCAGGGCCCGAGCGAATTCACCTCCGTCGCCAAGAATGCCCGTGCGCGCATCCAGCATGAGCGCGAGGAGTTGCTGCTCGAGATCTTCGGCCAGCAGGGACTCGGCTGGGGAGCCCCCGGCGACCAGTTCAAGCCGGAAGAGATCGACACCACGCGGGCTTTCCTGTCCAACAAGGCCATGACGATCTTCTCAGGGACCACCGAAGTTCAGAACAACATCATCGCCAAGCGCATGCTCGGCCTGTTGGATCACCAGTAAGCGTAGCGGGAGAGCACTATGGCTTTGTTGACCGAAGAACAAGTGATGCTCCGCGACAGCGCGCGGGGCTGGGTGCAGACGAACGCGCCGGTGAGCGCGTTCCGCAAGATGCGCGACAGCGAAAACCCGCTGGGTTTCGATGCCGCCACGTTCAAGAGCATCGCCGAGATGGGCTGGACCGGCGTCGTCATCCCTGAAGCGTATGGCGGATCGGAGTTCGGCTACCGCGGCATCGGCGTGGTGCTGGAAGAGCTCGGCCGCAAGGTCGTCGCGGCTCCCTTGATCGGCTCGGCCGTCGGCGCCGCCAGTGCGCTGATCCTCGGCGGCACCGAAGCGCAGAAGCGGGCGTGGCTGCCGAAGATCGCGGACGGCACGGCAATCGCCGCACTGGCGATCGATGAAGGCCCGAAATACGCGCCGCAAAAGATCGCGATGGCTGCGAGCAAGAAGGGCAGCGGCTATTCGCTGTCGGGCGGCAAGACCTTTGTCATGGAGGGCATGGCTGCGAACGTGTTCGTGGTCGCTGCACGCACCAGCGGCAAGGCCGCCGACGACAAGGGCATCACCCTGTTCCTGGTGCCTGCAGACGCACAGGGGATCAGCCGCAAGCGCCGTGTGCTGTTCGATTCGCGCGGATACGCGGACCTGACGTTCAAGGATGTCGAGGTCGGCGCCGACGCGGTGCTCGGCAAGGCCGATGAAGGCAAGGGCATGCTCGACAAGGTGCTGGACCGGGCGACGGCTGCCGTGGCCGCCGAACAGATCGGGCTGGCGCAGCAGGCGTTCGACACCACGGTCGAATACATGAAGACCCGCGTGCAGTTCGGCCAGCTAATCGGCTCGTTCCAGGCGCTGCAGCATCGTGCCGCCTACCTGTTCACAGCCATGCAGCTGGCGCGGCCGACGATCGACGAAGCGCTGACCGCAATCGACGAGGATTCGGCCGAAGTTCCGGAACTGGTCTCGCTCGCCAAGACGACTGCCAACGACATCGTCAACTATGCGACGCGCGAGATGATCCAGTTGCACGGCGGCATCGGCATGACCGACGCACACGATGCGGGCTTCTATCTGAAGCGCGCACGCGTGCTCGAGGCCGCCTTCGGTTCCTCGGCGTATCATCGCGAGCGTTACGCAAGGCTCGTGGGAGTCTGACTTCAGAGTAGAGTGGGGGACGAGCGATGCCGATCAAATATCCCGAGGTGATGAGCCTCAAGACCGAAGGCGTTCCGTATTCCTGGTCGGATCGTGAAGTCATGCTGTATGCGCTCGGCATCGGCATGGGCAACGATCCGCTCAACGAGAAGGAACTGCTGTTCGTCAACGAGGGCTACTTCACCAAGAAGCCGCTGAAGGTGGTGCCGACGTTTGCCGCGGTGTGCGCCTACGGCGCCAGCCCCGGGCAGATCGACCTCAATCGCGTGATGGTGGTTGATGCCGAGCGCGACATCTCGTTCCACAAGCCGCTGCCGGTCACGGCCAAGGTGACGGCGGACTCCACCGTCGCTGGTGTGTTCGACAAGGGCAAGGAGAAGGGCGCGGTCGTGCAGCGGCAGACCGTTGTGAAGGATGCCGCTTCGGGCGAGAAGCTCGTCACCATCCGTGGCTCGACCTTCGCGCGCGGCGACGGCGGCTTCGGTGGGCCGACCGAAGGCCAGCCCGAACCTCACCAGGTGCCGACACGTTCGCCGGACCTCAGCGTCGATATCACCACGCGTCCCGACCAGGCGCTGATCTACCGCCTCTCGGGCGATCGCAATCCGCTGCACTCCGATCCGGAGTTCGCCAGCCGCGCGGGCTTCAAGGTGCCGATCCTGCACGGGCAGTGCACGTACGGCATCACCTGCCGCGCCGTGCTGCAGACATATGCCGACTTCGATCCGACGGCATTCAAGCGCCACGCTGTACGCTTTTCCGCACCGGTGTTTCCGGGTGAGACGATCACTGTCGACATGTGGAAGGACGCCAACGTCATTTCATTCGAGGCGCGCATCAAGGCGCGCAACGTGACCGTCGTGAAGAACGGCCGCACCGAACTCGCTTGAGACAACGAAGTATCTCTGGAGGATTGTGAATGGGTTTGCTGGACAAGAAGGTCGCGATCGTCACCGGCGCCGGCGGCGGCCTGGGTGAGGCCTACGCGAAGCTGTTTGCGCAGGAAGGCGCTTCCGTCGTGGTCAACGACCTCGGCGGGCCGCGCGACGGCAGCGGCAAGGACGCGTCGTATGCTCAGAAAGTGGCCGATGACATCGTCAAGGCCGGCGGCAAGGCAGTCGCCAACGGCTCCGACGTCGGCACCATGGAAGGCGGCGAGACTCTGTTCAACGACGCGATCAAGGCATTCGGCAAGGTCGACATCCTGGTCAACAATGCCGGCATCCTGCGCGACGGCACGTTCGCCAAGATGACCGAGGATCAGTGGGATAAAGTCGTCCGCGTGCACCTGAAGGGAACGTTCTGCTGCACCTTGCCGGTGTTCAAGTTCATGAAGGACAATGGCGGTGGCGTCATCGTCAACACGTCATCGACGTCGGGACTGATCGGTAACTTCGGCCAAACCAACTACGGCGCGGCGAAGGCCGGCATTGCCGGTTTCACCCGCGTGCTGTCGATCGAGGGCCGCAAGTACAACATCCGCGTCTGGACCATGTCGCCGGGCGCACTGACGCGCATGACCGAGGATCTGCAGGAGCGCCGCGGCTCGGGCTACGCGCCGTGGCCGCCGGACATGATTGCACCGGGCATGCTCTACATGGTCAGCGACCTGTCGGGCGACCAGACCAACAAGATTCTCGGCGTGTCGGGTCAACGCGGCGTGCGCGAGATCAAGATCTTCCAGGCCGAAGGCTGGACGCCGAAGGGTCCCTGGACGGCGCAGGATCTCGCCAAGAACGCCGACAAGGTGTTCTTCAAGGACGACGCAAAGGTTAGCTAGCTTTCTAACGCCATTCCGGGGCGGCCTTTTTTGTAACCCGGATGGAGCGAAGCGCATTCCGGGGTCAGAATCTCAGGCTCAGCCCCGGATTGCGCTTCGCTCCATCCGGGCTACTGGGCGTTGGGTGACGCCTCGGCCTCCCTTCGCTATAAGGGGTCCAAAGAACATCCCGAAGGGACCCACCCCATGCCGCTCACCCACGAAGCCACCGGAACCTTCGCGATCGCGCCGACGCCGTTTCATGAGGACGGTCGTATCGAGATGGCCTCGATCGACAGGCTGGCCGATTTTTACCGAGGCGCCGGGTGTAACGGCATTACCGTGCTCGGCATTCTGGGTGAAGCGCCGAAGCTGGACGGACAGGAGGCGGTCGATGTCGCGACCCGTTTCGTGCGCGCGGCAAAGGAGATGCAGATCATTGTCGGTGTATCTGCGCCGGGTTTTGCGGCAATGCGCACGCTGGCGCGCAGCGTGATGGATGCGGGCGCCGCCGGCGTGATGATCGCGCCGCCGCCGCACCTGCGCACCGACGACCAGATCACGACCTACTTCAAACAGGCGGTCGAGGCGATCGGCACCGACATTCCATGGGTGCTGCAGGACTATCCGCTGACGCTTACCGTGGTGATGACGCCGGCGGTGATTCGCAAAATCGTCATGGACAACCCGTCCTGTGTGATGCTGAAGCACGAGGATTGGCCGGGGCTGGAGAAGATCAGCGCATTGCGCGGCTTCCAGAAGGATGGCTCGCTGCGGCCGCTGTCGATCCTGACCGGCAATGGCGGCCTGTTCCTCGATTTCGAGATGGAGCGTGGCGCCGACGGCGCCATGACCGGCTACGCCTTTCCGGACATGCTGGTCGATGTGGTGCGGATGTCGAAGGCAGGCCAGCGCGATGCGGCGCACGATCTGTTCGACGCGCACCTGCCGCTGATCCGCTACGAGCAGCAGCCGGGCGTCGGCCTTGCGGTGCGCAAATACGTTATGAAGCGCCGCGGCATGATCGCCAGCGAAGCGCAGCGCAAGCCCGGATCGGCGATGACGCCGGCCGCGCGTGCGGAGGTCGACTACCTGCTGGCGCGGCTGGCGCGCAAGGACAAGCGCGCCGATCTGGCCGCCCGACTCAACGTGGCGTGAGGCAACACCAATGACGGAAGTCACCGCGGTTCGTCCGGCCTCGACCATGCTGCTGCTGCGCGACGGCGGGCAGGGCATGGAGGTTTTCATGGTGGTGCGCCACCACCAGATCGATTTTGCATCCGGCGCGCTGGTGTTTCCCGGCGGCAGCGTTGACGCTGACGATCATGAGATCGCCAGGGAAGGCACGTCCTACAGCGGCGGTGAGGACCTTGATGATCTTGGCAAAGCCTTCCGGGTTGCCGCCATTCGCGAGACTTTCGAGGAGTGCGGCATCCTGCTGGCGCGCGCGAAGGGATCGAACGCGTTGGTCACCGCCGCGCGCGCCGACGCAATTGCGGATGCGCATCGCGTTGCGCTGAACAAGGGCGAACGGAAGTTCTCGGAAATCATCGCGAAGGAAGGCATCGTGCTGGCGCTCGATCTGCTGGTGCCGTTCGCGCACTGGATCACGCCGCTCGGCATGCCGAAGCGCTTCGACACGCACTTCTATCTCGCCGTGGCGCCAACAGATCAACTCGGCGCCCACGACGGACACGAATCAGTCGACTCGATCTGGGTCAATCCCAACGAGGCCGTGGCGGGGGCGAAGACCGGCAAGTTCAAGCTGGTGTTCGCGACCGAACGCAACCTGATCAAGCTCGGAAAGCAGAAAACAGCCGCCGCATCGCTGGCGAGCGCCCGCAAGGACGGCGTCGTCACCGTGTGCCCGGAAGTCGTTCGCGGCGAGACAAGCCGTCAGTTGAAGATCCCAGCCGAAGCCGGCTACGACGGCAGCGTGTTCGAAATGGGCGCCGCCTGAGACAGGCGTCCGGGCTCAGCTGCCGACAAGCCGCATCAGTTGTTCCGGCCCGATCGCCGTTGCGGCCGCGAAAGCGCCGATCAGGACCAGCGCGCCCGCGGCGTCCGCACAGGTCACGTCGTTTAGGTCCTCGTCACGGCGACGCCAGGCGATCAGGCCGAGCGCGGCAGCGCAGGCGAGACACGCGGAGACCGCGAGCGGAATCACGGCATCGGCCGGGAGCAATGCCTGCGACAGCCCGCAGACCGAAAGGCAAATGGCGATCGCGATCGCGAACATCACTTGCGGCCGGACCGTCCGGCCTCGCGGCGTGCTACCGACCTGCCGTCCTCTTCGCACATCATGCTGCTGAGACATTGTTTTTCTCCAACCTGCATCCGCGGGCTGGTGGTTACGGCGTCACGGGCCGCAACCACCGCTTGCGACGTCAGTGCGGTTCCGGCCGATAGATGCGCAGAAAGATCTTCGCGATCTCCATGGCGACCATCAGCGAGGCCGCGACCGCGGTCGAAACCAGCCAGTCCTGCAGCGAGAGCGGCACGGTGTGGAAGGCGGCCTGAAGGAACGGCACGTAGACCACGAGGACGTGGGTGCCGAGCGCGAAGCCGATCGCGACGGGCAACCACTTGTTGTCGAAGAAGCCGACAAAGGCGCTGCGCCTGCGTGAGCGGCAGTTGTACACATCGAACAGCTGGAACATCATCAACGTGGTGAAGGCGACGGTGCGCGCATGCGCCTCATCGTAGGCGTTGGGACCGGTCCCGGTCGCAAACAGCGTGATAAACCCGCCGGGATAGTACGCATCGAGCAGCGCAACGGTCCCGACCATCATGATCAGGCCAACGCAGCCGAGGCGCACCCAGTCCTCGTTGAGCAGGATGCCGGCGCCATGCCGGCGCGGCTTCTGCAGCATGACGTCGGTGTCCTTGGGGTCGACGCCGAGCGCCAGCGCCGGTGGGCCGTCGGTCACGAGGTTGATCCACAGCAGTTGCGCGGCGAGCAGCGGCAGGAACAGGCCGGCGTCGAACGCGATCAGCCCGAGCGCGCCTGCGAACATGACGCCGGCGAACATGGTCATCAGTTCGCCGGAGTTGGTCGACAGCAGGTACAGCAAGTACTTCTGGATATTGCTGTAGACGCCGCGGCCTTCCTCGATCGCCTTGACGATGCTGGCGAAGTTGTCGTCGGTCAGCACCATGTCGGCGGCTTCCTTCGACACGTCGGTGCCGGTGATGCCCATGGCGATGCCGATGTTGGCCGTCTTCAGTGCCGGCGCGTCGTTGATGCCGTCGCCGGTCATGGCGACGATATGACCCTTGCGCTGCAGCGACTGGACGATGCGCAGCTTGTGGTCGGGATCGACGCGGGCGAACACGCGAACGTCCTCGACGATGGCGTCGAGTTGCGCGTCGTCGAGCGTGCGCAGCTCGGCGCCGGTGACGGTGCGCGAGCCGGGCTCGAGGATGACAAGCTCCTTGGCGATCGCGGCGGCGGTCGCCGGATGATCGCCGGTTATCATGACGGTGCGGATGTGCGCCCGGCGCGCCAGCGCCACCGCATCCTTCACCTCCGCGCGCGGGGGATCGATCATGCCGACGAGACCGAGCAGCACCAGCTCGTTCTCGACCGATTCCGGCACCTCGAAGTCGGAAGGATTCTGCAGATCGATCCCCAGATCGGCTGCCGGCATGCTGCGGGTTGCGATCGCCAGCACGCGGAGTGCGTTGCCCGCGAGCGCTTCGTTGCGCTGGGCGATCGCGTTGCGCTGGCTCTCGTTGAGTTCGACCGGCTTGCCGTCCTGCAACACGTGGCGGCAGTACGGCAGCAGGATATCCGGCGCGCCCTTGACCATGATCTGGACATGACCAGGCTTGTCGGGATCCGCGTGCACCGTGGTGTGGCGTTTGCGCTCGGAGGTGAAGGGAATTTCGGCCACGCGCGGACGGCTCGCGAGCGTCTGCTCGGTGATGCCGAATTTTCGCGCCGCGACGACCAGCGCACCTTCGGTCGGATCGCCCTGTACGGTCCAGCGGCCCTCGGCGTTAGTCAATGCCGAGTCGTTCTCCAGGGCGGCGGCGACCAGCACCTGTTCGATGCCGCCGTGAAGCGCGGATCCGGCCGCAAGCGGTTTGCCGTCGGCGGTAAAGCTTCCCTCGGGGATGTAGCCGCTGCCGCCGACATCCACGACGGCGCCCGTGGCATAGATGGCGCGTACCGTCATTTCGTTGCGCGTGAGCGTGCCGGTCTTGTCCGAACAGATCACCGTGGCTGCGCCGAGCGTTTCGATCGCCGGCAGCTTGCGCACGATGGCGTGCGCCGCAGCCATCCGCCGCACACCGAGGCTGAGGCCGATTGTCACGATCGCCGGCAGGGCTTCCGGAATGGCCGCGACCGCAAGGGCCACGGCAAACAGGAACATGCTCAGCACGACCTTGAGCGTGAAAGCCTTGGCGCTGAGCAGGCCGGCTGCGAACACGAGGGCGCAGATGCCGAGCATGACGATGGTCAGCCGCTTGCCCGTGCGGTCGAGTTCCTGTTGCAGCGGGGTCGGATTCCTTTCCGCGGCCTCGAGCAGGCCGGCGATCTTGCCGACCTCGGTCTGCATGCCGGTGGCAACCACGATCGCGCGGCCGCGGCCGTAAGTGGCGACGGTGCCTGCAAACAGCATGTTGACGCGGTCGCCGAGGCCGGTGTCGGCGCCAAGAACGCGCGGGTTCTTGGAGACTGGCATGCTTTCGCCGGTCAGCGGCGCCTCGTCGGTGTGCAGGTTGGCATCTTCGATGATGCGAGCATCGGCGGGAATCTTGTCGCCGGCCTCGATCAGCACGATGTCGCCGGGAACGATGTCGCGGGCGGCCACGCGCTGGCGCTCTCCGTCGCGCACGACGCTCGCTTCCGGCGCGGCCAGCGCCATCAATGCACGCACCGACTTTTCTGCGCGCGATTCCTGGACGTAGCCGAGGATGGCGTTCAGCACGACGATGATGGTGATGACGATCGCCTCGTAGGGCAGTGCGCTCTCACGCGGATCTTGCAGCAGCCACTCGATTGTGGAGATGACAATCGCGACCAGCAGAATGATGACCAGGAAGTTCTCGAACTGCTCGACCAGGCGTTTCCACCACGGTGTCTCCGGCGCGCCCTTCAGCTCGTTGGGCCCGATCTGTGCGAGGCGCTCTTCCACCGCGGCGCGCGAGAGTCCGCGCTGGGTGTGCGAATTCAGGCGGGCTACGACCGCCTCGGCCGGTGAGCTGTGGGGCTGTTGCGCGTCGCCCTTGGCAGGCACTTCGAACCCCGTGGCGAGGGCTGCACGGGTCGGTTTCTCAAGGACATTCATGATCCCATCCTCCAGCTACGGTCGGTCGGTGCGTGAGAAGGCGTGTGTCGCGGCGAGGCAGTGCCCGGCGATGACGTGCGTGCGAATGACGCGGAGGAATTCCGCGAATCCACGAGTCCAAGGGCCGCTCCCTAATCCAGTCCGACATCGCAGCACGTGGCTGCCAGAGGGGCCCGGCCTGGTGAAACGTTGACCGAATTCGGCGTTGGCGTGTCTCGACCCTTGGAAATCGCCGCAGGAACGAGCGTTGTCGCGTCGACCGGTAACGTCGGTTGCCTTTCCGGCGACGCCGTCGGCGCGTCGGACATTCCAGTATTATGAAGTCAAGCAATTATGAGTTTAGTGGACTTGAAATAGAGGTCAAGCGGGGTTTCTGCGGGTGCAGCGCCGCACGGCGGGTCCTGGGGATTGTTAAGGCACGGGTCAGGTGCCGGCCTGGCGGGCAACGACGGCTGGCGAGTGGGGAGGTGCGGTCCTGCCTAGTAGGGCGTCTTGCCCATCAGGCTGGCTTCGAGACTGCAAGCTTCCTTCGGCTCGGCTTTCGCCAGCGCGTTCACCTCTGCGCGTGCGTCCTCAAGGCGGGTGCGGTAGTCGGCAGAACCGTGCAGGCGCGCGAAGACCACCGAGCCAAGCGTGCGGCCCGCGTCGATCGCGCTCGCGTTATGCACACCGCAGACGACGCGACTTTCGCCGAATGCGCGCGCCCGGATCAGCAGTTCCGTCGAGCGTTCCGGGAGCAGTTCCGTCAGGATCAGGCCGATCGTCCAGCCCCAACTCGAATGTCCCGAGGGATAATCGAAGCTGCCGTCGAGACTTGTCGTGCGCGGCGCGCACAGGCTGCCTTCATCGGCAAAATAGGGTCGTTTCCGCTTGAAGTGATCCTTTGCGAGATCGATCGAGGCGCCGACGTCGGCACCGACGCGCGCAAGCAGGTCAGCAAGCTTCGGCGCGTTCTCGCTGGTCAAATCGATGCCGGCTGCACAGCTGAACGTCTTCAGCATTGCCGGGATCGTGTAGGGAAGGTCGCCCTTTGCGAGGTCCCAGCGAGGGCTTCCTTCCAGCGTTCGCGTGCTCTTGAACGTGTGGCGATCGTAGGAGTCACGATGATCGTCGGCGGCCGGTGGTGGTGGCATGATCGTGCGCGTATCCGGTGCCTGATCCCTGGGAATGAAGCCGCGATAGGGCCGGGGAGCAGCGGGTTGTGCCGGTGATTGTTGCGCGACGGCCTCGCTGCAGCCAAGCGCCATGACGATGACTGAAGCACCGATGATGCCCCGCATAAGCCCCTCCCGTTCTGCAGACGGCTGCAGCCGTCCTTTCGGGAAGAGTATCGCCAGGTCCGGCCCCGGCGCAATCAGCCGGCACGGGGTGCTCGCGTCCAGCCTTACAGTCCGACTTCGGCTTTTGTCGCCTCGTTCAGAACCGGCTCGCCTTTGAGAAAGCGCCGCAGGTTTTCCAGGAACAACGCGTCGCCGCGGCCGATCGTGCCCGAGCCGTTCGGCGAAGTGTGCGCACTGACGTGGATCTTCGGGTGCTTCCACATCCAGTTGTCGGAGGGCAGGGGCTCCTGCTCAAACACATCGAGCACGGCGTGTTTCGGCTGATCGCGGTCGAGGCCACGCTTTAGTGCGTCGGAGTCGATCAACGCGCCGCGCGCGATGTTGATCAGGATGGCGCCCTTCTTCAGCTTGGCGAAGAAGGCGTCGTTGGCAAGATGCCGGGTCTGATCGTTCAGGGCGCAGGCCAGCACGACGACATCGGTATCAGGCAGAACTTTGCCGACGTCGGCAAGCTGGATCACCGCGTCGGCAAGACCGCGATCGTCCGACTGTCGCCGCACTACGGTGAGGTTGACGCCGAAGGGTTTGACGCGCTTTGCGATCTCCGGCCCGATCGCGCCGAAGCCGATCACCATCCAGCGGGTGTCGCCGATTTCGCGGTAAGGTGTCCGTGTCCATTCGACTTTGGCCTGCGCAGCGCGCTGCTGCTCGATCGGCAGCAGGAGGCGGAAGGCGTTGGTGGTGACGTATTCGGCGATCGGAATCGCCTGTGCGCTGCTCTTGGAGAGTCGGATGCCCTTGCCGATAATCTGCTTGAACGCCGGATGGTCGAGACCCGCGAGAAACGACTGCATCCACTTCGTCTTCGTCGTCTTGGCGATGTGGCCGATCACGGCCGGAAAATAGCCGTCCCGCATCGCGTCCAGACTCATCCAGGCGATATCCGGATCGACCTGGTCGGCCGGAATCTCCTTGCCGTCGCGCTCGAACGTACCTTGCGGCGTGACAAGCGTCAGATCGAGATCGGGAGCAAGCGCCTTGAGGCGCGGTTCAACGCGCGCAAGCGCGGTCTTTGCTAAAAGAAGCTGCACTGACATACTCGCTGTTGGGTTTGTAACTGGATCAGAGTTGCGTCTTGTTGCGCGCCGCGACCTCGGCGTGGGTCTCGGGCGTCCCCATTTTTGTCTGTTCGTGCACGACCTGGCTGATCGACGGAAGCGTCGTCGGTTCGACCTGCGTATCCTTCGACCACAGCTTCGAGCGCATCAACGCCTTGCCGCAGTGGAAATAGGCTTCGCGCACCGCGATCTTCACGACCGCGCGCGGCAGTTTGCCGAATTCTTCCATGGATGCGAGCAGGGCGGCTTCGGTCGAAAGCGTCGCGTGCCCGCCGACGCGCAAGGTTTCATCAATGCCGGGAACGAAGAAGATCAGTTGCACGTAACCCGAGCCCGACAGCATGTTGCGGTAGCTGTCAATGCGGTTGTTGCCGGACCGGTCCGGCATCAGGAGTTCGCTTGACCCTGCGACATGCACGAACCCGGGATTACCGCCGCGCGGCGAGGCGTCCACCGTGCCGTCCGGACCGGCGGTGGCGAGCACGCAGAACGGCGAGAGGCGGATGAAGTTGGCCGCATGCTGGTCGACGTCGGGTCGCGCCTTGGCGACGGCGCGCGGAGCGGGAGCGGGATAGACCGTCTTGAGATCGTCGAGGCTGAGGTCGGACACGTGGTCCTCCGTGCGGAACGGCTTGTTGTTGTCGCAAGTCTACTGCAGCGCCAGCACTGGCGCCAGCCGAAGCCCACTTCCTTGCAGCGACTGTTAGGCCGTACCCGTTGGATCGGCCTGGATCGGCATGTCCTTGGCCTCGCGGTCTGGCGTGTCGTCTTTCCAGCGCACCGAGCCGAACGGGCGTTCGAGCATCCGGCGGATGCGTACGGGCTCGGGGCCCATGTGAAAATCCTGTGCACTCTGGCTCAACGCGCGTTCGGTCGCGGTCGGGCGATTGCGCTGGCGCAGGTAATCGAGCCAGGTCGGGCAGTGGTAGCGTTCGGTCCACAGTTCGGGATCGGCGATGTCGCGCGCGATCGACCAGCCATAGGCGCCGTTGCGCTGGCGCGACAGCTGCACCTTTTGCATCAGGTTGTGGAATTCGCGCGCGCGCGGCTGCTCGACACGATACTCGATCTCGACCACGACCGGTCCGCTCCGCGGCGTGAGCTGCAGGTGCACCTCCGGATCGGCAAGCGCCTCGGCGACCGCGCTCGGATCGGCGGCTGACGGCATTCTCAGCCAGAAACCGATCAGCGGCGAGGCGAGCATCACGCCGCCCGAGATCAGGAGGGTCTCGCTGACGCCAACGTTGTTGGCGACGAGGCCCCAACCCCAGCTCCCGAGCCCGACACCGCCGGCGATCGACGCCTGAAACGCCGCGAGCGCACGGCCTGCGACCCAGCGGGGCGCCGACAGCTGCACGCCGATGTTGAAGAGCGCGATCGCCAGCATCCAGACCGCGCCCGAGATCACCAGCACCAGCGCGCTCAGGACCGGCCAGCGGCTGAGCGACAGCGCGATCACGGCCGCGCCCATGATCAGCGAGCAGACGCGCACCGAGGTCTCGGCTTCGAACTTTCGCCGGATGCTGGATACGTTCAGCGCGCCGATCACCGCGCCGAGCCCGAACGCGCCGAGCATGATGCCGTAGAGGCGGGCGCCGCCGTCAAGCAGGTCGCGCGCGAGCAGCGGCATCAGCGCCGGCGTGGCGCTGCCGATCACCCCGAACACCAGCGTGCGTGTGAGCACCGTGCGCAGGTTCGGCGAATGGATGACGTAGCGCACGCCGGAGACGATCGCGCGGGTAAGGCGTTCCGGCGGCAGACGGGCTGGCTCGACCTTTCGCTGCCACAGCAGCATCACCACAATCAGCGGGATGTAGAGCAGGGCGTTGACGACGAAGGATGCCATCGCGCCTGCGGCTGCCACGATCACGCCGCCGATGGCCGGGCCGAAACTGCGCGCGATGTTGAACGAGATGCCGTTCAGCGCCACCGCCTGCGGCAGCGCTTCCGGCGGCACCTGCTCGTTGACCGAAGCCTGCCAGGACGGCTGGAACAGCGCCATGCCGGTGCCGATCAGGAAACTGAAGCCAAGCAGGATGTAAGAGGTCAGCAGTCCGAGATACGCCAGCAGCGAGAGAGCGGCGGCACTGGTCAGTGAGATCGACAGTGCGACCAACGCGATGATCCGGCGGTCGTGCATGTCGGCGATGGCGCCGGCGGCGATGGAGATCAACAGCGTCGGCAACAGGCCGGCGGTCTGCACAAGCGCCACCATGTCGGCAGACGATGTCAGCAGCGTCATCTGCCAGGCCGCGCCGACACCGCCGATCAGCAGGCCGAGATTGGACAGAAGGCCTGCGATCCAGATGCGCCGGAAGATCGCGTAGCGCAGCGGCGCGATGATGCTGTCTGGCGCAGCCAGCTTGAGGTCGAAAGGCTTGTTCATGCGCGAAGACCGTGGACGTTCAGGACATTGAGGTCAACGCGGACAAACCCGGCGTGCAGTCCCCACGGCTCGGCAATGGCCGGGATCGGGAAATGGTTCCGCCTTCGGGACCAGTCAGGCCGCCCGCTTGTACGCGACGAGCGCTTCGCCGAACGCTTCGAACAGCTTGCGGTTGATCGGGTTCTGCTGCGGATCGTACTCCGCGTGCCACTGTACGCCGAGCGCGAACGCTCCGGCTTCGGCGATGCGGATGGCCTCGATGGTCCCGTCTTCGGCGACACCCTCGATGATCACGCGCTTGCCGGGCTCGAGAATGCCCTGGCCGTGCAGGGAATTGACCCGGATCGTCTCGCAGCCAAGCAACCGCGCGAACGCACCGCCGGGCGTCAGGCTGACGTCGTGGCGGTCGGCGAAGATGACCAGCGGGTCCGGGTGGATTTCGCCATTTTCCAGCCGCGGCATGCGGTGGTTCATGCGTCCGGGAAGCTCGCGGATCTCCGGATGCAGCGATCCGCCGAAAGCAACGTTGATCTCCTGCAGGCCGCGGCAGATGCCGAACATCGGCACGCCACGGGCCACGCAGGCCTTTGCCAGTTCGAGCGAGACGCTGTCGCGGCGCTCGTCATAGGGCTCGTGCTTGGGATCGGGCTCGGTGTTGAAATGCGACGGGTGCACGTTGGCGCGTGCCCCGGTCAGTAGCACGCCATCGACGACATCCAGCAGTGAGCCGATATCGGTGATCTCCGCGCAGCCCGCGAACATCAGCGGCAGCGCTCCTGCGACCTCGGCGATCGCGCGCATGTTGCGCTCGCCGACCACCTGGGTGGTGAACCGGTTCTCCACCTTCTGGGAGTTGCCGATGATGCCGACCACCGGTCTTCTCATTGCGGGCCCTGATCCTTCAGCCTGTGATGCAAATCAATGCAACAATCATGCCCGTCCGGGCGCACTGATTCAAGTTGCCGGTTCCGCTTCCTCGGGGGCTCTCGTATGCACCCCGGCAACGGCTCAAAGACGTTGAATAATCGCTCCGGCCAGCCTTAATTGACCGGGACAAAGGCAGATCAGGGGGAAGCATGTTCGAAGGTAACCGCGTCGTCGCCCATACACGCTCCCGCTACCCGATTTTCCAGTCGCCGATGACCTGGATTGCCCGGGCGCCGCTGGTCTCCGCCGTGTCGGCTGCGGGCGGGATGGGCCTGCTGGAAAACTCGATCGCCGACCTGTCGGTGACCACCCGGGAGTTCGCCGCGATCCGGGCC
>Ga0190271_10001079_pt1 | contig 15075 bp, 12 predicted proteins | sample Popmic356T_FD_133747 | JGI IMG/M metagenome (GOLD analysis project Ga0190271, IMG submission 133747) | Populus adjacent soil microbial communities from riparian zone of Weber River, Utah, USA - 356 T | ecosystem: Environmental > Terrestrial > Soil > Riparian zone | place: USA: Utah | collected...
CCGGCGGAGCCGGAACAACCACACTCCGGCGGAGCCGGAACAACCACACTCCGGCGGAGCCGGAACAACCACAAGGAGAACGTGGTGGGAACTCGCAACAGCAGGGTGATCCGGTGGGGCGCTGCGGTCGTGGTGGCCGCAGTCGCGCTGTCCGGTTGCGGCGACGACGGGGAAACCGACGCCGGTGCGAGCTCCACCGAGCCGCTCACGATCGGGTACAGCGCCTGGCCGGGCTGGTTCCCACTTGCGGTCGCCGAGGAAGAGGGAATCTTCGAGAAGGCCGGCCTCGACGTGAAGCTCGAGTACTTCGCCGACTACACGGCATCGCTCGACGCTCTGGCGGCCGGGCAGGTCGACGTGAACGCCCAGACGCTGAACGACACGATCTTCGCGGTCTCCGCGGGCGCCCCTCAGAAGATCATCGTCACCGGCGACAATTCGACGGGCAACGACGCGGTCATCTGCGACCAGTCGGTCACGTCCGTGGCCGGCCTCAAGGGCAAGGCGGTTGCAGCCGAAGCAGGCGTGGTCGACCACTTCCTCCTCCTCCAGGGTCTCGAGAAGGAGAACATGTCCGAGGCGGACATCGACTTCCAGGGCGTCAAGACCGACGCCGCAGCCGCGGGGTTCGCCGGCGGCCAGTTCGACTGCGCCGCGGTGTTCGCCCCGTTCACCGTCCAGGCGCTGGAGCGACCCGGGTCCCACGTCCTGTTCAGCTCGAAGGACTTTCCCGGCGTCATCCCGGACCACCTGGTGGCCACCGCAGATGTCGAGAAGAGCCGTCCGGAGGACATGCAGAAGCTGGTGGACGCCTGGTACGCCACCTACGACTGGATCCGTGCCAACCCCGAAGAGGCCACGAAGATCATGGCCGAGAAGGCGCAGCTGTCCGAGGCTGAGTACGCGGACCTCGCCGGCGGCACCACGCTGTTCGACGCCGACCAGGCGATGAACGCATTCGAGGACCGTGCGGACGACCCGACGTCGCTGCCTGAGATGGCGAGGCGGATCAACCCGTTCCTGGTCTCATCCGGGCTGGCGAAGGGCGAAGCCGACCTCAGCGGAATCTTCGCCCCGCAGTACACGAAGGCCTACGCCGACAAGCACTGATGACCAGGCCCGTGACCGACGCCGCACCGCCGAACACCACCAGACCCGGCTCGTCCGGTTCGTTCGGCGAGGTCGCGGGGTCCGACGCCGACATGGCGCTCGATCCCTCGAGCATCGACACGAACAGGACGGACCCGGAGCCCGCCGGTCCGGCGCTCGACCAGCCGGCAGCAGATCCGGCCGTCCTGGTCGGCTCGGAGCCAGCCGTGGCGGTTCCTGCAACGGGCGCGACCCGTGGTCGGTACCAGCGCCCGCTGTTCCGGATCAGAGGGGACATCGGGCCGGCGTGGCGGCTCGGTCTGGGCGTGGCCGGCGTGGCGGCGATCTTCGTCGTGTGGATCCTGATGTCGATGGGCGACGGTGCGAACAACGCCATCATCCCGACCCCCGCCGCCACCATCCGGGCCCTGGGTGACCTGTGGTCCGACGGCACGCTCCAGGCTGACCTCGCCGCGTCGATGCAACGTATTGCCATCGGATATGCGATCTCGGTCGCAGTCGGCATCGTGGTCGGAATCGGGATCGGAACCTTCGCGTCGGTCGAGTCCTTCCTGGAGCCCCAGTTCGGCTTCCTCCGCTACGTGCCCGCCACTGCGCTCACACCGTTGTTCCTGCTGTGGTTCGGGATCGGCGAGAGCCCGAAGATCTGGCTGATCGTGGTCGGGACCGTGTTCTTCAACATCCTGATGGTGGCAGACGTCGCCCGTGCCGTCCCCCGCGAGTTGCTCAATGCGTCGTACACGCTGGGTGCGGGCCGAGGCACGATCCTGCGGCGCGTGGTCCTGCCGCACTCGGTCCCGGGGATCATCGACGTCGCGCGGATCAACCTCGCAGCGGCATGGTCGATGCTCGTGGTCGCCGAGCTCCTGGCGGCCAAGTCAGGCCTGGCGTTCGAGATCGTTCGGGCCCAGCGCTTCCGTGCCGTCGACGTCATGTTCGCCCTGCTCATCGTGTTCGGAGTCATCGGCATCGTGTCGGACGTGTTCCTGCGGTGGATCCGCAACGTCATCTCGCCGTGGGCCCGGCCATGAGGTCCTTGGAACTGACGCCCACCGGGTCGCCGCTGGAAGCGACGTCGGCCGGTGCCGAGGCGCGGAAGCTGGAGGTGGCAGGCGTCTCCAAGGTGTTCCGGTCGCGGAGGAACGAGACCGTGGCACTCGACGGGGTCGACCTGCACGTCGACGACGGGGAGCTGGTGTGCCTGCTCGGATCGTCGGGATGTGGGAAGTCGACCCTGCTGTCGATCGTCGGGGGTCTCGAGACCGCGACCGGCGGAGCGGTGTTCATCGACGGTGACCGGGTCGTCGGTCCCGGCGCAGATCGCGGCATGGTCTTCCAGGGCTACTCGCTGTTTCCGTGGCTCAGCGTGGCCCGCAACATCCAGTTCGGCCTCGAGGTCGTCAACTGGCCGAAGGCTCGCCGCGCCGAGCGGGTTCGAGAGCTCCTCGCGATCATGGGGTTGGGCGAATTCGCCGATGCCCTGCCGAAGGAGTTGTCGGGCGGCATGCGCCAGCGGGTCGCCATCGCCCGGGCCCTCGCCCCGGAGCCCGACATCCTGTTGCTCGACGAGCCCTTCGGCGCCCTCGACGCCGTGACGAAACGCGTCATGCAGGATTTCCTGCTCTCGGTGTGGAAGCGGACCGGGACCACGATCCTCATGGTCACCCACGACGTCGAGGAAGCGCTCTACCTGTCGAGCCGGATCTACCTGATGGCGGCTCGACCGGGTCGCATCGCGGAGGAGATCGTCGTGCCGTTCGACGGGAGCCGTGGTCCGACGATCATGCGCGACCCCCGGTTCCTCGACCTGCGCGCCGAGCTCTCGGACCTGCTCGTCGGATGAGCCGCTGACGTATCGGCCGGCGCTCCCGCATCCCCGTTCTGTTCGTCGGATGCAGCGGATGGCCGCCACATCGAACGAACAGAACGGGTTTGGGGGCTCGGAGGGGCTCAGGTCGCCGGTCCGACGTTCCACACGCCCGTCGCCGCGGTGGCTGCCACGTACTGCGTGAAGTCCAGGGCGTCACGTCCGAGCGCTCGCCGTACGCCGTCCTGGACCTGACCGTTGCGGCCGTCGAGCACGTTGCTGAACAGGTCCGCCAGGGGGACGGCCTCCTCCGCGGGCACTCCGGCAGCGATCGCCGCGTCGACGTACTCCGCCGGTGAGCAGGAGACGTACACGACCTGCCGTCCGATCACGTCCGACAGTTCGTTCGCGACGTCGTCGAACGTGAGCGACCGGGGTCCGGTGAGCTCGTAGATCCGGCCGGCGTGGCCCGGTTCGGTCAACGCGGCGACGGCGACGTCGGCGACGTCATCCGCGTCGACGAACGGCTCGGCCACCGTTCCGGCCGGCAGGGCGATCACGCCGTCGAGGACGGGGCCGAGCAGGAAGTGCTCGCTGAAGTTCTGGGCGAACCAACTCGCCCGAAGCACGGTCCAGTCCGCACCGGACGCCGCCACGATGCGTTCGCTGACGTGCGCCCCCTCCTCGCCGCGACCCGACAACAGGACGAGCCGCTCGACCCCGTGCGCCACAGCCGCTTCGGAGAACGCCGCGATGATCTCGGCGGCGCCGGGGAACGAAAGGTCGGGAGCGAGGGCGATGTACGCCGCGGCCGCGTCCTCGAGGTGGGGGTCCCACGTCGCCGGGTCGTCCCAGTCGAACGCCGGGGTCGTCGATCGGGACGCGACCCGAACATTCCGGCCGAGGGCGGTGAGGCGGTGGGCGACCCGACGTCCGGTCTTGCCGGTCCCGCCGGTGACCAGGATCGGGCGATCCGGTGGGACCCCCGTCGGCTTCGTCTCGGTGGTGGGTTCCGTTGTGGTGGCTTGTTCGATGGTGTGCATGTGACCAGTGAACGCCCGCTGGCGTGGACGTTCCATAGTCGCGACGCTCCAATACATACGCACTCGTCTACAATTCCGGTATGGACGGACTGTCCGAACTGCTCGACGGGCCGAGGGCGAACGGAGCGTTCCTGCTCCGGGCGGTCATGGGCCCGCCATGGTCCATTCGCATCGAGGACCGAGCTCCGCTGTCGGTCACGGCGGTGGTGTCCGGGGATGCGTGGGTGATCCACGACGACGGCGACGCAGTCCGTCTGGGTCCCGGCGAGCTCGTCCTGATGCGCGGGCCCGACCCCTACACGATCGCGGATGGTCCCGACACGCCTCGTCAGATCGTCGTCGGTCCCGGCCAGGTGTGCACGACCATCGACGGCGCCGACGTCAGTCAGGCGATGCTGCTGGGAGTCCGCACCTGGGGCAACGACCTCGGTGGCTCCACCGTGATGCTGTGCGGGACCTACGAATCGACGACGGCCATCGGGAACCGCCTGTTGGCCTCACTTCCGACCCGGGTCGTGGTGCCGGCCGAGGCGTTCGACAGCCCACTCGTCGACTTCCTGGCAGCGGAGATCGTGAAGGAGGCGCCGGGTCAGGCCGTCGTCCTCGATCGACTGCTCGACCTGTTGGTGATCGAGGTGGTCCGGACGTGGTTCTCCCGACCCGATGTCGAAGCACCCGCCTGGTACGGCGTGCACTCCGATCCGGTGGTCGGCCGAGCGCTGAGCCTGATCCAGAACGATCCCGGTCATCCCTGGAGCGTCGCTGAACTGGCGCGGGAGTGCGGCGTGTCCCGGGCGGCGTTCGCCCGACGGTTCGCCGACCTGGTCGGACAGCCGCCCATGACGTTCCTGACGGAATGGCGCATGACACTGGCCGCCGATCTGCTCGTCCAACCCGACGCCACGATCGCCGCGGTCGCCGAGGAGGTCGGCTACTCCAGCGCGTTCGCGTTGAGCACCGCGTTCAAGCGGACCCTCGGCATGAGTCCCCACGAACATCGACTGGCCCATGCGGCAGCCGCCCGTGGACTCGTGCCCGCCTGACGGGCCACGCGGAATCTCGGACCGGGACCCCACCCGAGGGTGCTCCACCCCGTTCAGCTGAGCCGCCGCATTTTCGGCCAGAGCTCGGACCAGGGCTCAGCTGGGGCGGCGCAGAGACGAATCGCCATGCCGTCGATCTCGTTGTCGATACCGCCGGGCGTCGCGATCGTCGCCCGGCGTTCGCATTCCTCGAACCAGGCGGGATTGGCCCCCGCCTCACCGATCACGAGGACGGGCGCGTCCTGAGCGGGTGGCTGGCGGAAGTCCGCATAGGAGTTGTGGGGCGAGTGCGCCGGACCCAGGCCGTGTTCGGCACCGAACCGGTCGATCGCGCCCGCCGTCCCGTAGTCGGTGGTGACGATCACCGGCGACCGGTCCCCCATCGATTCCCGATCGGCAACGGCCGCGACCTGCTCGACGAAGGCCGGCCAGCCGATCGTCTCCTTCACGTCCTCGTTGACGGCGCCGATGGGACCGTCGACGAAGCGCTCCGGAAGGATCGGCAGCGTGACCACCACACCGACGACGGCGTTGACCACCAGGCCGGCTCCGACCACGGACGCCCGCACCGGGACCGAGCCACGGTCGACCCAGTCGACGGTCGCGATCGATCCTGCGGCGATGAGCGCCCCGAACAGGCCCGCGGCGTAGTACCCCTTGCCGCCGGTCGCCAGCAGCACCCCGAGCAGAACGACGTAGCCCACGGCGACGAACCGGACCGGCCGCCACGACGGTCGGCGCCAGAGGGACCAGATGCCGGCGATCACGATCGGCACCAGCGGCGGCCCGAGGATCAACAGCTGGAACAGGACGAGTGTCGCCCGGTTCTCACCCCCCTCCTGCTCTGCGAGGGCCCGGGCGAAGTCGAGTTGCGGCCAGTCGTGGTCGAACTGCCAGAGCACTTGTGGCAACCAGATCACCAGTGCGACGGCGGCACCGGCGAGGGTCCACCAACTGACCAAGCGGCGCCACGTTCCCGTGAGCAGCGCTGCCGCCGCCAACGACGCGAGGACCAGCAACAGCGTGAACTTGTTCTGAAGGCCGACGCCGATCGCGACGCCGATCCCGATCCACCAGCGCTGGTCTCCCGTTCTCACGATCCGGCACAGGCCGAGCAGGATGACGCATGTGGCGAGCACGTCGAACGTCGGCGTGGTCAGCAGGTGGCCGATCGCCAGGAAGAACGAGGCTGTGGCCGTGACGACTGCGGCCAGCACCTGGGCCCGGCGGCCACCGCCCAGTTCGCGGGCGAGCAGGGCGACGACCAGCACCACCACGGCGACCTGGAGCGCGGGCAACACGCGCAGGCCGAACAGCGTGTCGCCGAACACCTGACGTGAGATCCATCCGATGGCCGGGGTGAGCGGCGGGTTGTCGACGTACCCCCAGGCCGGGTGCTCCATCGACTCGATGAAGTAGAGCTCGTCGCGATGGAAGCCGTACCGGTTCGCCACGGTGAGAAGACCGATCAGTACGGCGACGGACGGCGCGGCGACCCACGGACTGAGCGGCGTGATCCGCCACCCGGAGTCGGTCGAGGCGCCAGCGGGTTCGGGCCGGGACGTGTCAGAGACCGAGAGTTCCATCGCCACCTCGTGGGCTCCCAGCTGAGACACCGATCGTACGGCCGTCAGTCGTCGTGGAGTGCAAGGACCGTCGCGGCAGGTGTGCGGGCTGCAGTTCGGCCGGGCGCGAGAGCGATGAGATTGGCGAGCACGACCCCGATGACGACGATGCCGACGAACGCCAACACGGGAATCGACACCGCTTCGTCGATGCCCAGACCATCGGCGAACGCGCGCCACACGAGTAGTCCGCCCACGGCACCGAGCGGCACTCCCACGATGAGTGCAACCGTGACCAACGTCGTGGCCTGCCACGCCACTGCCGACGCGAGTTGCCGGCGCGAGGCGCCAAGGGTCTTGATGACGGCGAGATCGCGACGCCGGGCACGGATGGACGTGACGAGCAGGTGCGCCAGCACGCCAATCCCGAGCACGGCGAGCAACCCGGCCAGCACGATCGGCGTAACCCGGATCTGTGCATAGCTCTCGATGTCGCCGGGTTGGTTCACGCCGTCGACGTCCAGGCCCTCGCCGTAGTGCTCGCGCACCGAGCTGAGACTCGTTCCTTCTCTCACGTCGACGAGGAAGAAGGACGGGTCGGCGTTGGGCTCGAGCGCGCGGAGCCCCTCGGTCGTGAAGGCGGCACCCTCCGCCAGTCCGTAGGTCGCGTTCAGGCTGATCGACGGGAACATCGTCCGACCGACGATGCGGAGCGGGATCCGAGTGCCGTCGGCGGCCTGCGCCGTGACGGTGTCGCCGACACGACTATCGAGGTCGCGCAACGTCTGTGCTCCGAGGGCCACCTCGTCCTCACGGACCGGCAGGTGTCCCTCCAGCACGGTCAGCTCGGTGCGCCCGCGCAGTCGTTCGAATCCGTAGGAGGGCACGGACAGGTCGCCGATCGATGTCACCGCCCGTGTCCCCATCGTTGCGCTCGCCAAGGCGTCGTCGTTGCGGACCTCGGCCTTGAGTTCATCGTCGGCGCCCTCATCCCCCGGGTCGATCAGCGTGTCCCAACTCCAGCCGTATCGCTCCGGCGTGGTGACGAGATGATCGAGGTTCGTGCCGAACGTGAGCGCGGCACCGACCGTGGTGATCGCCACGACCAACCCGAACAACGTGGTCGCAAGCGGCGCCGAACCGTGCGCGCGATCGCGTTCGAGCGCGAACCGCACGCCTGCCAACGCGCTCATCGGGGCGCCGGCGCGCGCAAGACGATCGACTGCGAGGGATGGCCGGTCGACTGCGTCGCGCTGGGCCACCCCGCTGATCTCAACCCGTGAACGCCGCCACGCCGTCCACGCCACTGCTGCCGCCAGGAGGGCGGTGAGTGCCACGGCCCCCGCTCCCAGGACGAGTCCGTCGACGGACACGCCGGAATCGAGCACCGCCTGGCGCGCCGGTCCGATCGGGAAGAGCGGCGACGCGACGATCGCGATCAACACGGCGAGCACCGCACCAACGGCCACACTCACCAACGCACGCACGCCCGACGCGGATGCGCGTTGGCGACGGGTCGCACCAAGGGCGTTGAGCGTGCGCCCATCCGCCGCATCGGCGCGCACGAGCCGCGCCAACGCTTGCGCGACCACGAGCAGCCCCGTCAGCGCCGCGGCAGCGCCGAAGAGACGCAACGCGTCGGCATACGGCTGCACGACTCGGTCGAACGTCGCCTCCTTCGCCGAGCGGAACGAGACGTTCATCGGGATGTCGATGTAGCGGCGGCTGAGCGCAGCTTGGAACCGGTTCGTGTCGTCGGGCGAATCGAGGTCCGCCGCCACCACCCGGAACGTCGCGTGGTCGTTGAACTCGCGGGCGAACGCCGGGCTCAGCGCGACAACGCCTCGCTCCTGCGACTCGTTCGACAGCAACTGATCGCTGTTTCGACCGATTCCGACCACCCGCACGTCGATCGGCTGGAACAGCGCGGAGAACTGCTCCGGACCTGCGTCCTCCCCGAGGGCGAGCAAGTCATCGAAGCGAGCGACGGCAATCGGCAGCGTTGATCCGATCCGGAGGTCGTAGTCGCGCGCCGCCACGTCGTTGACATAGGCCTCGTCCACACGGTCCTGGCGGGGCATTCGCCCTTCGAGAAGGGCGGCGCCGCCGACCTCGTAGAGACCGACGCCGTCCTCGCTGGCGAGGGCGTCGGCGTTTTCGGCCATCTGGATCTGCCCGTCGGGCGTGCGCGTGGCCAGGAGGAAGCCGAGGGCCGAACCGGCCCTGGCCACCCCGGGCATCTGGGCGACGTCCGCGGCATCGAGTCGTTCGCTGTCGCGGAAATCGAAGGGAAACATCATGACGTCGGCTTCGTTCGTGTCGTCCATGAACCGGCCGATTGCATTGTCGGTCCGGCGCGCCCCCGCGAAGGCAGCCAGCACGGCGCCGCCGGCGACACCGATGAGGAGCGCGACCGCGAGCGCACCGAGCATCCGACGTCGGATCAACGCCCGGGCGCAGAGTCCAACCACGTTTGCAACCCAACTACAGGAAGGGTCCACCCACAAGGTGGCCCGCACGCCGAGTCGATGGGGTGGTAGCCACACCCGGCCGGTTCGAAGCCTCTTGTCAGGGCAGGGATGTCAGCTGCGCCAAGGAGCCCGAGTCCTGTCGCGGTGATCTCGCCACACACCTCACCACGTCAGCTGAGATCGATCTCGGAGGGCATCACGTTCGGCAGGTCGTCGACCGCGTTGAACAGGTGGCGCTCCCACATCTCGTGGAGCTGAGCCAGCGTGGGCGAATCGGCTTCGACGCGGAACTCCACGAGGTTCAGCAGGCCATCGCCTCGCAGGATGGCGCCGTCATACGGTGGACCGACACCCAGATTGGCGCGGGCGGTGCTCATCATCGATCCGAGCGCGATCTTCGTCGCGGTGTCCACGTCGGTCTTGGCGGTCACGGCCACATCGAGGAGGTACTTGCCGTACTTGCTCTCGCCGATCTGTAGGAACGGAGCATCGTCAGACGCACGGATGTAGTTGCCTTCGGGGTACACGAGAAGGATGTCGGGAGGCTCGGGGAGGATCTCGCCACCGAGGATGAACGTGGCGGTGGCGTCGGCTCCCGTCACCCGGAGCGCATCGCGGTGAGATTGAACGACGGACTGGCTGACCCGGCCCAGGTAGAGCGCCGCCTCGAAGAGGTGGGTCACGGTCAGAAGGCTCTCGTGATCCCCGGGAGTGCGCACGTCGTGGTCGAGGCGGTCGAGAACCTCCTGCGTCGTCGCAAGGTTGCCGGCGGATTCGATGACGAACACACGGTCGGGAGCAGGACGCAGCACGTGCAGCTTCCGGTAGGTCCCGATGTTGTCGATGCCGGCGTTGGTGCGCGTGTCGGCGAGGAACACCAGACCCTCATCGAGGCGAAGGGCAAGGCAGTACGTCATGGCCACACTTTCAGTCAGCTTGCACGGTCAGGGAATCGCGCCGAGAGCATGTCACCCGGGGATCGGCGAGGACCTACTCGATCACGCCGACTCGAGCCGGGGGCGGCGACCGGACGTGGACAGGTCCGGTCGGAGAAGTGCCATGCTGCCGTTCATGATCGAGCCCGTCGTCGACCGCGTGGACCAGCTGACTCCTGAGTGGGTGACCGGGGCGCTGCAGTCGGCGGGTCACGAACTGGTGGTCACGAGCGCCGAGACCGAGCCCATCGGCACCGGCCAGATGGGGATGACGTACCGCCTGCGGCTGGCCTACGACGGTGAGCCCGGCCCAGCGACCCTCGTCGCCAAGGTCGCCGGACCGAGCGAGGAGCTGAGGGCCCTGGTGGCGCCCGGCTATGCCGCCGAGCTCGGGTTCTACCGCCGCCTCGCCGATGGCTTGGCGGTGCGGGTGCCGCGCTGCTGGTACGCGGCCATCACCGACGACAACACCGCCTTCACCCTCCTCCTCGAGGACGCCGCTCCCGCCACACCGGGGGTCCAGGCCGATGGCTGCACCGTCACCCAGGCCGAGGCGGCGCTGGACAACCTCGTCGGGCTCCATGCGCCGAGGTGGAACGACCCCGAACTGCTCGGGATCGACACACTCATGCGAACGACGGAGGAGTCGGCCGAGATGATGGGAGCGGCGCTGCGCGGGGCGAACGTCGGGTTCCTGGAACGTTACGACTCTGCGCTCGCGGACGACGACCGCGCGACGCTCCGCGACGTCGCCGATGCCATCGTCGACTGGCAGCTGGCACGCCCGGAGCCCTTCACCGTCGTCCATGGCGACTACCGGCTCGACAACCTGTTGTTCGCACCGGACGACGACGAGGTGATCGCCGTCGACTGGCAGGCCGCTGCGGTCGGCCCGGCCCTGCGCGACGTCGCCTACTTCCTCGGCACGAGCCTCCACACCGAGGACCGGCGGAGCACCGAGGAGCGGCTGGTGGCCGGCTACCACAACGCACTCGTGAAACGTGGCGTGGCCGGTTACGACGCCGACCGGTGCTGGGATGACTACCGGCTCGGCCAGTTGCAGGGCCCGATGATCACGGTGATCGGCTGCATGTACGCCTCGGGCGAACGGTCGGAGGCGTCCGACGCCATGTTCCTGGCGATGGCCCGCCGCTCGTGTGCGTCCATTCGCGAGCTGCGATCGCTCGAGCTCGTGTGAGCCCGGGTCACCGCGGAACACCCCGACCGCGCGTCGAGGGTTACGGTCTGCGGGTCATCGATCGTTCCGGGGCAGATGGGGAGGACGTGCAATGTCGGGTGCGGACGAGTTGCTGGTCGAGAACGGCGAGATCACCCTTCGGGTGGAGGTCACGGGCAGCGGTCCCACGGTCCTGTGCGTTCCCGGTTGGCCCGAGCTGGCCTCGTCCTGGCGGCACCAGGTGGCCCACCTGTCCGAACGAGGGCACCGGGTCGCCGCACTGGACGTTCGTGGCTACGGCGGCAGTTCCGTTCCACCGGAGGTCGAGGGGTACACGCTCCGCGAGCTTGCCGGTGACGTGGCCGCCGTGGCCGCGGCCCTCGACGACGGGCCGATCGTGCTCGTCGGCCACGACTGGGGCGCGCCGATCGTCTGGCGCACCGCGCTCCTCCACCCCGACAGGGTTCGAGCCGTCGCCGGACTGAGCGTGCCGTACATGCCGCCCATGGGCATGTCGATGGTCGACCTGCTCGACCAGGTCTACGCGGGTCGATTCTTCTACATGCTGCACTTCCAGAAGCCCGGCGTCGCCGAGGCCGAGTTCGCGGGCGACCTGCGCGGTTCCCTCAAGCGCTCCTTCTACGCCCTCTCCGGTGATGCAGCGCCCGGCAGTTGGCTGCCCGACGCACCTCGAGAGGCGGCCTTCCTCCCGCTGCTGCCGGACCCGCCCGATGGACCACTGTCGTTCCTGCCCGATGACGAGCTCGACCAGATCGCGGCCACGTTCGAGCGAACCGGCATGACCGGCGCGTTCAACCGCTATCGAGCAGCCGGACTCGACGCCGCGGATGAGGGTGACCTGATCGGCGCGACCATCGACCAGCCGTCATGTTTCATCGCCGGCGCGCTCGACCCGGTCCGAACGATGATCCCCGACACCGATCTGTACGCCGACCCCGGTGCCGGCTGCACCGACTTCCGAGGAGCCACGATCGTGGCGGACGCCGGGCACTGGATCCATCAGGAAGCGGTGGCCGCGACCAACGAGGCGCTCGGCGCCTTCCTGAGCTCGCTCTGAACCCGGCGCCGCGCCGTCAACAAGCTCCGTCGGGTTCTCAGGTCACGATGTGTCGGTCTCCTCGAACGCAACGGCTTGGTGCTCAGGTTGAGTCCTCGCGGTGATGACCCTGGGCAAGCTCGCTGAGGAGTTCGAGATCGACGCTGTCGGCGGGCACCTCGGCGACGCGGGCATCGGTCTTGGCGCGAACGTCCGCCGTGCGGCGGCCCGCCTCGAGCGGTGCTCGCTCGCCGACGACGCTGCCCGGCCCGACATGGCCCACGACGCTGCCGTCGACATGAACCTCGAACATGCCGTCGAGGACGAGTGCCACCGTCGTGGATTGCTCACCTTGGCGGAAGAGGAAGTCGCCGGCGCGCAGGTGCCGGATCGAGGGCGGCGCTTCGGCCATGATCTGGTCCGCGAGTGCTCGTTCCAATTTCGTCTCGGGTTCGGCGACGTCCGGCACCTGGTCTTCGCCACCCCATGGCGTGTGGGTCCCGAAGGCAGTGCGGACCCAGACCTGATTGCGGGTGAGTGCCGACTTCTGGACGAGGGAGCCCGCGTCGTCGTAGAGCCAGTGGCGCGGGAAGGGACTCGCGCCGATGAGCGCGCCTGAGGAGTCGCCGTTCACATCGATCGTCAGCCTGAGTGTCGTCCAGATCGTGAAGGGCTTCGTCACGAGGAACGGCCATCGCCACGTGGGTTTGAGGAACGAGAATCCCGGGCGGCCGCCCACTGTTTGTACGAAGGTGGCCTTGTCGGGAGCTACGTCGGGCTCCCATTGGATGTCTCGGTTGCCTTTCGTGGGCAGCATGACTCGAAGTGGCCCAGCTGTGACCGGCGTGAGGCCCATCACCTTGCCGCCCGTGTAGCCACAGCCGGTGATCCGCCCGTCCTCGACGTCGATGTACGCACTGAGCCGATGCGCGAACCGGAACTCGCCGCGTCGGCGCATTCCCTCGACATCGGTGAGCATCAAGGGAGGCGGCGGGTCGTAGTGCATGATTCCCCGTGCGAACGGGAGTCGCAGGAGCCCGGGGATCGAATCGGACGGGATCCACGAGATCGACGTCACCGCTCGTTCGATTCGCATCATCGCTCCTCTGCGCTCATGCGGGCGCAAGCGCCGCGTCCAGGCGACGGTAGCTTCGCCGGTTGAGGCGGTAGACGATCCGCAAGGGCGGCGCCGAGTGAAACCACGCCTTGCGCTGGTCCGACGATGCGTGCTCGGCCAGCCACGGGATCAGGAAGCCGGACTGGGCCCGCGGTGTCGCCTCTCTCGATCTGGACTCGAGTTCGGTGTACTCGGACCCCGGCATGTTCCCAGCGAAGAGAGGCAGCGCTGTTCTCTCCTCGAGATCGAGGTGGGTGGTCAGATGCTCGACCATCGCTGAGAGGTCGTCGACGACTCGGGTGCGGTTCGCGGAGAAGTCCGTGTTCGGATCGGTCAGGGCGGCCAACCCTTCCTCGACCGATTGGAGCACGCCGTCCAACTGGTGGTGTTGAGCGGTCAGTTCGGCGAGGTGCATCCGCTCCGCCCCGACACGGGCCGCCAGGGCGGGGAAGAACAGCTCGTCCTCGTGGGTGTGGTGGGCGATCAGCTGTTCCTGGTACTTGTCGTAGAAGTCGCGCACGCCGGACACCCGGTCCTGGGCATCGTCCGGTCCCAACGCAGCAACCGTGACCCTGAGCCGCACTCCATCCACCCGGAGGGCCTGATGAATGAGGTTGACGAAGGTGAGGTCGGGCGTTGCCCGATCGGTGCTCATGCTGCATCCCTCCCCACGAAGTCGCCCGCCCGATTCACTGTTCTAGCGTCCTTGCAGCAGTCGACGGCCCACCACTTCGGCACGCGTCGCTCGCACGAAGGCTACCGGAGGTGGTCATCGACCTCAGGCGGGACGGCGGTCGGCGTCCAGCGCCTCGCGCAGCCGTGCGAGCGCCCGGCGCACGGACGGCTCGTGTCGGTCCAGCGCAGCGACCACGTGGCCGAGCACCGGCAGGAAGGCTTTGCCGGCGGCCTCGTGCGCTTGGCGCCCAGCGGGCGTGAGGCGCAGCAGGTACGAGCGGCCGTCGTCGGGGTTCGGTTCTCGCTCGACATGCCCCCGCCCCTCGAGGCGCTTCACATAGCTCGACACCGTCGTCAACGGCGCCGACATCCATCGGGCGACCTCCGAGGGCGTGAGTACCTCCGCAGACATGAGCACCGAGTAGAAGCCGAACTCGTCCGCAGTGAGCCCCGTCGGCGCGAGCGCCGCGTCGAGCGCGCCGGTTGCTGCCCTCGAGACCAGCCAGACGTCAAACAGCACGTTCGTCCCCTCGGCCGGCACAGCTTCCACCGGATGGGGGTTGACGGATTTACTGCGATCTCGCATGATATCTATCATACTACGACATCGCAGTATCTGAAGGGATCAGCCATGCAGCACCAGATGACCACCCTCACTCACGCCGGAGACTTCCTCACGGTCCGTCACCTGCGAGCCAGCGGTACGCAGCGCGAGATCGGCCGGGCCCTCGCTGCCGCGGCGGAGGCCGCCCACGGTGACGCTGCCGCCCCGCGGGCGATCGACCCCACGATCGAGCGGGTTCGCCGGCAATGGTTCGCGCTTCACCATCCGGCCCAGGCCGAGCGGATCCTGGGCGTCGCCGACCATTTCGGGCTCGATCCGTCGGATCCGACCGTGGCGCTGGACTGGCTCGGCACCTACAAGCTGCCCGCGGGATGCTCGGTTGCGTTCTACCCGGGTGCCGGCACGAAGGACGGCCACGGCTTGCTGTCGCGCAACTTCGACTTCCCCACGGCAACTCTGACGCAGCTCATCGGCCTCCCGTCCCTGCCTGAGGAGCGGCCGCTCGCGGCG
>Ga0190271_10001080_pt1 | contig 15060 bp, 12 predicted proteins | sample Popmic356T_FD_133747 | JGI IMG/M metagenome (GOLD analysis project Ga0190271, IMG submission 133747) | Populus adjacent soil microbial communities from riparian zone of Weber River, Utah, USA - 356 T | ecosystem: Environmental > Terrestrial > Soil > Riparian zone | place: USA: Utah | collected...
CCTAGCGCCACCAGCCCGCGACACGCGAGCGTGCCGCGCCGGCACCCCACTACTCGAGACCGTCGCCCTGCAGGATGGGATTCAGATCCTGCTCGCTGCCGCGCAAGGTGGAGCCATCGAGCGAGTTGGCGTCGACCTGCGAGAGATCGATCGGCGGCGCGAAGACCTTGAGGTGAAACGCTTCCAGCAGCTTGATTGCGAGCTGGTCGGGTCCCTCGTTGCTCTTGGCCTGGGCGCTAACACACGCGAGCTGTGCGCCCGAGGCGCCGATCAAACACGCCTCGCCCGCTGCACGATCGGCGCGCACCGACACCAACAGGCCGCGCGCGCCGACGTCGAAGCGCGGCGAGTTTTCCAGACCATCGACGAAGCTCTCGCTGACGGGGTCGCCCTTGGCTTCGACGCGCACGGGCAGCGCCAGGGTCAGCCTGCGCAGTGCGCCCGGATCGATCTGCATGGCGCGCTCGTAGTCGCGCTGCGCCACGGCGTGGTTGCCGCGCTGCTCGTGCAGCGTGGCCAGCAGCGAGAGCACGCGCGCGCGCAAGAGCTGCTCGGCCGAGGGCAGTGTCTTGTTGGCCGCGTCGAGCAGCCGCTCGGCTTCGGCGTGGTCGCCCGCCAGCAGCGCCGCCTCGCCCTCGAACGCGTCGTAGTAGGCGGGCGCGGCGCTGCGCCGATCTTCGTTGCGCGCAACCTTGAGCGCCGCGCGCGCCGTGCCGGGACCCACGGCGTAGATCAGGTCCCCCGCCAGCCACGGTGGCAAGATGGCCGAGCGCGCCGTGCCGATCTGAAAGCTCCCGGCCAGTGCGTCGCCCTCGCTGACCGCGCGCACGGCCACCCGCGAGCTGAGCCAGGCCTGTGCCGCCTCGACCAGCGCCGAAGCGCGCGCCGACAGGCGCTTGTAGAGCGGCTGCGCGGCGGCCTGTTCGACCGTGCGCTCGGCCTTGAGCGAGTGGGCGGCCCGGTCGAGCAGCGCGGAGACCGTGCGATCTTGCGCTGGATCGCGGCTGTTGTGACCGCGCCGGTCGGGCGAGACGAGTCCCTTTTGGGTCACGCGCAGCGCGTCGTCGGGCCGGCCGAGCACCACAAAAAACGAGCTCAGCGCGCGGCGGTTTTCGTTGCGATCAGACTCGCGCACGTGCGGCGGACGCGCGGCGCGGTAGCCGGCGATCTCCTTGAGCGAGAACAGCGCCTCACTGAGCCGCGACTCGCGCAGGTACAGCTCGGTGAGCTCGGACCACGGGTTGCCGTACCAGGCGATCGCCACCTCGCTGGCCTCGCGATCGATGCGCTCGGCCTCGTCGAGCTTGAACACCGAGCGCGACGCCTCGGCGAAGTTCATCAGGTCGGCAGGGTCCTGGTCCTGGCCGAGCGTCTTGGCGTTGTCCATGGCGCGCTTACACGCCGTGTAGCTGGCGTCGTCGCGACCGGCCTCGAACTCCACTGCGCACAGCGCGTTGAGCGCGATCTCGCGCTGGCGTGAGTCGTCGGTGGCCAGCCCCTCGGCGGCGGCGCGCCGCGCGTCGTCGTAGCGGCGCAGCTTCATCAGCGGCCAGGCACGCTCGGACAGGTGATCGGGCTCGTACAGCTCGTTGTAGCGCGCCAACAGGCCCAGCTTCTTTTCGTGCTGCTCGATCTCGCCGTACGCATTGGAGAGCGAGAGCAAGATGCGCGTGTGCCAGCGCCACGGCTGTGTGGGCCCGGGCGTCGCGCTGAACTTTTTTTCGAACAGGCCGCGCGCCTGCTCGAAGTGGTACACGGAGCGCGGGAAGTTGGCCTCCGCGTCGTGCTCGACCTCGCCCATGATGTAGTGGGCCACGAACGAGTCCGGATGTTTTTTGAGGATCGCTTGCGCCAGCTCGCGGGCACGAATCAGCTTGCCCGACAGCGCCGCGTAGAACGCCTCTAGCTCCTCGGCACTGGCCTCGAGACCCGACGGCGCCTCGAGCAGCTCGGTCACGTCCTGTGCGCGCGCGCCCGGCGCAACACAGAGCGCACCGGCAGCGACGAGCGCCAGCAACGCGAGGCAGCCCGAGAGCTGCAGAGAAGAGCCCGACCTTGGACGGCGCATCGTGCTCAACGCGTCAGGCTCATGCGCGCGAGCCGCTCGACCTGCGGCACCAGCGCGTCGCGAATGACGGGCCCCACGTCGTCGACACCGGGCGCGGGCTCGACGCGGTGCTGGAACACGTGCTGGGCCAGCGCGCCCACGTCCTCCGGGCTCACGTAGTCACGCCCGCGGATCAGCGCGCGCGCCTGCAGGGCCGGCAGCATGAGCACCAGCGAGCGGGTCGACACGCCGCTGACCAGCCGCTGATCGCTGCGCAGCGCGGTCGCCAGATCGACCAGCGCCTCGCGCACGGCCGGATGAATGGCGATCTGTTCGCGCAGCACGGTGCGCGCCGCGAGCAGCTCGCTGCGCTTGACGCCCAGGTGCTCGGCGGCGCGCTCGAGGCGCGGCATCGGGTAGTCGGTGAGCACGGCCAGCTCGTGCTGGCGCGCGATGTGCGTCATGCGGATCTTGAACAAAAAACGATCGAGCTGCGGACGCGGCAGCGGATAGGTGCCGGCCAGGTCGAGCGGGTTCTGGGTGGCGATCACAAAAAACAGCTCGTCCAGCGCGTGCGAGGTGTCGTCGATGGTGACCTGCTTTTCGGCCATCGCCTCGAGCATCGCGGCCTGCACCTTGGGCGAGGTGCGGTTGATCTCGTCGGCCAGCACCACGTGCGCGAACACCGGCCCGCGGCGAAAGTTGAAGCCCCCCGAGTGCGGCTCGAACACGGTGGTACCGGTGACGTCGCTGGGCAACAGGTCGGGCGTGAACTGGATGCGCCGAAAGGCGGCGATGCGTTCGTCGCCGCCATCGGTGATGATGGCCTCGCCGAGCGCCCGCGCGAGCGTGGTCTTGCCCGAGCCCGGGAAGTCTTCGAGCAACACGTGGCCATCGGCCAACAGGGCCACGATCAACAGCTCGATCACTTCGTCGCGACCGCGCACCGCGATGGCGAGCCGGGTGCGCAGCCGCTCGGCGAGCGCTTGCGCTTGATTGAGGTCGTAGGTGAGAGACATGCCTGCTCCAGCGAGGGTGCCGGTGCGCGCTCGCGCACTGGCCGAAATGAGGTCAGCGCGCCTTGAAGAAGCTCCAGGGCACGAGTGCGCCGAGGACTCGGCGCCAGAAGGCAAACGCGCGCGCACGCTCGAGGCGCACGCGCGTGGACAAGTGGGTGAGCTCGGGGCGGCCGTGGCGCAGCGCGCGCTGCGAGCCAAAGCGGGCGCCCACGTGGGCGGCGGTGAGCTGCTCGAAGCTGGGCAGCTCGGCGTGCACGCGCTCTGCAAACGCCTCGCGCGACTCGCCGCGGCGCCGCGTGACGCCGACCTCCGCGAGCCGGTCGAGCTCGGCGCGGTAGGCGACCCGGGCCAGGCTAGTGTCGCGCGCGAAGCTGGGCGCGAGCCGACGCCACAGCTTGGCCAGGTACAGCGCCACCAGCACAGAGACCAGGCCGCGACCGAGCTGCGTGCCGGCCCAGCGCGCGGCGTTGGCGAGCCAGTCTTTCCAGAACGTGCCCGGCGGTCCGCCGTCGGGCGGCAGCGGTCGGATGCCGCGCGCGAGCTGGCCCAGCAAGCGCTGCAGGTCGGCGTCGGGCGGCTCGGGCGCCGGGTCGAGCGTGCGCTCTGGCTGCACGTCGACGATCACCCAGCCCACGCCGTCGAGGTACACCTCGGGCCACGCGTGCGCGGCGCCGCTGGACACCAGGATGGCCGAGCCACCCTGGCGCGCGGACTCATCGATTGCGTAGCCGGTGGCCACGCGCGCGGGCACGCCGAGCGCACGCATCAAGTACGTGGCCGCGTGCGCGAAGTGCACGCAGTAGCCGACCTTGTCGCCGAACAAGAAGTGGGCGGTGGGGTCCTCGGCCGTCGCGTGTTTGCTCTTGAGGCTGTAGGTGCCCTCTTTGCTGAGCCACTCGCTGATCGACCAGGCCTTGAGCATGGGGTCTTTGGAGAGCTCGGGCGGCAGGTCGGCGGCGATCTTTTGGGCCAGCTCGGCATAACGCGGATCGGACGGCAGCGCGAGGTACTCGGCGCGGTCTTCGGCGCTCCACTTGGGGCTGCCCGCCAGGCGTCCCATCATGGTCATGAAGTCGCCCGTGAGCGCCGCCGAGACCACCTTGTACACGCGCTTGAAGCGCTCGGGATTGGGGTTTTGTGCCGCCTGAAACGACACCGGCGACTCGAGCCCGAACGGCCGCGTATGGTCGGCCAGCAGCGCGACCGTGCTCTCGAGCGTGGCGCGCTCGCTGTTGGACTCGGGCGCGTCGGGCACGCTGAGCTCGTCGACCGGAAAGCTGTCGACCACGTCGCGGTCGAGGCCGTCGCGCGTGGTGCCGACCAGGCGCCGGCCGTTGAACTGGCTAAAGGCGCCCTGCCGAAAGTAGTAGATGCCGGTGGGCGGCGAGTAGTCGTCGTGCAGCAGCACCACGGCCACCGGCGTCTGTTTGTCTTTGTTCTGCTCCTGGTCGCGGAACTCGAGGTTGTCGTTGTCGCGTCGCTCGCGACCCTTGCCCTGCCCGTGTTTGTTGTCTTGCTGCTTGCCCTCGGGCTTGCCGGTGAGGCCGAGCCCTCCCCCTTGCGGCTCGGGACGCGGCAGCACGCCCGAGGACGCACCCAGGCCCGCGGCCATCACGATCAGCAGCATGAGCGCGAGGTTGAGCACGAGCCGCACGATGCTGCGCTCCATGATCAGCACCAGCGCGAGCAACACCACGGCCGCGCCGCCGAGCGCGTAAAACACCACCGACGGGTCGCCGCCGACGGACAGGATGGGATCGGCGATCTCGAACGGGCGGTTGATGGCACCGTGGCGGTGCTCCGCGACCAGCTGCGACACCATCATGCCGCCCAGGCCCACCTCCACGAACGCGAGCGCGCGATGGCGCGCCGACAGCGCGCTGAGTGCGAGCGCGAGCGGCAGCGCGAGCAGGCCGAAACGCAGCGCGTCGACCAGCGCAAAAAAGCCGGCCGGTGAGAGCGCCTCGGCCAGCGCGCTCGAGCGCGCGAGCGCGGCGATCAGCAGCGCGAGCAGCCCGGCTCCGAGCACGCTGCCGAGCAAGATGAACAACGAGCGCAGCCGGCTGTCGGCGAGTCGGAAGCCGAGCAGCACCCCGAGACCGGCGCCCAGACCGCCGGCGATGGCCGTCGACAAGCTGGCCAGCGGCCAGATGAAGACCGCCGTGCACAGGGCGTACACCAGCGCGCGCAAAGCGACGATCACGGCGTTGCCTTTCATGCTGCGGCTCCCGTGCCGGCGTCGCCCGGAGTCTGGGCAGCGGCCGTCTGACCAGGGCGGTTGAGGTGCGCGTCGCCGAGCAAACGACCGCTCTCGCGGTCCAGCACCACCACCTCGCAGCCGGCCCGCTTGTACGAGGTGATCAGCGCGCGCAGGCTGGCCAGCTGGATCTGCGTGGAGGGGCGCGGCGCGAGCGTGACCCGCGAAAGCCAGGAGGCCCCCGCGCGCTGCGTGATGCCGTCGACGCCGATCACCACGCGCGCCGAGCGGGCCTGTTTTTGCAGTAGCGTGGTGACGCGCTCCACCCACGGTCCCTGCGCGGCCGGCACGAACAGCACGAGCGACGACGGCCCCTCACGGTCGAGCTCTTGCAGGAAGCTGACCAGCTGCTCTCCACCCCGTGCGCGCACGGCGCTCGAGCGGCGCACGGCCACCAGGGCGCTGGGCAGGTCACGCACGGGCTGCGGGGAGCCGTCGGCACCGAAACGAAAGTCGGCGCCAAGCACGCCTTCTTCGAGTGCAACGCGCGCGGCGGCGGCGCTGGCGGCGTCGGCGGGTCCGGCGACCAGGTACGCAGCCACGCGCTGGGCACGCGAGAGCGCGCGCTCGGGCATGCGCACGACCAGCTTTTGGGTGCGCGCAAAGACCTTCCAGTGGATGAAGCGCGCGGGATCGCCCGCTGCGTAGCGGCGCAGCTCGAGCCGGTCGCCCTGCTCGAGGCCCATCGGATGCGGGATGTCGTCGCCACCGGACAGAGAGCGCAGCAGCGGCAGCGAGCGCAGCGCACCGGCGTGGGGCAGCACGTCGACCTCGACCGGCGCGCTCTGGCGCAGGCCGATGCTGGCGATGCCGAACACGTCGCGCACCACGATCGTGCGCGCGATGTTGCGCACCTCGCCGTGGTCGCCGAAGCGCAGCCGCTCGACCAGCAGGGCGCCCTGCCGCTCTGGCTCTTGCTCGACGCCCGCGGGCGCGCGTACCTCGAGTCGCACCTCGACCAGCAGCCAAAAGCGCAGGCTGGGCAGCACAAAGCCGGTGTCGACGGGGCGCCGGGTGTCACTGGCGGCGTGTGCGAGCGGCCTCTGCTGGGCCTCGCGCTGGGCGCGCACGAGCCACAACTTCATGCGCGCGGCGGCCACCAGAACGCTCAGCAGCGCCAAAAAAAACAGCGCCAACAAACCCAGGCCGGTCACGTACCAGACCGCGTCCAGCGCCTGAAATCCGTAATGACGCAGCGCCAGGGCGGTCAGTCCGCCCACACTCGCCCCGCGCAGCGTGAGCGGCACGAGCTCGCGCGCACGCAGGGCCACAGCCTTCAAGCGTACAGCTTGGTCGCGCATAATCCGCCGTCGAGGCAGCGTGTCGAGAACCTCGTGAGCCATAGAGAGAGTGGCATCAGAGTTACATCGACGAGAACTGCACGCCAGAGTTGCGCATGCGCACGCGAAGCTTGTGCCGCCAGGCGGACTGACATATTGGTGAGCGATGGACCGGGGGACTTGGTCATGAACTACTTGCGTTGGATCGCTGGATTGGGATTGGTCGCCGGGTGCGGCGGCAGTGCGGCGCAGTCGAGCGCCGAGACGACGACCCCTGTGCACGAAGCGAAGGCTGAAAACGTACCCGAGGTGCACAAGCGCGGCACCGACAAGCTGGTGGTGGTCGTCGGCCCAGCCGGCGGCACGCTCGAGCTAGACAACGGAGCACGGCTGCTCATTCCGGCCGGCGCGCTCGCGGAGTCGGTAGAGGTCACGTTCGCCAACGGTGCGCGCACCACCGCATTCTCCAACCACGACTACGAGCGCCCCGTTGGACCTACCTTGGACGTGGTCATCGAGGGCGAGGGGCTGCAGCAAGCGCCGGTCGAGGTCTCCATCCCCATCCCCAAGCTGCCCGACGGGTTCGCCGAAAAAGACCTGGGCATCGGCGTCGAGGTGCCCGCGCAGCAGCGTGCCGTGCAGGGCCAGGGCACCAACACCCGCTGGGACTACCTCACCGCCAAGGCCAGCGGCAGCGGTCGGGCGGTCGCCTCGCTGGAGCAGGTCGCCGGCTACAGAGTGCAGTTCGTGGTCTCCAAAACCGACTAAACAGGGCCGACTGGAGCCGGAGACGCGGCGCGATCCGCCACCGCTTCCTCAGAGCGAGACGGGGTTTTAGCGATGCAGTGGAATCCGCATCTTGCGGTGCAGCGCGCGAAGGTCGCGCAGAGCGAGCTGCGGCAAGAGGACGTGAGGCTGCTCGACGACGGGCCGACCATGGTTCTGGCGCACGCACACGGGCCGCCCCGGCTGTGGGGCTACTTGCTCGACACCGTGCTGGACGGCTTCGCGGACGGCTTTGCGCGCCCCCACGACGGGAGAACCTCCACCCGCGTGCACCAGGGCCTGCGCGTCGCCCAGCAGGGGCTGCGCGGGCGCGTCGAGGGACTGGTCGAAAAACGCAGCTCCGACGTCGGGCTGCTGGCGCTGTCACTCGAGGGAAGCGTGCTGCACGTGCTGGCGGCCGGCTCGTCGCGCGCGTACTTGCTGCGCCATCGTGTCCTGCGCCGGCTGGCGCGCGCCGAGAGCAATCCGCGCTCGCGCGCCGAAGAGGCGCGCACTTCGGCGCTGCGCCTGGACGGGCCCGAGCTGGCCGACGGCGTGCTCAAGCTCGACCCGACCTGGTGCGCCGAGCAGCTCGAGCCGGGCGACCTGCTGTTCGCCAGCGCGGGTGCGGTGTGTACGGATGCGCTGCTGCGCAAGATCTGCGGCGCGCTCGACGCCGATCGTGCGCTCGGCGGCGAGGACGTGGTCGCTCTGCTGAACGGATCCGCAGCACAACATGGCGTCGCGGCGGCCAGCCTCGCCTTTCGTGTCCCGGCCTTTTGAGCGACGCCGCGTCGTGACGCGCTTTGTTGACGCTGGTAGCGGAGGTCGGCTTCATGCCTACATGCCAGCGATGGGACGAGCGGCGCTGATCGTGGTCGCGCTGGGTCTGCTCGGTGGCTGCTGCACCCAGGCCAGCGCGCGGGGCATGCGCTCGACCCGCAGCGCCGCACTCGCCGACGAGAGTCGCGCCGACCAGCTCGCCGAGGCACGCCTCGAAGACAAGCCACCGCAGAGCATCAGCGTGGGCCGCGGCAAGCTGCCCAGCGGACGCGCGATCGGCGGGCTCTCCCCGCGCGAGTGCAAGCGCCTGCTGACAGGCGCCTCCGTGCGCTTCGACCCGCTGCCGGCCCGCGAGGCGCCCGCCATCAAAGACCCCCTCACGTTGCACTCGCGCATCCTCGGCGTCGAGTTCGGCCCCGCCAACGGGATGGCCAAAAACGGCATCGTCGACTGCAGGCTCGCCGTCGCCCTGCTCGCCTGGGCCCCGATCCTGCGCGACGCGGGGGTCGTCAGGGTCGAGCACTACTCCACCTTCCGCCCGGGCGCGCGCGTGCGCGGCAGCGGCAAGACCAGCGGCCACGCCCACGCCCTGGCCATCGACGCGGCGCGCTTCCACCTGCGCGACGGCAGCGTGATCCAGGTTCTCGAGGACTGGGACGACCGCGAGCGCGGAGGAGCACCCTGCCCGGTGCGCGCCGGAGAAGATCGCAGCGGTCGCATTCTGCGGCAGGTGGTGTGTCGAGCGGTCGAGCGAGATTTGTTCCAGGTGGTGATCACGCCGCACCACGATCGGGATCACCAGAATCATGTGCACATGGAGGTCGTCCCAGGGATTGACTGGTCCTTCGTGCACTGACGGGGAAGAGCGAGACGTAGACCGAGCACGAACACGGGGATCGAGCACGAACACGAGCACACTCACGATCACCCTCACGATCCTCGCCGACGCGGACGACCTCGACCCCGAGCACGATGGGCCTAGTCGCGCACGCGTCCGCCCGGACCCGCTCCGGTCACCGATCGTCTGTCGTGTTCGAGAGGAATCTCAGGTTCGTCGCCCCCCCAGACCCAGCTGGACCCATCAGCTCGAGCTCGCTCGTCTACGTGGTCGAGGTCGTCCACGTCGGCGAGGATCGTGAGGGTGTTCGTGGTCGTAATCGTGTTCGTGGTCGTAATCGTCCACGTGATCGATGCTCGTCCTCGTACTCGACTCAGTCAGCCTTCCACGCCGTGAAGCGGCGCTCGATCCACTGCAGCACGCGAGCGAACACCAGGCCTACCACCGTGATCGCCAGGATTCCCACGTACATGTGCGGGATCTTGAAGTTGTACTGCGAGTACTGGATCAGGTAGCCGAGCCCGGCCGTGGCGCCGACCATCTCCGCCGCGACCAGCGCCAGCAGCGAGTTGGCTCCCGCCAGCCGAATGCCCGTGAACACGGTGGGCAGCGCGGCCGGCAGGACCACCTTGCGCAGCATGTCGAGGCGCGTGACCCCCATGGTGCGCGCAGACTTGATGAGCAGCGGATCGACGCCGCGCACGCCGCTGATGGTGTTGAGCAGGATGGGCCACGAGCACGCGTAGATGACGAGCGCGTTTTTGGACGACTCGCCGATGCCGAGGATCAGGATGAACACCGGCAGCAGCGCGAGCGCGGGCGTGTTGCGCAGCGCCTCGAACAGCGGAAACAAAAAGCCCTCGACGCGCCGCGACGAGCCGATCGCGAGGCCCATCGGCACCGCGAACAGGATGGCCATGCTGAATCCGAACAGCGAGCGCTGCAGGCTCGCCGCCAGGTGACTCATCAGCTGGCCGTTTTGAATCAGCTCCCAGCCGGTGGTCAGGACCTCGGAGAGCGGCGGTAAAAAGGCGGGCTCGACCAGGCCGAGGCGCGGCGCGATCTCCCAGATCAAAGCGACCACGAAGATGGCAGCCGAGCGCTGCAGCAAGGTCCCGATGTAGACCAGGGCCGGGGAGAGCGGAGTTGGACGCGAGACGGAGTCCGGCTCGCGCAGCAGCGGTCGCTCGATGGCGTGTTGTGCTCTATCCATGAATCACCGCCTCGGGTGCGATCGACGGAGTGCCGAGCTTGTGGCGGCGCTCTTGTTGCTGTGCCTTGAGCACTTCTTCACGCAGTAAGGTCCACACTTCGTGGCGCAAGCGCCCAAACTCCGGGAGCGAGCGCACGTCATCGTCGGACTGACGCAGATCGCTCGGCACGTCCACGATGTGTTTGATGCGACCCGGTCGCGAGGTCATCACCGCCACCCGCTGGCCCAGGTAGACCGCCTCGTCGATGCCGTGCGTGATGAAGATGATGGTCTTTTTCGAGCGCTCCCAGATGCTGAGCAGCTCGCTCTGCAGCGTCTCACGCGTCTGTGCGTCGAGCGCGGCGAACGGCTCGTCCATCATCAAGACTTCCGGGTCGTAGGCGAGGCTGCGCGCGATCGCGACGCGCTGCTTCATGCCGCCCGAGAGCTCGTGCGGATAACGGTCCTCGAAGCCGGACAGGCCGACCAGCGCCAGATACTCGCGCGCCGCAGCGCGCCGCTGTTTTTCGGGAACGCCCTTGGTCTCGAGGCCGAACTCGACGTTGCCGAGCGCGCTACGCCAGGGAAACAGCGCGTACTGCTGGAACACGATACCGCGGTCGAGTGCAGGTCCCTTGATCGGCCTGCCGTCGAGCAAGATCTGACCGCTCGAGGGCATGGTCAGACCGGCGAGCAGGTCGAGCAGCGTGGACTTGCCGCAGCCGCTCGGACCCACGATGCACATGAACTCGCCCGTCTTGACCTCGAGCGAGATCTCGTCGATGGCAGTGAACTCGGTGCTGTTGCGGACCTGAAAGGTCTTGCTCACCTTCTGAAACTCGATCTTCGCTGTCACGATCACACCTTTTGCCCGGACCCACCCGTCTGCTCGTGTGCGCTCTCGGCTGAGCAGCGCGCAGGGCCGACTCAGGAGCTCGGCGCTGCTTGGAACTCGTTGGTGTACAGGTCGCCCGGCTTGATCTGGCCTTGCTTGAGCTGGCCGTCCTTGACCAGCCAGTCGATCCAGCGCTGAAAGTCCACGTCGGAGAGCCGGCCGTGTTTGCTCCACACGGTCGGCGTCTTCCAGTACTTGTACTGCGTGATGTCGTCCGCCGGGTTGCGCTTCTGGACGACCTTGATGATGCGCTCGACGACCTCGTCACGCGGTGTGTTGCGTGCCCACTCGATGGCCTTGCCGGTCGCCTCGATGAACTTGCGAACCGTGTTGGGGTTCTCGGCGATGAAACGATTGGTCATCACCAGGCTGCCCGCGTTGAACGCGCCGAACAGCTGATGGTCGGAAAACAAGAGCTGGAGCCGCCCGCGCTCGGCCGCGCGCTCGGCCAGTGGTGTCTGCATGCTGGCCACGTCGACCTGCTTTTCGCGCAGCGTCTGCTCGCCGTTGGCCGGCGGCAAGATCACCATGGCGACCTGCTTTTGCTCGACCTCGCTGAGACCGCCGCGGGTGAGGAACTCGCGCAGGCTGAACTCGGCGTGTGCGCCGATGGTGTTGACCGCGACCTTTTTGCCGATCAGGTCGCGGGCGCTGGTGATGGAGCTGCCCGGCAGCGTGTAAAAGCCGCTGAAGGTCTCGGCATCGCTGCCGTAGTACGCGATCACGGCCTTGATGGGCGCCTTGGCGGCGATCAGCTTGACGATGGCGCCATTGAACGCGCCGCCGAACTCGACGTCGCCGGTGGCGACCGCCTGGATGTTCTGCGGCCCGCTGATGGTGCCGCCCACGTACTTGAGCTTGATCGGGGCGAGGTAGCCGAGATCCTGAGCCAGCTCGGGGAAACCGACCATGGTCGGATAGGCCTGGTAGCGCAGCACCATGGTCTCGTAGCCGTCGCCGCGCTTGGTGGCGGAGGCCTTGGAGCAGGCCGCGAGCGTCAGGCTCAGCAGAAGCACCTGCGGCGCCACTCGGCACAGCCGGCGCCAGCGGTTTCGCAGACCTGCTGCGAGGCCTGTTGCGACGCGATTGGACAACACGTCCCGAACGTAGCGACCCGACTTGTGACTGTCTACCGGAAAAGACATTGCGCTATCGTAGGCTGGCGGTGGTGAGGCAGACTGGCACGGGCTGCGGATCAGGTGCTGCGCAGGCAACACTTGCGCTCAGTGGCCGGGCGCGGGCTGCAGGTCGTTGTGGTAGACGTCGCCCGGCTTGATCTGGCCAGGGGTCAGCTCGCCATCGCGCACCAGCCACGCGATCCAGCGCTCGAAGTCCTCGTCGCGCAGCACGCCGCGCGGCGTGGCGACGGTGCTGCCGGTCCAGTAGCGCACCGCTCTGGCGTCCTCGTTGCGGCCGCGCTTTTTGATGATCGCCTCCATGCGCGCGACCACCTCGGCGCGCTCCGTGCTGCGCAGCCAGTCGAACGCCTTGCCCACACCGTCGACGAACTTGCGCGCCGTGTTCGGGTTCTTGGCCAGGAAACGCGTCGACATCACCGTGCTGCCGGCGGTGAACGTGCCAAAGATCTGATGGTCCGAAAAAAGCATCCGGATGCCGCCGCGCTCGAGCGCCTTGTTGCGGAATATGGTGCCCAGACACGCCACCTCGACCTGCTTTTCGCGCAGCGAGAGCTCGCCGTTGACCGAGGGCAGCGCGACCATGGACACCTGCTTGATCTCCGCAGGCGTCAGGCCGCCGCGCGCCAGGTACTCGCGCAGCGCGAACTCGGCGTGCGCACCGAGTGTGTTGACCGCGACCTTTTTGCCGATCAGGTCGCGCGCGCTCTTGATGCTGCTGCCTTCGAGCACGTAGTAGCCGAGAAAGTTTTGCTCGTCGCTGCCGTACGATGCGACGACCGCCTTGAGCGGCGCCTTCGCGGCGACGAGCTTGATGATGGGGCCGTTGAACGAGCCGCCAAAGTCGATGTCGCCCGTGACCACGGCCTGGATGCTGTGCGGACCACCGGTGGTGTTGTTGCCCACGTACTTGAGGGTGAGCGGCGCGAGGTAGCCAAGGTCCTCCGCGATCTCGATCGGCGTGACGGTACCGGCCACACCCTCGTACTTGAGCTGCAGCGTCTCGTAGCCGTCGCCGCGCTTGGTGGCCGCGGCACGTGAACAGCCCACCACGCTCAGCAACGCGAGCACGGCCAGAAAGCCACGAGACGAAGCACGCCCTTGGGCGCGCGAGCGGAGGGACGAGAGAGACCGGAAAACGAAGTCGGCAGCCACGCGGGGAAGCTACGGCCCCACCAGACATATGTCCATAGCAAAAGACGGCGGGTGCTAGGCCTCGGCCAACAGCTGCGCGCGCTGCGTGTGCAGCTGCCACAACAACAGCCCGAGCGCCGGAATGAACAGCAGAAAGACCGTCTGCAGACCGATCTGATGGCCGAGCAGACCGCCGCCCATGCTGCCCACCATGCCGCCAGCGGGGCCGACCAGCGCGTTGAGGCCGGCGATCTTGCCGCGACCGAGCCGTCCGCCGATGCGCGCGAAGCGCATCAAGTTCACGATCTGCAAGAGGCCGAGACCGACGCCCAGCAGCAGGCCGCCGATCCACAAGAGGGGCGGCGCAGCTGCCGTGCCGAGCAGCACGAGCGCCAGCGCGACCAGGCCCGCACTCAGCGCGTAGACGCTGTTTTGGCCGAGCCGATTGGCGAACGGTCCCAGCGTGAACAGCGCCACCACGTAAGAAAAGCCCTGCGCGCCGACCAGACCGGACGCCTCGTCGGCGCCCAGGCCGAGCTGCACGATCGCGATCACCACGATAAAAAACGTGTAGAACATCATGATCGCCTGGCCCGTGAAGTCGACCATGCAGGCGCCCCGCAGATCGACGTCGCGCCCAATCAGCACCAGCTGCGCGCGCACCGCCCGCCAGCTCAGCGTGCGCGTGCCATTCTCCGCTCGCGCGCCCGCGGGCGCGCTTCGACGCGCCTCGTGCTGACTGAACACCAGCGGCGACAGGAACATGGTCAGCAAAAACAGCGCGGCGATCACCCAGTAGGTGTGCTGGTAGGAGCTGACCTGGATCAAGGTGGCCGCGAGTGCGGGTCCAATCATGGTCGTGCCGGCCATGTGCGAGCCACGCGCCCAGCCGGCCTTTTCTTCGCCCAGCACCTCCAGCTGCTCCAGAAAGACGGTGTTCAGCGAGACGAACCGGAACGGCATGAAGAAGCTGATCACGAACGTACAGCCGACCAAAAACATGGCGGACGGCACCAGCGGCACGACCATGTACATCGCACCTGCACACAGGCTGCCGATCACGAACAGGCCCGCCGGTCCGTAACGATCGACCAGAAACCCCATCGGCAGTCCGATCAGCAGGATGCCGGCACTCTGCGAGCCGGCGACCAACCCCAACAGGGCCTCGTTGGCACCGAGGTGCAGCGCGTACAGCGGCGTGGTCACCTTGGCGAGCCCGACGCTGACCCCCATCAGCGAGTTGAGCAGCACGAAGGTCACCAAAAAGCGATGACGCACCAGCGCCGCACGCAGCCTAGCCAAACTACCTCCAAGGGAAACACTCCACTATCACACCACGGCGTCCCTCACAAGAGACACTGATACTGCACGCACGGCGCCCTTTGCGACACGGCAAGAAACCGTCTTGCTTAAGAGACATGCCGTTGTAGATCGGCGGCACCCATGGTGCGGAGGTGAGCTCGTGAGTAGTGATTTTTTGTGGTACCTGCCCACGCACGGAGATGGCCGAGACTTGCTCGGCAGCGCGCATCACCTCGAGGCACAGGCGCGGCGCCAGCGGCCGCCCACGCTCGACTACCTCAAGCAAGTGGCGCTGAGCGCCGAGAGCGCCGGTTTCTCCGCCACGCTCATTCCCACCGGCTCGCGCTGCGAGGACGCCTGGCTGGTGGCCGCGGCCGTGTCGCAGTACACGCGCCGACTGAAGTCACTGGTC